>Ga0208370_100189_pt1 | contig 19354 bp, 14 predicted proteins | sample Subbio12Jun_QV11_FD_184822 | JGI IMG/M metagenome (GOLD analysis project Ga0208370, IMG submission 184822) | Serpentinite rock and fluid subsurface biosphere microbial communities from McLaughlin Reserve, California, USA -CR12Jun_QV11 (SPAdes) | ecosystem: Environmental > Terrestrial > Deep...
CGTCGGTGCGGAAGAACAGGGGACCTGCCTCCCCTCCCCTGACGCTGAGCCATTCGTTGAGGCGGGGACCAGGCTTGAGCACCTTGCCCGAGGGAACTGCGATGACCTGCCCTGCCCCCTCCTGGTCGGTCTTGGAATGCCGGATCGTCAACTTGAGCCCCTCGCGCACAAGTTCGAGGTCAGCCAGCTGCAGCGCGACCAATTCGGAACGCCGCAGCGCCGCCGCCAACCCAAGTGCCATGACCGCCCGGTCGCGGATCGCTCTTGGACTATGGCCTTCGGCCGCTGCGATCATTCGAGCCAGATCGGCGGCCAGAATTGCGCTCTTCTTGCGTGTCGGCCGCGCGCGCTGCTCGCGCCGGATCCCGGCAAGTGTGTCACCAATGACATCACGCGGATCGCGATGCTGTGGTGCGACCTGTCCCGCCTGCCTGTGGTGCCAGGCGATGGCGGCAAGGTGCCGCCCGATGGTGCTGTCCGCCCTCCCCGCCTGCGCCAACGAGGCAAGGTATGTGGCCACTGCCTCCGGCATAGCCGGCATAGGCTCAAGATCGCGCACCCAGCACCATTCTTCAAACTGCCGCCAGTCGCTGTCATAGGCCCGCACGGTGTTTGCGGCCTTGGAGCGCGCCCGGTATAGCCGCGCCGCTTCGATCTCAGCTGCAAGCAGCGGCGGGATGGCACTCCCCAGCGGCGAAAGCGCGACTTCGTCTGAAAGCCCCAAAGCCCTGCTGCTGTCATCGTCCACTGCGACGCTCCTCAAGCTTCTTTGCCGCTGCTGTGCCCTGCCCTTGCCTTGGGGCCGGGACGACATCTCAGCGCTTTTCGTCTGCTTTATATAGAAAAGCGCGTCGTCCGTGAAGGGCATTTATCGGACAGTAAATCAACCGTACAAGCTGGGTATACTTTTTTGCTCATTGATATACTTTCTGGCTGATGGCGCTTTCCCCTTCCCCCTGGCAATTGACCCTTGCACGGATCGAAGGCGCCCTCCCCTTCATCTCGCCAGCGCTCGCCGAATGCCTTGCGCTGGCCTCACTCCGGCGCCTCTGGCGCGTGCATGTGCGCGATTATCCGTTTGATAATCTTGGAATTGAACACAATCCGGGGCTTGAGGCAGACGAGCTTATGCGCTCGTGGTATTCCGAAGAACGCCGTCAATTCTTGTCGTGGATCAGCCGGCGAGGTCACCTTCCCCTCGCCCATGCCGCCAAGCTGGCCATGGCCGCGAAAAACCACTCCGAAGGGTTCAGCGAGGCCTACTTGCCCGCCGATCGCGCGCTCGAGCGGCTCGATGCGTTGCTGCCGACCCGAGATCCGGTGGGCACCCTGCTTGAGTGGCTTGAGGAACTGCGAACCGAGGAACTCGACTTCTTCGAAGGCGGGAGCGAAATGGTCAAGGTCGGCGGGTTCGCGATCACGCGCTCGGCCCCGCGTGGCGCGGCCTGGGCCGCCTCACTGGCGACGGCCATGCGGCCTCATCTTTTTGGCTTGGGATCGGCCCCGCTGGCGCTTGCAGGCGTGATGCCACGGGTCCTGTTCCGCGAATTCCACGAAGAACCCCTGCCCGGGCTTCTCCGTTCAGCGATTCAGACGGCCGCTGACAAAGCCGCGGCCGATTTGCGGATGATGCGAGAAGCTGTCGCTTTGGCCGACAAGCAGCTGGCCGGACGACTGTATGCCTCCTCCACCGCTCCGCAGGCGTGGCGCATGATTGTCAGCCTTGGCCCTCTCACCAGAGCGGAACTTGCAAGAAGCCTTGGCGTGACAAAGCGAACCGCTTCGCAATCCGTATTGTCGCTGCAGGAGGCAGGCATGGTGGGCTTGCGCGAGATCGATAGCGCTATGCTACCGGCCAGTGCTGATCTAGTACACCGCGGATAGCCTCTTCGGCTTCCTGGCGCGTCGCACCACCCTTGTTCAACAAGGTGATCCGAACCCCCTTGCGATCAGCTCCCTCAATCCGAAGCACAGGCTGGCCCACAGCATTGGCGACAGTCTCGGCCTTTCCTGACTTCTTGGGGGATCCTGACTTCTTGGGGGGATCGACCGCAAGAGAAAGCGCCTTGATCACTTCCAGCACAGAAGGTGACTGGCCAGTTCGCTCCCGTTCGGCAGCAAGCCGGGCTGCCTCCTGGAAGGCCCTCTCCCTCCGGTCCTCGGGCTTCAAGAGCGCTTTGAGTGCGATCGCATTACGAATTCCGAGTTCCTGCGGATTGGCAAAGGCTATGGTCAGCTCTCCGGGCAAGCGGGCCAGATCGAGATAACGTGTTAGCCAGCTTTCGGACACCTTGAGGCGTTCGGCCATCGTCTTCTGCCGACCCTCGTAGTAGGCCGTCAAAGCTCGCAGATAGTCCTTCGCCCGTTCGAAATCGGTGAGGTCGTCTCGTGCACGGTTCTCGAGATCAGCGAGCCTGAACGCCTCCTCGTCACCGATTTCGCGGACGTCCACGAGGAACTTGAAGTCTGGATAGTTGTGCGCCCGCAGCCAACTGATCGACCAGTGCCGCCGTGCACCGCAAATGACCTCGAAGTCATATCCGTCGTCACCAGACAGGCGCCTGACAATTGCCGGGATCTCCTGTCGGCCCTGTGCCTTAATGCTCTCAATCAGGTCAGCGCAGCGCTCCTCGGTGAGGAGCGCATAGTCGCGATTGTGGCCAGACCACATCCGACACCTTGCCGGGTCGACGAGCTCATGCGTGCGCGAAACAATCGCCCCAGACGCGAGATCAGCCAAACGGTTTGAACGCCCGGTCAGCACATTCGAAGCGATGCTCGATCGCCGCGGCGCGGCGGACTCTTCGGTCAAATCGATTCCTGCCGCCAAGTCGGCGGCAAAGCCGCTGTTCTTCCTACTCATGCATGCCTCCCATCAGCAGAATTGCACGCGTGCAATTTCCCCAGCGGCTCATACCAATGCCTCCTGGCGGAGGCGCTTCTGATGGCTTGGCCACATCGATCGAATGTCGACTTCGATCTCAGAGTTCACGCCATCAAGATAGTTCAAGCAGCGATTGCGCACCGCCGAACTCGTGGCCGGTCCGTCGAGTTCATAAACGGTCATTAGCCGCGCAGTCGCATTGTCGATCTCGGCAGAATCCTTGAGCGGCGTGCGAACCATGGCGTGACCGAACAAGGTCCGCATCAACTGCAGAAGCTCCTTCTGCATAGACTTGTTCTCATCGACCTTTGAAGCGACGAAGCGCAAAAACGTCAGCTCTGGCGCAAGACCCCGGTCCGCGAGCTGCTCAATCGTTTCATCAAGCATTGATAGGAAAGCAGCGGTCGACGAGAAGTCCATCACGGTCGGAGGGACCGGCACCACCAACGCATTCGCAGCCCGCAACACGGACAGAGAGATTGCGCCGAGCGCCGGCGGGGGATCCATGACGATGACATCGAACCGGTCCGAGATGCTCTCAATCCCTTCCTTGAGGCGGTCGAGCAAGGCACCGTTCCCCTGCGCCATTCTGGCGGCCAATTCATACTCGGAATTGAACAGCCGAAGATTGGCAGGGATCAATTCAAGGCCGTCGAAATGGGTCTTGCGGAGGGCGTAGTCGAGCGATGACCGCTCACCCTCACGAAGGAACGGGTAGAGGGTATCGTCCTCTGTCAGATCGAGGTCTGGCACGTAGCCGAACAGCGTCGTCGCAGACGCCTGACTGTCGCAGTCGATCAACGCAACACGATAGCCCTTGATCGCGAGGTATTGCGCTAGATGTACGGAGAGCGTCGATTTGCCGACACCGCCTTTGAAATTCTGAACCGCAACCACGCAACACGGATCAGTCGGAGCACGATACGGCCTCGTGCCGAATACGCCGCGCATATCGTTAAGCTGGGCAAGAGTGTATCTCTCGCGCCGATTGCTATCTGTCCTCGCTGGCTCGGGCAGCCTTCCATCTTTCTCGGCGTCCCGAATGGCCGCCGGTGTCCGCCCGACGAGCTCGGCTGCCTTCCCGATCGTAAAGGTAGGCTCCCGGCGCGCATCTGCCCGAGCGCTTCGTGCGGAGTCGCGCAGCTTTTCGAGCACTGAGGATGTTCGACTGGCTAGCGTTGCCACCGAGACCAAACGCTCGGCTTCTTCGATCTCAAGTCCGTTAGACACATGCCGTCCTTTCGCAATTGGGAGTGTGCTACACCCACTTGCGCTTTTCGGTCAAGAAAATCACAAATTTCGAAAGTTCAGACGCCTTGTCGGGCCGATTTTAGGATGGATGCGCGCCATCCTGACTCGGTGGGGGCAAGGAGAATTGCACGCGTGCAATTTAGGCGGCTCAGGGTCGCCCCCGCCGGTTTACCCACCCCTCGCAAAAACCCTTCCAGGCAGCGATCAGCTTGGCGCCACGTAGCTTCTCCAACCGATTGCCCATGTGCTCGCGGAATCCGCTCGCGATAAGATCGACATCCCATCCGCCGCCGTGCTTTTTGGCGACTTCAAGCAGATCGGCGTGTCCGAAGCGGATCGAACCTGACGAGGGGAAAGTTGATTCTAGCTGCTTAGTGACAGGCGCGTCGGTCGCTGGTGCGGCGATTGCACCCTGCCCCGCTGTCACAGTCTCGACAGAGCCAGTACGCCTTGCTTGGCGTCCCGCGGAGTGCCTATCCAGTTCATCTACCGTTTCGAGGACTTCAGGCGCCCCTTTCGGTTCAAATCGGAACTCAAGCTCGGTGACCGTTCGCCCTTGTCGAATTTCACGCCACTCGACGCGAAAGTGCGCCAACTGGTCAATCTCGGACTTTGCCTTCTCCAACACCTTGCGCCGAAGTTGAGCAAAGTCGGTGTAAACGTCAGGCGGAATGCCAAGCGCTGCCCGCAGCGCTTGCATATCTCCTCTCCAGGTTGCCTGCCGTCGATGAAGGCGAAGCGCTCCTAGCTCGTAAAGCTTCAGGGCATAATTCGAGCGGAAGCCCAAGACCGCTTGCCGATTGAGCACCGCATAGGTCTCAGACGCTTGGATCAGCTTGCGCGCATCAGGCGTGAACTCCCATTCGATCCATCCCGTCTCACCGCCATCCTCGTCCGTCTCCTCTTTGGACCGGGAGATCAGGGAAAACAGGAGGGTGGCCTTCTTTCCTCTCCACGACTTATCATCCACAGCAAACAAAGTGCGATGAAGTTCCTGCAGCATATCGCTGATCCGCTCATTGCCTTTATGGCCGCGACGGATATCGGCCTTGCGAATGCGGTGAGGCCGGTCCTCCCACGCATCACCACCGGCAGTCAGAATCATGAGGGCAAGGAGCCGGGATGCTGTCAGGCTCAGTGACTCACCTTTGACGAACTTGATCTCGATGATGTTGCCCGGCTTGGCAAACTCGTCCCCGCCTTTCGCCTTCAATGCAGCAGCGACGCGCATCGCACGGCCCGGTGTTGCCTCTTCAGGCTTCTCTTCGAGAGCCTCAGCTATTGGGCTGTCATCCGCTTCCATGCCATACTGCGATCGTAGCTCGAATCTTGGGAACGCATTTGCTGCCTGACCTGACCTCTTACGTCAAGTCAGGTCAGGATCGAACCCTGAACGCAGCCCCCAAAAGGTCAGGATTAAACGAGCTGAATAGACTGGCGGAATCGGCGGATTTCCTGCGAGTCGGCAACGCTTGTCAGAAGATACAGGATAGGACTCAGTTTTTGCGAGAACAGGCAGCGCGATCCTCTCGAATGGGAGCTTGCAGATCAGACATTGGCACTTCCCCCAATTGGTCAGGAATGCCCCAGAAGGTCAGGGGGAAGCCCCCACTCGGTCAGGTGATAGCCCCCATAAGGTCAGCCAAACACCCCCGCCGGGTCAGGAACATTGTCATAGGGCATTGAACTTACATCAGAATTTAGCTCTGAATCTGAATCTCTAGAATCAGAAATCCTTCCGCTGCAAGCAGCGGCGTTTTTTTGATGATGTTTTGAAAGTGTTGAGCCAGGTCACAGCCTCCAATCGCTTCACTGAATCACTGACGGGTCTGTGATTCAGATTTCCGGTTGGACCGCTCACCCATGTCTCTGCCACGCTGCCATCATGGAAACACCGTTCAGCCAGTCGTGGCATTGGCAGGCTATCGACCCCTCACGCAATGTTGCACGCGCTTACGACCTCTGGATCGAAACCGATCTGTTTGGCTGGACAACCATTGAGCGGCGGTGGGGACGGATTGGGTCAAAGGGCAGGGCGGTCACCACGAGCTATCCGGACAGAGCAACGGCTGACGTAATCGCACAGCAGATCCGAACACGACGCGAAAGCGCAATCCAGCGGATTGGTGTTCGCTACCGAGCAGTCGGATAACTTCACTCGATTAGTAGGCGTTCTTCTAACTGAGATCTTCTCCCTGAAACGAAGCAGCTTCGCCAAAGGGGGGAGGGGGATGACCTGATGCGGTTCAGCATCAGGAGCAGACCGTGACCGACCTTTTTGAACAATCCAGCCAGAAGCTGGACGCAGCAATCACCGAAATCCAGCACGCCATCGCAGCCGGACTGGCGAACAAGCAACGTCTGTTTGAGACGATGCGCCAGCTCTACGGGGAGGGCTCCGCAAACGGCACCTGGAGCCAGAGGGACGCCTTTGACCTGCTCGAGGCGGCATTGACGCGCCACATGGCCGGAATGCTGAACAAGCCTCAGATGCTGCACCAGATCTCGGAGATCAGTGCGCTTATCGAGGCACTGCCGACACATACGGTCAGAAGTGAAGACCAGATCAGGTATCAGCAATTCTCGACGCCCGCAGACCTCGCAAGCCTGGCCGTGATTTTGGCGCAGCCACTCGCAACTGATATCGTTCTTGAACCGAGCGCCGGACATGGCGCTCTCGTGGCAACTTTGCCTGATGTCAGCGCATTGCATCTCAACGAAATCGATCCGCGCAGGCGTGAGAAGCTGGCACTGCTGTTTCCCAAGGCCACCCTCACAGGGATCGATGGGGCCATGCTGGCCTCCCATCTCGGCGCTGCAGTGCAGCCAAGCCTGATCCTGATGAACCCGCCATTCTCGCGGTCAATGGGACGAGGGGCAGACGAGTTCGCAGCGGTGCGTCATCTGCGCGCTGCCATCACGCGGCTAGGGAAGGGGGGGCGGATCGTCGCGATCATGCCGGACTGGTTCACGACCAGCGCAAAGCTTGCGAAAATCTACGAAGACACCTTTGCCTCTTGCACGGTCCGCACATCCATCCGGCTCGACAAATGCTATCACAAGCAGGGCACCAGCGTGGCCGTGCGCTTGTACGTGATCGACAAGATCCCAGGGCAGATCAGACCTGCAGTTTTGGCGCGGGAGACAGTTGCAGACGTCGCGTCTACGGTTCCAATCATCAAACGCGCGACAGCCCAACCCGACTGCGAGACGCGCGCGGCGCCGCCGAAGGCAAAGCTGGGTGCGCTCTTCAAAGCCATGCGGGCAACGCCGATTACAAAGCCCGTCAAAGCGAGGGCAGCCCAAACCCCCAAGATCGAAGCACTGGCGTTCAGTACCCTGGACAAGCCGCGCGTGCTCGGTGAGCAAAGCGGGGTCTACATCCCGTACCGGCCAAGCCGGGTCGACATTGTTGGCGCACGCGAGCATCCGACGCCGCTCGTCGAAAGCGTGGCCATGGGTTCGATCCCGGCACCTATCCCGGATTATGTCCCGGCGCTGCAGGATCGGGTCTTGCAGGAAAGCCTGCTATCCGAGGCACAGATCGAAACTGTCATCTATGCCGGGAACGCGTGGCAGCAATATCTGCCTTCCCTGTTCGTTCCGGCTGAGGAAGGCGTCGGTCTACAGCTCGACGAGCAAGGGCGGGCCTATCGCAAAGGCTATTTCCTCGGCGATGGCACGGGGGCAGGGAAGGGCAGGCAGATCGCCGCCTGCATCCTTGATGGCTGGCTTGCTGGACGCCGGAAGGCCATCTGGGTCTCGAAGAACGAAAGCCTGCTCGAAGACGCGCGCCGCGATTGGAGCGCTATCGGCGGGCTTGCGGCCGACATTCAGCCGCTTTCCAGCTGGAAGATCGATCAGGCGGTTCCGTTTCGCGAAGGGATCCTGTTCGTCACCTACCCGACCCTTCGCAGCCAGCGTCAGGACGCCACCCGCCTGAAGCAGCTGCTCGATTGGGCGGGCGAGGATTTCGACGGTGTCATCGCCTTCGATGAGAGCCACGAGATGGGCGGTGTGGCAGGAGGCGAGGGCGCCCGCGGCACGAAAAGCGGATCCTTGCAGGGCATCGCCGGCGTGCTGCTGCAAAACAATCTGCCTGATGCCCGGGTTCTCTACGCCTCTGCGACTGGGGCCTCGGAGGTCAACAACCTTGCCTATGCCGTGCGGCTTGGTCTGTGGGGGCCTAGCACTGCGTTTGCCAACAGGGAAGATTTCATCAGCCAGATCAGGGCAGGGGGCATCGCTGCGATGGAACTCGTGTCTCGGGACCTCAAGGCACTTGGCCTCTATCAGGCGCGCGCACTCAGCTTTGCAGGGGTCGAATACGAGATCCTGAAACATGATCTGACCGCTCAGCAGATCGCCGTCTACGACACTTATGCCGACGCCTGGGCTATCATTCATCAGAACCTCGAGGAAGCGCTGGAGCTGACCGGCGTCGTCGACGAAATCGACGGCACAACGCTCAACAGCGGTGCGAAAGCCGCAGCGCGAAGCCGGTTTGAAAGCACCAAGCAGCGGTTCTTCAACCAGCTGCTGCTGTCGATGAAGCTGCCCACGCTGATTGCTGCCATCAATCTCCATCTGGACCGCGATGAGGTGGTTGTCGTCCAACTGGTTTCGACCGCCGAAAGCATCCTCGATCGCCGTCTCGACAGCCTCTCGCCAGAAGAGCGGGCTGAGCTCGACCTCGACCTCAGCCCGCTTGACGCCGTGATCGAGTACCTCGAGCGCGCCTTCCCCACGCAACAGATGCAAGTGTTCGTCGATGATACCGGCACTCAGCGCTCGGCACCGATGTTCGATGAGGAAGGCCGTCCAGTCCACAATCAGACTGCGATCGCCCGCCGCAGCGAGATGATCGAGCATCTGTGCGCCATGCCGCCAATCAAGCCGGCGCTGGACGGGATCATCGAGCACTACGGACCGGAGAGGGTCGCCGAGGTGACCGGGCGCAGCAAGCGGCTCATAACCCAAAGCGACGGCCAGCAACGGCTCGAGACCCGCTCGCCGCGGACGAACCAGTCCGAGACCGACCAGTTCATGGATGGCAGGAAGCCGATCCTTGTCTTCAGCGATGCGGGCGGCACCGGGCGATCCTATCACGCGAGCCTTGACGCAGCTTGCCAGAAGCGGCGCATCCACTTCCTGCTTGAGCCGGGATGGCGAGCCGACCGCGCCATCCAGGGGCTGGGCCGAACGCACCGGACCCATCAAGCCAACACACCGCTGTTCCGGCCTGTGACCACCAACTGCAAGGGGGAACTGCGGTTCACAAGCACCATTGCGCGCAGGCTCGACAGCTTGGGGGCGCTGACGCGAGGCCAACGCCAGACGGGCGGGCAGAACCTGTTTGACCCTGCCGACAATCTCGAAAGCGAATATGCTAAGGCGGCCCTGTCGACATGGTTCGCGTTGTTGGCGGATGGCAAGCTCAAGAGCGCAACGCTGATCGATTTTCAGCGCCGAAGCGGGCTCAAGATTGTCTCCGACGATGGCGTGCTCGAAGAGGACCTTCCGCCGATCCAGCGCTGGCTCAATCGCATCCTCGCGCTGCCGATTGGAATGCAGAATGCGATCTTCGAAGAATTTCTGGGGCTGGTCGAAGCGCGGGTGTCAGCAGCGCGCGAGGCCGGATCGCTCGATGTTGGCGTCGAAACCCTGCGGGTCGAACAGGCCGAGATTGTCGAAGACATCGTCTTACGGACCGATGAGCGAACCAGCGCCACGTCACACTTGCTGCAGCTGGCTCTCAAGACGAGAGCGCGGCCTATCTCGCTTGAGCGTGTCCTTGAGCGCCGCGACTATGCCGACGGCTGCATTCTGCTCCACAATACCAAGAGCGGGAAAGCAGCCCTGGCCGAACCTTCGCGGCACTTCATGACCGAGCAAGGCGAGCTGATCAGGCGAGTTATCCTCCACCGTCCCCTGCGCCGGGAATACCACCACTTCGATGACCTTGCGGAATCGGCATGGGTGGAAGCACCCCGCCGGACCTTCGAGAAGCTGTGGCAAAGCGAGGTTGCGGAGCTTGCCGAACGGCTCACCACAGAGACCGTGTACCTTGCAACCGGACTTCTCCTGCCGATCTGGTCGAGCCTTCCCATCGACTATCTGGAGGTCCGGCGCATCGTGGACGAAGAGGGCAGAAGCTGGCTCGGCCGCATGGTCCACGAGCTCGATGTGGCGAAGCTGCTCGAGAAATTCGACATTGCCTCCACCATTGAAATGACTCCAGACACAATCGTCAAGGCGCTGGGCGAAAACCGGACTATCCCAATCAGGCAGCCGTTCGAAGCGACCATCAAATGCTCGCGCGTGGCAGGCGAGCAGCGCTACGAAATCGTTGGCGCGCCAGTCGATCAGCTGCCCTGGCTGAAGAGCGTCGGCTGTTTCACGGAAATCATCGCGTTCCGCACGCGCGTTTTCATTCCGAGGCGCGCAGCGTCAGTAATCATTGGCGCGCTGCTCCGGGTTTAATGCTGGAATTCGGGCGGACCGCCTCGGGAATCGCGCAGGGTGTAACGCTAACGGTTACACTTGTCTTGACTCTTCGTGTAACTTGTGGGATTACACCTCAATGGAAATCGGAACCATCCGCCATAAGGCGCTTCGCAGGTTTGCCGAAACCGGGAAGCCTGCAGGGCTGATGGAGGCTGACCGGCTTCGCCGGATGCTGGCTTTCATTGCTTCGGCGGGGAGTGTGGACGAATTGGCCGTGCCGCCGAATTTCAGGTTTCATCCCCTCACCGGCGAGAGGGAGGGATATTTTGCCATGACGGTAACCCGAAACTGGCGGCTGACATTCACACTGATCGACGAACTGACCGTCGCCGATCTCGATCTGGAGGACTATCACTGATGGCCATTAAGCTCCATGACAGCTTCGCGATCCACCCGGGCCCTTGGCTGCTCGAAGAGATCGTGAAGCCTTACAACATGAACGTGTCTAGCACGGCAGATCATCTCAAGGTCACTCGGCCAGCCTTAAGCCGTTTGCTCAATGGCAGGGCTGCGCTGACGCCGGAGATGGCTATCCGCTTCGAGAAGGCGTTCGGTATTTCGGCCGCCACTATGCTGCGGATGCAGTCTGCCTATGATCTTGCGCAAGCCAAAAGCGGATCAGAGACCATCAGCATTGAGCGTGTGCGTGAACCCGCTTAGCTTTTGCTCAGGATAATCACGGTCCCGGTGTTACTCGCTCAATCAGATATCCCGCATAACTTCAGAGCCCCAATGCTTCGGCGCGCTTAAAGGTAGAAACACGCCTGATCCTCGTTCTTTCTTTCCGGCCAATCATGGCCTTGGAGAAAGAAGATGACCTACTCTCACCTCGATCCGGCAACGCAAAACCGGGTCTGTTGGAATGTCGACAGAACCGTCGGTACAAAGCGGCCGCTTAATCAGAAGCAGATTTGGCCGATCCGGTTCTTCCTTGATCGCGAAGAGCGGCTGCGCGACCGAGCCCTATTCGACCTCGTGATCGACAGCAAGCTGCGGGGCTGCGATCTGGTGAAGCTCAAAATCGGCGACCTCGTGGCCAGATCCGAAGTTCGCGACCGCGCAATGATCATCCAGCGGAAGACCGGGCGGCCCGTGCAATTTGAAGTTACCGCGGACGCTCGCACAAGTCTGGCAACATCGCTGCTACGGCGGGGTGGCGCCATCGATGACTTCATCTTCCCAAGCCGAATCCATTCCGGTCAACCGATGAGCACGCGGAAGTATGCTCGCCTCGTCGATGAGTGGGTGACTGCGGTCGGGTTGCGGCGGGAAGACTATGGCACCCATTCTATGCGGTGCACCAAGGCGGCCATGATCTACCGGACAATCGGAAATCTGCGTGCAGTGCAAATCCTGCTGGGCCATTCCAAGATCGAGAATACAATCCGGTATCTCGGGGTCGACGTGGAGGACGCCCTTGTCCTCGCGGAGCGCATTGAGATCTGACAACGTTTGCGGCCATCGGGCGAGCTCCGATGGCCGCTTTTGTCGAAGTCCGAAGATCACCGAACCGGCAACAACTGGGTGGATTCGAGACATGCGGAAGGTTGCTTGATCTCCTCGATCTGAAGCGTTAACCCGTCGTCCAGCGGGGCAAAGCAACCTCCCGCTCAGGCCGAGACAAGCCCAAGTGTTGCCTCGTAACCTTGCCCAAGCTGGCGAGGTATATTTTGCGAGGTTCAATTGGCGTCCTTGGCTCATACCCCTTCCATTACCTTCACCGACCTTCTGCGGGTGTTTACCCGAATCGGCCTGCTGAGCTTCGGCGGGCCTGCCGGGCAGATTGCGCTTATGCACCGCGAGCTGGTGGATGACCGCAAGTGGATCGCGGAAGAAGATTTCCTCCACGCGCTCAATTTCTGTCACTTGCTGCCCGGCCCCGAAGCGCAGCAGCTCGCCACGTGGATCGGCTGGCGGCTGCATGGGTGGCGCGGCGGGCTTGCGGCTGGGCTGCTATTCGTCATTCCCGGCGCGCTCATCATTCTGGCGCTGTCGGTGCTCTACGCCATCGCCGCCAACCTGACATGGGTCGAGGCGCTGTTCCTTGGTGTGAAGGCGGCGGTGCTGGCGATTGTGGTGCAGGCCTTGCTGCGGATTGCGGGCCGTGCGCTGGACACCGGATTGAAGCGCGCGCTGGCGGCCGCGGCATTTGTCGGTTTGTTCCTGTTCGATCTACCGTTTCCGCTGATCGTGCTGGGTTCAGGTGTGATCGGCATGATGGCGGCAGCTAGGCGGCCTGACCTCTTGGCGCTGAGACCTGGCAAGGTTGGCGAAGTCCTGCCAGAACGACCGTGGCGCGCCACAATCCTGTCGATCACCCTGTGGGGAGCTGTATGGGCCGCACCGATGCTGCTGATCGCGCTGACGTTGGGGCAGGATCATGTGCTGTGGGAGATCGGCGCGTTCTTCTCGCAGCTTGCTATCGTCACCTTCGGCGGGGCCTATGCAGTGCTCGCCTATATGGCGCAGGAGGCTGTGCAGGGGTTCGGCTGGCTGCGTCCGGGCGAGATGGCCGATGGCCTGGGCCTTGCCGAAACGACGCCGGGGCCGCTGATTCTGGTGACACAATTCGTCGGCTATCTCGCGGCGTTCCGCGCGCCTGAGCCGTTCACGCCGTTAGTTGCCGGATTGCTAGGCGCAGGACTGACTACGTGGGTGACCTTTGCGCCGTGCTTCATGTGGATCTTTGCTTTCGCGCCGTGGATCGACCGACTGGGCAACGCTGTGCGCCTGAAGGGCGGGCTGGCGGCAGTGACTGCGGCGGTGGTCGGTGTGATCGCCAACCTCACCGCATGGTTTGGGTTGCACGTTCTGTTCGGCGAAGTCGGTCAGCGCAATTTTGGCCCGCTGCGGCTTTATTGGCCCGATCTTGCGAGCTTCGACTGGCGTGCGGGCGTGCTGGCGTTGGTGGCCTGCATCATGGCGTTCGGGCTGAAATGGTCGGTGCTGCGCGTTCTGGCGGTCTCGGCCCTTGGCGGGCTGGTTCTGGTTCTGGTAATTTGAGGAGGATAGCATGAGCATCATCACACGCAGGCAAGCCATCGGCACCGCGGCATTGACGGCGACCGGCATTGCGCTGGTAGGAACCGCAGGCGCTGCTGCTGCGCAAGGCGCTGGCAACACCGCCGCCGCTTTCGCTGGCAAGCACACCCCTCGGCCCCTGCGGTTCAACCCTGCCAAGCTCACCGGCCTGTCCGAGCGGCTGATTACCTCGCACTGGGAGAACAATTACCAAGGCTCGGTGCGCGGTCTCAACACCATCGAGACCCGCCTCGCCGCTGCGATGGCCGATCCCGACTTTCCCCCGGTCGCCTATGCCGGGCTCAAGCGCGAGGAATTGCACCGCACCGGATCGGTGGTGCTGCACGAATACTACTTCGATGCGCTGGGTGGCAATGGCAATCCAGGTGGGTCGATCTACGAGGCGCTGGATGGATGGTTCGGTAGTTTTGCCGCGTGGGAAGCCGAATTCCGCCGCACGGCGATGTCGCTGGCAGGCGGATCAGGCTGGTGCATTTTAGCCTACAATCGCCACACCAAGTCGCTGCACAATTACTGGGCGGCGGATCACATGCACGGCGCTGTTACAGGCGCGCCATTGATCGCGCTCGATATGTATGAACACAGCTTTCACATGGATTATGGGGCGGCGGCAGCGAAGTATGTCGATGCCTTTATGGCCAACCTCGATTGGGAGGTGGTAGACGCGCGCTATCGTGCGGCACAGGCGTAGGTTCGCTTGCGCCGCGACGACTGATTTGACGACTGATTTGGGGTCGGTTTCAGAATTTCCGCTGCTGGCCAGAAACCCGTTGAAGCTGCCCGGCGGCTTTCGAGCTTGCGCTTCGAACCCGCACATGACCGATCCTGAAAGCGGTCCTGCGGCTTTGCTCCTCTTCTGAAAAATTCCTGCCGTTCAGCAACCGACCCCTTTGCCGAAATTCGAACCATTTCTCGACTTGCCGAAAAGCAGACCGTTTCCAATAATCCTTGCGCTTGCGCGCGCGGCGCGCATGATTCAACTCATGCCAGTCATTCGGCGGTCTGGCGGTGATGCATTAGCAATAAGGCTGGCAGCGCCGTCGATCGTCAATGCAGGAGTTGCCAGTACGACGGATGTCGCGATCTGCCGCTCCGGTACATTCCAATATGCCTTGAGAAGCGGTGCGATCACCTCCTCCGGAACTAGTGAGAATCCATGGCTTTCATAGAAGCCAATGGCCCAAGTTGCCGCAGTCCAGGTTCCGATCAGCATGGGAGATGTGCTTGAGCTACGCAGGTTGCTAATCAATGCTGAGCCAATCCCGCGCCCTTGATAGTTCGGGAGGACGTAGGCATGCCTGATCAGCCGGACATTCCGAACGTTTTGAATACCCATCACGCCGATCAACAGGCCATCAAGGCTATATCCGGTAAAGCGGACGCCTGCAGCGATCTCTGCCTTTAATTCGTCCAAAGGCATATACGGTTCATGCCAGCGATCAGCCGGGATCACGCCTTTGTATGCGATTGCAGCTTCATTGATGACGGTCAGGATCGTAGCATTTTCGCACTCGGCGCACGGCCTGATAGCTTGTGCCTCGGCGCTGTTTTTGTTCTGCTCCATCTACTTGCCCCCGGCAATTGGTATGGGCACAATCTACTTGAGATGGGGGTTGTGATCTTGAACAAAATTGCAGCCAGTCATCGCATAGCAGCTGCGTAACCACCGGGGGTCATGCCAAAGCGCCGAACGAAAGCCCGGTGAAGATGGCTTTGGTCGGCAAAACCCGCTTCGCTTCCAGCTTCAGCCAATCCGATGCCGCCGCGGATCAAGGCTTTGGCGAGCTCAAGCCGTCGCTGGATAATGTACGCATGTGGCGTGAGACCAGTCAGAGCGGTGAAGCTTCGAAGTGTCTTGAACCTACTGGTTCCGCAGATCCGCGCCAGAGCCTCTAAGGGGTGGTATCCAGCGGGATCATCGTCGATCCGTTCTTTGACTTGATGAATGCGCTGGGACACCCTTACAGTGGGTGACTTCGCATCGCACAGCAATCCTGCAAGAAGCAGAATAAGCTGCTCGTCCATCGCATCCTCATTACCAGTTCCGTGGGCCGCGTAAGACGCAGCGAAACGCGCCGATACCTGACGATTATGCAAAACAGGTTCGGTGAACTCAGATTCGGCTCGCTTGCCTTCGTGTATGTCGGCGGAAATCGAAGCAACTTTGCGGATGTCCAAATACAGCATGGCCCATTCGCGGCTGTCACCGATTGCCATGCCATCATGCACCTCGCCGGGATTCACAGTGATAACGTCGCCAGCACCAGCCTCAACCTGCCCTCTACCACTCCATGAACGTTGAGCCCCGGCAAGCATCACGCCAACGCCATATTCATCATGAGAATGGCGCGCAAAACTAAGAGCAGAACAAGCTTCTACAGCAGTTACCTGTCTCTGACCGATACTTCGGATTGAGAACGAACTCCTAGCCACGCGCTCAGTCTTGGACCAAAGGCTAGCTAAAGCAAGCAGATGTTATAGTTTGGAGGATCGTCTTCGAAACCAGCTTCCAGCTGTGTGTCGAGGGTTTCGCTTCGAACAAGCGCTGCCATTCACCTTCCCACCCACATCCGGCCATGAGTGAGGGCGATGCCCGATCCCGAAAGCGGCATGTCGGCTACGGGCCGAAAAAGGCGATCAATTTGAAGGTTGCAAGGGGAGGGGGAGGGGATGTGTGCCCGGGTGATTGCCGGGTGCACATCAGGAGTGACGACGATGCTTATTCCCTTTTCCCGGCTTTATCTGAGCGATGCGAATGTGCGCAAAACGCGAAGCGAAGAAGATGATATCCAGCTATCCGCCGACATCGAAGCCCGCGGCCTTTTGCAGAACCTGCTGGTCACCAAGAGCAAGAAGCGCGGCAAGTTTGCCGTGATCGCCGGTGGTCGCCGACTGCGCGCCATCGAGATGATCGTCACGCGCGGTGCCTGGGCGCCCGATGCCGAGATCGAGTGCAAGCTGCTTGAGGGCAGCGAGGAAGAAGCCGGGGAGGCCTCGCTGGCTGAGAACTTCCAGCGCGTCGAGATGTCACCGGCTGAGGAATGCCGCGCCTTCCAGCACTTCATCAAGGAAGGCAGCGATGTTGCCGCGGTCGCCAAACGCTTCGGCCTGACCCAGCGCTTCGTCGAAGGACGTCTGCGGCTAGCGAACCTCGCCGAGCCGATCTTCGAAGCGCTCGCCAAGGGCGATGTCACCCTCGAGATCGCAAAGGCTTACGCCGCGACTGACCAGCACGAGGTTCAGCTGCGGGTCTTTGAGCAGATGCGCTACGCTTATAACCCAAGCGCCGATGCCATCCGGCGTATGGTCGCGAGCGGTTCCATGCGCGGCAATGACCCAATCGCGCTGCTGATCGGCGAAGATGCCTATGTGGCAGCCGGCGGCAAGATCGAACGCGATCTCTTCAGCGAAGCGGCAGATGATCGCTGGATCGACATCGAGATCGCCCACAGGCTTGCGGCGGAGAAGATGGAAGCCGAGGCCCAGCGTATCACTGCTGAAACTGGCCTTGCCTGGATCAGCCCAGTGGCGTCGACCAATTCATGGCAGGCGCGCAGCGAAATGGGCGTCAATGCTGTCCGGCTGCCGCCCGCGCCGCTGTCCGAAGAAGCACGAGCCCGAATTGACGCGATCGATGCCCGCATGGAAGAAATCAGCGAGATCATCGACGAAGGCCATGAAGGCGGTGAGGCCGATTTCGGGCAGCTCGAGGCCGAGTATGAGCATCTCGATGCTGAGCGCAGTGACCTCAATAACCCGGTGCGCGAACTGCCCGAAGAATGGCGCGGTGAGGCCGGACGGTTCCTCGTTCTCACCACCCGCGGCGAAATGGTGCTCGAGGCCGACTACTACAGCGAAAAGCGCCTGTCGTTCGAGACCGATGAAAATGGCAAGGTGACAGCGACGGCCGAAGAGCCGGTGTCAGGTTCCACCAAGCGCGGCAGCGCTGCACCTTCCAGGCCCGAGGCAGTTGCGCCGGGCACGGAAAAGCCGATCAGCGCCCGCCTGTTCGACGAGCTTGCCGTGCAGCGCCGCAATATCCTCTCGGCATCGCTGCTCACCGATGCGGGGCTCGCGCTCGACTTTGCCATCTTCGCGCTGGCTGACAGCCGCAGCTATGAAAGCCGGGGAACCTCGATCAAGGGCGGACGACCCAGCGATCCTGCGACCGGAGAACTTTCGCAGTCCACAGCCGAAGGGATTCTCGCCGAGGCCGAAAACGCGCTCGACACGGCATGGCAGGAACATAGCTGTGCAGCCCAGCGCTTCATTGCCTTCCGCGAACTTGCCGACGAAGCCAAGGCGGCGTGGCTCGCCTATGCGGTGGCCATCTCGCTCGAAGCCAAGAAGGGCTATGGTTCGGAATACCATCCGATCCATGCTGTCATCGGCAGTATGCTCGACATCGACGTTGCAGCGATGTGGCGGCCGACAGCCGAGAATTTCTTCGACCGAGTCAGCAAGACCTCGTGTCTTGCCGCGCTGACCGAAGTCGGCGGCAGCGATCTTGCGGCGCGTTATGCCGCATCGAAGAAGGCTGACCTTGCCAAGACCTGCGAGACGATCTTCGCCGGGAAGGCGATCATTGAACAGGACGTCAAGGAAGCAGCACTGGCCTGGTTGCCTGAAGGCATGAAGTTCACGATTGGTGCCAATCCCGCTGATCCGGTCATCCCGGACACCGACGAAAGCGACCCTGTCGCCGACGTCTGCGATGGCGATGACGGTGAAGCCGAAAGCGAGGCCGGCGAGTTGATCGATGACCATCAACCAGAAGTCGCCTGTGAAGAAGCGGCGGTAGCCGCCTGAGGCGGCAAATCACCCCTCCTGATGACCTGGCCCGGCCACTCGCATGAGTGAGCCGGGCCTCTTTTTTGTTGAGGAGCAGGCCAATGCGCCAAAGGCCCAAGCGCGACGTCGCGCAGGAAATCACCAATCTGATCATCAACACAATCGAGGCCGGAACGCTGCCCTGGCGCCGTCCCTGGAAGAAGACCGGGATGGGCGGAGCGCCGCTGCGCGCTGCAGGCGTCCCTTACACAGGGATCAACCGCCTCTATCTTTGGGCGGTCGCCGATCACTATGGATATGGCTCACGCTACTGGATGACCTGGCGCCAGGCCATCGAGCTTGGCGGACAGGTCCGCAAGGGCGAGACCGCCGAGCCGAGCATTTACTTCAACAGCACGAAGAAGACCGCGGTCGACCATGCAACCGGTGAGGAGTCGTCGAAAACAATCCGCTTCATGCGCGCTTACAGCGTGTTCAACGCCTCGCAGATCGATGGCCTACCGCCGCATTTCTATCCGAGCCCGGTGCCCGAAGCGCCGCCGACGCCCTCGCAGAAGGCCGCTGCCATCGAGCGCTTTTTCGCACCCGTCCCGGCTGACATACGCCTCGGCGGAGACCGCGCGTTCTACTCGCCGGGCGCTGATTATATTCAGCTTCCGCACCCCAATGTCTTCAACACCGAAGACGGGTTCGTGGCCACGAAAGCGCATGAACTCGGGCATTGGTCGGGCCATGCCTCGCGGCTCGCCCGCGAGTTTGGCAAGCGTTTCGGCGACAAGGCATACGCTTTCGAGGAGCTGGTGGCCTTATCTGGACAGTCTGCACCGTGCCTGACGCACCATTGAACGGTATGCTCTGGCGCGACGCAGGGGGGCATCA
>Ga0208370_100190_pt1 | contig 19298 bp, 15 predicted proteins | sample Subbio12Jun_QV11_FD_184822 | JGI IMG/M metagenome (GOLD analysis project Ga0208370, IMG submission 184822) | Serpentinite rock and fluid subsurface biosphere microbial communities from McLaughlin Reserve, California, USA -CR12Jun_QV11 (SPAdes) | ecosystem: Environmental > Terrestrial > Deep...
CTGCTGGGGTCGATCGGCTACATTCCCCCAGCGGAAGCAGAAGCGGCGTTCTACGCCGAAACCAGCGGTTACGCCAAAGCGGCGTGACTCAATGAAAACAGCCTCCGGAAAAGCCGGGGCGGTTCAATCCGTTCGCAGTGCGCTCATGGGATCGAGCTGGGCCGCCTGCCGGGCGGGATACACGCCGAAGGCGAGGCCCACGAGAATGCAAACCAGCACCGCGCCAAGTACGGGCAAAGGTGCCCAGGCCACCTGCCATCCGGCCCCTGCCGCGATGGCATAGGCGAGAAGGGCACCGAACACCAAACCGAGCAGGGCACCGGCCACACAAATCGCGGCCGCCTCGCGCAAGAAGCGGGCGACGATGTCATCCTGACTTGCCCCCAATGCACGCAACAATCCAATTTCGCGGCGGCGCTCCAGCACATTGGCGAGCATGATGTTCATGATACCAATACCGCCCACCAGCAGCGAGACGGCGGCGATCGCGCCCATCACCACCTGGAAGATGCGCTGGGTTTGCTGGTGTTGCTGAAACAACTGCGCCGGCACGACCAGGCGAAAATCATCGGCACCGGCGTGCCGCTGGCGGATGAGCTCGGCCAGAACCCGCGCACCGGCAGCGCTGTGCTCCGGCCGGTCGAGTTGGAGTAAAAACCGATCGATTTCGTCCTGCAGGGGTGGGCTGTCGAAGCGCAGGAGCGCGGTAGTCAAAGGAACGAAGACGCGATTCGTCTCCAAGCCCAAGCGTACGCCTTCAAACGTTGCCGCCGAAAGATCCCGATCGGCCAGAACGCCGACCACTTCCAACCAGACATGATTGACCTTGATCCAGTGCCCCACGGCTGGGCCGGAGGGAAACAGGCTGCGCGCAGCCTGGTGGCCGAGTACCGCCACTGGTGCAACCCGCAGCTCGTCCTCGCTGTCGAACAAGCGGCCTTTCGCCACCGCCAGCGAGGATAAGGCGAAAAAACTGGGCGTGACGCCGACGGCCTGCGCATCGGCGGCGGCGAAATCACTGTGGACGCTGTCGGTGCGCAGGCGTTTCTCGGCCGCGGTCGCCACCGCACCCGGTACTACCTGCAGGGCTGCCGCCGCATCGGCACGGCTCAGCCCCAGGCTGCGCTGACGCAATTCGCGCAATGCGGTCTCGTCGGCCGGAGCATGGGCCTCGACCACGAGATTGTTCAACCCCAATCCTTCCACGAGCCGCAAAGCCTCACGGCGACTGCCCTCGCCCACCGCCTGCATGGCCACGATGGCACCCACGCCGAAGATCAGCCCCAGCAGTGTGAGCCCGGTGCGCAGCTTGCGCCGTGCCAGTTCATCAAAGGCTTCGCGCCAGCCCGCCGGATCCAACAAGCCATCGTGCCGAATCATGGGCCCGTTCCTTCACTCGGCGCCTTCACTCGGCGTCCCGCGCGGTAGGCAGCAACAGCACGCGTTCCCCCTCGGCGAGGCCTTCCAGCACCTCGGAGCGCGCCGGCCCCCGCGCACCCAGTACAACGCGGCGCTGTTGCGGGCCTTCGGGGGTCAACACGTACACCGTATGACTATCGCCGGCACTGAGCAAGGCGAGATTGGGCACGCTCAAGGCGCGCGCGCTGCTTTTGAGAATGACCTGGCCGACGAAGGTCTGACCGGGAACCCAGGCATCCCTGCGTGCCACGGCCTCCGGCACAGCGACCCTGAAAACAAGGTAGCGCATGGGCTCATGGCGAGACACCGCGCGCGGTGCATGGGCCACCCAGGTGATGGGGGCCTCGAACCCCTGTGCGGGTTCGCCGATGGGATGCAGTCGCACCGGAAGGCCCACGGCGATTCCCTCTGCCTCCAGTTGCGGCACGCGCAACTCCACCTCCAAGGCCCGCTGGTCGGGCAGGGTGGCGAAGTCGTTCCCGGCAAAAAACTGTGCGCCAAGCCGCGGCTTCTCACCGCTCCAATCGGCCGAAAGCAGGAAGATGCCATCGTGGGGGGCGCGCAACTCCAAGGCACCAAGATCGGCCGCCAGCGTTCGCAGCTGCGTTGCCACTGCCTGTTGCCGTGCCTCGAGAACCCGACGCTCGGCATCGCCACGAACCGCGGATTGGTCTTCGCGCCAGTCCAATACCGCTTGCTTTTCACGGAGGAAGCGTTCGTCGGTGATGGCATCCAGGATCATATTTCGGGCGATGGCCGTGATTTCGGCTTGCGCGTAACGCGCCGCGATGGCCAGTTCGCTCTCGACCCGAGCACGATCCACCGCGAGCCGGTGCTCGCCGAGCGCCAATTCCGCCTCCTTGGCGAGCCGGGCAAGTCGGTTGCGTTCCAGCTCATGCAAGGCTTTATCGAATTCCAATTGCACCCGCGCCGCCGAGAAACGCGCCACCACGTCATTCTTGGCCACTCGGCTGCCGTCCGGCACCATCCAAACGAGTTGCCGTGAAGTAAAACCCTCGCCGGGAACGGCGAGTTGCGTGACCTGTGCCGCCCGCAATTCCCCCTGCGTCTCGATCGTCAGCAACAAGGGCGTGGCCCGCACCGCTTCGACCGCGCTATCGGCCGGTGGTTCACGGCCACAGCCAGCGAGCAGGCCGATGCTCAGCCACAGCGCCAGCCGGTAATCCCGCGCGGCGCGAAACGGGTTTGCCGTGACCCGGGCATGGTGCCGACTCATGCGCCATCCCTCCGGGTGTCCAACTCCACGCTCACCACTTGGCCCGGCCGGAGTTCCGCCAGGTTCCCTTGCAAGCTGAACTCGACATCCACCACCGGAATCGGGCGTCGGCGCGATTGACTGCGCACGGCCGCCCCCACGCGGGTCAGCACGGCTTCGAGCTGGCGACCAGCACCGCCCTCGATGCGCACCTGGGCTTGCATGCCTTCCTGCAAGTGCCGCCAATCCCGTTCGGGAGCGACCGCTCGAACCATGAGCGTGGCGGGGTCGGGAATCTCGGCAATGGCCTGGCCCACGAACACCTGCGCACCCACCTCGAACCGCTCTCCCCGCCAGTTGCTGCGGATGACCAACACCCCATCCCGTGGCGCACGGACCTGCATGGCGGATATCGCTTCCGTGATGTTGGCCAGATCGACCTCGAGTTGTGCGAGTTCCGCGGCCAGCAAGGCGTTTTCCGCATGGCGCCAATCGGCACTGGCGTCATAGCGCTGCGCGAACAGCTCGAACCGCCGCTCGGCATGCTTGCGATCGATCAACAACCGACGGTATTCCACGGAACGCAGTAGCCCGGCGGGCTGTGCGGCCTTGCGCGTGCGCTTGGCCAACTCCGCACGCTGCTCCTCCATCGCGAGCCGTTCGGTCTTCTGGCGTTCTGCGAGATCGAGCGTCAGCCGTTCCCGTTCGCTGCGCTTCTGGTCCAGTCGGCCTTGAACCTCCTGCAAGCGACGGTTCAACTCCCCCGTATCGAAGGTCACGATCACCTGCCCGCTGTGCACGCTGCTGCCGTCCGGCACGAGTTGGGTGATCTGGAACTGCCATTGCCCCTCCACCGACGGTGGGGCGATGGCCGCACTGCGCCGGGCCATGATCTCGCCTTCGAGTCGCAGGTTCGCCACCGCGGGCAGAACCGGCGCAGCCGGTGCCTTGCTGATCATCGAATCCACCCGCGCACTCATCCCGGGGCGAAGCGGCAGCCCGGCCGCATCCTCGAGCGCGATATCGAGAGTGAAGTAGTGCCCCCTGCCCCACGCCGCCTTCGGTTCCGGCACTCCGGTAATCGCGATGATCCGACCCGACACGCGCTGTCCGGGCAAGGCATCAAACCCGACGGCCACCCGCTGGCCCGTCCTGAGTGCAGGGCGATCCACCTCCAGCGCGAAGGCACGGACCGACAACTCGCCAGCGCCCACCACCTCACCGATCGCCATCCCCGAATGCGCCGACATGCCCTCCTGGTAGCGATGGCCACTCCACGGATCGGAACCGAGAATGACCGTACCGGCACGCGTGGCGCGTTGCTCGGATTGCGCAATCTGCCGTTCGGCAAAGACCCGATCGGCCTCCAGTTGAGCCAACTCCAACTCGCCGTCACGGCGGCGACGCTGCACGGCGGCCTGGGCGTCGGCAAGCCGTTCCCGCTGCAACACGATTTCCCGCCGCGCGCGATCGGCCTCGCCTTGGAACCGATCGAAGTCGATGCGGGCAAGATGTTGTGCCGGGATGGCCGCATCCACCTCGGCACGAGCCAGTGCCGCCTCGGCATCGACCAGTGACAGCGCCGCCTCGATGCGACGTACATCGAGCTCGGTCACCGCTTTGGCGATGCGCGCGCGCGCCAGCACGATCTGTGCGCGCAGGGCCTCGATCTGGGCCACGGCCGCCCCGGGATCGATGCGAACGAGAAGGTCACCGGGTGCGACCGTGCTGCCGTCCGGTGCCAGCTGGCGAAGCACCACCGGACTGACATTGGACAGTGGGGCGTGGATGGTCTCGGCAGCGGTCGATCGTACCGCTCCGGTGAGCACCACGCGCCGCGACTCGGTGGGCGATACGGAAGGCTCGACGGGCGATTGCACACCGGCCATCGCCGGCACTCCCATAAGCAGCAAGGCGACAAGCCCCGGGCATAGGAGGTCACGCGGGGATCGAACGCGCGCCCCCCGGTGCTCACTGCCGGCGATCATCGACGACCCTCCCATCGATCAGGCGAACCTGGCGTGGCAGGCGTTCGGCCAAATCCGTGTCATGCGTCACCATCACCACGGTTTGTCCCTGCGCATGGACTTCCTCGAACAAGGCGAGAATATCGGCGGCACTTCTGGAATCGAGATTGCCGGTGGGTTCGTCGGCCAGCAACAAGGCCGGTCGCAGGACCAGAGCCCGGGCAATGGCCACCCGTTGCATCTGTCCACCCGAGAGTTCCCCGGGCCGTTGGTTCAGTTTCTGACCCAAGCCCACGCTGTGCAGAAGCTCGAGCGCCCGCGCCTTGCCATCGAAGTCAAGACCCTCGCGCACGAACCGCAGCGGCAGCAGGACGTTCTCCAGCACCGTGAGTCGCGGCAGCAAGTGGAAACTCTGGAAAACAAAACCGATGCGCCGGTTGCGCACCCCACTCAGTGTTCGGTCATCGAGGCAGGCGATGTCGATGCCGTCCAGCAAATAACGCCCCGCACTGGGGCGATCCAAGCAGCCCAGGATGCTGAGCAAGGTTGATTTGCCTGAGCCGGACGGCCCGGTGATCGCCACGGATTCACCCTGGCCGATGACCAAATCGATGCCGTCCAGCGCACTCAGCGTCTGCCCGCCGGCAGGGTAGCGGCGGGCGATGCCCTGCAGCTCGATCACGGCCGGATCGATACCCGTTGCCGGCCTTCGCGATCGGCCGTGAACAGAAACTTCCACGCCAGCCGTACCGGGATGGGTTGCACCTGCGCTGCCCCCGTGCATTCCGCGTCGGATTCCCGGGCGGCCGCGACGGAATCGAACGTGCAGACCGCCGCCGCAAGAAACTCCCATTGCTCGACCGCGTCGATGGCTGCATCGATGAAGGGCGAAGACTCCGGCCGTTCGGAATCGACACAAGGTTCCGCAGGAAAGGATTCTGGTCGAACGTCCACGACCGCGCCCCCTTCGTCGACGGTGAAAGAAAGGCAAACCAGCTTGGCCATCGCGCCCGTAAGCGCAGGAACCACCGGAAACGCCGGCGGATTCAGCACCCCGAATTCCGCCGGAAGCATGAGCTTTTGGTTGCTCTCGACGGTCACGACCGGCTGCCCCACCGGGAGATGGGCCTGGGTAGACACCTCGGTTTCGAGCGTGCGGCAAGCAGCCAGAGCGGCAAGCGCAAACAAGAGAATGCAAGCCCTGATGATCACCACCACCCCCAAAACGGCCCCGGCTTTGCCGGGGCCGTCCGTATGCCGGTTTCCTCCCTCACTCCTGTTTGATCGGTCTGCAATGCACGGCCCCACCACGTGCCTCGCACACATAACCGGGCGGACCCTCCACCGGGCCGTCCGGCAGGGTCGGCGGTGAGCTGGTCGCCGCCAGGGCCATGGAGGATCCGAACACCGCGAAGAAGGACCACAACAGGGTTTTGATGATCATAGCAGCTCCAATTTCTGACAGTCATGCCGCGAAATGGCGGCAGCGCATGCTCACACCCCCCCCCCGTGAATTCTCCGTGAAAGCGCGCTCTTTGTCACAGGCTCTCAGCGCAGCGCTTTCGCCGCCGCCACCACGTTCTCGACGGTGAAGCCGAAGTGCTTCATCAGCAGGTCGCCGGGTGCGGATTCGCCGAAGCGGTCGATGCCGACCACCGCGCCGTCGAGGCCGGCGACGCAGCGCCAGTGCTCGGTGCTGCCGGCTTCGACGACCACGCGCTTGCGGCACCACGAGGGCAGCACGCCTTCGCGGTATTCGAGCGGCTGGCGCTTGAAGGCCTCGAAGCAGGGCATCGAGACGACGCGGGCGGCGATGCCCTCCTCGGCCAGCTTCACCGCGGCAAGCCGCGCGAGCTCCAGCTCCGAGCCGGTGCCGACGAGGATCAGGTCGAACGCCGCCGAGGGTGGATCGCTCAGCACGTAGCCGCCGCGGACGATGTCGGCCATCTGCTCGGGCGTGCGGTGCTGGTGCGCGAGGTTCTGCCGCGAGAACACCAGACTCGACGGGCCTTGCGCGCGCTGCAGGGCGCAGGCCCAGGCCACGGCGGATTCCACTGCGTCGGCCGGACGCCAGACATCGTGGTTCGGGATCAGGCGCAGCGAGGCCAAGTGCTCGACGGGCTGGTGGGTCGGGCCGTCCTCGCCGAGGCCGATCGAGTCGTGGGTGTAGACGTGGATCGAGCGCACCGGCAGCAGGGCGCTCATGCGCACGGCGTTGCGGGCGTAGTCGGAGAACACGAGGAAGGTGGCGTCGAAGGGGATGAAGCCGCCGTGCAGCGCGAGACCGGAGCCGATCGCGGTCATGCCGAACTCGCGCACGCCGTAGTGGATGTAGCGCGCGTCGGGATCGTTGCCGGTGACGGTCCTGTGGCCCTTCCACGTCGTCAGGTTGGAGTGCGCGAGGTCGGCCGATCCACCCACCAGTTCCGGCAGGCGCGGGGCGAAGGCTTCGAGGGCCATCTGCGAGGCCTTGCGCGAGGCGACCGCCGGGCCTTCGGCCTGGAGCTTCGCGATGTAATCACGCGCCACTTCGGCGAAATCGGCGGGCAGCTCGCCGGCCATGCGGCGCTCGAACTCGGCGGCGAGTTCCGGATGCGCGGCGCGGTAGGCGGCGAAACGGGCGTTCCACTCGGCTTCGGCCTTCGCTCCGCGCTCGCGGGCATCCCAGGCGCTGCGGAGCTCGGCGGGGATCTCGAACGGTGCATGCGGCCACTTCAGGGCCTCGCGGGTCAGGGCCACCTCGTCCTTGCCGAGCGGCGCACCGTGGCTGCTCTCCTTGCCCTGCTTGTTCGGCGAGCCGAAGCCGATGTGGGTGCGGCAGCCGATCAGCGTCGGGCGCCCGGTTTCCGCCTTGGCCGTGGCGATGGCCTGCCGGATCTCCTCGGGATCATGGCCATCGACGTTGCGGATCACCTGCCAGCCGTAGGCCTCGAAGCGCCGCGCGGTGTCGTCGGTGAACCAGCCCTGCACCTCGCCGTCGATGGAGATGCCGTTGTCGTCCCAGAAGGCGATGAGCTTGCCCAGGCCCCAGGTGCCGGCCAGCGAGCAGACCTCGTGCGAGATGCCCTCCATCAGGCAGCCGTCGCCGAGGAAGCAGTAGGTGTGGTGGTCGACGATGGCGTGGCCGTCGCGGTTGAAGCGCTGCGCCAGGAGGCGCTCGGCGAGCGCCATGCCAACGGCGTTGGCAAGGCCCTGCCCCAGCGGCCCGGTGGTGGTCTCGACGCCGGGCGTGAGGTGGCGCTCCGGATGCCCGGCGGTCTTCGAGTGCAGCTGGCGGAAGCGCTTGATCTCATCCAGCGGAAGCTCGTAGCCGGAAAGGTGCAGCAGGGCGTAGACCAGCATCGAGCCGTGGCCGTTCGAGAGCACGAAGCGGTCGCGGTCGGGCCACTTCGGATTCACCGGGTTGTGTCGCAGGTGGTCGTTCCAGAGCACCTCGGCGATGTCGGCCATGCCCATCGGCATGCCGGGGTGGCCGGACTTGGCGGCCTCGACCGCGTCGATGGCGAGGAAACGGACGGCGTTCGCGAGCTCGCGGCGGGCGGGGCGGGTCATTGGCGGGCTCCTTCCAGTGGATCGGGCGGCTCGCCGCGCGAGATCAGCACGGTGCCGACCAGGTCGCCGGTGACATTGACCGTGGTGCGGCACATGTCGATGAAGCGGTCGACGCCGAGGATCAGGGCGATGCCCTCCGGCGGGATGCCGAACATGACGAGGATGGAGGCAATCACCGGCAGCGAGCCGCCCGGCACGCCGGCCGCGCCGATGCCGCCCAGGATGCACATCAGGAGCACCAGCACCTGCTGGCCCAAGCTCAACTCGACGCCGAAGAACTGGGCGAGGAACAGCACCACCACGCCCTCGAACAGGGCGGTGCCGTTCATGTTGGCGGTGGCGCCGAGCGTGCAGACGAAGCGGCCGATGCGCTTCGGCGTGCCGAGCGATTCCTCGGCGACGCGCAGGGTGGTCGGCAGGGTGGCCGAACTCGACGAGGTCGAGAAGGCGGTCAGCATGGCCGGTTGCGCGCGGCGGAAGAACTCGAGCGGGTTCATCCGGCCGATGAACCAGAGCAGCAGCGGGAACACCACGAACAGATGGACCGCGAGCGCGCCCACCGCCACCGCCACGAACTTGGCGAGCGGCACCAGGGCCGAGAAACCGCGGCTGGCGATCAGGGTGAACAGCAGCGCGGCGACGGCATAGGGCGCGATGCGGATCACCGCGTTGATCAGCTTCAGCGTGATGTCGTAGACGCCCTGCAGGGTGCCGACGAAGGTGCGCACGCCCTCGGTCTTGAGGCTGGCCGCGGCGATGCCGAACAGCAGGGCGAAGAACATCACGCCGATCAGGTTGTTCTCGACGCCGGCCGCCAGCGGGTTGCGCGGCACGATCGAGAGCAGCACCTGCATGGCCGAGGCCGCCTCGCCGCGCTCGACGATGCCGGCCGCCTGGGTGGCGGATTCGGCCATCAGCGCCTGCCCCACCGCCGGGTCGATGCCGGCGCCGGGCTGGAACACATTGACCGCGACCAGGCCGATCATCACCGCGATGCCGCTGACGGTCAGGATGAACGCGAGGGTACGCCCGCCGACGCGGCCGAGCGCCTTCGGGTCGCCGATCTCGACCACACCCAGCACCAGCGCCGAGAACACCAGCGGCAGCACCAGCATGAACAGCAGGTGCAGGAAGATCGTGCCGACCGGCTGGGTGATCCAGGTCAGCACCACCTGCAGCCACGGCAAGGTCTGCTTCAGCCCGTCGGCACCGACCACGTGGCCGAACTCGTAGGCGATGCCGCCGGCGACGGCTCCGACGAGGAAGCCGATCAGCATCTTCGTGTGCAGGGCCATGCCGCCCCCCGCCGGGCTGGTGCCGGTCGCCATGCCCATGCCTCAGGCGAGGGTCGGGCGGATCTCGCCCGACTTCAGCTTGGCGAAGTAGCCGTCGACCTCGCGGCGCACCACCGGCAGCAGCAGGTAGACACCGATCAGGTTGGGGATCGCCATCAGGAAGATCAGGCCGTCGGAAAGGCTGATCAGCTGCGAGAGATCCATGGTGCAGGCCACCACCGCCATCGACAGGTAGAACAGCTTGAAGCCGTAGAGCACGGCCTTGTTCTCGCCGGTCAGGTAGGTCGCCGCCTTGGCGCCGTAGTAGGCCCAGGTCAGCATGGTCGAGAAGGCGAACAGGAACACGGCGAAGGTCAGCACGAAGGGGAACCAGGCGCCGACGGTGGCGAAGGCGGTGGAGGTGATCTGCACGCCCTCCAGGCCCTGCTGCAGGTAGGCGCCGGTGACCACCACCATCAGCGCCGTCGCGGTGCAGACGATGACGGTGTCGATGAAGGGCTCCCAGAGCGCGACCAAACCCTCGGTGGCCGGGTGTCGGGTCTTGACCGCGGCATGGGCGATCGCCGCCGAGCCGAGGCCGGCCTCGTTCGAGAAGGCCGCGCGCTGGAAGCCGACGATCAGCGCGCCGATGATGCCGCCCGCCACCGCCTCGTTGTCGAAGGCGCTGCTGACGATCAGGGCGGCGGCGGCCGGGATCTGCCCGAAATGCAGGGCGAGCACCGCGGCACAGCCGGCGAGGTAGAGCAGGATCATCGAGGGGATCAGCTTCTCGGTGACCTTGCCGATGCGGGTGATGCCGCCGATGACCACGAGGCCGGCGAGGAAGGCGATGCCGATGCCGAAGGCCCAGCCCATGCCTTCCAGCGGTCCGGCCTCGCCACCGGTGATCTTGTGGAACTGCGAGAAGGCCTGGTTGGCCTGGTACATCGAGCCGGCGCCGATGGCGCCCAGCATGGCGCAGACCGCGAACAGGATCGCCAATCCCTTGCCGAGTCCCGCGAGCCGCGGGTATTCGGCGGCGATGCCGCGCGAGAGGTAGTACATCGGGCCGCCGGAGACCGTGCCGTCCGGGTTCTCGCGGCGGTACTTCACGCCGAGCGTGCACTCGGCGAACTTGGTCGCCATGCCGAGGATGCCGGCCACGATCATCCAGAAGGTGGCGCCCGGGCCACCGATGGTGATGGCGACGGCCACGCCGGCGATGTTGCCGAGGCCCACCGTGCCCGACACCGCCGAAGTCAGGGCCTGGAAGTGGCTCACCTCGCCCGGGCCACCCGGCTCGGCGTAGTCGCCGCGCATCAGCCGGAAGCCCTGGACGAAGCCCCGGAGGTTGATGAACCGGAAATACAGGGTGGTGATGACGCCGCCCAGCATCAGCCAGACCACGATCAGCGGGATGCCGGTCTGGCCCTCGGCACAGGCGGGCGACAGGGCGAAGCCCGGCTCGCCGATGCAGGCGCGGGCGAAGATGGCCGAGCCGAGCCAGGTGGCGATCGGCTCGACCTGGCGGTTGATCCAGGCGTCGATGCCGCCGGTGGCCACCGCCGCGAAGGCCGGCGCCGAACCCAGCGCGGCAAACAGCATCACCACCATCCTCTTCAGCATCCGCATTCCCCTTTCTCCCCTGCCGCGAGTCATGAGGCCCGGAGGGTAGCACTGCACGGGCGGGGGGCGTCGAGTGCCGGCGAGGGCCGGCGGGGGCCGGTGGGGGCCGAAAATACGGACGGGGCCCGGAGGCCCCGTCGCGGGCGGGTCGTCGTCCGGGGATCAGCGGGCGGCGCCGGCCACCTGCAGGATGCGCGGGGTGACGAAGATCAGCAGTTCGGCCTTCTCGTTGCTGCGGCCGCGGTTGCGGAACAGGTTGCCGAGGCCGGGGATGTCGCCGAGGAAGGGCACCTTGGCGAGGTCCTCGCGGCGCTCGAACTCGTAGATGCCGCCGACCACCACGGTCTGGCCGTTGTTGATGAGCACCGCCGTGCTGACCTCGCGCTTGCTGATCTGCGGGACGCTGCCACCACCCGGCACGTCGATGAAGCCGGCCACTTCGTCCTTCTTCACGCCAAGCGCCAGGAAGACGCGGTTGTCCTGGGTGATGGTGGGGGTCACCTTGAGTTCGAGCAGGGCCTCCTTGAACTGCACGGTGGCGGTGGCGTTGGCACCGGTGCCGGTCACGGTGACGAAGCCGACCTCGTCGCCCTGGCGGATCACCGCCTCGCGCTGGTTGGCGGTGATCACCCGCGGGTTGGCCACCACCTCGCCGCGCCCTTCGCTCTGCAGGGCCTGCAGCTCGACGTCGAGGTCGAGGTGGTTGCCGAGGATGGTGAAGGCCATCGCCGATTGCGTGCCGGTCGCGAAACTGGTGTTCAGTACGTCGGTGAAGGCCGGAGTGATGAAGTTCGGCCGGGTCGGGCGCGTGGTGGTCAGGCCGGCGTTGAAGTCGGCCAGCTCGACCAGGAAGCGCGCCTCGAGCAACTGGTTCTGGCGGACCTGGTTGAGGAAATTGCGGTTGCTCTCGACGCTGCCGGAGGTGATGACGTCGCTCTCCTGGCCGCTGATGCCGAAGCGGGCGCCGACGTCACGGGCGAAGCTCTCCTGGGCGATGACGATGCGCGCCTCGATCAGGACCTGGTCGACCGGACGGTCGAGCACGGTGACCAGCTCGCGGATGGCCTGCACCTTCTGCGGGTTGTCGGCGACCAGCAGGGTGTTGGAGCGGCGGTCGAAGCTGACGCTGCCGCGCGGCGACAGGAACCCGCGTTCCGCGCTGGCCGCACCGCCACCACCGCCCTGCGCCGACTTGCTGCCTTCGGTCAGCAGGGTGGCGATCTCCTCGGCGTTGGCGTAGTTGATCGGGATGATCTCGTTGATCAGGGCCGCCTTGTTCTCGAGGTCGATCCGGGCCTGCTCGCGGGCCGCCTCGAAGGCGGCGATCTCGGCCTGCGGCGCGACCCAGACCACGTTGCCGTCGCGGCGCTGGTCGAGCGAGCGGGCGCGCAGCACGACGTCCAGGGCCTGGTCCCAGGGCACGTTCATCAGCCGCAGCGTCAGGTTGCCCTGCACGGTGTCGGCGGCGACGATGTTCAGGCCCGATTCCTCGGCGATCAGCTGCAGGATGGTGCGCACCGGCACGTCCTGGAAGTTGAAGGTCACCGGGCGGCCGGTGAAGCGCGCCGCCGGCACGCCGGCGCCGGCCTGGCCGACCCCGGGGGCGGCACCGCGCGGGGCGACCGCGAGGATGTACTCGGTGCCGGTCTGGTAGGCGCTGGTCTCGAACAGGCCTTCGGTGGCGAGCACGATGCGGGTGCCGCCGTCGTGGGCGGAAGGCTCGAGCCGCAGCACCGGGGTGGCGAAATCGCTGACGTCGAGCCGCCTCTGCTGCTCCGCCGGGATCTGCGCGTTCTCGATGTCGAGCACCAGGCGGTCGCCATCGCGGCGCAGGTTGGCCAGGGCACCCTCGCGGTTGAAGCGCAGGATCAGCTTGCCGGCACCGTCCTCGCCGCGGCGGAAGTCGACGTCGGCGACCCGCAGGCCGCCATCGATGCGCTTGGCCGGGTCGGGGGAGGCGAGCCCCAAGGCGGTCACCGGGGAGGCGCCGGCCTCCAGCGTCAGCACCAGCCGGTTGCCGTCGCTGCGGGTGGTGTAGCCGGCGCTGCGGACGAGGTCGACCACCGCCCGCGTGCGGCCACCGGCCTCGACCACGGACACGGCCGAGGCGGCACCGCTGCCCACCGGGATGCGCCGCTCGGCCAGCCCGCTGGTGGTCTCGGGGAAGTCGATCGCGATGCGTGGCGGGGGGTCGGTGGTGAAGGCGTTGACCGCCCCGACCGGGGCGGCGAACTCGAAGATGATGTCCACCCGCCCGTCCTGGCCGGCGGCGTGGCTGACGCTGCGCAAGGTGTTGGCCGCGAAGGCCGGGAGCGCCGCCAAACACAGCAGGCAGGCCGCAAGGGCGGCACGGGCCGCGGGATTCCTGGTGCTCATCGCTGCGCCTTCAGTGGTCGTGGTAATCATGCGCGTCCCCATCAGATGTCTTCCAGACTCAAGGTGGCCTGGCGTTCCAGCCAGCCGCCGGCGCCGTCCGCCACCAGCTCCACCAGCTCGATCCGGTCCGGGGCGACCCGAACCACCCGGCCATCGCTCTGGCCGAGGAAATTGCCGACACGGACGCGGTGCGTCACCCGGTCGGGGGCCAGCACCAGGGCCACGGTGGCATCGCCGGTGCCGATCGTGCCGACCATCCGCATGGCATCCAGCGGGAAGGCTTCCAGCGCCTCCTTGCGGCGGCTCGGATCGGGCCGCGGTCCGGCCGCGTCGCGGAGGTTCTGCGGCGGCGAGAACGGGTCGCGCAGGGTGTCGGCGCGGTACTCGAAGGTGGGGAAGGTGCGCAGGGGCGGCAGCGGATCGAGCGGCGGCGCCGGCCGGGCGCGCACCTCGGCCACCCAGGATTCGAGGTCGGCGGTGCCGCGGCTGCAGGCGGCGAGCAGCAGGGCCGCGGCCACGACGGGGAGGATGCGGGCGTTCTTCATGGCGCGGCTCCGGCGACCGGGGTGTTGCCGGGCGTGGCCGCCGCGGCGGCCTGCTGGGCGGCGATCTCGTTGTCGTCGAGGTAGCGGTAGGTCTTGATCGTGCCGCGCAGCTGCAGGGTGCCCGGCGGCGGCGGCGGCTGGCCCTGCACGGTCGGCTTCGGCGTCAGCGAGATGTCGTGGAAGGTCATGATGACCACCCGCGGCAGGGAGGCGACGCCGCTGACGAAACGGCCGAACTGGTGGTAGGTGCCGCTCATCTGCAGGCTGATGGGCTGCTCGGCGTAGAAGTCGCGGACCACCTCGGGGCCGGGCTGGAACAGCTCGGTGGTGATGCCGGTGGCGAGCGCGGTCTGCGAGATGTCGACGATCAGGTCGGGCATCTCGGTGCGCGAGGGCAGCTGGCGGAGCATCTGCCGCAGCATGGTCTCCATCTGGGCGAGCTGGGCCTTGAGCGGTTCGAGGTTGGCGGCCTGGCCGGCGCGCTGCTCGAACTGGCCGCGCAGGGTCTGCTCCTGCGCTTCCAGGCTCTCCAGCGTGATGGTCTTGTCGCGGATCACGAGCGTCCAGCCGAGCGCGACGATCAGCACGGCGGCCAGCACGCAGGCGCCGGCCTTGACCTCCCGCGGCCAGGCCCCGGCATTGTTGAAGTCGAGGTTGTTGAGGTCGCTCAGTTTGAAGGCGGTCTTGGCCATGGTCGTGGTCCTTCAGGCCTGCGGCGTCGTGGCGGGAGCCGCGGCGTCACCGGCGGGCACCGGGGCGGCGGCCCCGGCGGCGGCCTCCTCGGCCGCGGTGCGCAGCGTCACCTTCATCTCGAAATCGAAGGGCATGGCGCGATCGGCCTCGCGCGGGTCGGAGGTGCGGATCACCCCGAGCTGCGGGTTGGTGATGAGCCCGCTGGCCTCGAGGTTGCGCATGTAGGAGCTGACCCGGGCGTTGGACTGGGTCTTGCCGGTGAGGGTCAGTTCCTGGCCATTCTGCTTGATGCTGACGAGGCGCACGCCGTCGGGGATGGTGCGCACCAGTTCGTCGAACAGGCGCACGTTCTGCGAGCGGTCGGCCTGCAGGGTCTCGATCACCTGCTTGCGCTGCAGCAGGCTGGCCCTGCGCGCCTCGAGGTCGGCGATCTCCCTGATCTGCTCGTCGACCCGCTTGATCTCGGCCTCGAGCAGGCTGTTGCGGGCCTGCTGCCCCTCGATCTGCCCATCCATCCAGGTCGAGGCGGCGAGCACCACGGCCACGCCGCCGAACACCGCGGCGGCCAGCATCGTCATGAATTCCTTCTGGCGCTGCTTGCGCCGCTCGGCCCGCCAGGGCAGCAGGTTGATCCTTGCCATCAGTCGAAGCTCCTCAGGGCCAGGCCGCAGGCGATCATCAGGGAAGGGGCGTCCTGCTGCAGGGCGTGCGCCTGCACCCGCGGGCCGAGGCCCATGTTGGCGAGCGGGTTGGCGACCACGGTGGCGATGCCGAGGTGCTCCTCGACCAGCCGGTCGATGCCGGCGATCGAGGCGCAGCCGCCGGCGACCACGACCTGGTCGACCCGGTTGAACTCGGAGCCGGCGTAGAAGAACTGCAGCAGGCGGCTGATCTGCTGGACCATCGCCTCCTTGAAGGGCTCCAGCACCTCCGGCTCGTAGCTTTCCGGCAGCCCGCCCTGGCGCTTGGCGGCACCGGCTTCCTCGTAGCTCATGCCGTAGCGGCGCATGATCTCGTCGGTGAGCTGCTTGCCGCCGAACACCTGCTCGCGGGCGTAGATGCTGCGGCCGTTGCGGAACACATTGAGGATGGTCATGGTCGAACCGATGTCGACCAGGGCGACGATCGCCTCCTTGCCCAACCCGAGCGGTTCGGCGACCAGGCGGAAGGCGTTCTCCAGCGCGAACACCTCGACGTCCACCACCTTCGCCGTCAGGCCGCCGAGTTCCAGCGCCTGCTGGCGCAGTTCGACGTTCTCGGTGCGCGAGGCGGCGAGGATGACGTGGACGTTCTCCGGGCTGGAGGGCACCGGGCCCAGCACCTCGAAGTCGAGGCTGACCTCGTCGATCGGGAAGGGGATGTAGTTCGAGGCCTCGAGCTGGACCTGGTCCTCCATGGCGTCCTCGTCGAGGTCGGCCGGCATCGAGATCACCTTGGTGATCACCGCCGAGCCGGAGACCGCGACCGCCGCGTGCTTGGCCTTGCTGCCGGAGCGGCTGAGCGCGCGCTTGATCGCCTCGCCGACGGCCTCGACCTCGACGATGTTCTTCTCGATCACCGCATTCGGCGGCAGGGCTTCGACGCCGTAGTGGTCGACCCGGTAGCGGTTGCCGACCCGGCTCAGCTGCAAGAGCTTGACCGCCGTCGAACTGATGTCGATCCCGACCACCGGCACCTTGGATGGACTGAACAGACCCACGGTTTCTCCCCTTCCCACGGGCGCTTACGTGAGATTAGTGCGCCGCCACATTAAAAGCAGAAAACTGTGTCAACCGCAACGCCTGCTTAACGGCGGCCGCTCCCGGCGGCTCCGGGGGGGCGGGGCCGCGACCGTATACTCGCCCGCATCCCCCGATCGAGAAAGCCCCACGATGCGACCCTGGCTGCGCTGGCTCCGCCGGCTGTTCCTCGCCGGCCTGGCCCTGGGCCTGCTGGGCGTGATCACCGCCGGGGCCCTGCTCTGGGTGGTCTGGCCGCAGCTGCCGGACATGGCCGAGCTGCGCCGCGTCGAGTTGCAGCTGCCGCTGCGCATCGAGTCGGCCGACGGCCGTCTGATCGCCCTCTACGGCGAGACCCGGCGCTTCCCGACCCCGATCGAGGAGATCCCGCTCAAGGTCCGCAAGGCCTTCCTCGCCGCCGAGGACGCCCGCTTCTACGAGCACCACGGCCTCGATTTCGTCGGCATCGGCCGGGCGGTCTGGCTGCTGGTCAGCACCGACCGCGCCCGCGTGCCCGGAGGCAGCACCATCACCCAGCAAGTGGCGCGCGGCTTCTACCTGAGCACCGAGTACAGCATCGTCCGCAAGCTGCGCGAGATGCTGCTCGCCGTGAAGATGGAGCGGGTGCTGGAGAAGGACGAGATCCTCGAGCTCTACCTCAACAAGATCTTCTTCGGCCACCGCGCCTACGGGGTGGCCGCCGCCGCCGCCTTCTACTACGGCAAGAGCCTCGACGAGCTCACCCTCGCCGAGGCGGCGATGCTGGCCGGCATCCCCAAGTTCCCCTCCAGCGCCAACCCGGTGAGCAACCCGGAGCGCGCCATGGAGCGCCGCAACCACTACGTGCTGCCGCGCATGCGCGAGCTTGGCTTCATCACGGAAGCCGAGTTCCAGGCCGCGCTGGCCGAGCCGAACACCGCGCGCCCGCATGAGCCCCCCGTCGAGGTCGATGCCCCCTACCTCGCGGAGATGGTGCGCCAGGAGATGGAGGCGCGCTTCGGGGCCGAGGCCCTGACCGCCGGCTTCCGGGTGGTCACCACGGTGCGGGCGGCGGAGCAGAACGCCGCCGTCGCCGCGGTCCGCGCCGGCCTGCTGGCCTACGACCGCCGGCGCAGCTGGCGCGGCGCCGAGGGCCGCATCGAGGGCGTCGCGGACCTGGGCCCGGCCGCCCTCGACCGCGCCCTGGCCGCCTTCCCCGCCATCCCCGACCTGGCGGCAGCGGTGGTGCTGGCGGTCGAGGACGGGCGCGCCCGCCTGCACGAGGCGCGCCGAGGCGCGGTGGAACTCGCCGCCGAGGACCTGGCCTGGGCCCGGCGCGGCGGCCGGCCGCTCGCCCCCGGCGAGGTGGTGCGGCTGTTCCGCCCGGAGGCCACGGCCGCACCGCGGCTCGCGCAACTGCCCGAGGCGCAGGCCGCGCTGGCCTCGATCGACGCCGGCAGCGGCGCCGTGCGCGCCCTGGTCGGCGGCTTCAGTTACGCCCTCAACAAGTTCAACCGCGCCACCCAGGCGCAGCGCCAGCCCGGGTCGAGCTTCAAGCCCTTCGTCTACGCGGCGGCCTTCGAGCGCGGCTACCACCCGGCCTCCATCGTGATCGACGCGCCGGTGGTGTTCCGCGACCGCGCCGGCAACATCTGGCGGCCGCAGAACCACGAAGAGGACTTCGCCGGGCCGATGCGCCTGCGCGAGGCCATGGTGCAGTCGCGCAACCTCGTCTCCGTGCGCCTGCTCGACGCCATCGGGGTGCAGTTCGCGCAGCGTTACATCACCCAGTTCGGCTTCGCCCCGGAGAGCCTGCCGCCGAACCTTTCGATGTCGCTCGGCACCTCCTCGCTGACCCCGCTGGAAGTCACCGCCGGCTTCGCCGCCTTCGACAACGGCGGGCACCGGGTCCGGCCCTGGTTCATCGCCCGGGTCATCGACCGCGACGGCGTGGTGGTGATGGAGACGCACGCGCCGAGGGCCTGTGTCGACTGCCCGGGCACGGCCGGCGCCACGGCGGCACCCACCACCGTGGTCGACGGGTTCAATTTCGGGGCCGCGCCGGTGGCGGCGGCGGAAGGCACGCCTCCCGCCGCGCCGGAACTCCCCGGCCAGGGGCCGGACCTGCCCGGCCCGCCCGAGCAGGAGTGGGCACCGCGCGCCATCGACCCGCGCACGGCCTTCCAGGTGCGCTCCCTGCTGCTCGACGTGGTGCGGCGCGGCACCGGCACGGCGGCACGCTCGCTCGGCCGCGCCGACGTCGGCGGCAAGACCGGTTCGACCAACGACCACCGCGACGCCTGGTTCGCCGGCTTCGGTGGCGGGCTGGCGACCACGGTCTGGGTCGGGCGCGACGACTTCGCGCCGCTCGGCCGCGGCGAATACGGCGGCCGCGCCGCCCTGCCGATCTGGATCGACTACATGGCGGTGGCGCTGGCGGACGCGCCGCTGCGCGAGCCCGCGCTGCCGGACGGCCTGGTCGTGGCCACCATCGACCCCGCGAGCGGTGCCCTGCTGCCGGACGGCAGCCCCGGCGGAATGCCCGACTACCTCCGCATCGAGGATCGCGACCGCCTGCTGGCCTCCCCCCCGGTCATCGGCACCGGCGAAACCGGCGAGCAGGCCTTCGACGTCTTCTGATCGCGGGCGCGCCTGTCTTCGTGGTCCACGGGGCCGTCGGTTCCGGGCGCGCCTGCCTTCGTGGTCCATGGAGTCGCGGCCGGCGACGGCTACGCGTCCCGCTCCGCAGTCGCCGGACGGCGCACATCCCTGTGCGCCTCCTGCGATCCCCATGGCCCACGGGCGCGGCGCGGATCGCACGCGGCGGGCCGTGGAGCGAAGCATCCGGCCAGCCGGTTGCGCGAGTCGCTGCCGGAGCGAATCGGCGTCACAAGGCGCCGTTGCGACGGGCGTGTCGCCGTGGCGGGCGAGCC
>Ga0208370_100191_pt1 | contig 19256 bp, 11 predicted proteins | sample Subbio12Jun_QV11_FD_184822 | JGI IMG/M metagenome (GOLD analysis project Ga0208370, IMG submission 184822) | Serpentinite rock and fluid subsurface biosphere microbial communities from McLaughlin Reserve, California, USA -CR12Jun_QV11 (SPAdes) | ecosystem: Environmental > Terrestrial > Deep...
GTCAACCAGGATCCGGCGCAATACGGCGCGATCGTCGCCCATGTGCCCTTCGTCGATGTGTTGAACACGATGCTCAACGATAAGCTGCCGCTCACCCCCGGCGAGTGGCAGGAATGGGGCAATCCGCTCGAAAGCCGCGAGGCCTTTGACTATATCCGTTCCTATTCGCCCTACGATCAGGTGTCGGCGCAGGCCTATCCGCCAATGCTGGTGACAGCCGGCCTCAACGATCCGCGCGTGACCTATTGGGAACCCGCCAAGTGGGTCGCGCGCCTGCGCGAGATGAAGACCGACGACAACCTGCTGCTGCTCAAGACCAACATGGGCGCAGGCCACGGCGGGCAATCGGGGCGCTGGAACTCCCTGAGGGAAACGGCGGAGGAATACGCCTTCATCCTGTGGCAGATGGGGATGGCCCCGAGCCCGAAGCAAGACTGACCAGCGCGGGGGGAAGCGACACGCCGTAATCGAGCGCTTCCTCCGCCAGCAGGATCACGAGCGCTTCCATCTCGGGGCCGAACAGCGCGAGCTTGACGTAGAGTTCGGGCACGGCGCGGATCAGGCCGAAGCCCGCTTCCTTGCCGAACACCGGGATCGGCCCGGCGGGCAGCGGGCGCTTGTCGAGATCGGGGGTGAGCTGCCACACCATCCCGACCTTGCGGCTGTTGAAGATCGCCAAGAGCCGGCCATAATCCGCCGCGAGCAGCACCGAGGGCATCGCCGCGAGATAGCGGCACGCCGCCACCGCCGCCTCGCGGTCGCGCAAACCCAGCGCGCCTTCGAGCCAGCCGAGCGCGCGGCGCACATCCTCGCGCGTGGCGCCCTCGGCATGGGCGATGAGGTGGTCGTAGCCGCGCAGAGCACCGTTCCACCCTCGCGGATCGCGCGCCACCTTGTCCCAGAACAGGTCGACCGCATCGGCGATCGTCCCGAGCTTGCCGTCCTGCTGCGTGAAAATGCCTTCCGGCCCGATGTAGAAGCTGCGCGCGCCGGGGCGCTTGCCGCTGAAATCGGCGCGCGGGCGGAAACCGCGGTCGGGCCTGGGGGACGGATCGGGCGGGTCCTCGCTCATGCACGGCAATCTAGCACGGGCGGGCTAACAAGCCCTTGCCTTGCGGCAACCATCCTTGCCCCGGCCGGGCCACGGGGCTAGGCCCTGCGGTGATGCCTTCGACCTTCACCCGCACCTTCCTGGCCGCGCCCGAACACATCGACGAACTCGGCCACGTCAACAACACGGTGTGGGTGCAGTGGATCCAGGACATGGCGACCGCCCACTGGGATGCGGTCGCACGGGCGCAGGACCGGGCGGCGTTCTTCTGGGTCGTGGTGCGGCACGAGATCGACTACCGGGGCAATGTCTCCGAGGGCGAAAGCGTCACCGCGACGACCTGGATCGAGGGCGAGGCGCAGGGCGCGAAATCGCTGCGGCGGGTCCGGTTCACCGATGCAGGCGGCAAGCGGCTGGTCTGCGCGGCGACGACATGGGCGATGCTCGACCGCGCGACCGGCAGGCCGGCGCGGGTGCGGCCCGAGGTGCTGGGGCCGTTCCTGTAAGGGGCCTGCGCCGCCGACCTGCGGGCGCGGGCACACTACGCCGCCCGGTCTCTCGCTGCCTTGCGGCCTTGGGGCGCGGCGGTAAACACGGTCAGGCGTTCGTAGGCGAGCCGGTTGCGCCCGCTGGCCTTGGCCTCGTACATCAGCGCATCGGCGCGGGCATAGAACTCCGCGAAGGCCATCTTGTGGCGGCCCGCATCGCCCATCACCACCACGCCCATGCTGGCGGTGACAGGCAGTTCGAGCCCCGGCACCTCCTTGGCGATGCGCATCGGGATCGCCTGCCGCAGCGCCTCGGCACGCTCAAGCGGGCGGGGGCCGCGCAGCAGCACCACGAATTCCTCTCCACCGAGCCTGACCGCGACCGCATCCCGGTCTCCGCCGGAACGGATTGCGCTTGCGCAGGCGACCAGCGCGGCATCGCCGACCTGGTGGCCGTGTAGGTCGTTGATCGCCTTGAAACGGTCAAGATCGACCAGCGCGAAAGTGTCGAAGCCCTGCGCCAGCAGCTCATCGAAGCGCGCCTCGATGGCGCGGCGGTTCATCAACCCGGTGAGCGAATCGCGGGTCGATATCTGTTCCAGCATCCTCGCCTCGGTCAGCGCCGCATCGCGCTCGCGGCGCAGCGCAAGGAAGCGGTCGGCAATGGCGAGCGAGATCACCACCACCTCGATCCCGACCGCCGCATGGACAATCTGGTCGAGGCTGGAGGGGCCGACGTGCCAGCCGAGCCCGCGCAGCAGCCGTTCGACCGATGCGGTGATGATCGGCAGCCAGGCGACCGCGATGAAGCGCGCAGAGCGGCTGCCGCGCAGCACCGCCTCGATCACCGCCGCGCTGATGATCGCGATGGTAGGCAGCAAGGTGACGAAATAGGCGACATCGTCGAAAGGCTGGGTGGCGTCGAGCTGGAGCGCGAAAAAGCCGGGCACGATCATCGTGAACCAGCCGATCGCGATCGTGAGCCGGCGCATCAGGCGCGACTGCGCCCCGCGTTCGAGGAAGGCGGTAAGGAACAGCGCCGAAAGCCCCGCCCCGATCGCCCACGACAGCGGCGCCAGCACCGCCATGAGCGCGACCGGCAGGGTGACGAAGGCCGACGCCAGCCCGCCCGCCATCAGCACATAGGCCATCATCGCGCTCACCATCGCGGCGTGCAGCACCACGAAGCGTTCGCGCAGCACCACAAAGAAGCTGATATCGAACAGCAGCGGCAGCACCGTATCAGGGGTGATCTGCGGCAAGGGCAGCTGGAACACCGGGCCGGCGGCAAAGGGCGTGCCGTCAGCCTCGGTCAGGCGGCGCGACCGGACCGTGCCGTCTGCGTCGATCGCGTGGAAGGTGATCGCCTCGAAGCGCGCGATACGGGTGAAGAAATAGCGCGGGATTTCCTCGCCCCGCCAGCTTTCCGCCTCGAACCGGAGCCAGGCCACCGGCACGTCGGAGCGCCAACGGGTGTTGTCGCAAACCCATGCCGCGCGGGCGCGCAGCGCCGCCAGGCCAGCCTCGGCCCCGGGTGCCGCATGGCAGGCCGGTGCGAAGGTCGGCACGATGTGATCGTCCGCCGCCGCCGGGCGCGCAGCGAGCAGCGCCAGCACAGCGACAACCAGGCCGAGCCGGATGAGGAGGCGCAGGAATGCCATGTCCGCCCGCGTATCACGCAAGCCCTTACGATGCTGTTAAGCGCAACCGCTCCGCTCCCGAACAATTTTTCATCCGATTTCAACTTATTGCATTCGGTGCAAGGGCCGGTCTGCCGCGTGGCGGGCGCTCTTGCCAGCCATGCCCGTGCGGCAGTAACCGCGCTGTCATCAAACCGTCCTAGCGCAGGGCCTTGAGGGCCTGTGCCCTTTGCCCACCAGGATCCTTCATGGCATACAGAATTTCCGCGTTTTTCAAGACCTGCGCCGCTCTGGCGGTTGCCGCCACCACGCTGGCCGGCTGTGATGGCGGCGCGGGGGCGCAGTCGGTCCACGCCGTCGGCTCCTCGACGATCTATCCCTTCGCCAAGCTGGTGGCCGAGAATTTCGCGCGGAGCTATCCTGAGATGCGCTCGCCGCTGATCGAATCCACCGGGACCGGCAACGGCATCCAGCTGTTCTGTTCCGGGCTCGGGCCCAATACCCCCGACATGGTCAACGCATCGCGGCGGATGAAGCCGTCGGAGTTCGACGCCTGCCTGTCGAACAAGGTCGACGAGGTGATCGAGCTGCAAGTCGGGCTGGACGGGATCGTGTTCGCCTCGGCCAAGGGCGGGATCATGCTCAACCTCTCGCCCAGAGCGGTCTACGAGGCGCTCGCCGCGCGGCCTTATGGCCGGCCGCAGACCGCGAAGACGTGGAAGGATGTCGACCCGGCCCTGCCCGCCGAACCGATCCTCGTCTACGGACCGCCGAGCACTTCGGGCACGCGCGATGCGCTCAAGGAACTGGTGCTGCTGGCCGGGTGCGAGACCAATCCCGAGATGAAGGCGCTCAAGCAGAGCGACGAGGACAAGTTCAACCAGATCTGCACCGAGGTGCGCGACGATGGCGGCTATGTCGACCAGGGCGAACAGGACAACCTGATCGTCCAGAAGATCGTCGGCAACCCGCGCGCGGTGGGCGTTTTCGGCTATTCCTACATGGAAGAGAACACCGACCGGGTGCAGGGCCTGCCGATGAACAGCGTGCCCCCGACCTACGAGAACATCGCCAGCTTCGCCTATCCCGGCGCGCGGCCGCTCTACGTTTACGTCAAGAAGTCGCACATGCGCGCTATCCCGGGGCTCGAGGATTTCATGAAGGAATGGGTCAAGAGCTGGGGTCGGGAAGGCCCGCTGGCGCGGATCGGGATGGTCACCATGCCGCCCGAAACGATGCAGGCCAACGCCGCCAAGGTGCAGGGCCTGACCGTCCTGACCAAGGCGGATCTCGCCGGGAACTAAGGCACGCGCCGGTTGCAGACTGAACACCAAGAGGAGGGGCTTGATGTTTGAAATGAACGTAAATCCGCGAACTGCCGGTCGTCGGCTTCGTGCGCCTGCGGCGATTGTGGCGGTGGCCGCGCTGCTGGGTGTCGCCGCTTGCGGCGAAAGCCCCGAGGCCGCCGCCGCCAAGGCGATCACCGTGGTCGGTTCCTCGACCGTCTATCCTTTCGCCAAGAAGGTCGCCGAGGATTTCGTCGCCGCAAACCCGGACATCGGGGTGCCGCGGATCGAATCGACCGGCTCCGCCGACGGGATCGCCGCCTTCTGCGCGGGAATGGGAACCAGCACGCCCGATATCGTCAACTCCTCCCGCCGCATGACCCGCGCCGAGTTCGACCGCTGCACATCCAGCGGCGTCGACCAGATCATCGAGTTCGAGATCGGGCTCGACGGGATCGTCTTTGCCTCAGCCGCCAATCGCGGGATCGACATCAAGCTGACGCGCAGCAATGTCTATCGCGCGCTCGCGGAGATGCCCTATGGCAAGCCGCAAACCGCGCAGACCTGGGCCGATGTCGATCCCTCGCTGCCGACGCTTCCGATCACGGTCTATGGCCCGCCGGCCAGTTCGGGCACGCGCGATGCGCTGCTCAATCTGGTGCTGCAACCCGCCTGCCGGGAAAACGGCGCGATGGCCGCGCTCGAACAGAGCGATCCGGAACAATTCAAGCGCAATTGCCACGCGTTGCGCAGCGACCGGGCATTCAGCAACCAGGGCGAACAGGACGATCTCGTCGCGCGCCGCGTGGGCGGCAACCCCGAGGCGATCGGCGTGCTGGGCTTCTCCTATCTCGCCAGCAACAGCACGATCCTGAAACCGCTGCCGCTCGATGGCGTGCTGCCCACCCGCGAGACCATCACCGACGGGTCATACAAGGCCACCCGGCCGCTCTACGTCTATGTCAAGAAGGCCAATCTCGCCAACACGCCGGGTCTGGCCCAATTGCTGGACCAGTGGAGCAGGAGCTGGGGCGACAACGGTCCGCTGGCGAAGCTCGGGCTCGTTACCCTGCCCGCCGACCGCCAGGCGAAGAGCGCAGCCGCGATCAAGAACGCAACCACGCTGACCGCCGATCAACTCGTCGCAGAGTGAGTCCGGTTGCCGGGCTGCGCGCCCGGAATCAGGCTCCGGCGATAAACGCGCGCATTGCGGCGGACGCAACCCGAACGGGAATAGCGCCGCCGCGACCGGCGCGGGATCGTGACCATCCGCCAGCGTGACGACGGCAGCTTCACGCCTGTTGCAATCCGGTTTCGCCCGCTCTCGCGAGAGGATATCGCCGGACGTGATGCGCCAGGCAAACGGGCGGAGGACCAGCGTCCCCCGCCCGCCATCATGTTGCAATAGCCCGCCCGATCAGAACCGCGCGGTGACTTCCACCCCGTAGAAGCGCGGTTCGCCCGGGATGAAGGTGGGGATGGTGAAGGCCCCGCCGGTGTTGCCCGCATCGAGCAGGAAGTCCTCGCCAAAGGCGTTCCGGATGAAGCCCGCGATCTCGTAGCGTGTATCGGCGAAGCTGAGGCCCGCGCGGGCATTGACCAGCGTCACCGGGCCCTGCGAGATCAGCGCGGTGTTCGGCACCTGAAAGAAGATCGTGCTGCGGTGGGTGATGCTGGGCGTGGCGAAGAATTGCACGCCGCCAAAGTCGTAATCGACCGTGAAGCCGCCCGACGCCTGCCATTCCGGCTGGAGCCGGAAACGCGATCCGGCGAAGGTGCCGTTGGCCGGATCATCGTCGATCCCGCCATCGATGTAGCCGAAGTTGCCGAAGACGTTGAGCCAGCTGGTCACATCGACCGCCAGTTCGCCCTCGACCCCGAAGTTGCGCGCCGAACCGGCGCTCTGGGTCTGGAAGGCGCCGGTCGGGTTGCCGTTGCCATCGAGCACCGGGACCGAGACCTGGAAGTTGTCATAGACCTGATAATAGACCCCGAGCGCGCCCGAGACCCGGCCGGTGGCGAGCTTGATTCCGCCTTCGTAGTTCCATACGATTTCTTCAAGCACATCGGTGCGGTTGGCGACCACGTCAGCCCCCAGGCGCCGCGCGTTGAGCTGCACCACCGGCGAACGGCGGCCCTTGGAGACAGTGGCGAAAACGTTCACGTCCTCGCCCACGCGGTAGAGTGCGTTGAAGCGCGGCAGCACCGCATTGAACCGCTCGTCGGCGACGAAGGTCTGTCCGCGCGTGTCGATCTGGCCGGGGATCAGCGGACCGCCGGTCAACCGTGCGTTGGGGACGCGCGCGAAGAAGCCCGAACGGCGGTATTCGTCCAGAAAGCGCACGCCCGCAGTCAATTCGAGCGCATCGAAGGGTATCCAAGTGGCATCGGCGAAGACCGAATAGGCCTCGTTGCGGCCCTGGTTTTCAAACACCGAGCTGTACTGGAAGTTGGTAATGCCCAGCCCGGGCACGCTGCCGTCGGGGGCAACGCAGGGGGTCGCGCCGAACGGGCGACCTGCGGGGGGCACGCCGAACAGCGTGGTGAGGCATTGCAGGAACAGTCCTTCCTCGCTGGCGAAGGGCACGTTCTGGCGGCCGTCCTCGATGAAGGCGTTCCAGCCGAAGCTGGCGCGCAGCTTTACGCCGTTATAGGTGAAGCGACCTTCATGGCTGACCTGCCAGCCATCGGCGATCTCGGAAAACTCGAGGAAGGGCGCGGCGCTGCCGTCGGCGTCGAACACCTCGCGGCTGTCGAACTCGCGGTAGCCGTTGACGGTGGTGAAGGACCAGTCGTCGTGGATCATGTAATCGAGCGTGAGGTTGAGGTCGTAGACCTCGCGGTTGAGCCCGAGCTGGTCGTCCCCCAGCGCCGCCGCACCTGCCGGGTTGCCGCCGAGATTGGCAGGGACGAAGGCGTTGGCCGGGCCGCCGGGCGAGGCGAGCGAGGCGGGGAAGCGCGCCGAGATGAAGGGCGTGCCGCCGTTGCGCTGCTGGTCGTAGGTGCCGATCAGGTCAACCGTCAGATCGGTCGTCGGGGTCCAGCGCAGCGAGGCGCGCAGCCCCAGCTGGTTCTGCGCATAGAGTTCCTCTTCCTGGTTCGGGCTGAGGTTCTCGACATAGCCGTCACGCGTGCGCCATTCGCCCGCGAGGCGGAAGGCGAGCGTATCGGAGCCGACGTTGACGAAGCCGCCGAGCAGGGTCTGGTTGAAATTGCCGTAACCGCCGCGGACTTCCGCCGAGAAGCCCTCGCGCGGGCGGGCCGATACCAGACTGATCGCGCCGACCGCCGAGGCGGTGCCGAACAGCGTCGCCTGCGGGCCCTTGATGACCTCGACCCGCTCAAGATCGTAGATCGCCTGATAGGAACCACGCGAGCGCGAGATGTCGACGCCGTTGTAATAAAGCGTGACGCGCGGGCCTTCCTGTGCCGAGCCGCTGTCCGAGGTGATCCCGCGGATCACGATGCCGGGATTGTTGGCGCTCTGTTCCTGGATGAGCAGGCCCGGGGTGTAGTAGGACAGCTCGTCGAGATCGGTGATGCCCAGCTCCCGGATGCGCTGGCCGCCCAGCGCCGAGATGGTGATCGGCACGTCGAGCGCGCGCTGCTCGATCTTCTGGGTGGTGACGATGATATCGTTGCCCGAGGCCTTTTCGTCGGCGGTTTCCGTGGTGTCGCTGTCCTGCGCGAAGGCGGCGTGCGGCGCGGCGGCAAGAGTGGCGGCGAGCGCAATCAGCGAGGCGCGGGGGGAGAGGGTGCGGGTCATGTTATGGCTTCCCTGTTGGTAAGAGAGGCCTTGCCCGTGACAGCCGATGGTGACGGTGCTGCGACTTCCAAGAGAAGTGCAGATTACAGGAATTTTACAGTCCCGGGACGTTGCCGGAATGCACCTTTGATGGTGGCCTGCTTTGGTGGCGCAGAACCCCGCTCCCGCCCCGCTTCCCCGCCCGCCACCACGAAGGCCATCATGGCATGGTAGCCGGGTAGGGACGGGGCCTGCGCCGCGCTATCAAAGGCTAAAGCGGATTACCGTCCTTGTCGCGGAAGATCTCGCGGCGGCCGACGTGATTGGCGGGGCCGACGAAGCCGTCCTCTTCCATCCGTTCGATCCACTTGGCGGCCGTGTTGTAGCCCACGCCCATCTGGCGCTGGAGCCAACTGCCGGAGGCCTTCTGGTTCTCAAACACGATCTGGCAGGCCTGACGATACTTGCGCTCTTCCGGATTGTCGGAGGCGCTCAGTTCGTCGTCGAAGCCAAAGCCCGGTCCGCCGCCATCCGGATCGGGATCCTCGGTCACGGTATCATCGTAATCCGGGCGACCCTGATTGCGCCAGTGATCGGCCACCGCCTCGACCTCTTCGTCCGAGACGAACGGCCCGTGCACGCGCACCATCGCGCCGGTGTTGGGCTTGTAGAGCATGTCGCCCTTGCCCAGCAGCTGCTCCGCGCCCTGTTCGCCGAGGATGGTGCGGCTGTCGATCCGGCTCGTCACCTTGAAGCTGATGCGGGTGGGCAGGTTCGCCTTGATGACGCCGGTGATCACGTCGACCGAGGGGCGCTGTGTCGCCATGATGAGGTGGATGCCCGCAGCGCGGCTCTTCTGGCTGAGGCGCTGGATCAGCACCTCGATCTCCTTGCCCACCGTCACCATCAGGTCCGCCAGTTCATCGACGATCAGCACGATCTGCGGCAGCGGCTGGTAATCGAGCTGTTCCTCCTCGAACAATTGCTCGCCGGTTTCGGGATCGAACCCGGTCTGCACCCGGCGCCCGAGCGGCTTGCCCTTGGCGATGGCGGCGCTGACCTTCTCGTTGAAGGAATTGATGTTGCGCGAGGAGATCGCGCTCATCATCCGGTAGCGCCGCTCCATTTCCTCCACCGCCCATTTCAGCGCGCGCACCGATTTGGGCGCCTCGGTCACCACCGGTGAGAGCAGATGCGGGATATCGTCGTAAACGCTGAGTTCGAGCACCTTGGGATCGATCAGGATCAGGCGCAGTTCGGCCGGCGTGAAGCGATAGAGCAGCGAGAGCAGGATCACGTTGAGCCCGACCGACTTGCCCGAACCGGTGGTCCCGGCGACCAGCAGGTGGGGCATGGCGGCAAGATCGGCGATCACCGGCTCGCCCGCGATGTCCTTGCCGAGGATGATCGGCAGGTTGCCCTTGGCATCGGCGAAGGCGGCGGCGGCGGCGAGTTCCTTGAGCATCACCGTCTGGCGATCCTGGTTGGGCAGCTCGATACCCATCACCGTGCGTCCCGGAATCGGCGAGACGCGCGCACTGATCGCACTCATGTTGCGAGCAATGTCCTCGGCAAGGCCGACCACGCGGCTGGCCTTTATGCCGGGCGCAGGTTCCAGCTCGTACATCGTCACCACCGGGCCGGTGCGCACGGCCGTGATCTCGCCCTTGACGTTGAAATCGTCGAGCACGTTTTCGAGCAGGCGGGCATTGCGTTCTAGCGCCAGCTTGTCGAGCTTGGGGCCCTTGTCGGTCGGCGGCTCGGCGAGGAGGTCGAGGCTCGGCAGAGTGTAGGGGGCGAACATGTCACGCTGCGCGGTCCTGGCAGAGGACGCGCGCCGGGGCGGGGCGGAAGGATCGGAGATTTCCGGCGAGCGGCGCGGCTTGTCGTCGCTGCCGGGCAAGGCTTCGCCCTTCGGTCGCGGGCGCAGGCGGGCGGGCACCTCGTCCGCGTCCTCGTCGTCCAGCTCGCCTGCGAAGGCCAGCGCCTCGCGCCGCTCGCGGCCCGGCAGCGGCAGGCGCCGCATCAGGCCCGCCAGCGATCCGCCGCCGAGGAATTCAGGCAGGCTCATCAGCACTCGCCAGTCGATCGCGAAGATGCGGGTAAGCAGCGCCACCCCCGTCGCAAGACAGGTCAGCGCGAGGCCGAGCATCACCCAGCCCCGCGCGCTCTCGCCGAAACGCGCCGCCACCGCCTCGATCGCGCCCGCGCCGAGCAGGCCAGCCAGCCCCCCCGCCTGTGCAGGCAGGGTGCCGCCGGGGCCCTGAAAGACAAGGCTCAGCACAGTCGCCACCATAGTCATGGCAATCAGCAGCAGCGCGGTCGGCAGCCACCAGGCGGTGGTCTCGGGCGCATCCCCATTTTCGACATCGCGCCACAATCGCCGCGCGGAGACATAGAGCAGGGGCAGCAGCAGCACCCCCGGCAGGCCGAAGACCAGCAGCACCCGATCAGCCACCCAGGCGCCGGCGGTGCCCATCCAGTTGGCGACCTCGGCCGAATCGGCGGCGGTCGAAGGGCTCGGGTCGGTCTGAGTATAGCTGGCGAGCGCGAGGGCGAGGAACACCGCCGCGCCAAGCAGCAGCGCCGCGCCCGTCATCTGGGCGATGCGGCGCAGCGAACGGCGCAGGCCGGCGCGCCATTCGGCGTCGGTCTGGCGAGCGGGGGTCTGGCGACCGGGTTTTGCGGGTGCGACCGCGCGGCTGGCCATCGGCTGTCTCCTGAGCGGAACACATCATGAATCCAGAGGCGCGGCGGGTCAAATCATTTCCGTCGCCCCCAGGGCCCGAACGTGCTCCGGCAGCGCTGGACGATCAGCGCAATCCGTCGATGGCGGCCCAGCATCGCCAGCGAAGGGCGCGGGCACGGCGCGGGTTCATTCCGCCGAGCGCGATCACCGGCAGCGCCGCCTGCCGCGCCAGCAAGCGAAAGCGCACCGCGCCCAGCACCGCGCCGCCCGGGTGGGAGCGGGTCGGGAACACCGGCGAGAGCAGCGCCGCATCCGCCCCAAGGCGCGCCGCCAGCCCCAGCTCGGCGAGGTCATGCGCGGTGGCGAGGTGGATCAGGCCGCGACGGCGCGGCCACAGCGACCGGGGCGCGCCGTAGATCCCGTCCGCCCCCCACTCGCGCGCGGTCAGCGCCGAATCCGCCAGCACGATCCGGTGCCCCCGCGCCCGCGCCGCCCGCCGCAGCGCGCGAAAGCGCGCAAGGCGCTCGGGCCCGTCCAGATGATAGTGCCGGTAGATGAGTCCCGAGCCGCGCGGCAACGCGGCGAGGGCACGCTCCAGCCGGGCATCGTTGCGGGCGTCGGAGATCAGCCACAGGCCGGGGAGGGTGTTTGCGCGGTCCACGCACCCGCTATAGAGCGCCGCCATGGACAATTCATCCCTTGGGCAAGCCAGCCGCCTCGAAACCGTCCGCGCCAACATCGCGCGGATGTGCAAGCCCGCCCGCCGTGAGCCCGCCTCGGTCACGCTCATCGCGGTGAGCAAGACCCATCAGGCCAATGCGATCCAGCCGCTGATCGACGCAGGGCAACGCGTGTTCGGCGAGAACCGGGTGCAGGAAGCGCAGGGCAAGTGGCCCGCGCTCAAGGCGGCCCATCCCGATATCGCGCTGCACCTCATCGGCCAGTTGCAATCGAACAAGGCGGAAGAAGCCGTGGCGCTGTTCGATTGTGTCCATTCGCTCGACCGGCCGAGCCTGCTGACCGCGCTCGCCAAGGCGATGGACAAGACGGGCAGGCAGGTGCCCTGCTTCGTGCAGGTCAATATCGGCGACGAACCGCAAAAAGGCGGCTGCCCGATTGCCGATCTGCCCGCGTTTCTGGCGGCAGTGCGGGCAACGGATATTCCGCTCGCCGGGCTGATGTGCATCCCGCCCGCCGACACCGAATCCGCGCCCTTCTTCGCGCTGCTGGCGAAGCTCGCCGGCGATCACGGCCTCACGGGTCTCAGCATGGGGATGAGCGGGGATTACGAAACGGCCGTGATGCTTGGCGCAACCCACGTGCGGGTGGGCACGGCCTTGTTCGGCGCGCGGGGCTAGCCTTTTGTGCGATCAATGCGGCGGCAAAGCCGCACCGGGCGCAAACGAAAAAGGGGCACCCCATTGCCGGAGCGCCCCCTTTTGCTTCCTTCGTTCGTGTCCGCTCAGAACTCGAACATCGCCTCGATGCCGATATTCCGGCCGCGCATCAGCGGCGAGAAGGTGCCCGCGCCCGGGCGCTGCTGGAACGGCTGCTGCACACCATCCGACAGCGGGCCACCGAAAGGCACCTGCGTGTCGCTACCTTCCTGCACCTGATCGAGCAGGTTGCGCCCGTAGACCGAAAGCGAGAAGCCTTCGATCGGGGTGTTCCAGGTGATGTTGGCTTCGAGGTTCTGAAGCTCGTTCAGCCACCCGAAGTTGTCGTCGGTGTATGCCGCGCGGTCGCGATACTGGTAGTTCACGCGGGTCAGGATGTTGCTGTCGCCCAGATCCCAGTCATGGATCAGGCCCAGGCCCACGGTGATCGGGGGAACGCGCGGCAGGCTCAGGTCGAGATCGGCATCGTCGATCCGGCCATCGCCCGAGATGTCGAACAGCACACGATCATACTGTGCGTCGATCAGGCCGAGGTTGGCGGTGAAGGCCAGCGATTCCGACACCCGCATCCGCGCTTCGGCCTCGAAGCCCTTGATCGTGGCATCGGCGGTGTTGAGGATGTTCTGCACCACGCCCGCGCCCGGATCGGCAAGGTTCACCTCGCGCTGCATGTTGCCGACCGTGGTGACATAGCCCGCGACGTTGATCGTGAAGCTGCCATCCGCCGTCTGGAACTTGCCGCCGATTTCGTAATTGTCGACCTGCTCTTCGTCGAAGAACAGTTCGCCGGTCGCATTGAAGGCGCGGCCGAACACCGGCACGTTGGTGATGCGGAAGTTGTAACCCCCGGAACGGAAGCCGCGGCTCCAGTGTGCATAGACCTGACTGTCGGCGAAGACGTACTGGAGGCCAAGCTTGGGCGAAAGATTGCGAAACCGCACGTCGTCGGTGAAGCCGTTGGTTTCGGTCGCCGGGTTGAACGGCTGGGTGCCGGTCGGGCAGGTGCCCGCTATCACCGAACAGGGGGCGCGCGGGGTGATATAGGTCACCGCAGCGTCCTTGGTTTCCTGATTCCAGCGGATGCCCGCAATCAGCGAGAGATTGTCGACAAATTCCCACTGGGCGTTGGCAAACACGCCGATCACCTCGTGATCCTGCCGCCCGCCGCCGAAGAACACCGGCGGACGCAGGTTCACCGGCAGGTCGCGGCGCAGTTCGCGGCTTTCGTCATAGGCAAGATCCTGCTGGAAGTAGAAGCCGCCGAAGGTCAGGTCGAGGTTGTCGAACGACATCGCATAGCGCAGTTCGTTGGAATACTGGCGCTGCTGGGTTTCGGTGCTTGAATGGAACAGGAAGCGCGGGGTCGCGTCGATATCGCCGCGGGTGTTCGCGATGTAGTCACGATAGCCGAACACGTTGGTCAGCGTGCCGGGACCGATGTCGAGCGTCGCCGTGAGCGATCCGGTCCAGATTTCGTTGGCGTAGAAACCCGGCTCGTCGATCGAGAAATCGAACGAGTTGCGGTCGAAGAAGGCGCGGTTCTGGGCCGAAGGACCGTCGCCCTCGCTCTCGAAATAGTCGAGCTTGCCGAGCAGGGTCAGCCCGCCCAGACGCGCTTCGAGCGCGCCGCGCAGGATCTTGGTTTCCGCCCCGCCATGGTTGGACCCGTCGAACAGGTTGGTGAAGTAGCCCTCGTCCTTGTTGTAATAGGCACCGACCTTGAACAGCAGCACGTCTTCCACGATCGGGCCGGAGACGACGCCGCTGAAGGTGTAGTTGGCACCGCCGCGGCCGGCATCGACCGGGCCATCGACCGCTGCACGGAACTTGCCGCGGAAGTCTTCGGTCGGGTTGCCGGTGTTGATCACCACCGCGCCGCCGGTCACGTTGCGGCCGAACAGCACGCCCTGCGGACCGCGCAGGATTTCCACGCTGTCGAGGTCGAACAGGTCGAACACCACCCCGCCGTTGATGCCGAGATAGACCCCGTCGACGAACACGCCCACGGTCGGGTCGATCGAGGGGATCGAGGAGTTGATGCCGAGCCCGCGGACAGTGAAGTTGGCGGTGCCGCGGCTGGTGCCGACTTGATCAAGGCTGACAGTCGGCGCCTGGAACGACAGGCCGGAAATGTCGCGGATCTTGAAGGCTTCGAGCGTGCCGGCATTGAAGGCGGTCACGGCCAGCGGCACGTCCTGCACGTTCTCGGGGTCACGCGTCTTGGTGCCGGTGACAAGGATTTCGCTGATGGTGTCGAGCGTATTGGTACGCTCTGATGCGACGGGCTCCTCGGTCTCCTGGGCCGCAGCGGCAAAGGGGGCCAGCGTCGCGGAGCCGAGCATGAGGGCCAGTTTGCAGAGCCGGAGGGGGCTCGGCTTGTGGGTAGCGGTGGACATTTTTTTAACTCTCCCTGAATTGAGAGGTGCCGCATATCAAAGAGTCACGCGATTGCAACCTATCTCGGCACTCCTGCGATAGAGCGCCGATCCGCCCCGATCAGGGCACCCGCTCAGACCTGTTCGAGCTACTCCTGGCGCTGGTCGCTCGCCGCCTCGAGCAGCGCGGCCTCGATTTCGGCGAGGCGTTCGGGCGCCTTGACCTTCGCGGCGGTGAGATCGGTCACGTAAAAAGTGTCCGCTGCCGCCTCGCCGTAAGCCGTGATGTGCGCCGAATGGACGATGAGGTTGGCCTTGTAGAGCGCGTAGGCCAGCCGGTTGAGCAGCGCCGGACGATCGCGCGCGGTGACCTCGATCACGGTGAAGTGGTTCGAGGCGTCGTTGTCGAAGCCGACGCGCGGAGCGACGTCGAAGGCCTTCGCGCGGGAGTGCGCCAGCGGCCTGGCCGCCAGTTTCGGCACCAGCTCGACCTTGGCGAGCAGGGCGTCGCGGATGCCCTTCTCGATGCGCGCCATCTGGCCTTCCTCGCGGAAGGGCTGGGCATTGTGGTCCTGCACAAGGAAGTTGTCGACCGCATAGCCCGACCGCGCGGTGTGGATGCGCGCGTCGATGATGTTCGCGCCGGCCAGGTGGATGCCGCCCGCCATGCGGTAGAACAGCCCCGGGTGATCGGCGGCGATAACGCTGACACGGGTCGCGCCGCGCGTCTCGTCGACTTCGCAATGGATCGAGAGCTGGTCCTCGGTGGCGGTCGCGGCGTCGTATTGCACGAGGTTGCTGGCGATGATGTCCTCGGGCTCGGCGATCCAGTAGGCATCGCCGAGCAGCGCGCCGACGCTGTCGACGAGGTGATCCTGATCGGCCAGCAACCGCGCCGCCGCATCTTTCTTGGCCGCGACCCGCTGCTTGCGCCCGCTGCCCTTGTGGCCGAGGCGCAGGCGTTCCTGCGCGGCATCGTAGAGTTCGCCCAGCAGCTGACCCTTCCAGCTGTTCCACGTGCCCGGCCCCACCGCGCGAATATCGACCGCCGTCAGGATCGCAAGGTTCCTGAGGCGATCGAGGCTCTGCACCTCGGCGACGAAATCCTCGATGGTCTTGGGGTCGGTGAGATCGCGCTTTTGCGCGGTGCGGCTCATCAGAAGGTGGTGGAGCACCAGCCAGGCGACAAGCGTCGTTTCCTTCTCGTCGAGCCCGAAGCGCGGCCCCAGCCGGTGCGCGACTTCGGCCCCGAGCACCGAATGGTCGCCCCCGCGCCCCTTGGCGATATCGTGCAGCAGCACCGCGACATAAAGCGCACGGCGCGAGCCGAGCTTGGGAAACTCGCGGGTAGCGCGCGGGTGATCGGCGACCAGCAGGCCCCGTTCGATCTGCGACAGCAGCCCGATGGCGCGGATGGTGTGTTCATCGACCGTGTAGTGGTGATACATGTCGAACTGCATCTGCGCGTTGACCCGGCCGAAATCGGGGACGAAGCGGCCGAACACCCCCGCCTCGTTCATCCAGCGCAGCGCCGTTTCCGGGTCCTTGCGCCCTGCCAGCAGGTCGAGGAACAGGGCATTGGCGCGTTTGTCGCGGCGCAGCTTGCCGTCGATCAGCCTGGCATCGCGTCCAGCCTGGCGCATGGTTTCGGGGTGGATTTCCAGCCCCTCGGCCTCGGCCAGCTGGAACACCTCGATCAGCCGCACCGGATCGGCCCGGAACCAATCGTCTCCCGGCGCACGCAGACGCCCGCCTTCGACGGTGTAGCCCTTGAACATCCGCGGCCGCTGCGTCCAGCCGGCGAAGAAGCCGGTGCGCGGGCGCTTGCGCGCGAATTCCTCGTCGAGGTGGGCGAGGAAGACGCCCGTCAGGCTGCCGACCCGCTTCACCTGGAGGAAGTAATACTGCATGAACCGTTCGACCGCGCTCTTGCCCGGGCGGTCGGCGAACAGCATCCGCTCGGCCACTGCGCGCTGGAGGTCGAAGGTCAGCCGGTCCTCGGCGCGATCGGTGATGAGGTGCATGTGGCAGCGCGCGGCGAGCAGAAAGGCCTCGGCGCGGCGAAAGCTGCGATATTCGCTCTGAGTCAGCACGCCGACATCCACGAGCTGCGCGGCAGTATCGACCCGGTGCACGTATTTGCCGATCCAGTAGAGCGTCTGGAGATCGCGCAAGCCCCCCTTGCCCTCCTTGACGTTGGGCTCGACGACATAGCGGCTGTCGCCCATGCGCTTGTGGCGGGCATCGCGTTCGGCGAGCTTGAGGGTGAGGAACTGGCGCTCCGAGCCCTTGGCGACTTCGTTCCAGAAGCGCCCGCGCAGCTCGTCGTAGAGCGCTTGTTCGCCCCACACGAGGCGGCTTTCGAGCAGAGCGGTGCGGATCGTCAGATCCTCCCGCGCCATGCGGATCGTGTCCGAGACGGTGCGGCTCGAATGGCCGACCTTGAGGCCGAGATCCCACAGCAGATAGAGCATCGCCTCGATCACCTGCTCGCACCAGGGCGCGCGGCGCATCGGGGTGATGAAGGCGATGTCGACATCGGAATGGGGCGCCATCTCGGCCCGCCCGTAGCCCCCTACCGCAAGGATCGCGAGCCGTTCTGCCTGGGTGCGATTGGGAACGGGGTAGAGATGCGTCGTGACGTGATCGTGGATCACCCGCAGCAGCTGGTCCATCAGGAAGCTGAAGCCGGCGGTGACATCGTGCCCGGCCGAAGGGGTCTGCGCGAGCCGCCGCGCCAGTTCCGCGCGGCCCGCGTCGACCGCCATCCGCAGCGCGGCGACGATCGCGCCGCGCGCGCGGTCCCCGCCTGCCTCGTGGAGCGCGGCGATCTCCTCGGACAGCGCGCGCCGGTCGATGATCGCGCGCTGTCCGGGGACGCGGCGGGGACTCATGGCGACGGACTCACGTCCCGCTCACGCCGCCACGGTCTGATCGAGGTAGCGGGCCTTGACGCTGCGCTTGTCGATCTTCTGCGTGCCGAGCCGCGGCAGGGCTTCGTGGGTCAGCCAGATCTGGTGTTCGAGCGGCACCTTGAAGGGCGCGATCCGCCCCAGCAGGTAGGCGCGCAGCTCGGCCGGAGTGATCGCCGGGCGACCCTCCTTCATCGCATAGACCGCCGCCGGCACCTCGCCGAAACGCTCGTCGGGCAGGCCGAAGACCGAACATTCGCCGATATCGTCATGGGCGTAGATCGCGTCTTCAACCTCGATGCAGGAGATGTTCTCCCCACCGCGGATGATAATGTCCTTCTTGCGGTCGACGATGAACAGGTAATCGTCGGCATCGAGGTATCCAAGGTCGCCGGTGCGGAAATAGCCATCGGCGGTGAAGGCGGCGCGGGTCGCCTCCTCGTTCTTCCAGTAGCCGCGGAAATTGGCGACCGAGCGGATGCAGACCTCGCCCACCTGTCCCTGCGGCAGGTGGTTGCCCGCATCGTCGAGGATCGCCAGATCGACCATCGGCTTGGTCGGCTTACCGGTCGATCCGGGCTTGGCGAGGTAGTTCTCGTTGAAGTTGCCGCAGCCGACCGCGTTGGTTTCGGTGAGGCCGTAACCCAGCAGCGGGAAGCCGCCGGGGAAGGCTTCCTTGATGCGGGTGACATGCTCCACCGGACGGGGCGCGCCGCCCGCAGCGAAGCTCTTGCAGGCCGACAGGTCGTATTTGTCGCGGTCGGGGTGGTTGGCGATCTCGTAGCTCATCAGCGGCACGCCGACGAAATAGGTGACCTTCTCATCAGCCATCAGCCGGATCGCAAGGCCCGCGTCCCACTTGGGCATCAGCACCAGCTTGCGCACGATCGCGAAGCTCTGGAGGAACACCGGCACCTCGCCCGTGACATGGAACAGCGGCACGGCGACAAGCGCGCAGGGCTGCACCGTCATCGGGCCTTCGGTGCGTTCGATGTGGACCTTGGCCATCGCGCTGACGCTGACATAGCTCATGATCCCGTGGACCACGCCGCGATGATCGGACCATGCCGCCTTGGACGTGCCGGTCGAACCCGAGGTGTAGAGGATCGTCGCCATGTCGTCCGGCCCGAGCTGGCCGAGCATCGCCATCGCCGCGCTTGTGCCCTGCGGCACGGCCCACACGTTGGCAAGGCCTGCGGACGGCGCGTTGCCGTGCGAGAACAGCACCACCTTGGCGCCATGATCATGCCCCTCGATCCGCGCGGCGCGGGCCTCGTCGGCGAGCACCAGCTTCGCCTCGGCCAGATTGATCGCATAGGCGAGTTCGTCCCCGCTCGAGAAGCCGTTGAGCAGGGTCGCGCAGCCGCCCGCCATCAGGATGCCCATATAGGCGATCATCCAGTTGGCCGAATTGCGCGCAGCAATCCCGACGCGGTCTCCCTTGGCGATGCCGTGGGTGGTGGCAAGCCCCTCGGCCACGCAGGTCGCGGCCGCGTAGACCTCGCCAAAGGTGAGCCGCACTTCGCCATCGACGAGGAAGGGCATATCCTTGTTCTGGTTGGAAAAATGCGCGAAATAATGGGCCAGCGTCGGGGGTGCGGCGGCGAAGGCCGGCATGGTGATCCCGTCGCGGGTAAAAGGCACGGTGGCGAAGGGCTGACCCTCGGCGGTGA
>Ga0208370_100192_pt1 | contig 19149 bp, 16 predicted proteins | sample Subbio12Jun_QV11_FD_184822 | JGI IMG/M metagenome (GOLD analysis project Ga0208370, IMG submission 184822) | Serpentinite rock and fluid subsurface biosphere microbial communities from McLaughlin Reserve, California, USA -CR12Jun_QV11 (SPAdes) | ecosystem: Environmental > Terrestrial > Deep...
TACTCGGACTGGTGCTCCAGCACCATCCGAACCGCTCGCTCACGCACCTCGGGTGCGTACCTCGGCAACTTGTTCATGCTCCAATCCTCTCAAGGTTCGGAGCCTCCGAGAAAGCCGGGGCGGTTCATTGATGCTACAGTCCCGGCCCCATGCCGGACGACCCTGACCCGATGCACGATCCCCACGCCCCGCTGCCCACCGTCAATGCCCGCGTCACCCCCCGCGGCGGGCTCGACATCCTCTCCCGTGCCGAGATCGCGCGCCTCACCGACGCCACCCAGGGCAGCCTGCGCGGCATGCTGCGCCGCTGCGCGCTGGCCGTGCTCACCGTCGGCTCCGATTCCGACGACCCGCGCGCCGCCTCGGCGCGCTATCCGGATTTCGACATCGAGGTCCAGCAGATGGACCGCGGCATCCGCCTCGAACTCCGGAACGCGCCGGCGATCGCCTTCGTCGACGGCGAGCTGATCCGCGGCGTCGCCGACCTGCTGTTCGCGGTGGTGCGCGACATCGCCTACACCGCCATCGACGTGCAGGACGGCCAGTTCGACCTCGGCAGCTCGGAAGGGCTGACCAGCGTGGTGTTCGAGATCCTGCGCAACGCCCGGGTCATGCGCCCGCACCAAGACCCGAATCTGGTGGTGTGCTGGGGCGGCCACTCGATCGGCCGCGAGGAATACCTCTACACCAAGCGGGTGGGCTACGAGCTCGGCTTGCGCGGCCTCGACATCTGCACCGGCTGCGGCCCGGGCGCGATGAAAGGGCCGATGAAGGGCGCCACCATCGCCCACGCCAAGCAGCGCCAGCGCAGCCCGCGCTACATCGGCATGACCGAGCCCGGCATCATCGCCGCCGAATCGCCGAACCCGATCGTCAACCAGCTCGTCATCATGCCGGACATCGAGAAGCGGCTCGAAGGCTTCGTCCGTCTCGGCCACGGCATCATCGTCTTCCCGGGCGGCGTCGGCACCGCCGAGGAGATCCTCTACCTGCTCGGCATCCTGCTGCACCCCGACAACGCCGGCGTGCCCTTCCCGCTGGTGTTCACCGGCCCGGAGGGTTCAGCCGGCTACTTCGAGCAGATCGACCGCTTCATCCGCCTGACGCTCGGCGACGCGGCGGCCTCCCGCTACCGGATCATCGTCGAGGACCCGGTGGCGGTGGCCAAGGCGATGAAGGCCGGGATGAAGTCCGTCCGCGAGCACCGCATCGCCCAGCGCGACGCCTTCTTCTTCCACTGGGCGCTGAAGATCCCGTTCGACTTCCAGCAGCCCTTCGAACCCGACCACGCGGCGATGGCGGCACTCGACCTGCGCTCCGGCCGGCCGGTGCACGAACTCGCCGCCGACCTGCGGCGGGCGTTCTCGGGCATCGTCGCGGGCAATGTCAAGGAATCCGGCATCTGCCGCATCGAGCAGCACGGCCCGTTCGAGATCCGTGGCGACCGCGCCATCATGGAAAGCCTCGACGACCTTCTGCGCGCCTTCGTCGAACAGCGCCGCATGAAGATGTCCGGCGACTACAAGCCCTGCTACCGGCTGGTGGCTTGAGGGGGCTTGGGCAGAGTCACGAGCGCAACAAAACGGCCATCGACATGCGAGGTGGTGATCCGCCCACCTTCCGACGGCAGGGCGGCGAGGCGCTGTCGGGCCGCCGAGAGGCCGATCCGGTGGCCGAGACGGTGTGGCGGGGCACTTCCTTCCGGTGGTGTCGGATTGGACACTTCGAGCCACAGCACGTCACTGGCGTCCCGTGCCGAAACCCGGATCAGGCCGCCGTCTGCACGCGGTTCGATGCCGTGCTGGACGGCGTTCTCCACCAAGGCCTGCAGCAGCAGGCGGGGCACGGGTACCGTGCCGGCGGATTCCGGGATTTCCCATTCCACGGCCAGCCGTTCGCCCAGCCGCGCCTGTTCGATGTCGACATAGGCCCGCGTGACCTCGATCTCCTGGGACAGCGCCCAGATGGCCCCGGGGGCCAGGGAGGCCCGGAACAGATCGCTCAAGGCCAGCAACAATCGTTCGACGCGTTCCGGTGAGGTCCGGGCCAGGCTTACCGCTGTGTTGAGCGTGTTGAACAGGAAATGCGGGCGGACGCGGGCGCGCAGGGCTTCGTACTCGGCCCGCTCGGCCCGTGCCGTCTGGCGGTTGAGACGGAGGAAAGCATCGAGCAGGGCAGTACCGACCAGGCCGCAGATGAATGCGATGCCCATCAGCGGAAGAATCGGGACGAGGGCAGGGATGCGGTCTTCGCCCGCCCCACTCCAGAGGGTCGCGGCGTACCCGACGAGCCCTGAGACGGCCACCAGAATGAGCGGGATGGACCAGAGCGCCGCACGCTCTGGGATTGCGGACAATGCGTTCCGCAGGAGATAGGCCACGGCCACGGAGCCGAGCAGGGTCCACTGGATCAGCAGGGAGGCCAGCCCAAAGTAGACGAGGGGATCTCCGCCGTGTCCCGGGGACAGGGCCAGTACCAGGGCGAAGGCTTGTCCTGCGACAACGATGATGGCGAGCCCCTTCGGCTGCCAGGCGGTGGCGAGGGCTGCCCGGAAGAACGGGGCGTGGGACCGCGTCTCCCCCGTTCGTTCGTCTGGATGCGCCACTTGTCGGTCTCCGCTTGTCGGGCCGGGGCCGGCCTTTCTAGCATACGCAGCGTTCCATCACGAGGCTTGAAGCCGATGCGCGTCGTGGCAGGGCCGTCTCGTTCGAGCGGCGTCACTTTGGTTGAGCTGGTCGTTGCCGTGGCGATCCTGGCGATCATCGCCGCCATGGGCGTCCCGGCGTTCAACTATGTGATCACCATCAACCGACTGGCGGCAGCCTCCAACGAATTGGTGGGCAGCCTGCAACTGGCCCGCAGCGAGGCCATCCGACGTGGGACGCGGGTGGCGGTCTGCGCCAGCAGCACCGGCTCCTCCTGTACGACCGGGGGGTGGTCGAGTGGTTGGATTGCGTTCGAGGACCGTGATCGGAACGCCGCCGTGTCTGCCGGCGAGATCATCCTCCGCCGCCACACCGGCCCCGAGGGCCTTCAGATCCTCACCAGCGGGAACATCGGCTCGGCCGTCGTCTTCCGTGCCGATGGCCGAGCTCGCCAGGCCTCGGGAGCCCTGCTGGCCGGTCGAATCCACGTCTGCCGGGCCGGGGCTGGCGTCCCTTTGAACGTTCGGCAGATCGAGATCGCCGCCGGAAGCCGCGTGAGTGTCTCCCGCGTCAGCGGCGGCGGAACCTGTGCGCCCCCTGCGAACCCCTGAACACGCCCCCGAGCCCTCATCCCCGCAAGGCCGTGATCCCATGATGCCCTCGTTCCATCACCTCCAGCACGGTCTCCAGCGCGGTGCCTCGCTGATCGAGGTGCTGATTTCGGTGCTCATTTTGTCGGTCGGTCTGCTGGGTGTTGCCGCCATGCAGGCAACCGCGCTGAGGAACGGCCAGAGCGCCCTTGAGCGCAGCCAGGCCGTCATCGAGTCCTACGCCATCCTGGACGCCATCCGCGCCAATGCCGATGCGGGGCGCAACGGGGCCTACAACCGGGGGATGACGTGTGCGGCACCGTCCGGAGCCGGTCTCGTCGAGGGCGACATCGGGCGCTGGATCACTTCCATGCAGAACAGTCTCGGCCCCGAAGCCTGTGGTGAGGTCCACTGTGTTGCCACGACGCGCACCTGCCGGGTGACGGTCCGTTGGAACGACGGCCGGGGCACCGCGGGCAGCGTCCAGGAAGTCGTTACGGTGGGGAGGATCTGATCATGCGCAGGACACTCTCTCGCTCTCGTGGCTTCTCTCTGATCGAGTTGATGATCGGCCTGCTGCTCGGGCTGATCGTCGTTGCCGCCGCGATCGGGATCTTCATCAGCAACAGCCACACCCAGCGGGCCACCGAGAGCCTCGGGCGCATCGCCGAGAACGCGCGCGTGGCCTACGAGCTGATGGCGCGTGATATCCGGGAGGCGGGTGGCAACATCTGCCCCCGCGGCCTGCCGGTCGTCAACGTGCTCAACAATGCCGGTGCCGTGTGGTGGTCCACGGCCCCTGGGGTTCGCGGCTACGACGGAGCCCAAGCCTTCCCGGAGGCGGCCTTCGGCACGGGGGCCGGCCAACGCCTCGCCGGCACCGACGCCATCGAGGTCGTGTCGGCTGCGGGCTCCGGGCTGACCGTGGTCAGCCACAACCCCCCGTCGGCGCAGTTCCAGGTCAATCTCGCGAACCATGACCTCGCCGCTGGCGACATCCTCATCGCCTGCAGCTTGCGGCAGGTGTCGATCTTCCAGATGACTGGCCCCAATGCCACCAACAACACGGTGGTGCACAACACGGGGGGCGGGCACTCGCCCGGCAACTGCAGCAAAGGGCTGGGTTTCGCCCATCCGGTCGATTGCTCGACCACCGGCCGGCCTTATGCCTTTGGTGCCAATTCGCAGGTCGCCAAATTGCGCGCTGTGCGCTGGTACGTGGCGAACAATGGCCGCGGCGGGCGTTCCCTCTACCAGGCAGCGTTGCGGAACAACGGAGGCGCCCCGGCTGTCGCCGCCGAGGAAGTCGCCGAGGGCATCACCGATCTCCAGTTCGAGTACCTGCCCATCGGCGGCACGGCCTACCTGCCTGCAATCGCAGTCACCGATTGGGGGCGCGTTGCCGCGGTGCGCGTCACCGTCACGCTCCAGGGCGGACAGGGCGCGATCGTCGAGCGCGTCGGCACCGACGGTGCCGTTCTGCAGCGCCAGTTCACCCATGTCGTCGCCTTGAGGAACCGTCTGCCATGACTGCCGGAACCCATCGCCAGCGGGGTGCCACCCTGCTCGTCGTCCTGCTGCTGTTGCTCGTCGTTACCGTCCTAGGGCTCGCCAGCCTTCGCACCACGGTGATGGGGGAGCGCATGAGCGCCAATATGTTCGATCGCAGCCTGGGCTTCCAAGCGGCCGAGTCGGCGCTTCGCGAGGCCGAGGCCCATGTGGCGCTGTCGGCGACGCGCGCGAGTTTCCCCGCCAGTGACTGCGCCTCCGGCCTGTGCGCCGCCCCCGACGCTGGTGCGGCCGAGCGCTGGCTCGTGCCAGGGTTTACGGGCTGGCAAACCGCCACCACGGCCGTCGCCCCGGCGGCGGCGGGGCAGCCGGTCTACATCGTCGAATCGCTGGGGGTCGGGAACAACTGGCCGGGTTGCGATCGGGTCGAGCCGCGCGATCCGCTCTGCGAATCGCCGCGCTACCGCGTCACCGCCCGCAGCGGTGCGCCCGGCACCGACCGTGCCCAGGTTCTCCTTCAAACCTATGTCAGCACCCCTTGACCGGAGCGCGCCCATGAACCCCATGCCTCGCCGCGAATTGCCGCCGCGCCGCCGCGCTCTGCGTCGGCACCTGCTCGCTCTTGCCATCGGCCTGCTGTCGACCGTGCCGGCCGCGGCCAGCATCCCGATCCCGGACGTGCCCCTGGGGGCCGGTGTCGCCGTGCCGCCGAACCTTTGGTTCATCCTCGACGACTCGGGTTCGATGACATGGAACTGCATGCCGGGGGGAAGTAGTCTTTGCAGCGAGATCCCGAGCGTGGGAGGCCACGACATCCGTTTGCAGACCTATGTCCGCAACACCATCTTCTACAACCCGCATGTGAGCTACCGGCCGTGGAGCAACGCGGACGGCAGTCGATGGGCGGACACGCCCTACACGGCGGTCTTTACCGACAACAATTTGGCTTCGGGGACGACCACCAACCTCGCCAGCGGAGACCGGGTGTTCTATGTGCCAAGATCGCCAACGGCCGACACCAACCATGCCTCCGGCTACTACCGTTTCCGGCTGCGGAGCGACGCGAACGGTGGTCTGATCGAGCGCTGCGAATGGTCTTCCGATTCCACTTGGGAGCGAAACTGCGTGAATCTCTCCTCGGTCACCTGGACGCGGGCCGATGGCACCCAAATCACCCGCAACGTGGCCCAGGAGCGGCAGAATTTCGCGACCTGGTTTTCCTTCCACCGCACCCGCATGAAGATGGCCAAGGCCGGCACCAGCGAGGCCTTTGCCGGTTTGTTGGGGAGGAGCGTACGAGTCGGTTACACCACGATCTGGAACCGCAATTCGTTCCGGATCCCGGTGGGTACCGAGGAGGGCCTTTTTATCGACGCGAACCGCACGACCTGGTTCGAGCGGCTTTTTGCGGCCAGGGGTAGTCACGGCACGCCGCTGCGTGGTGCGCTGCGCGATGCCGCCACCTATTTCGCGGAGACCGGTGCGGAGGGCCCCTGGGGGCCGAACACCGGTCCCGGCGCGCGGCAGCTGGCCTGCCGTCAGAGCTTTGCCATCCTGACCACCGACGGCTTTTGGAACAGCGACGTGGGCTGGAACACGGACAATGTCGATAACACGACGGGCCCGACCATCACCGGCCCGGAGAGCAGGGAGTTCACCTACACGCCTACATCTCCATTCAAGGATGATTTCGGCGGCACGCTGGCCGACCAGGCGATGCGCAACTGGAAGAACGATCTGCGCCCCGACCTGACGAACATCGTGCCGAACTCGCCGGCGAATCCGGCCTTCTGGCAGCATCTTGTCACCTTCGGCGTCTCCATCGGCTTACGCGGCACCCTGAATCCCCAAACCGACCTGCCGGCGCTGACCGCGGGAACGCTGCACTGGCCGAATCCGCTACCGACCGAGGACAAGACCCGCATCGACGATCTCTGGCACGCCACGATCAATGGCCGCGGGGAGTTCATCACCGCGGACAATCCCGACGAGATCCGCGACGGCCTGAACGCCGCGCTCGCGGCCATCGTTCCGCGCATGCGAGCAGGCTCGAGCGTGGCGGTCAACAGCACGTCCTTCCATGCCGGCACGCGGATCTTCCAGGCCAGCTACGTGAGCGAACAGTGGAGTGGCGAGCTGAGCGCCTTTCCGCTTTCGGCCGAGGGTGTTGCGCCAACGCCGGCGTGGCGGGCCTCCGCCGGCATTCCGGTCCCGAACGCCCGGCGAATCTTCACCTGGGACGGGGTGAGGGGGGCTGCTTTCCCCACGACCGCGCAGGACGCAGCACTCACAACACCGATCGTGGAGTACCTTAGGGGTGTGCGGACGGGCGAGATCCAGAACGGCGGCACGCTTCGCAATCGCGAACACCCGCTGGGTGCCATCGTCCATTCCTCGCCGGTGCACGACCCGGCGACCAACACCGTCTTCGTTGGGGCCAATGCCGGCAAACTGCATGCTTTTTCGGGGGCGAATGGCGTCGAGCAATTCGCCTACGTCCCCGCCGGCCTGAACTTCGCCCACCTCAGGGAGTACGCCGACAAAAACTACCGGCACCGCTTCTTCGTCGACGGCCCGGTGGTGGTGTCCTCGCGTCGCCAGACCCCGGGCCAAACCATCGTGGTCGGCGCGCTGGGGCGCGGTGGGCGCGGCCTGTTCGCACTGGACGCCAGTTCGCCTTCCACCTTCGATGCCCGGAGCGTCCTGTGGGACAAAACCGGTACCGCCGCCGAGCCCAATATGGGCCTGGTCCTCGGTCGCCCCGTCATCGCCCGCCTCAGCAACGGGGACATGGGCCTGATTGTGCCGAACGGCGTGAACAGCGCGAATCATCGTGCGGTCTTGCTCGTGTACAACTTGATGACCGGTGCGCTGATCGCCCAGATCGACACCGGGGTGGGTTCGGCGACCGCGCCGAACGGCCTGTCCAGCCCGACGGTGTTCGATGTGGGCGGCGATGGGACGGCAGACCTCGTGTTCGCCGGCGATATGCGCGGCAATCTGTGGCGTTTCAACCTGAGCGACAGCCGCCCGGCCCGCTGGTCCGACGCCGCCAATCGCTCGGTGTTGTTCGCCGCCGGGCCGGAGCGGCCGATTACCGCGGCACCGACCTTGGCCCTCCACCCCACGGACTTCAGGCTCTGGGTCTTCTTTGGCACCGGCCGCTACCTCACTGCGGACGACCCCGGCGATCAAGCGGTGCAGGGATGGTACGGTATGCGCGACAGCACCACCACCATCCCGCTGGCCAACCTCCAGCGGCGCGTGATCGTGGAGCAAACCACGCATTCCGGTCATCTCGTACGCACCTTCGAAGACGCCGGGCCCTTGCCCAGCGACAGGATGGGCTGGTTCATCGATCTGGTCCGCCCGCCGCATCCGCCCGGCACGGCCGAGGGCGAGCGCATGGTCTCTAGCCAGCGCGTGGTCGGTCGGACCCTGCTTGCCTCCTCCATCATCCCCAGTGCCGACCCCTGCGCCGAAGGCGGCACGGGCTTCCTCAACGCCATCGACGCATTCACCGGCAGCGGTTTGGCGAGCAGCTTCTTTGATGTGGATGGTGATGGCAGCTTTGCCGACGAGGTGGTCGGCGGCCGGCCGGTCGGCAGCCTCAATCTCAACATCGCCATGCCCACGGAGGCGGCGCTGGTGGAGTCGATCCTTGTGGTTGGCGGTTCCCACGGTGCCCTCGGTGAGGTATCGGTGGACCTGAGCGCCCTCTACGGCCGCCTCTCCTGGCGCGAAATCGTCAGGGACTGATCGAGTCGCATTCTGCATTCCCGGAGGGCACCATGAATCGCCGATCCTTTGCTGTGAGTCCCCGATCCGCTGCCGGCTTCACCCTCCTTGAACTGATGATCACCGTGGCGGTCATCGCCATTCTCGCGGCGATCGCCTATCCGAGCTATCAGCACCACGTCACGGAGACCCGGCGCGCCGCCGCCGCCGTCTGCCTTACGGAAATGTCACAGTTCATGGAGCGCTTCTACACCACCCACCTCCGCTACGACCGAACGACCGGGGGCGCGGCCGTTGCGCTGCCCGCGCTCCAGTGCATGAACGATATCGCCGCGCATTACGCGATCTCGTTCAGCGCCACCCCGACGGCCAGCACCTACGCCATCCAAGCCGTGCCGCAGGGGGGGCAGGCCAGTCGTGATGTGGTGTGCGGAACCCTCGGGCTCAACCAGGCCGGTGCCAAGACCGAATCCGGAACAGGAACCGTCGCCGACTGCTGGTGATCGGAGACCACGACAACGGTGCGACACGGCTCAAGCGCAGCGCGCCGAGGGGCCGGGATTTCCCATCCGGACACGCCCGGAGACGCTGATGACCACGGTGCGGCGGGGCTGCCCATTCCCATCGCAGACCACGGCGCTGAGGTTCGTGCCGCCCCCGCGTCCGTCCGGGCGAAAAGCGATGTGCCGTCGTCCCTCGCCGATATGGAGCTGGGCGCCTTGGCCGCGAGTGCCGGCCGTGTGGCGGAGGATCGGTTCCTCGGCTTCACGGAGATTGTTGCCATTGACATCGACGAAGCTCAGGAACCCATCGGCCCAAGCCCCCGACCCGGTGCAGGTGAGGCCCTCCGGGGACCGACATAGCACGACCCGGTGGCCCCGAACGATGGCCGTATGCCTTGCCAGATTCAGTTCTGCATGGAAGATGCTGGCCAAGGCGCTGGCGCGCTGGGATTGCAGGAGTCCGCGCAGATCGGGTGCCGCGATCGCCGCGGTGATCGAGAGGATCGCGATGGCGACCATGGCTTCGACGAGGCTGTGGCCCCAGGGGACTTTCTGCATGGCAAGGCTCCAGATGGACGGGATGCCATGCTCGCCGTTTCTCGGGTTTGGCGATGTCGGCCGCGGGAGGCATCCACCGTCGGAAAATGACTCTCCGGATGGATGGTGCCGGGCCCACGAACAAAAAAGCCTGCACCACGGTGCAGGCTTTCTCATGATCTGGCGCCCGAACTTGGACTCGAACCAAGGACCCCCTGATTAACAGTCAAGTGCTCTAACCGGCTGAGCTATTCGGGCAGGCCGCGAATCATGCGGACTCGTCCGGGGGCTGTCAAGTTGGCGAGGGCGGGTCGTTGCCGCAGCGCGGGTGGGCCGCCACGTCCCGGGTGGCCCGTACCCGTCCCGAAACCGAGACCACGACCAGGCGGCGGGTGTCGAGCCGCGGATCGCAGATGCGCAGGGTCAGGTTGGTGCCGGCCATCCGCCCGTCCGGGTTGAAACCGATGTGCGGCCGATGCCCGACCGACACCACGTGGTAGGGCTTCACGTCCGGCCCGGAGAAGTGGCCGATGATCGGCTCGTCGGCATCGCGCACGCCGTTGGGGCGCTGGTCGATGAACACGATGGTGCGGCCCGACCAGGCCCCGCCGAACACACAGGTCTCTCCGTCCAGCGTACGGCAGAGGGTGACCCGTTTCTGGTGCGTCACCGCGTGCGTCCGTGCGGCCATCAGCAGGGCGTGGACCTGGTTGGCGGCGCGGGTGGCGCGGCCGTCCTCCACCAGTGCCCTGAAGCTTGGAAAGGCGATGGCACTGACGATCGCGAGGATACCGACGACGATCATCGACTCCAGCAGGCTGAAGCCGGGACTCGGGTTGCGCATGGGCGTACTCCACGGGGTGGGGAGCGTCCAGCTTCGACCGTGGTGGGCCGTGGCCACCGTCGGCCGAAAGGCACGGCCCGCGTAGGAAAACCCCGTCATCCGGCGTGGGCGCAGCGCGGCCCTATACTGGCGGGTCGCGCACTCCACATCGCCATGACCGACCGCTTCGTCCTCGAATCCGACTACCGCCCCGCCGGCGACCAGCCGCAGGCGATCGAGCGCCTCGTCGCCGGCTTCGAATCCGGCCTCGCCGCGCAGACCCTGCTCGGAGTCACCGGTTCGGGCAAGACCTACACCATCGCCAACGTGGTCGAGCGCATCCAGAAGCCGACCCTGGTGCTGGCGCCGAACAAGACGCTGGCGGCGCAGCTCTACGGCGAGTTCAAGGCCTTCTTCCCGCGGAACGCGGTGGAGTACTTCGTCAGCTACTACGACTACTACCAGCCCGAGGCCTACGTGCCGTCCACCGACACCTTCATCGAGAAGGACAGCGCGGTGAACGAGCACATCGAGCAGATGCGACTGTCGGCGACCAAGGCGCTGCTGTCGCGGCGCGACGCGCTGATCGTGGCCTCGGTGTCGGCGATCTACGGCCTCGGCGACCCGAACGAGTACTTCCGCATGGTGCTGCACCTGGTGCGCGGCGACCGCATCGACCAGCGCGAGCTGATCCGCCGCCTCACCGAGATGCAGTACACCCGCAACGACATGGAGCTGCGCCGCGGCACCTACCGGGTGCGCGGCGAGACCGTCGACGTGCATCCGGCCGAGATCGAGGACGAGTGCCTGCGCATCGAGCTGTTCGACGGCGAGATCGAGCGACTTTCGATGTTCGACCCGCTGAACGGCGAGGTGCTGCGCAAGCTGCCGCGCTTCACGCTGTACCCGAAGTCGCACTACGTCACCACGCGGCGCACCGTGCTCGACGCCATCGAGACGATCAAGGCCGAGCTGCGCGAGCGGCTGGAGTGGCTGTACGCCCGGAACAAGCTGGTCGAGGCGCAGCGCCTGCAGCAGCGCACCCAGTTCGACCTCGAGATGATGGCCGAGATCGGTTTCTGCAAGGGCATCGAGAACTACAGCCGGCACCTGACCGGCCACATGCCCGGCGAGCCGCCGCCCTGCCTGTTCGACTACCTGCCGGCCGATGCGCTCCTCGTCGTCGACGAGTCGCACGTGACCATCCCGCAGCTCGGCGGCATGTACAAGGGCGACCGCGCGCGCAAGGAGACGCTGGTCGAGTTCGGTTTCCGCCTGCCTTCGGCGCTCGACAACCGGCCGCTGCGCTTCGAGGAGTGGGAGCGGCGTTCGCCGCGCACCATCTTCGTCTCGGCCACGCCCGGCAGCTACGAATTGCAGAAGTCGGAAGGCGAGGTCGTCGAGCTGGTCGTCCGTCCCACCGGCCTGCTCGACCCGGAAGTCGAGGTGCGGCCCGTGGCCACCCAGGTCGACGACCTGCTCTCCGAGATCCGCGAGCGGGTGGGCTGGGGCGACCGCGTGCTGGTCACCACCCTGACCAAGAAGATGGCGGAGAACCTCACCGACTACCTCGGCGAGCACGGCATCAAGGTGCGCTACCTGCACTCCGACGTCGAGACCGTGGAACGCGTCGAGATCCTCCGCGACCTGCGCCTCGGCACCTTCGACGTGCTGGTCGGCATCAACCTGCTGCGCGAGGGCCTCGACATGCCCGAGGTCTCGCTGGTGGCCATCCTCGACGCCGACAAGGAGGGCTTCCTGCGTGCCGAGCGCAGCCTGATCCAGACCATCGGCCGGGCCGCCCGCAACGTCCGCGGCAAGGCCATCCTCTATGCCGACAAGGTGACGCCCTCGATGCAGGCCGCGATCGACGAGACGGCGCGTCGCCGCGAGAAGCAGGTGATCCACAACGAACTCCACGGCATCACGCCCACCACGATCCGTAAGGAGATCCGCGACATCATGGAGGGCGCGCGTGCCGAGGCCGACGCGCCGAAGGCCCGCGGCCGCGGCAAGGGCAGGGCCGCGCCGGGGGCGCTGGCGGTGGCCGAGGAGGCCGCCGAATACCTGGATTCGGACGCCTTGGCCCGGCGCATCGCCGAACTGGAATCGCGCATGTTCCGGCATGCGCAGGACCTGGAGTTCGAGCAGGCCGCCGAGGTGCGCGACCGGATCCACAAGCTGAAGGCGCGGATGGTGGCCTCCTGACCGGTGACGGCACCGCTCGAGCCTCGCGGGACGCCGCCTTGCCCGTGCGGGGGCTTTCCGGGTATAGTTCGCGGCCTCGCCGGGCCACACGGCCCGCGACGGGCGGTTAGCTCAGCGGTAGAGCACTACCTTGACATGGTAGGGGTCACAGGTTCGAACCCTGTACCGCCCACCAAACATGTCGACCAGAGAGACGTAGTTCGAACGAACACGATCACCATGACGCGCAACGGCATCCAACGCTGAGTCCACGCGCAGTCCCCCTGGTTGTTGTCGGAAAGGGCGCCTGTGCGCCCTTTTTCCTTTCCGCTTCCCGCGGTCCCGATCGCCCGAGACGCCCATGATCGCCATCACGCTCCCCGACGGTTCGCAGCGCCAGTACCCGCCCGGCACCACGGTCGCCGACGTCGCCGCCAGCATCGGTGCCGGCCTCGCCAAGGCCACGCTGGCCGGCAAGGTCGACGGCAAGCTCGTCGACGCAAGTTTCCCGCTGAACGCCGATGCCACGCTCGAGATCGTCACCGAGAAGTCGCCGGAAGCCCTCGACGTGCTGCGCCATTCCACGGCCCACCTGCTGGCGCAGGCCGTGCAGCGCCTGTACCCGGGCGCGCAGGTCACGATCGGCCCGGTGATCGACAAGGGCTTCTACTACGACTTCGCCTTCGATCGGCCCTTCACCACGGACGATCTGCCGAAGATCGAAGCCGAGATGGCCAAGATCGTCGCCGAGCAGCTGCCGGTGTCGCGCACGGTCAAATCGCGCGACGAGGCCATCGCCTTCTTCCGTGGCCTGGGCGAGCATTTCAAGGCCGAGATCATCGAAGCCATTCCCGCCAACGAGGAACTGTCGCTGTATTCGCAGGGCGAGTTCACCGACCTCTGCCGTGGCCCGCACGTGCCGAACACCGGCAAGCTGCGCGCCTTCAAGCTGATGAAGGTGGCCGGCGCTTACTGGCGCGGCGATTCGAACAACCCGATGCTCTCGCGCATCTACGGCACGGCCTGGTTGAATGACAAGGACCTGAAGGCCTACCTCACCCAGCTCGAAGAAGCCGAGAAGCGCGACCACCGCAAGATCGGCAAGGCGCAGAGCCTGTTCCATGTGCAGGAGGAGGGGCCGGGCTTGGTGTTCTGGCACCCGAAGGGCTGGCGGCTGTGGCAGGTGGTCGAGCAGTACATGCGCCGCGTCTACCGCGATTCCGGCTACCAGGAAGTGCGCTGCCCGCAGGTGCTCGATGTCACGCTCTGGAAGAAGTCCGGCCACTGGGACAACTACCAGAACAACATGTTCTTCACCGAATCGGAGAAGCGCACCTATGCGCTGAAGCCGATGAACTGCCCGGGCCACGTGCAGGTCTTCAACCAAGGGCTCCACAGCTACCGCGACCTGCCGATCCGCTACGGCGAGTTCGGCGCCTGCCACCGCAACGAGCCCTCGGGCGCGCTGCACGGCATCATGCGGGTGCGCGGCTTCACCCAGGACGACGGCCACATCTTCTGCACCGAGGAGCAGGTCGAGGCCGAGGTCACCGCCTTCCACCAGCAGGCGATGAAGGTCTATGCCGACTTCGGCTTCAGCGAGATCGCCATGAAGATCGCCCTGCGCCCCGAATCCCGCCTCGGCGACGACGCCACCTGGGACAAGGCCGAAAATGCCCTCAGAGCAGCCCTTCGCGCCGCCGGCGTGGCGTGGGAGGAGCTGCCGGGCGAGGGCGCCTTCTACGGCCCGAAGATCGAGTACCACATGCGCGATTCGATCGGCCGCAGCTGGCAGGTCGGCACCATGCAGGTCGACTTCATGATGCCGCAGCGACTCGGTGCCGAGTACGTCGACGAGCACAGCCAGCGCCGCCACCCGGTCATGCTGCACCGCGCCATCGTCGGCTCGATGGAGCGCTTCATCGGCATCCTGATCGAGAACCACGCCGGTGCCTTCCCGGTCTGGCTGGCCCCGGTGCAGGCGGTGGTCATGAACATCACCGACGCCCAGGCCGATTACGTCGCCGACATCCGGAAAACCCTTATGAATCAAGGCTTCCGGGTCGAATCCGATTTGCGGAACGAGAAAATCGGCTATAAGATCCGCGAGCACACCTTGCAGAAGGTCCCGTATTTGCTGGTCGTGGGCGACCGCGAACGCGAAACCGGGACCGTCGCGGTGCGCACCCGCGATGGCACCGACCTCGGCCCGATGCCGGTCGCGGTGTTCGCCGCGAGGCTCGCCGCCGAGAACGGCCCCGGCGCCTGAACGCCGGGTTCATCCCCCCCTGGAGACCGCCCCATCAGCACCGAAAAACCCAATCGCAAGAACCTCGAGATCCGCGTCCCGCGCGTGCGCGTGATCGGCGCCGAGGGCGAGAACGTCGGCGTCCTGTCCCGCGACGAAGCCCTGCGCATGGCCGAGGACGCAGGCCTCGACCTCGTCGAGATCCAGCCCAACGTCGACCCGCCGGTCTGCCGGATCATGGATTTCGGCAAGTTCCGCTTCGAGATGCAGAAGAAGGCCTCGGCGGCCAAGAAGAAGCAGAAGCAGGTCGAAATCAAGGAACTCAAGTTCCGCCCGACCACCGACGTCGGCGACTACGAGGTCAAGCTGCGCAACATCCGCCGTTTCCTCGAGGACGGCGACCGGGTCAAGATCAACATCCGTTTCCGTGGCCGCGAGATGAGCCACCAGGAACTCGGCATCGCCATGGCGGCCAAGATCGAGAACGACCTGAAGGACGAGATCATCGTCGAGCAGCGTCCGCGCCTCGAAGGCCGGCAGATGGTGATGATGCTGGCCCCGAAGAAGAAGGTCTGAGGGCGGGGTCCGGGCATGGGGCGGGCGCCCCGGCCCGCGCCGCCCGGAACCCCGCGCCCCGCCAGTCACCGGAACGCCCGCCTTGCCACGGCGGGCGTTCCTGTTCCATAATCGCAAGTTCCCGCATTGCGGGAGGCTTTCCGGGTCGCTCGGGTCATCCCGATCGGCACGGCAGGCCGAGGATCCCCGGAGCGCATCGCCATCCAAGGCGGGCGCACGGACACCGCCGGTCCGGGCAGGAAGGAAAGCACGGTTCGCGCCGTCGCCCGGCCAGTTAGAGAACCCCGAAAGGACCCGTTATGCCCAAGATCAAGACCAACCGGGCTGCCGCCAAGCGTTTCCGCAAGACGGCCTCCGGCAAGTACAAGTGCGGCCACGCCAACCGTAGCCACATCCTCACCAAGAAGGCGACCAAGCGGAAGCGCAACCTGCGGCAGACGAACCATGTTCGTGCCGAGGACGCCGGCCGCCTGGACCGCATGCTGCCGTATCTCTGAGGAGGACTGACCCATGGCACGAGTCAAGCGTGGTGTCACGGCGCGCCGCCGCCACAAGAAAGTCATCGCCGCCGCGAAGGGCTACTACAACGCCCGCCGCAAGGTGTTCCGCGTCGCCAAGCAGGCCGTCACCAAGGCCCAGCAGTACGCGTACATCGGCCGCAAGCGCAAGAAGCGTGATTTCCGTTCGCTGTGGATCGTCCGCATCAACGCGGCGGCCCGCCTGAACGGCCTGAGCTACAGCCGCCTGATGAATGGCCTGAAGAAGGCCAACGTCTCGCTGGACCGCAAGGCCCTGGCCGATCTGGCCATCCACGACGCGGCGGCCTTCGCGGCCGTGGCGGAGCAGGCCAAGCGCGCTCTCGCGGCGTAAAGCGGACACTGCATCGGCTGCGCCCCGGCGTGGCCTGATGCGGCAAGCGAACGCAAAAGGGAAGGGCGCAAGTCCTTCCCTTTTGTTTTTCCGGGGCTCCGTCCCGGGGTCGGCGGGAGTGCATCCCGCCGGCATGGCTTCCATGGATTCCATCGAGGATCGTCCCGGATGAGCGACGTGCAAACCCTCACCACCACCGCGCTGGCCGACATCGCCGCCGCCCCGACGCTGGAGGCGCTCGAGGCGCTGCGCGTCGCGCTGCTCGGCAAGTCGGGCAGCATCACCGCGCAACTGAAGTCGCTGGGCGCGCTGCCGCCGGAAGAGCGCAAGGCCGCCGGCGAGGGCATCAACCGGGCGCGTGACGCGATCGGCGAAGCACTCGCGGCGCGCAAGGCCGTGCTCGAACAGGCCGCACTCGATGCCCGCCTCGCCTCCGAGCGCATCGACGTGACGCTGCCGGGCCGCGACGGCGAGATGGGCGTGGTGCACCCGGTATCGCGCACCATCGAGCGCCTCACCGGCATCCTGCGCGGCCTCGGCTACGACCTCGCCGACGGCCCCGAGATCGAGGACGACTGGCACAACTTCGAGGCGCTGAACTTCCCGCCGCACCATCCGGCGCGCGCCATGCACGATACCTTCTACTTTGCCGACGGCCGCCTGCTGCGCACGCACACCTCGCCGGTGCAGGTGCGGGCGATGAAGGGCGCCACGCCGCCGCTGCGCGTGATCGCCGCCGGCAAGGTCTACCGCAGCGACAGCGACCAGACGCACACCCCGATGTTCCACCAGATCGAGGGTTTCGTCGTCGGCGAGGACGTCAGCTTCGCCGAGCTGAAGGGCACGCTCAAAGCCTTGGTGCGCGCCTTCTTCGAGCGCGATTTCGAGATGCGCTTCCGCCCGAGCTACTTCCCCTTCACCGAGCCTTCGGCCGAGGTGGACATCGCCTGGCAGCAGCCGGACGGCAGCACGCGCTGGCTCGAGGTGCTGGGCTGCGGCATGGTGCATCCGAACGTGCTGGAGAGTTGCGGCATCGACCCCGAGAAATACACCGGCTTCGCCTTCGGCCTCGGCGTCGAACGCTTCGCCATGCTGCGCTACGGCGTCAACGATCTGCGCAGCTTCTTCGACAACGACGTCCGCTTCCTGGGGCAGTTCGCATGAAGTTCAACGAACGCTGGCTGCGCGAGCACGTGGCCGTCGAGGCCGACCGCGACGCGCTGTGCGCGGCCCTCACCGCCATTGGCCTGGAAGTGGAAGGTGTCGAGCCGATCGGCGGCGAGCTGCCGGGCGTCATCGTCGCGGAGATCGTCGAGGCCGTCCGCCATCCGGAAGCCGACCGCCTGCAGGTCTGCAAGGTCGCGGTCGGCAACGGCGAGTTCGTGCAGATCGTCTGCGGCGCGCCGAATGCGCGTGCGGGCCTGAAGGCGCCGCTGGCGACCGTCGGCGCGGTGCTGCCGGGGGGGCTCGCCATCAAGGCGGCGAAACTCCGCGGCGTGGAGAGCTTCGGCATGCTGTGCTCGGCCAAGGAACTCGGCATCGATCCCGATGCCTCGGGCCTGCTCGAGCTGCCGGCCGATGCGCCGGTGGGTGCCGCGCTCAGCGCCATCCTCGGCCTGCCCGACGCGCGCATCGAGCTGAAGCTCACGCCGAACCGCGCCGACTGCTTCTCGATCCGCGGCGTCGCCTTCGACGTGGCGGCGGCACTTGGCGCGCAGGTGCGTCCCTTCGACGCCGCGCCGGTCGCCGCGACCGTCGCGGCCACGCTGCCGGTGGAACTGCACGCCGGTGCGGATGCGCCGCGCTACTGCGGCCGCGTCATCGAAGGCCTGGATCCGAACGCGACCTCGCCGGCCTGGCTCACCGAGAAGCTGAAGCGCTGCGGCCTGCGGCCGATCAGCCCGCTGGTCGACATCACCAACCTGATGATGCTCGAACTCGGCCAGCCGATGCACGCCTTCGACGCCGACACGTTGAAGGGCCCGATCGGCGTGCGCCACGGCCGCGCCGGCGAATCGCTCAAGCTGCTGGACGAGCGCGAGGCCGCGATCGACGCCGGCTTCCTCGTGATCACCGATGCCGACAAGCCCGTCGCGCTGGCGGGCGTCATGGGCGGCTTCGACACCCGCGTGACCGATGCGACGACCCGCGTCTTCCTCGAATCGGCGCACTTCGCCCCCTCGGCGGTGATCGGCCGCGCCCGCAAGCTCGGCCTGCACACCGATGCCTCGCACCGTTTCGAGCGCGGCGTCGATCCGACGCTGCCGCGCGTGGCGCTGGAGTACGCGACCAAGCTCGTGCTCGACATCCTCGGCGGCCAAGCCGGCCCGGTGGTCGAGGCGGTGCGCGAGGCCGACCTGCCGCAGCGTGCCCCGGTGACGCTGCGCCGCGAGCGTCTGGCGCGCGTGCTCGGGCAGCGCATCGACGACGCCGAAGTGGCGCGCATCTTCGTGGCGCTGGGCATGCAGGTGGAGACGCTGCACGGAACCGACCCTGACACGGGCGACACGGCTGCCGGCGCAGGGGCTGATGCCAACCGCGCCGGCTGGCGCATCACCCCGCCGGCGCGCCGCTTCGACATCGCCATCGAGGAGGACCTGATCGAGGAGGTCGCGCGCATCCACGGCTACGACGCCGTGCCCGCGGCGCTGCCCGCCGGCCAGATCCCGCTCGCCGACCACACCGAGACGCGGGTGCCGGAAGCCTTCCTGCGCCGGCAGCTGGCCGCCCGCGGCTTCCACGAGGCGATCAATTTCGCCTTTGTCGATGCCGCCCTGCTGCAGCGCTGGGGTCTCGACGATCGCGCCGTGGCGCTGCTGAACCCGCTGGCCTCCGATCTCGGCACCATGCGCACGGCCCTGCTGCCGGGTCTGGTCGAAGCCGTCCGCCGCAACCTCGCGCGCCAGCAGGCGCGGGGGCGCCT
>Ga0208370_100193_pt1 | contig 19098 bp, 15 predicted proteins | sample Subbio12Jun_QV11_FD_184822 | JGI IMG/M metagenome (GOLD analysis project Ga0208370, IMG submission 184822) | Serpentinite rock and fluid subsurface biosphere microbial communities from McLaughlin Reserve, California, USA -CR12Jun_QV11 (SPAdes) | ecosystem: Environmental > Terrestrial > Deep...
GGGGCGAGCCTGCCTGCGGTGCGGCTCGTCGATCTCACGCAGGAAAAGCCCGGCAGCCAGCGCTGGCTGGCGGGGCCGCTGATCGAGGCGCTGCGCGAGCGGCTGGCCAAGGGCGAACAGTCGCTGCTGTTCCTCAACCGCCGCGGCTATGCCCCGCTGACGCTGTGCAGGAACTGCGGGCACCGCTTCAAGTGCCCGAGTTGCAGCGCCTGGCTGGTCGAGCACCGCCTTTCCGCCCGCCTCGCCTGCCATCATTGCGGCTTCGAGACGCGGGTGCCCGAGGCCTGCCCCGAATGCGGCGAGAGCGATTGTCTTGTCGCCTGTGGCCCCGGCGTGGAACGGATCGCGGCGGAGGTGGGCGAACTCTTCCCCGAGGCGCGGCTTGCCGTGGCGACCTCCGACACCCTCAACACCCCCGAGCGCGCCGCTGCCTTCATCGCCGAGGCCGAGGGCAAGGCGATCGACATCATCATCGGCACGCAACTTGTCACCAAGGGCTTCCACTTCCCCGATTTGACGCTGGTCGGCGTGGTCGATGCCGACCTTGGCCTTGAGGGCGGCGATCTGCGCGCGGGCGAGCGCACCTTCAGCCAGATCGCGCAGGTGGCGGGCCGTGCGGGGCGCGGGGCCAAGCCGGGCGAGGTGCTGATCCAGACCCGCCACCCCGACGCTCCGGTGATCGCCGCCCTCGCCAACAACGACCGCGACGCCTTCTACGCCGCCGAAACGCAAGGCAGGCGCGACGCGGGCGCACCGCCTTTCGGGCGCTGGGCGGCGATCATCCTGTCGAGCGAGGACGAAAAGGAAGCCCGCGAGGCGGCGGTGCGGCTGGGCGATGCGCGCCCGCGCCTCGCGGACGTGCAAATCATCGGCCCGGCCCCTGCGCCGATGGCGCTGCTGCGCGGGCGCTATCGCTACCGCTTTCTGGTGAACGCCAGGCGCAGCGCCAATCTGCAAGCGATGCTGCGCGCGTGGATCGGCACGGTCCAGTTCGCCCCCGGGGTGCGGGTGGGGGTGGACGTCGATCCTTACAGCTTCGTCTGATTTGCCCCTGTTCGCAGCCGCTTGAGCGATTATATGTTTGGTCGCATGATCTTGCGCCCCGTCATTCTGCTGCTCATCGCCGTCGGTCTCGCCGTTCCGGCCCATGCGACCGAATGGATGCGGGCCGAAAGCGAGCACTACATCGTCCACGCCCGGCTGCCCGAGCACGATCTGCGCAGCCTGATGCAGACGATCGAGGAGTTTGACCGGGTTCTGCATGGCCTGATGCCCGGCGAGACCCGCCACGGGCGCAAGCCCGAATTCTTCCTAACGGCAAATAAGCAGCGGATCGTGCGCGTTATAAACTATGGGGCGACGGCAGTGTGCCTTGATCATGCCGAATTGCCCGTCACCAAGGCCTGGTTCGACCCCATCGCATCGCAAAGGGTGCGCGAAGCCGACATCTTTTATTGCATGACACAATATCATCTCGGCAACGCCTTTTTCCGGCCCAAGCCGCTGTGGATCACCGGCGGGTTGTCGCATTTCTTTTCCACTGCCTATCGCGACGAGGACAGGCAGTTCGTGATCGGTGCGCCGGGCAGCATCAGGACGCAGCAGGCAAGGGTCACGCAGAACGCCCTTGTCGCAGCCTTGCGGGTGACGGTGCGCCACAGGTCCGAGTTCGAGTATGCCGATTTTCTGAACGTCAGCCGCATGATCGCCGCGCCGCTGCTGCTCGAGACACAGTATGAGGGCGTGCTCGACCGCTATATCGATGCCTACACCACCGGGCGCTCCATCGAGGATGCGGCGCGCGAACTGGGCGATCCGGCGGTGCTGGCAGATCAGCTTGACCGGTTGCCATCAGCCGGCCCGATGCGCTGGGTGCGGATCGAGCCGCAGCTCAATGCCGCCGTCTCCATCAGCCCCATGACCCCGGACGAGGTCGATCTGGTCGAACTGCGCATCGAACGGCTGCTCGAAATGCGCCTTGTGCCCACCGCGCGTGCACTCAAGCGGCTGACCCGCCGCCATTCCGCCAGCGCGCCGGTGTGGTACGAATATGCTGCGGCCGAATATGCCCGGGTCCAGCACAGCGATTTCGGCAGGCGGCCGGTGTTCCGGGGCTTCGGCTTTTCCAACGGCGAGCTGATCGTCATGGCCAACCCCTATTCCGACGCCGAGGCATGGCGTGCGGTGAACAGGGCGCTGGCAATCGACCCCGGGCACAGGCAGGCCCGGCGGCTCAAGGCGGAGATCATGCTTTCGCGGCTGGTGCGGGCGGGCGACACGGCCGAGGCTGCCGAGTATGACGCGGTGCGCGCCCTGCTTGCCCCGCTCGCCCGCGACCCCGAGCGTGAACCGCTGGCCGCCGGGCTCTATTTCCAGTCCTATGTCGAACAGGGCCGCGCTCCGCCGGAGACGGCTTTCAAGCAATTGGAACAGGCCTTCCTGACCAATTCGGGCGTGGGCGATTTTCGCTACGCCTATGCCACTGCGCTCAGTCGGCGGGGCGAAAAGGGCAAGGCGCGCGGCCTGCTGATATCGATGCTCAACGACCCCGTCTTTCAGGCGGTGGCACGGCGCGCGCTGGAAGCGACGGAATAGAACGCGCCGAAGGCTCGGGCGAAACCAAAGCCGGGCGCACGGCGTAGTCCCCAGCATGACCCGCCCTGTCCTTGTTCCCGTCCTCGGCGACCAGCTGTCGCGCACCCTTTCCAGCCTCGATGGTCTCTCCCCCGCCGAGGCCCGCATCCTGATGATGGAGGTGTGGGACGAGGCGACCTATGTGAAGCACCACAAGCAGAAGATCGTGCTGATCTTTTCGGCCATGCGCCATTTCGCGGAAGAATTGCGCGCCGAGGGGTGGCAGGTCGATTACATCCGGCTCGACGATGCGCACAACACCGGCAGCTTCACCGGCGAGGTCGCCCGCGCGGTCGAACGCCACGGCCCGTCCGAAATCCGCGTCACGACGGCCGGCGAGTGGCGGGTGCAGCAGGCGATGGAGGAGTGGGCGGACCGCTTCCCCTGCCCCGTCATCATCCTGCCCGACACGCGCTTCGTCGCCACCCAGGCCGATTTCCGCGCCTTTGCCGAGGGGCGCAAGCATCTGACGATGGAATATTTCTACCGCGAGATGCGGCGCAAAACGGGGCTCCTCATGCGCCCCGACGGCAAGCCGGAAGGGGGCGAGTGGAACTACGATGCGGAAAACCGCGAGCCGCCCAAGGCCGGTCTGAAAGCGCCCCCCGCCCCCAAATTCGCCCCCGACGCGATCACGCAGGAGGTGATCGCGCTGGTCGCCGCGCGCTTTTCCGACCACTTCGGCGATCTTGAACCCTTCGGCTGGCCGGTGACGCGCGAACAGGCGCTGGAAGCCGCCGAGGCCTTCTTTGCCCGCCGCCTCGCCCTGTTCGGCCCCTATCAGGACGCGATGGTCCACGGGTCGGACGATCTCTATCACTCGATGCTTTCCACCAGCCTCAATATCGGGCTGCTGGACCCGCTCGAACTGTGCCGCGCCGCCGAGGCTGCCTATAAATCGGGCAGGGCTCCGCTCAATTCCGTAGAGGGCTTCATCCGCCAGATCATCGGCTGGCGCGAATATGTGCGCGGGTTCTACTGGCACCAGATGCCCGGCCTTGCCGATGCCAACGAACTCGCCGCCCACCGCCCGCTCCCCGAATTCTTCTGGACCGGCAAGACCGACATGCGCTGCCTTGCCGACTGCATCCGCACCACCCGCGAGGATGCCCACGCGCATCATATCCAGCGGCTGATGGTGCTCGGCAATTTCTGCCTGATCGCGGGGATCGACCCGCAGGCGGTCGCCGACTGGTATCTTGCGGTCTATGCCGACGCCTACGAATGGGTCGAGCTTCCCAATGTCGCGGGCATGGTGCTCTATGCCGATGGCGGCAGGCTGGCGACCAAGCCCTATGCGGCCTCGGGCAACTATATCAACAAGATGAGCGATTACTGCGGCGGCTGCCGCTACAAGGTCAGCCACAAGACCGGAGCCGCTGCCTGCCCCTTCAACCCGCTCTACTGGCACTTCATGGAAAAGAACCGCGCACGGCTGGAGAGCAACCACCGCATCGGGCGCATCTATGCGACGTGGGACCGGATGGGCGCGGCGAAGCAGGCCGAATACCGCGAAAGCGCGCAAAAGTTTCTCGACTCTCTCGAACCCGCCCGCGAAGGCTGGGCGCGCAACTGAACCGGGAGAGAGCCATGCTGACCATCCACCACCTGCGCCTGTCGCAATCCGAACGCATCGTCTGGCTGGCCGAGGAACTGGGGCTTGATTACGACTTGAGGCTCTATACCCGCCGCACCGACAACCGCCTCGCGCCCGATGAATACAAGGCGCTTCACCCGATGGGGATCGCGCCGGTCATCACCGATGGCGACATGGTGCTGGGCGAGAGCGGAGCGATCATCGACTACATCGTGGCAAGATATGCGCCCGCAACGGCGCTGGTGCCGCGCGCCGACCATCCCGATTTCGCGGATCACCTGTTCTACTACCACTGGGCCAACGCGACCTTCATGACCAATGGCATGATGGCACTGGTGGCGCAGTTCATGGGCGCGAAGGAACTGCCCGCCTTTGTGGCCGACCGGGTGCAGAAGGGCTGGGCCATGGTCGAAAAGCGGCTGGGCGAGGCCGACTATTTCGGCGGTGCGCAGCTGACCACGGCGGACATCATGATGGGCTTTCAGCTGACCACCAGCCGCGCGATGAGCGGGATGGGGATCGACCACCTGCCCAATCTGAAGGCCTACCTGCAAAGGATCGGGGAGCGCCCGGCCTATCAGCGCGCGATGGCCAAGTGCGAGCCGGGGATGCCGCCGAAGCTGGATTGAGGGGGCTGGCCTTATGCCTCAATCCGGCCCCTGCGCCGGGGTCGGGCGAGGGCCTGCCCCTTCGCGCCTGAGCAACTCCGCCTTGATCGCCGACCCATAGGCATAGCCCCCCAGCGTCCCATCCGCCGCGATCACCCGGTGACAGGGGATCAGCACCGCGACATGGTTGGCCCCGTTGGCCCCGCCGACCGCGCGGCTGGCTTTCGGTTTGCCGAGCGCGGCGGCCAGTTCGCCATAGCTGCGCGTCTCTCCGCAAGGGATGCGGCGCAGCTCCTCCCACACGCGCTGCTGGAAGGCGGTGCCGTGGATGTCGAGCGGGATCGCGGCATTGCCCGGGCCGGGCTGCTCGACCGCCGCCAGCACCTGCGCAAACAACGCTCGGAACTCCTCGCCCGCCGGGACCAGCTGGGCCTTGGGAAAGCGGGCGCGCAACGCCGCCTCGCCCTCTGCGAAAGCAAGGCAGCACACGCCCATGTCGGTCGCCGCCACCAGCATTGGCCCCAGCGAGGTCGCCATCACTGCCCAGTGGATCACGCGGCCCGCGCCGCCCTTGCGCCAGTCACTCGCCTTCATGCCCAATCTACCTTTTGTTTCCGCATAGAACTGTTCCGGCCCGCTATAGCCTGCTGTCGCGATGGCATCGCCCACCCGTTGCGCGGTCGTCAGCGCCGCATCGAGGCGTCGTTGCCGCAGCGCGCGGGCATAGGCGGCGGGCGACATCCCCACGGTGCGCTTGAACAGGCGCTGGAAATGGGTGGGGGTGTAGCCGGTCAGATCGGCCAGCCGGGCCAGCGTCATCGCCCCCTGCTCCCCTATCGCGTTGATCGCGGCCAGCACGCAGGCCTCCTCGGCGCTCAGGGTGTGCGGAGAGCACCGCTTGCACGGTCTTAGCCCTTCCTTTTCAGCATCTTGCGGGCTCGCATAGAAGCGCACATTGCGGCGCAGCGGCGCCCGCGCCGGGCTTGAAGGGCGGCAGTAAATGCCGGTCGAATGAACGCCGGTGACGAAGGCCCCGTCAAAGCGGCGGTCCTTGGCGAGCAGCGCCTGCCAGCGGTCCTCGTCGGTGATGTTCACTGAATGTTTCACGTGAAACACTCTGCCACAGCCGCCGCCGCGCCGCACCCCGCTTCCTTGCGTTCAATGTCGCGCGCGCCGAAAAAGCGGCTATAAGCAGGGGCCATGACCCGGCTGATCGGCGCGCTTGCCCTCCTCCTGACCTGCCTCGCGCTTCCTGCCTCGGCCGACCCGGGCGATGTCGAGGCGGCGGCGCGGGGCGTGGTGCGGGTGGTGCTGATCGGCAGCGAGAACGGCCAGCCCGTCCCCGTCTCCCACGGCACCGGCTTTGCCGTTTCGCCCACCCGGATCGTCACCAACGCCCACGTCGTCACCGAAGCCGCGCAGGACGACACGCTGCGGATCGGCATTGTCCCGGCCGAAGGCGAGGGCGGCGCCTTTGCGCGGGTGGTGGCCATTTCGCCGCGCAACGATCTTGCCCTGCTGGAAATCGCCAGGGGGAGCCTGCGCCTGCCGCCGCTGGCGCTGGCGGGCGGGGTCAGCCCGGACCTTGGAGAGGTTGCGGCGGTCGGCTATCCGATGAATGTCGATCTGGCGCAAGGTCTTGACATGGATGACATATTTCGCGCCCAGCCGCCGGTAAAGTCGCGCGGCTTCCTGTCGGGGGAGCGGCCCAGCCGACAGTTCGACACTATTCTCCACACCGCTCCCATCGCGCGGGGCAATTCGGGCGGGCCCCTGCTCGATCCGTGCGGGCGGGTGATCGGGGTGAACTCCTTCAGCGCGGAATCGCGCGGGGGCGAGGCGGAGTTCTACTTCGCGGTGTCCTTGCGCGAATTGCTGCCCTTCCTCAGAGACAACGGTGTCGAGCCGGTCATGAACGCCCTGCCCTGCCGCTCGATCGACGAGCTCAACGCTGCGGAGCGCGAGCGGCTCGAGTCGGCCCAGTCCGAGGCCCGCGCCGCGCTTGCCGAGCGCAACGAGGCCCTGCGCGAGCAGCGCGACAAGGCCCGTCTCGCCGCCCAGATGGAGGTGATCGCGGCGCGCGAGAACCGCATCGCGCTGGCGCTGATCGCGCTCATCGCCGCGCTCTGCACGGGCTATGCCGCCTTTATCTGGCGCGGGCAGGAGGAGCGCCGCACCATTGTCCGCATCATGGCTGCGGTGTCGGCCGCGACCCTCGTTTCGGCGGTGTTGCTGTGGGTCACGCGGCCCGGCCTCGCCGAGATCGAGGATCGCGTCGCCGCCGCCCTCGCCGAAAGCGGCACCGGCGGCGGCACCGGGACGCCCGCCCCGTCCGCCGCCACCGCCGCCGCCGCCGCCGCCGAGGGCGCGCTGATCTGCACCCTCGTGCCCGAACGCAGCCGCGTGACCTCGGCCCGGACTGACGATATCGCCTTCGACTGGACTGCCGATGGCTGTGTCAACGGGCGCACGCAATACGGGCTCGGGCAAGGCGGCGAATGGAGCCGCGTCTTTGCCGCGCAGGAGGACGCCGCGATCGCGGTCAACATCTTCGACCCGGGCACTCGCACCCTGCGCACTGATCGTTATCTGCTGGGGGCGGAGGCGCTTGCCGCCGCGCGCGAGGCCCGCGCCGCCTACACCCCGCCGTCCTGCGGGGTAAGCGATGCCGCGCGCACGCTCGGCGAGCAGCAATCGGCCCTGATCGCCGCCCTGCCCGAACGGCCGAACGAGCGGCTGGTCTACAGTTGCTCCGCTCGAACGCCCTGATCGCAACGGTTGCGGGGAAGTGCGAGACCGTGATACTCAACGATGGAGAACCATGAGGAGAGGCGTGATGGGTCGTTCCTTTGCAACCATGATCGGGGCTCTCGGCCTCGTCACCCTTCCGGCGGCCCTCGCCGCGCAGGACGAAGTGCCCCCGCTGGCCGAGGGCAACACCATCGAGGTGCAAGGCGACCGCGCCCTCAGCCGTGACGAGATCCTGCACGGCCAGCGTGCGCTCTATGAGGCAGGGCTCGCCTATCGCACCGCCCCGCGCTTCCACGATCCGGTCTGCGTCGCGGTGGTCGGCCTTGCCGAGCGTCAGAACGATATCGTCGCCGAACGCATCCGCGCCAATATCCGCGAGGCCGGGGCGGAACTGGCCGATGCGCGCTGCAAGCCCAATGCGCTGGTCGCCGCCAATCGCAGGCCAAAGACGGTGATCGACGCGCTGAGACGCCGCGATCCGCAGCTCTTCAACCGCGCCAGCGATACGGAGATCCGCCGCCAGCTCGACGCGGGCAGCCCTGTCATCGCCTGGGGCGAGACAATCTTGCGCGCCAATGACGGGCTGATTTTCGGCGAACGTTCGGCATCCAGCTCGAACCCCGTTTTCGTCGTCCCGGTGTTCTTCGGCGCGGTCCCCTCACGCCACCGCGCGCCGCTCTACCAGGCGAAGGTCAATGCGCTGGTATTCTTTGATCTTGATCGGCTGGAGGACGTGCATGTCAACCAGCTGGCGGACTATGCCACCCTGCACCTCCTGGGCGATCCGCGCGATCAGGCCGATCACGCCGGGGCCGGGGTGCCCTCGATCCTCAGCCTTTTCGCCGATGGTCCCACCAAGGCCCCGCCGGCGATGACCTCGCTTGACCGCGCCTATCTGCGCGGGCTCTATGCCCTGCGCAGCAACGACTGGGGCTGGCGGCTGGCCGCAAGCGTGCTTTCCGCCTACCGCGAGCCTGCGGCCCCGGCCCCGGCCGCGACGAGCCCCGCCAGTCCCTCCTGATCCGCACCGCGCGGCCCGTGGTCTGTGCGCGGCACACTTCGCACCTGCACAATTCCCGCCCCGCACGGCTTGCGCGGGCGGGAATCAATTGCTAGGCGCGCGCCAGCCTTGCGGGCAGCCCCTGCGCTCGTCCTGCAATCAGGGCTCAAGCAAGACCCTCTGACCCTTCCGAGAGGAAACGAAGCGCGTGGATATTTCCGCCGGTATCAAGGCTAGCCTGGCTGGACGCTATGCCTCGGCCCTGTTCGATCTGGCCGCCGAGAATGGCAAGGTGACTGCGGTTGAAAAGGACCTCGGCACCCTCGACACCGCGCTGACCGAATCGGGCGATCTTGCCGCGCTGACGACCAATCCGCAAACTGCCCGCGATGTCGCGGGCAAGGCGATGGCGGCGATCGCGAAGAAGCTGAAGCTTTCGCCCCTCACCACCAATTTTCTCGGCGTGCTGGCCGCCAACCGCCGTCTGGCCAAGCTGCCCGCGATCATCGCCGCCTTCAAGGCGATAGCGGCGGCCCAGCGCGGCGAAGTGACCGCGACCGTCACCAGCGCCCATCCTCTCAGCGACGAGCAGATCGCCGCCCTCAAGACCAAGCTCACGCAGCGCGAGGGCCGCACCGTCATGCTGTCCGCTGCGGTCGATCCCGACCTTCTGGGCGGCCTTGTCGTCACCATCGGATCGCAGCGCATTGATGCCTCGATCCGCACCCGTCTCAACTCGCTTGCCAAAGCCATGCAGGCTTAAAGGACACAAAAATGGAAATCCGCGCCGCAGAAATCTCGAAGGTCATCAAGGACCAGATCGCCAATTTCGGCACCGAGGCCGAAGTCAGCGAAACCGGCACCGTGCTGAGCGTGGGTGACGGGATCGCCCGCATCCACGGGCTCGACAAGGTGCAGGCCGGCGAGATGGTGGAGTTCGCGAACGGGGTGCAGGGCATGGCCCTGAACCTCGAAGCCGACAATGTCGGCGTCGTGATCTTCGGCTCGGACAGCGAGATCAAGGAAGGCGATGTCGTCAAGCGCACCGGCACCATTGTCGACGTGCCGGTCGGCAAGGGGCTGCTGGGCCGCGTGGTCGATGCGCTGGGCAATCCGATCGACGGCAAGGGGCCGATCGTGGCCGAAAAGCGCAGCCGCGTCGAAGTGAAGGCGCCCGGCATCATCCCGCGCGAGTCCGTCTCCGAGCCCGTCCAGACCGGCCTCAAGGCGATTGACGCGCTGGTGCCCGTGGGCCGCGGCCAGCGCGAACTCATCATCGGGGACCGTCAGACCGGCAAGACCGCCGTCGCCATCGACACCTTCATCAATCAGAAGGAGGTCAACCAGGGCGACGATGAAGGCAAGAAGCTCTACTGCGTCTATGTCGCGGTCGGCCAGAAGCGTTCGACCGTGGCCCAGATCGTCAAGCAGCTCGAGGAAAACGGCGCGATGGAATACACCATCGTGGTCGCCGCGACCGCTTCGGAGCCCGCCCCGCTGCAATATCTTGCGCCCTATACCGGCTGCGCGATGGGCGAGTTCTTCCGCGACAACGGGATGCACGCAGTGATCGTCTATGACGACCTTTCCAAGCAGGCCGTCGCCTACCGCCAGATGAGCCTGCTGCTGCGCCGCCCGCCGGGCCGCGAAGCCTATCCGGGCGACGTGTTCTACCTCCACAGCCGCCTGCTCGAGCGCGCGGCGAAGATGAACGAGGAAAACGGTCACGGCTCGCTCACCGCGCTGCCGATCATCGAAACGCAGGCGGGCGACGTGTCGGCCTATATCCCGACCAACGTGATCTCGATCACGGACGGGCAGATTTTCCTTGAGACCGGCCTGTTCTATCAGGGCATCCGCCCGGCGATCAACGTCGGCCTGTCGGTGAGCCGCGTCGGCGGGGCGGCGCAGACCAAGGCGATGAAGAAGGTCTCGGGCTCGATGAAGCTGGATCTGGCGCAATACCGCGAAATGGCGGCCTTCGCGCAGTTCGGCTCGGACCTCGATGCCGCGACGCAGAAGCTGCTCAACCGCGGCGCGCGCCTGACCGAACTCCTGAAGCAGAAGCAGTTCTCGCCCATGCCCTTCGAGGAGCAGACCGTGTCGATCTATGCCGGCACCAACGGTTTCCTCGACGCGATCCCGGTGAACCGCGTCAACGAATACGAGAGCCAGATGCTCGACTACATGCGCCGCGAACATGGCGCGGTGCTGGCGGAGATCCGCAGCTCGAAGAAGTTCGAAGGCGAAGTCGCGGACAAGACCAAGGCGGCGCTCGAAGCCTTCGGCAAGCAGTTCGCGTAAGGACATCGGCCAGTGCCCTCACTCAAGGAACTCAAGGGCCGGATCAACTCGGTCAAGTCGACCCAGAAGATCACCAAGGCCAAGCAGATGGTCGCGGCGGCCAAGTTGCGCCGTGCCCAGGCTGCGGCCGAGGCGGGGCGCCCCTATGCCACGCGCCTGTCTGCGGTGATGGCGTCGCTGGCGAGCAAGGTATCGGGCAGCGCCGCGCCGCGTCTGCTGGCGGGCACGGGCGCGGATCAGAAGCACCTGCTCGTGGTGGTCAACACCGACAAGGGGCTGTGCGGCGGTTTGAACTCGAACCTCGTCAAGGCCGCCAAGACCACGGCGCGCGAACTGATCGCGCAGGGCAAGACGGTCGAATTCTACCTCGTCGGCAAGAAGGGCCGCGCGCCGCTGAAGCGCGAGTTTCCGGCGCAGGTCGATGCCGGTTTCGACACCAGCACGGTCAAGACCCCGGGCTTTGCCGAGGCCGAGGCCATCGCGGGCGAGCTGATCGCGCTGTTCGACGCGGGCCGGTTCGATATCGCGCACCTGATCTTCCCGACCTTCAAGTCGGCCCTCGCGCAGGAGCCGACCGTAACCCAGCTTATTCCCGTCCCCGCCCCTGCCGATGCCGTCGCTGCGGACTCGGTCGTCGAATACGAGCCGGGCGAGGAGGAAATCCTCGCCGAGCTGCTGCCGCGCTACGTGCGCACCCAGCTGTTCGGCGCGCTGCTCGAGCGCGAGGCGAGCGAACAGGGCGCCTCGATGACCGCAATGGACAACGCCACCCGCAACGCGGGCGAGCTGATCCAGAAACTGACCATCCAGTACAACCGCAGCCGCCAGGCCGCGATCACCACCGAATTGATCGAGATTATCGCAGGCGCGGAGGCGCTCTAGATTATTCGTGAGTCCCCGCGCAGGCGGGGACCTCCATCGGCCGGGTCCGCCGCTTGTTTTCGAAGACCCAACCACACGAACGAGGTCCCCGCCTTCGCGGGGACTCACACATGAGAATAAAGGCAAGGAAACCTAAAATGGCCACCGCACCCGCCCTAAACCAAACGACCAACGGCACCATCAGCCAGGTCATCGGCGCTGTCGTCGACGTGCAGTTCCCCGGCGAACTGCCCGCGATCCTGACCGCGCTCGAAACCCGCAACGGCGACAAGACGCTGGTGCTCGAAGTCGCCCAGCACCTCGGCGAGAACACCGTGCGCACCATCGCGATGGACGCGACCGAGGGGCTTACGCGCGGCAGCGAGGTGATCAACACCGGCGCGCAGATCAGCGTGCCAGTCGGCCCCAAGGTGCTGGGGCGCATCATGAACGTCGTCGGCGAAGCGATCGACGAGCGCGGGCCGATCGGCGCCGAGCAGACCGCTCCGATCCACGCCGAGGCCCCGGCCTTCATCGACCAGTCGACCGAAGCCGCGATCCTCGTCACCGGCATCAAGGTGATCGACCTCCTCGCGCCTTACGCCAAGGGCGGCAAGATCGGCCTGTTCGGCGGCGCGGGCGTCGGCAAGACCGTGCTGATCCAGGAACTCATCAACAACATCGCCAAGGGCCACGGCGGCGTCAGCGTGTTCGCGGGCGTGGGGGAGCGCACCCGCGAGGGCAACGATCTCTACCACGAATTCCTTGACGCAGGCGTGATCGCCAAGGACGCTGAGGGCAATGCAACCTCGGAAGGGTCCAAGGTGGCGCTCGTCTTCGGCCAGATGAACGAGCCCCCGGGGGCGCGCGCGCGCGTCGCGCTCTCGGGCCTGACCATGGCGGAGTATTTCCGCGATGTTGAAGGCCAGGACGTGCTGTTCTTCGTCGACAACATCTTCCGCTTCACGCAAGCCGGCTCGGAAGTGTCGGCGCTGCTCGGTCGTATTCCTTCTGCGGTGGGCTACCAGCCGACGCTGGCGACCGACATGGGCAAGCTGCAGGAGCGCATCACCTCGACCACCAAAGGCTCGATCACCTCGGTGCAGGCGATCTATGTGCCCGCGGACGACTTGACCGACCCGGCGCCCGCCACCAGCTTTGCACACCTTGACGCGACCACCACGCTGAGCCGCGCGATCTCAGAGCTGGGCATCTACCCGGCGGTGGACCCGCTCGATTCGACCAGCCGCGTGCTCGAACCCCGCGTCGTCGGGCAGGAGCACTACGATACCGCCCGCCGCGTTCAGGCGATCCTCCAGAAGTACAAGAGCTTGCAGGACATTATCGCCATTCTCGGGATGGATGAGCTGTCGGAAGAGGACAAGCTCACTGTTGCCCGCGCGCGCAAGCTTCAGAAGTTCCTGTCGCAGCCTTTCCACGTCGCGGAAGTGTTCACCAATATCCCCGGCGTGTTCGTGCAGCTTGAGGATACGGTGAAAAGCTTCAAGGCCGTCGTGGACGGCGAATATGACCACCTGCCCGAAAGCGCCTTTTACATGGTCGGCGGGATCGATCAGGCGGTCGCCAAGGCCAAGAAGATGGCCGAAGAGGCTTAACCTCATCTCCCCTCCCCTCGGGGAGGGCCGGGGGTGGGGGCTCCAGCCTCTCGAAGGCTCGCCCGCCCACCCCGCTGCGACTAGGTTCGCTGCGCTCACCAAGTCTCGCGCCCCTCCCGAGCGGGAGGGGATAAGGAACGGAAACATGCCCCTCCATTTCGAACTCGTCACCCCTGCCCGCCTCGTCCGCTCGCAAGAGGTCCACATGGTGGTCGTCCCCGGCACCGAGGGCGAATTCGGCGTGCTCGAGGGCCATGCGCCCTTCATGAGCACCATCCGCGACGGGGCGGTGCAGGTCTTCGCCAGCGCGGGCGCTGCGCCGGAAGTGATCCAGGTGCGCGGCGGCTTTGCCGAGGTGAACGCAAAGGGCCTCACCGTCCTTGCCGAACACGTCGATGGCTGAGCCCATCGCGCCGCGATGAACAAGAAAGGGGGCGGGCCGCAGGGTCCGCCCCTTTTCTTGGTGCCAAGCCGAAAATTAACCATGCCCGTGGCACAGGCTACGGTCATGTTCGCCCCGCCCGACCACAAGAGGCCGCTCGCGCTGACGCGTGCCGACGTCAAGGTCGTAGGCGTGCTTGCGGGTTTCACCCTGATCGTGCGCGGGGTGTGGTTCGGCGATCCCAATGCCGACATCGACGAACAGCTCTATTCGCTGATCGGCAGCGCAATGCTTGAGGGCAAGGTGCCCTTCGTCGATCTGTGGGACCGCAAGCCCTGGGGGCTGTTCGCACTGTTCGCGCTGGCCCATGCGCTCGGCGGCCCGGGGCCACTGGCCTATCAGGCGCTGGCGGCGGTGTTCACGCTGGCGGGGGCGGTGATGACCTTCGTGCTGGCGCGCCCGCTGGCGGCGCGCTGGACGGCGGCGGGCGCGGGGCTGCTCACGGTGGTGCTGGCCGCGCTCTACGGTGCCCATTCGGCCAATTCCGAGGTGTTCTTCATCCCGATGATGCTGGCGATGGCGGCCCTCGTGCGCGACCCCGATCACCCCCGCGCGCGGCTGCGGGCGCTGGCGGCGATGCTGATCGGCGGAACGGCGCTCCAGATCAAATACACGGTGCTGCCGCAAAGCCTGTTTTTCGGCCTTTGGGCGCTGTGGGGGGAATATCGCTGCGGCAGCCGCCCTGCCCGACTTGCAGGGCAGGCCGCGCTGTTCGGCCTGCTGGGGCTGCTGCCGACCGCCCTCGTCGGCGCGGGCTATGCGTTGGCGGGGCATGGGGATGCCTTCGTCTTCGCCAATTTCCTCTCCTTCTTCGACCGCCTGCCCTCGGGCGCGGGGCGGCTGCACGGGCCGATCGTGATGCTGCTGCTGCCGCTGCTGGGCGTGGCGCTGCTGGGGCTCAACGCCGCCCGCCGCCGCCCCGCGCATGAGCGACGGAGCCATGCCTTCCATGGCCTGTGGCTCGCTGCGGCGCTCGCCACCGTGTTCCTGCCCTCGACCGTTTACGGCTATTACCTCGCCGCGCTGATTCCGCCCTGCGTGCTGCTCGCCCTGCCGCTGTTCGCCCGCAAGGATCCGGCCGTCTTCAATCCGCTTATCATGGCCCCTGCGGTGCTGTTCCTCGCCCTGCTGCCCTCTCACTACAGCCTTGCGCAAGACAGCCGCGCCGCCGCCGGACGCATGGCCGCCGCGATCGCGCCCCATGTCGATGGCGAGCGCCGCTGCCTCCTCGTCTTCGACGGCCCGACCGCGCTCTACCGCCTGTCGGGCAGTTGCCTGCCCTCGCGCTTCGTCTACCCCGACCACCTCAACAACGCGCTCGAACGCAATGCCCTCGGCATCAGGCAGGAACACGAGGTCGCCCGCATCCTTGCCGCCCGCCCGCCGGTGATCGTGATCGCCGATACGCCGCTGACCCCTCAGAACCCCGCAGCGCTCGGGCTGGTGCGCGCCGCGATCGCGCGCGATTACCGGCCGCTTGCCGTGGAGAAATTCCACAAGCGCACGGTCCGTGCCTTCGTTCTGCGCACGTAGGCCCGCGCCCGGCCTTGCGTTGCCCGCATTCTGCGGCCACCTTTCCCCGCATCAATCGCATCCGCGCCCCAGCGGATGCCTCCGAGAAGGGAGAGTCTCACTTGAAACTCGTATCGAGGCTGGCCATTGCCTTGGCCATGACCACTTCCAGCATTGCCGTTGCCCAGGACGGCGTCCCCGGCCCCGAACAGGATCCCTACATCTGGCTTGAGGAAGCTCGCAGCCCCAAGGCGCTCGAATGGGTGGCAAGGGAAAACGCGCGCACGCTTGCCGCTTTCGAGAGCGATCCGCGCTTCGCCCAGCTCAAGGCCGAGGCGCTGGCGATCTTCGACAGCAACGACCGCATCCCCTTCGTCAGCTTCCGCCCCGACGGCCTGTATAATTTCTGGCAGGACAAGGCGAACCCCAAGGGCGTGCTGCGCCGCACCAGCCTCGAGAGCTACCGCACTGACAAGCCGGAATGGGACGTGGTGCTCGATATCGACGCGCTCGCCAAGGCGGAAGGGCGGGAATGGGTCTATCAGGGCTCGACCTGTCTGCCGCCCGCGATGACCAAGTGCATGATCGCGCTGTCGGACGGGGGCGAGGACGCCACCATCATGCGCGAATTCGACATGACCACGAAGCAGTTCGTCGAAGGCGGCTTCGTGCTCGACAGCAAGAGCCAGGGCGGCATCGAGTGGATCGACGCGGACACGCTGCTGGTCGGCCGCAGCTTCGGCGAAGGCACGCTCACCGAAAGCGCCTATCCCTTCACCAGCCGCAGCTGGAAGCGCGGCACGCTGCTGACCGAGGCAGAGGAAGTCTTCCGCGGGCAGGCCAGCGACGTGTGGGCGGGCGCGACCCTGCTGCGCGACAACAGCGGCACGATCCACGCGCGCACCGCCTTCCGCGGAATCAGTTTCCACGAAAGCCTCAACTACGTCTGGAAGGACGGCGCATGGCTCCAGCTCGACATTCCGAAGAAGGCCGGGCTCTACGGCATCGTCGATGATCACGTGCTGATCTCGATCGACGAGGACTGGACGACGCAGGGCCAGACCTTCCGCGCCGACAGCCTGATCGCGGTCAACCTCGAGGAATGGAAGGCCGATCCCAACGGCGCGAAGAAATCCCTGGTCTGGGCACCGGGCGAACGCCAGACCAGGCAGGGCGGCGCGGTGACGGCCAATGCGCTCTACGTGACGCTGCTCGACAATGTCGTGGGCAAGGTGCTGGAGTTCAATTTCGACGATGGCGGATGGCGCAGTCGCGAGGTGCCGCTGCCCGGCAACGCGACGCTCGGCATCGCCGCCTCTTCCGACGAGACCGACCAGATCATGTTCACCGTGTCGGGCTTCCTCGAGCCGACCAAGCTCTATTACACCGACGGCAGCGCCCCGCCTGAAGTGCTCAAGACCAGCCCGGCCTATTTCGATCCGGCGGGTGCCACGGTCGCGCAATACGAGGCGGTCAGCAAGGACGGGACCAGGATCCCCTATTTCATCGTCAAGCCCAAGGGGATGAAGGACGACGGCTCGACCGCGACCCTGCTGACCGGCTATGGCGGCTTTCAGGTGCCGCGCCTGCCGGCCTATCTCGGCTCGACCGGCAAGCTGTGGGTCGAAAAGGGCGGGGCCTATGTGCTCGCCAACATGCGCGGGGGCGGGGAGTTCGGACCCACATGGCACCAGACCGCGATCCGCGAGAACAAGCAGCGCACCTGGGACGATTTTCTCGCCGTGGCCGAGGATCTGGTAAAGCGCGGCTTCACCCGGCCCGAGCATCTTGGCATTCAGGGCGGCTCGCAAGGCGGGCTGCTGGTCGGCACGGCCTTCACCCAGCGGCCCGACCTGTTCGGCGCGGCGATCGTGCAGATCCCGCTGTTTGACATGCTGCGCTATCACGTCATCGGGCGCGGGGCTTCCTGGATCGGCGAATATGGCGATCCGCGCATCCCCGAACAGCGCAAGTGGATCGAGGGCTATTCGCCCTACCAGAAGATCGTCGAAGGCGTGGACTACCCCGCCCCTTTCCTGTGGGCCTCGACCGCCGATGATCGCACCCACCCCGCCCATGCGCGCAAGGGGGCGGCGCGGCTGAAGGAGCTTGGCCAACCCTACTACTACTTCGAGGACACCACCGGGGGCCACTCGGGCGGGGTCGACAACGAACAGCGCGCCAAGCTCCAGGCGCTCCAGTTCATCTACCTGATGCAGCGGCTGATGGACCCGCGCCCGGCGCAGTAACCGGCGCGCTTCGCTATGATCACGGGCGGCGGCTTCCCAAGCGGGAGCCGCCGCTTCGCGTTAGATGCGGCAGGCAACGCAACTGCCTGTAAAACAAGCCGACACTCGCACCGCAGCTCGTCGCGTGAAATGCACGGCGCGTTTCGTCAATGCGTTCTTAACCCTGTCCGGCAAGCTCCGGTTAGGCCTCGGCGTCAACACTCGGCCTATCGGGGGCGATGAGCAAGCGACGAGGAGCATCACCGATGGCCTATGACCGGAATATCTCGATCGCCGATGCGATCAAGAGCTACTACGCCCTGCCGCGCAACCACCGCGTCCACTGGTCGAGGGCGAGGAAGGACGAGGTCGTGCGCGCGGTGCGCGAGCGCGCGATCACCTTCCACGAGGCGCGCGAACGCTACCTGCTGAGCCGCAGCGAGTTCGAGCAGTGGGAAGCGGAATACCTGGCTGCCAGCGGCGAAGGGCAGGCGCGGGCCGGGCAGGACGCCTGACCGCCCTCCCCCGCCTAGCGCGTGGGTGCGTCGAAATCGGCGGGCTTGTTCGCGATCCACTGGGCGAATTTGGCAATCGCGGCATTGGCACGGATCACGCCAGCGTCGGCACCGATGCGGGCCAGTTCGTTATTGGTGAAGTTGGCATGGATCGTCTTGTGGCAGATCGGGTGGACCGGCACCTTCACCTTGCCCTTCTTCGACTTGGGCACGGGATGATGCCATTGGACGATCTCTCCAAGCGGACGATCGCACAGCCAGCAGGTGAGCGTTTCGGCATCCTCGCTCACTTCTTTTCCGCCGCCTTCTTCTTCTTCATCGTGTCGTGGAAGCGGTCCGCCCAGCCCGGCTTCATCAGCTGCTCGGCGCGCACCATGCGCAGTTCCCCGGCTGCAACATCGCGGCTGACGGTGGAGCCCGCCGCCACGATCGCATCTGCGCCGATGGTGACGGGGGCGACCAGCGCGGAGTTCGATCCGATGAAGGCCCGCTCGCCGATCACGGTGCGATACTTGAAATAGCCGTCATAATTGCAGGTGATCGTGCCTGCCCCGATGTTGGCGTTCGCCCCCACGGTGGCATCGCCGAGATAGGTGAGGTGGCTGGCCTTGGCACCTTGTTGCAGCACCGCGTTCTTCACCTCGACAAAATTGCCTACGAAGCTGTCCTCCTCCAGCACCGTGCCGGGCCTCAGCCTCGCGAAGGGGCCGACCTTGACCCCGCTGGCAAGGCGCGCGCCCTCGATATGGCTGTTGGCGCGGATCAGCACCTTGTCGGCGACCGTCACCCCGGGGCCGAAGAAGACATTGGGTTCGATGGTGACGTCCCGGCCGAGCACGGTGTCGAAGCTGAAGAACACCGTATCCGGCGCGATCAGGGTCGCGCCCTCGTCCATCGCCCTACGCCGCCGCGCCGCCTGCCAGCGGGCCTCGGCGGCGGCGAGTTCGGCGCGGGAGTTGATACCGGCCACCTCGTCGGCGCTGGCCGCGACAATCGCCGCACAGGTGCGCCCGTCGGCGATGGCGATGTT
>Ga0208370_100195_pt1 | contig 19080 bp, 13 predicted proteins | sample Subbio12Jun_QV11_FD_184822 | JGI IMG/M metagenome (GOLD analysis project Ga0208370, IMG submission 184822) | Serpentinite rock and fluid subsurface biosphere microbial communities from McLaughlin Reserve, California, USA -CR12Jun_QV11 (SPAdes) | ecosystem: Environmental > Terrestrial > Deep...
GTCGGCGGATCGGGCCCCCTGCTTTCCGCGCGATCGCCCATCCATGGGCTCACGCGCGGCGCTCGGCTCCTGCCTCGCTGCCGCAGGATAGCCCTCACCGCCGCGGCTCGCCCACCAGGCACCACGCTCGCGACTGCGGAGCGGGACGCGTAGCCGTCGCCGGCCGCGACCCCATGGGCCACGAAGGCAGGCGCGCTCGGAACGTTGCGCTCGGAACGGCGGGCCGTGCATCGCGAAGGCAGGCGCGCTCGATGCAGGCGCGCCCGGAACGGCGCGCCCGTCAAGGCGAGGAGTTCCGGAGCAGCCCGCGGTCAAGCCCGGGACTCACACCCCGATCGGGTTGGCCTTCCCGGGATCGATGCCGAAGACCTTGATCGCGCGCGCCACATCCTTGGCGTTCATCTTGCCCTCGGCCGCGAGCGCGGCGATGGCGGCGTGGGCGATGTAGTGGCGGTCGACCTCGAAGTGCCGGCGCAACTTGGCCCGCGTGTCCGAGCGGCCGAAGCCGTCGGTGCCGAGCACGCTGTAGCGCATCGGCACGAAGGCGCGGATCTGGTCGGCGTACTGGCGCACGTAGTCGGTGGCGGCGATCGCCGGGCCCTGCCGCCCTTCCAGCAGCGTGGTGACGTAGGGCTTGCGCGGCGTCTTCGCCTCCGGGTTCAGGCGGTTCCAACGCTCGGCGTCGAAGCCCTCGCGGCGCAGCTCGGTGAAGCTCGGGCAACTCCAGAGGTCGGAGGAAACACCGAATTCCTTGTCGAGCAGTTCGGCGGCGAACATCGCCTCGCGCAGGATCGTGCCCGAGCCCAGCAGCTGCACGCGCAGCTCGCCCTTCTTCGGGCGCCCGGCGTCGCGCAGCAGGTACATGCCCTGGATGATTCCTTCCGCCGCGCCTTCCGGCATGTCCGGGTGGGCGTAGTTCTCGTTCATCAGGGTGAGGTAGTAGTACTCGTCGACCTGCTCGGTCAGCATCCGCCGCATGCCGTGCTGGAGGATGACCGCGACCTCGTAGGCGAAGGTCGGGTCGTAGGGGCGGCAGTTCGGGATGTTGCCGGCCAGCAGGTGCGAATGGCCGTCCTGGTGCTGGAGCCCTTCCCCGTTGAGGGTGGTGCGGCCGGCGGTGGCGCCGAGCAGGAAGCCCCTGGCGCGCATGTCGGCGGCCTGCCAGGCCGAATCGCCCACGCGCTGGAAGCCGAACATCGAGTAGAAGATGTAGAACGGCAGCATCGGCACGTCGTTGCTGCTGTAGCTGGTGGCGGCGGCCATCCAGCTGGCGAAGCTGCCGGCCTCGTTGATGCCCTCCTGCAGCACCTGCCCGGCCGCGTCCTCGCGGTAGAACATCAGCTGGTCGGCGTCGACCGGCTTGTACTTCTGGCCGTGCGGCGAGTAGATGCCGATCTGCCGGAACAGCCCTTCCATGCCGAAGGTGCGCGCCTCGTCGCAGATGATCGGCACCGTGCGCGGGCCGACCGCCTTGTCGCGCAGGATCACGTTCAGGGCCTGCACGAAGGCCATGGTGGTGCTGATCTCGCGGTCGCCGCTGCTCTTCAGCAGGCGCTCGAACGCCGCGAGCTCGGGCGTCGGCAGCGATTCGCTGGCCTTGGCGCGGCGCTGTGGCAGCGGCCCGCCGAGGGCCTCGCGGCGCGCCTTGAGGTACTGCACCTCCGGCGCCTCCGGGCCGGGGTGGTAGAACGGCACTTCGGGCAACTGCTCGTCGCTGACCGGGATGTTGAAGCGGTCGCGGAAGGCGCGAACGGCCGCATCGTCCAACTTCTTCTGCTGGTGGGTGATGTTGATCGACTCGCCGGCCTTGCCCATGCCGTAGCCCTTCACCGTCTTGGCGAGGACCACGGTCGGCTGGCCCTTGTGGTTCACCGCGGCGTGGTAGGCGGCATAGACCTTGTGCGGGTCGTGGCCGCCGCGGTTCAGGCGCCAGATGTCCTCGTCGGACAGCGAGGCGACCATCTGCCTGGTTTCCTCGTACTTGCCGAAGAAGTGCTCGCGCGTGTAGGCGCCGCCGAAGGCCTTGCAGTTCTGGTACTCGCCGTCGACGGTCTCCATCATCAGCTTCCTGAGCGTGCCGTTGGCGTCCTTGGCGAGCAGCGGGTCCCAGTAGCTGCCCCAGACGAGCTTGAGCACGTTCCAGCCGGCGCCACGGAATTGGCCCTCCAGTTCCTGGATGATCTTGCCGTTGCCGCGCACCGGGCCGTCGAGGCGCTGCAGGTTGCAGTTGATGACGAAGACCAGGTTGTCGAGGCCCTCGCGGCCGGCCAGCGAGATCGCACCGAGGCTCTCGGGCTCGTCGCACTCGCCGTCACCGAGGAAGCACCAGACCTTGCGGTCGGTCACCGGCATCAGACCGCGCGCCTCCAGATACTTCCAGAAGCGCGCCTGGTAGATGGCGGCGATCGGGCCCAAGCCCATCGACACCGTCGGCGTCTGCCAGAAGTCGGGCATCAGCCAGGGGTGCGGGTAGCTGGAGACACCAAGGCCGTCCACCTCGCGGCGGTAGTGGTCGATCTGCTCCTCGGTCAGGCGACCTTCGAGGAAGGCGCGGGCGTAGATGCCGGGCGAACTGTGGCCCTGGATGTACAGGAGGTCGCCCGGGTGGTCTCCGCCCGGCGCGCGCCAGAAGTGGTTGAAGCCGACGTCGTAGAGCGTGGCCGCCGAAGCGAAGCTGGCGATGTGCCCGCCCAGTTCGCCCGGCCGGCGGTTGGCGCGCACCACCATGGCCAGCGCGTTCCAGCGGATCAGTGAGCGCAACCGCCACTCCAGCTGCGGGTCCCCCGGGCTCTTGGCCTCGAGGTGCGGCGGGATGGTGTTGATGTACTCGGTGGTCGGCACGAACGGCAGGTGCGCCCCGGCGCGGCGGGTCAGTTCGACCATGCGCTCCAGAAGATGGTGCGCGCGCTCCGGGCCGTCGGCGTCGATCACCGCCTTCAGCGATTCCAGCCACTCGCGGGTCTCGATGGGGTCGATGTCGTCCGCCAGGATGTCCTGCCACCAATTCATGCCATGCCTCCCGCGCTCGAGGCGCGGCCAACGGTCGGGCGCGCCGAGCCGGCGCGGATTTAGAGCCCGAAGTCTAACAGTCGCGACCGCGGCCCGGCCGGCGGCCGCTCCGATGCAGGCGAAGCCGGCAACCGGGTCAGTCCAGGCCCAACCAGCGCCTCGGCAGCAACAGCTTGAACATCCGCTCGACGCTCTTGCGACGCAGGCCGCGCTGCCGGAGCCCGGCCAGGACCGGGGCCAGCCATTGCGAACGCGGCCGCTCCAGCAGGGCTTCGCGGGCCTCGGCCTCGAGCCGGTACATGGCAACGATGTCGGCGGCGGCGCGACGGCGCTCCGGATCGAGGCCTGCGCCGAGGCGCTCGACGGCCTGCTCGAGGTCGTCGGCGATGGCCCGGTACATCGCCACGGTGCGCCGGTAGCGGCGGCGGCGCGCCTGCGCCGGATCGTCGCCGCGAGCGAACAGCCACTGCCCGAGGCTGTCCGGGCTGCGCCGGTAACGCACCAGCGGCTGCGGCAGGTTGAGTCCGCCACCGAGCAGGGCGCCACGCAGGCTGAGCACATTGTCCTCGACCTGGCCGGCCAGTGGCCCGAACAGCTCGACCACCTCGCGCCGGAAGGCCAGCGTGGCACCGAGCAGGGTGCTCATGCGGCCGCTGGCGACGAAATCCCCGAGCCGGAAACGGGCCGGCAGGCGCGAACGCCCCGGCGCGTCGGGCTGGCCGTCCCCGAACGCGGTCCAGGCCGAACCGGCGACGAAGGCCTCCGGGTCGGCGTCGAAGGCGGCGAGCAGGGTGGCGACGCGTTCCGGCTCGCTGATGTCGTCGGCCGCCATCACCACGATGACCTCGCCGCGGGCGAGCGCCAGCAGCCGGTTGAGGTGGGCGGTGAGGCCGAGGTTCAGCGGCTGCCGCAGCAGCCGCACGGCGTGGTCGGCAGCCCTCGGTGGCGAACCGGCGAGGAAGGCCGCGGCGCGCTCGTGGGTGGCGTCCGGGGAGGCGTCGTCGGAGACCAGGATCTCGCAGGCGACGGTCTGCGCCAGCGCCCCGCGCAGGGCCTCGACGATGGTCGCCTCGGCCTTCCAGGCCAGCATCAGCACGCTGGCCCGCGGCACCGGCCCGGCCGCGCCTTCGACCATGCCGGCGCTCAGGCTCCGCGCCCGGAGCGGATCTGCGCGTCCACCGCCGCCACCGCGGTCATGTTGACGATACGGCGGATGGTGGCCGAGGGTGTCAGCACGTGCGCGGCCTTGCCGAGGCCCATCAGGATCGGCCCGAGGCCGACGCCGTCGGTCATGGCACGGGTCAGGTTGTAGCCGGCGTTGGCGGCATCGATGTTGCCGAACACCAGCAGGTTGGCGCGGCCCTTGAGCCGCGACTCCGGGAACACCCGTTCGCGCAGTTCCTCGTTGAGCGCGAGGTCGGCGTGCATCTCGCCCTCGACCTCGAGTTTCGGCTCGCGCTGGTGCAGCAGAGCCAGGGCATCGCGCAGCTTCTGCGCGGCCGGGGCCTCGGAGCTTCCGAAGTTGGAATGGCCGACCAGCGCCACCTTGGGCGTCACGCCGAACAGCCGCAGCCGGAACGCGGCCTGACGCACGCAGTCGGCGATCTGCTCGGCGCAGGGATCGACCTGGACGTGGGTGTCGGCGAAGAAGGTCACGCCCTTCTCGTTGAGCACCGCCGAGAGCGCCGAGAGGCCCTTGCTGCCGGCGTCGAGGCCCAGCACCTCGCGCACGTAGCGCAGCTTGCGGGCGTAGCGGCCGACCATGCCGCAGAGCATGGCGTCGGCCTCGCCGCGGCGCACCATCAGCGCCGCGATGACCACGTCACGGGAGCGCACGATGGCCTTGGCCGCCGCGGGCGTGACGCCCTTGCGCTGCATGATCTGGTGGTAGAGCTGCCAGTAGTCGTTGAAGCGCGGATCGTCGTCGATGTTGGTGATCTCGACGTCGACGCCGGGCCGGATGCGCAGCCCGAGCCGCTGGATGCGGCGCTCGATCACCGCCGGCCGGCCGACCAGGATCGGGTGCGCGAGGCCTTCGTCGACCACGGTCTGCACCGCGCGCAGCACGTTCTCCTCCTCGCCCTCGGCGTAGACCACGCGCTGGCGGTGGTCGCGGGCGCGGTCGAACACCGGCTTCATCATCAGGCCGGTGCGGAACACCCACTGGCTCAGGCGGTCGCGGTAGGCCTCGATGTCGAGCGGCCGGGTGGCCACGCCGGAGCGCATCGCCGCCTCGGCCACCGCCGGGGCGAGCTGCATCAGCAGGCGCGGGTCGAAGGGCTTGGGGATCAGCGACTCCGGGCCGAACTGCGCCGGTTCGCCGCCGTAGGCACCGCCCAAGTCGGTGGCCTCCTTGCGCGCCAGCTCGGCGATGGCGTCGACACAGGCGCGCTTCATCGCCTCGTTGATGGTGGTGGCGCCGACGTCGAGCGCGCCGCGGAAGATGTAGGGGAAGCAGAGCGCGTTGTTGACCTGGTTCGGGTAGTCGCTGCGGCCGGTGGCGATCACCGCATCCGGGCGCACCGCCTTGACCTGCTCCGGCAGGATCTCCGGGGTCGGGTTGGCGAGCGCGAAGATGATCGGCCGCTCCGCCATCGTCGCCACCATCTCCGGCTTCAGCACGCCGCCGGCGGAGAGGCCGAGGAACACGTCGGCGCCGCGCACGATCTCGGCCAGCGTGCGGAACGGGGTCTCGCGGGCGTAGCGCACCGTGCCCTCGTTCAGGTCGGTGCGTCCGGCGTGCAGCACGCCGTCCTTGTCGACCACCAGGATGTGCTCGCGCCTCATGCCGAGCGCCACCAGCATATCGAGGCAGGCGATGCCGGCGGCACCGGCGCCGCTGACCGCCAGCTTCACCTCGTCGATCCGCTTGCCCACCACGTGCAGGGCGTTGCTGATGGCCGCGCCGACGATGATGGCGGTGCCGTGCTGGTCGTCGTGGAAGACCGGGATCTTCATCCGCTCCCTGAGCTTGCGCTCGACGATGAAGCATTCCGGGGCCTTGATATCCTCCAGGTTGATGCCGCCGAAGGTGGGCTCCAGCGCGGCGATGACCTCGACCAGGCGGTCGGGGTCCTTCTCGGCGATCTCCAGGTCGAACACGTCGATGCCGGCGAACTTCTGGAACAGCACGCCCTTGCCCTCCATCACCGGCTTGCCGGCGAGCGGGCCGATGTCGCCGAGGCCCAGCACCGCGGTGCCGTTGGTGATGACCGCCACCAGGTTGCCGCGGGCGGTCAGCTCGGAGGCCTGCGCCGGGTCGGCGACGATCGCCTCGCAGGCCGCCGCCACGCCGGGCGAATAGGCCAGCGAGAGGTCGCGCTGGGTCACCAGCGCCTTGGTCGGCATGACCTTGATCTTCCCGGCCGGCGCCTGGCGGTGGTAGTCGAGGGCGGCCTGCTTGAACGCGTCTTGGTCGGACATCACGGCGGTCGGTGGAATCGGAGTGGCATTCTAGCCCCGCCGGATCGGGCGGTGGACGCCGGCGTATGGGCGCGCCGGGGCTCAGCGCGGGGAGTCGCGCATCGCCGGCTCCGGCACCGCGAACAGCTCCGGGATCGCGTCCGGGCGCTCGATGTCGACGCGGTCGAGGCGGATGGTGTTGGCGAACAGCGAGAAGGCGAGCAGGCCGGCGAGGCCGTGGGCGCGCCGCGCCCAGGGCGGCAGGTGGAGCGGCGGCGCGATGCTGCCGTCCTCGAAGGCCGGGGCGAGGTCGAACACGTCCTGCAGGGCCAGCTTGCCGGCGAACAGCCGGTGGGTCAGCGCCAGCTTCCTCTGCCGCAGGCACCAGCGGAAGAAGGTGTGCACCCGCACCAGCCCGGCGAGGTAGGTGCCGTCCTTGGTGAAGGCCGCGCCGCCGGTCACCGGCACGCCGCGGAAGATGCGCGCGGCCGAGGCGAAGCTCTCCGACTCGCGCTGCCCGGCCTCCAGGAAGAAGCGGAACACGTCGATGAAATCGGCGCCGCGCAGGGCCATGTCGATGGCGAGGATGCGCAGGCTGATGCGCTTCATGCGCTCGATGTCGATGTGGCCGGTGATCAGCTCGGCGAAGGTGGCGAGCCCCTCCTGGGTCGCGGTGATGCGCGGCGAGCTGCCGGCCAGCGAGGCGAAGTGCGGCTGCGAGCGGCCGTTGAGGGCGGTCAGGGTGTGGATGTAGGCCTCGTGCTCGCGCAACTGGTGCAGGTCGTAGCTGTTGAAGGCGGCACCGCTGCGCAGGCGGATCCGGGTCGGCCCGGCGGCGGCCTTGGCGATCAGGTCGGGATCGAGCTCGACCGCCACCCGCCCGGGGCCGAAGAAGCCGTCGAGCTCGGCCTGCAGGTGCTCGCGAACCTCGCCGGCGGTGATCGTGTCCTCGTCGTCGCCGGCGCGCAGCTCGGCGTCGAGCTCGTCGGCGATGCGCACGAAATGCAGGGCGGCGTCCAGCCCCGAGACCTGCCCGCCGGGCAGCATGTCGCCGGGCCGGCCGAACAGGCGGATCGAGTGCTCGCTGACCTCGGCGGTGCCGACCGCCTCCAGCAGCAGGGCGGTGGTGTGCCAGCTCCCGGCGGTGCGCCGCAGGTAGAGGCCGAGCGGCGTGTCCGGGTCGGCGGCGGCGGCGACGGCGAGCAGTTCGGCGCGCACCTCCGAGTGGTCCTCGACCAGGTACTCCGGCTCCGGCAGGCGTTGCACGCCGCGCCGCCAGCGTTCCAGGAAGGCCTGCTGCACCGGCCGCGTCCAGCTCACCGCCTGCAGCAGCCGCAGCCGCCGCGAGGCCCGCACGATGCGGGCGTCGAGCGCGGCCAGCGCGGCGAGGTCGGTGGTGGCGGCAGGCATCGGGATCGGCCGGGCGGGAGCCTGGGAGCATAGCCCGGCCGTTGACCACCGGACGCGCGGGCGTCAGCCTTGGCCCATGGCCGATCGACCTCCCGCGCCGGCCCGCCCCGGCTGGCGACACAGCCTGAAGACCCGCCTCGCGCTATGGATCGGCGCCGGCGCCGCGCTGGTCGCCGGCCTCGCCGGCATCGGTTTGCACCAGGTCGCCGAGCGCCGCGCCCTGGCCGCCGGCGAGGCCGCCCTGCAGCGCGAACTGCGTCGCGCCGGCGCCGAACTGCGCGCCCTGCTGGGGGGCGTCGAGGTCGCCGCCCGCACGCTGGCCCACGCCCAGGCCGGGATCGGTGGCGACGACCCCGCGCCGGCACGGGCACTGCTCGATGCCGCGGTGCATTCCGAACCGCTGCTGGCCGGTGGCCTGCTGGTGCTGGGCCAACCCGGCGCGATGTCCGTGGAGGCGCCGCCGGCCTACTACGCCAAGCGCCACGGCGAGGGTCTGCGACAGGTCCGGGCCACGGATGCGGCCGCCGCGGCCGATCCCCGCCCGACGGGCTGGCAGGCACCGTCGTTCAACCCCCTGGCCGGCAACCGCTGGACGGTCGGGCACCATCGCGTCCTCGACGCCCCTGGCGGCCGGGTGCGGCTCGATCTGCCGCTGGATGCGCTGAACCGCTCGCTGATGCCGTTCCGCGACGATCCGCGCCTGCACGCCCTGCTGTTCAAGGAAGGCACCCTGGTCGGCGATTCGCGCTGGCGCTCGATCGGCACCCCGCCACCGGCGGATCCGCGCTCCATCGCCCTGCTCGCGCTGCTCGCGGAGGGCCCGGAAGGGCGCCCGCAGCCGCTGGCGGACGGCCGCCGCGGCCTCGCCGAGGCACTGGGCGGCGACTGGCGGCTGGTCGTGCTGCTCGACGAGGCGGCGACGCTGGCCCCGCTGCAGGCCCTGACCTGGCGCTTCGTCGGCGGCACCGCCGTGGCCATCCTGCTGCTCGGCCTGCTCGGCAACGCCCTCGCCCGCCGCATCACCCAGCCCCTGGTGCGGCTGGGGCAGAGTGCCGGGGAACTCGCCCAGGACGGCTTCGCACTGCCGACCGACCTGCTGCTGCGCAAGGACGAGATCGGCCAGCTCGCCCGCGCCCTCGACGCCGCCGACACCGCCCTGCGCCAGCAACTGGCGCGCAGCCAACGGCTCGCCCAGGAGCAGCAGAAGCTCGACAGCGAATTGCGCCTCGCCCACGACCTGCAGCAGTCGATGCTGCCCGCCTCGCGGACGGTGGAGGTGGCCGAGGGGCGGCTGGAACTGCATGCCCAGCTGCGCCCGGCCAAGAGCGTGGGCGGCGACTTCTACGCCTTCCACCCGCGCGAGGACGGCATGGTCTGGTTCGCGGTCGGCGACGTCAGCGACAAGGGCGTGCCGGCCGCGCTGTTCATGGCCCGTACCGTCGCCGTGCTGGAGGCCACCGCCCGCAACACCGACTCGCCGGCCCTGATGCTGGCCCGCGCCGCGCCGAGGCTGGCCGAGGGCAACGAGGGCTGCATGTTCGCCACCACGTTGTGCGGCCTGGTCGATCCGCACACCGGCCTGTTCGAACTGGCCAGCTCGGCCCACGAGCTGCCGCGGATCGTGCGCGCCGACGGCCGCGTCGAGGTCTTCGCGATGGAGACCGGGGCCCCGCTGGGGATCGACCCCGAGGCCTACGGCGAGGGCCAGGCCGGGATGCTGGCCCCCGGCGACTGCCTGTTCTGCTTCAGCGACGGCGTCACCGACGCCCGCGACCGCCATGGCCGGCTGTTCGGCGAGGAACGCCTGCATGCGGTGCTGGCACAACCCGGCCGCAGCGCCGCCGAGCGCGTCGCCGGGGTGCTGGCGGCGGTCGACGCTTTCACCGAGGGCGCCGAACCGGCCGACGACATCACCGTGCTGGCGGTCGGCCTGGTGGCGCCGGCGCAAGCCGCCGGCAACGCCCTGCGCTTCGAACTCTGGCCGGCCGGGCTGCGGGCGATGGAGCGCACCATCGAGGACTGCCTGGTGCGCCACGGCGTCGACAAGGCCGCCCGTGGCGAGGTCCGGTTGGTGCTGGAGGAACTGCTGGCCAACGCCCTCGACCATGGCGGTGCCAGCGATTGCGTGGTCGAACTGGCGTTCGAGGATGCCGCCATCCGGCTGCGCATCGAGGACGATGGCCACGCCTTCGATCCGCTGGCCACGCCGACGCTGGAACTCGACGCCGACGACCCCGACCGCCCGGTCGGCGGCCTCGGCATCCACCTGGTCAAGACCCTGGCCCTCGACGCCGGCTACGTGCGCGAGGGCGACCGCAACCGACTCACCCTCGTCCTGCCAAGGAACCCGCCATGACCGAACCCCTCGAGATCCGCTTCGAAGGCAGCGCCCCGAAGTTCACCTGCCGCATCGCCGGCCAACTCGATACCCACACCTACCAGCACGCCGACGCCGCGCTGGAGCCCCTGCTCGCCGACCCGGCCGTGCAGCTGCTGGTGCTCGACCTCGAAGGGCTGGAATACATCAGCTCGGCCGGCCTGCGCACCGTGTTCAAGGCACGCAAGGCGCTGAGCGCGCGCGGCGGCAAGCTTCTGGTGGCGAACCTGCAGCCGCAGATCCGCAAGGTCTTCGACCTGGTCAAGGCGGTGCCGTTCTCCGAGATCTTCCGCTCGACGGAGGAGGCCGACGCCTACCTCGACGCCATGCAGAAGCGGGTGCTGTCGGGCGACGAGGAGTGATCGTCGCGCTGATCGAGCGCGGCTGATCGCGCCGTCGCGTCGGTGGAGCGATCTGGCGAGCTCGTGATTTCGCCGCAGATTCGCAGGGCACCGGATCAGCGCCGCCCGAACTTGTCCTTGCCGCCCGGCTTCGGGCGCGTGCCCTTCGGCGCCTGCTTCGCCTCGTTGCGCCGTTGCGCCAGCGTGGTCGCGGCGGCGTCGCGCTCGTCGCGCAGCTTGACGTAGTGCGCCCAGCGCGCCTCGTCCAGCGCGCCGGCCTCGAGCGCCTCCCGCACGGCGCAGCCCGGCTCGTTGAGGTGCGCGCAGTCGCGGAAGCGGCAACGCGAGGCCAACGCCTCGATGTCCTCGAACACCTTGTCGGCCAGGTCCTCCTCGCCGACGAGCTTGAGCTCGCGCATGCCCGGCGTGTCGATCAGGCAGCCGCCCTGCGGCAGCGGGATCAGCACCCGCGAGGTGGTGGTGTGGCGGCCGCGGGAGTCGGCCTCGCGCACCTCGGCGGTCTTCATCTTCTGGCGGCCGAGCAGGGTGTTGGTCAGCGTCGACTTGCCGGCACCCGAGCTGCCCACCAGCACGCAGCTCCGCCCCGGCCCGAGGTAGGGCGCCAGCACCGCTACGCTCGCCGCGTCCTTGCCGTTGACGATGTGCAGCGGGAAGCCCGCTTCGACCAGGGGCGCGAGCAGCCCGGCGGCATCGGCGGCGAGCTCGCCGGCGAGATCGGCCTTCGAGAGCACCAGCACCGGCTGCGCGCCGCTGGCCTGCACCAGCAGCAGGTAGCGTTCGATGCGGCGCGGGTTGAAGTCGCCATCCAGGCCGGTGACGACAAGGACGAAATCGATGTTCGCGGCGATCGGCTGCTGCTGGTAGTGCTCGCCGGCGGCGGCACGGCGCAGCAAGGCGTGGCGTGGCAGCAGCGTCGTGATCGCCTCGCCCTTGGCATCGAGCAGCACCCAGTCGCCGACCACGGCGCGGTCCTCGGCGCGGAAGCGCGGGCGCGTCCATGCCGCCGGTGGCTGCACGCGGCGGGCCTCGTCGAGGGTGGTCGCCACCACGTAGGCGTTGCGGTGCTGGCCGACCACACGGGCGACGGCCGCACGCGGCAGCGCGGCCAGGGCCAGGGCGGCGGGCGCGTCGTCGCGCCAGCCCATCGGCCGCAGGGCCTCGAAGTCGTCGGGGGTCCACGTCATCGCCGGCAGTGTACGCGGGCTTGCCATGGCCTTGATCCGGCGGGCCGCATCCTGCCCGGATGAACACCTACCGCATCGGCGTCCTCCTGCTCGCCGCCCTCGGCTTCCTCGTCTTCGGCCTGTGGTTCCTCATCGACCCGATCGGCCCGCTGGCGATGATCGGCATCGAGGTCTCCGGCCCGGCGGCCGCCACTGAATTCCGTGCCTTCTACGGCGGCCTGCTGGCCGGCCTCGGCCTGCTCACCGTTGCGGCCGCGGCACGGCCGGCGTGGCGCGTCCCCGGGCTGTGGCTGGTGCTGGCGGCCAATGCGGGGATCGCCGCCGGCCGGCTGCTCGGCGTCGCCATCGACGGCGTCTGGGTGCCGTTCTTCACCTGGGCGCTGCTGTGGGAACTCGGCTTCGCGGCGCTGGCAGCGGCCGGCTTGGCCGGTACGAACCCCCGCGTGCGTTGAGCCATCGCCCCCGGCCGGCCCGAAGGGGCCGCCGGCGCCCCGGTGCCCGGAGCCCCGGGGCTTGCGCTACCCTCGGGGTTTTCGTCCGCCCGCCCCGCCCCATGCCGTCGAACACCCTGCCCACCCGCGAACGCCTGCGCGAAGTGCGCTACGAGATCCGCGGCGACCTCGCCCGCCGCGCCCGCGAGCTGGAAAGCCACGGCCACAAGCTGATCAAGCTGAATATCGGGAATCCCGGTGCTTTTGGCTTCCGCGCGCCCGAGCACCTGCAGCGCGCCATCGCCGACCACATCCACGACACCGATCCCTACACCCACCAGCAGGGCCTGCCGCAGGCCCGCGAGGCGATCGCGGCGCACTACAAGGCGCGCGGCACGCCGCAGGTCACGGCCGAGCGTATCTTCATCGGCAACGGCGTCTCCGAGCTGATCGACATCGCCCTGCGCGCCCTGCTCAACCTCGGCGACGAGGTACTGCTGCCGAGCCCCGACTACCCGCTGTGGAGCGCGGCCACCATCCTCAACGACGGCATCCCGCGCTACTACGGCTGCCGCGCCGAGAACGGCTTCCTGCCCGACCCGGACGAGATCGAGCGGATGATCGGCCCGAAGACCCGGGCCCTGGTGCTGATCAACCCGAACAACCCGACCGGGGCCAGCTACCCGAAGCCGCTGCTGGAGAGGCTGGTCGCCATCGCCGCGAAGTACCGCCTGCTGCTGATGGCCGACGAGATCTACGACGGCATCCTCTACGACGGCAACACCTTCCAGCCACTGGCGCCGCTGGCCGGCGACCTGCCCTGCCTGACCTTCAGCGGCCTGTCGAAGGTGCACCGCGCCTGCGGCTGGCGCGTCGGTTGGGCGGTGCTCTCCGGCGATCCACTGCGCAGCGGCGACTACCACCACGCGATGGACCTGCTCGGCGCGCTGCGCCTGTGCGCCAACGTGCCGGGGCAGTTCGCCATCGAGGCGGCGCTGACCGGCGGCGACACCATCACCCCGCTCACCACCCCGGGCGGCCGGCTGCACGCCTCGCGCGCCGCCATCGTCGCCGCCTGCGCGCAAAGTCGCTTCCTCTCGGTAGTGCCACCGCAGGGCGCGCTCTACGCCTTCCCGAGGATCGACACCACGCACCTGCCGGAGTTCGACGACTACCGCTTCGCGCTCGACCTGCTGGAGACCGAGCACGTGCTGGTGGTGCCGGGCAGCAGCTTCAACGTGCCCTACCGCGACCACTTCCGCGTGACCCTGCTGCCGCAGGCCGAGGAGATCAGCGAAGTGTTCCGCCGCATCGAACGCTCGCTGTCGCAGTACGCCGACCGCGGCGGCGCGCGCAAGAGCGCCTGAGCCGATGCGGCGCGGCTTCCTCGCCCTCGGCGACAGCTACACCATCGGCGAGGGCGTGCCGGAGGACGACCGCTGGCCGGTGCAGCTCGCCGCCCGGCTGCGCGCCCGCGGCATCGCCATCGACGCGCCGCGGATCATCGCGAAAACCGGCTGGACCACCGACGAGCTCGACGCCGGCATCGACGCGGCGCACGCGGCCGAGCCGATCCCCAGCGACCATGCGCTGGTGTCGCTGCTGATCGGCGTCAACAACCAGTACCGCGGCCGGCCGCTCGCCGAGTACGAGACGCAGTTCGCCAGCCTGCTCGAGCGCGCCATCGGCTTCGCCGGCGGCGAACCGGGGCGCGTCATCGTGCTGTCGATCCCCGACTGGGGCGTCACGCCCTTCGGCGCCCAGTCCGGCCGCGACCGCGCGCAGATCGCCGCCCAACTCGATGCCTTCAATGCCGCGGCGAAGCGCATCGCCGAGGCCCGCGGCGCACGCTTCGTCGACATCACCCCGATCAGCCGCGAACACGGCGGCGAGCCCGCCATGCTGGCCGGGGACAAGGCCCATCCCTCGGCGGCGCTGTACGCCCTGTGGGTCGAGGCGGCGGTGGCGATGGCCATTCCCGGCGCGAAGGGCTGACTGGCGCGCGATCCCGGCGGAAGGGATGATGGAAGCGGATCGCCGCAAGGAGCCAGCGTGACGCAACCACCGCCGGGACGCCCTGCGAAACGACTGATCGTGTTGCCGATCGGCGGGCTGCTGCTCTTCGTTTTCGCCGCCGTCTCCGCCCTCATGGGGCTGCAGGAGCTGATCGGCTTCGCCAACCAGCGCGCCAGTGCCCTGCGCGCCGAGAACGCGACGATCGAACTCCTGTCCGCGGTCAAGGACGTGGAGACCGGGGCGCGGGGCTACGTGATCGCCGGCACGGAAGAGCACCTCGCGCCCTACCATGCCGGCGTCCGCCAGCTGCCCGGGATCTTCCAGCAGCTCGAAGGCCATGCGGCGACCACGCCACTCCTCCGGCACCATCTTCCCGCGCTCCGCACCCTGGCCTCGGACCGCGTGGCGCAGGCCGAGGCCTTGATCGCCACGCGGAAGGAGGAAGGCGAGGCGGCGGCCCTGGCCCTCGTCGGAACCGGTGCCGGCAAGCGCGCCATGGACGCCTTCCGCTCCGCCGTGCTGTCCTTGGAGCTGGAACTGCGGGCGGAAGCCGCCCGCATCGAGTCGGGCTTGGCGACCGTTTCGGAGCAGTCGAGGCTGCGCGTGATCCTCGCCGCGGCCATCGGCACCCTCCTGCTGGTCGTCGGTATCGTCCTGCTCGCGAGGGAGCGCGGACGGCGCACGAGGGCGGAATGGGCCCTGGCCCAGGCGAACCAGCACCTCGAATCGCGGATCGCCGAGCGCACGGCGGAACTCGAGAAGGCCCACCGGCAGATGGAGCAGCACGCCGTCGAGTTGGATCGTTCCGTGGAAAACGAGCGCCGGCGCCTCGCCCGTGAGGTGCATGACCAGCTCGGCCAGCTCTTCACCGCCATGAAGCTGTCGCTGCCGCAAGCCGATGCGGTGATTCCGCCGATGCAGAGGAGGATGCTGCTCGACCTGGTGGACGAGGGTGTCGCCACGGCACGCCGCATCGCCAGCGAACTGCGCCCCGCGGTGCTCGACGATTTCGGCCTCGCCTTCGCCCTCGCCCAGCGCGGCCAGCGCTTCACCGAGGAAACCGGGCTGGCCTGCGTGGTCGACGTCACCGACAGCGAGCGCCTGGACCCGGAACAGGCCACGCAGCTCTACCGCATCGCCTGCGAGGCGATGACGAACGTCGCGCGCCATGCGGCGGCGAAGCGCGTCCGCATCGAAGGGCGCGCGGAGCCCGAGGGCTATCGACTCGGCATCGAGGACGACGGCCGCGGCATGCTGGGCGGCTCGGCCTCCGAGTCCTTCGGCATGCGCAGCATGCGCGAGCGGGCAGCCTTGGCCGGTGGCCGACTCGAGCTCGGGAGCAGCCCCTGGGGCGGGCTGCGCGTGACGGTCCATGTGCCCGATGCACAGGCGGGAGGTGCCCGTGCGGCTGCCGCTCGTTGAGGACCACCCCCTGATGCGGCTGGGCGTTCGCGGCCTGGTCCAGCAGGCATGGCCGGGCGCCGAAGTGCTGGAATGTCCGAGCCTCGGGGATGCCCTCCATGTCCTCCGGCAGGCGCTGGCCGACCTCGTGGTCCTCGATCTCTCCCTGCCCGACGCCAGCGGCCTCGAAGGCCTCGTCCGGCTGCATCGTGCCCATCCGGCACTGCCCATCCTCGTCCTGAGCATGCACGACGAGACCGCCTACGCGACCCGCGCCCTGCAGCTCGGGGCCTCCGGTTACGTCACCAAGGAGCACGCGACCGCGGAGCTGCTCGAGGCGATCGCCGCCGTGCGGGCCGGAGGCCGGTACATCAGCCGCTCCCTCGCCGCACGGCTGGCCGGCGTCCTCGGCGGTGAACGGCCGGAGGCGGCCCCGCACGAGAAGCTCTCCCCGCAGGAGTACCGGGTCATGCTGCTGATCGCCACCGGGCACGGGGCCAGCGAGATCGCCTCGACCATGCACCTCTCGGTGAAGACGGTGGGGACCTACCGGACGCGGATCATCGAGAAGATCGGGCTCGGCAGCACGGCCGAAATCGCGCGCTACTGCCAGGAACGCGGCCTGCTCGGCAACGCCTGAACCGGCGTCCTCCTGTCGGCGAATGCCCGACAGCGGTATCGGTGTTCCCGGTCGCCCGGGATCGGCGGGCAGCCGATGGGACGGGGAGCGCCGCACCCGCAGGCTGGGCCATCGTCCCCGTAGGCCCCTTCGCTGTGACCCTTCCCGTCCAAATCCGCGCCTCGTGGGTCGCCGTCGCCCTCGCCGCATTGGCCATCGTGCCGCTGGCGCTGGGTGGCGCCGGCGACCGGGTCCCGATCCCGAACTTCCTCGCCTGGCACACCCTGCTCGAAGCCATCGCCGTCGCGTTGAGCCTGCAGATCGCCCTCTCGGCCTGGTCCCGCTCGAACCACCAACACCCGCTGCGCCTGCTGGCCGCCGGATTCTTCGGCGTATCGCTGTTCGACCTCGCCCACCTGCTGAGCTACCCGGGCATGCCGCCCTGGCTGCCGGGCGAAGCCACGGCCTACAGCGAAGTCTTCTGGTTCGGGGCACGCTTCCTCGGCATCGCGACCCTGTTGATGGTCACGCTCCACGAGGGTTGGCGCGGCGGGCTGGCGGCCCTGTGCGGCATCGGTGCCGCGCTGGCCGTCGGATTCGCGTGGGTGAGCCTCCCCGGCCACCTGCTCGCCCAGGCGATGCCCTTCACCACGGAAGGATCGGCCACCGATGTCGGCATCGGCATCGCCTACCTCCTGCTGGCCGTGGTCTGGGGGCGGCAGGTGAACCCGGCCCTGCGAGCCGACCTCGTGGTGCCCGGCCTCGTCATCCTCGGCGTCGGTGAACTCGTGCTCGGTGCCCGCGGCAGCGGCCACTCTCTTTCCGATGCGATGGGGCATCTGTACAAGCTCGCCGGCACCGGCCTGCTGCTCCGCGCCGTGGTGCATGCCCGCATCATCCAGCCGCATCGCGAGCTGCAGCAGGAGAAGCTTGCCCGGCAAAATGCGGCCGACCAGATCGACCAGCTGATCCGGGCCGCGCCCGACGGGATCCTGGTGGCGACCGACGAGGGGAAGATCCTCACCGCGAACCCGGCCGCGGATCGTCTTTTCGCAGCAGCGCCGGGGAGTCTCGCGGGTCGCGAGATCGACGAACTGGTTCCGACCGGAGCGCGGGAACGGCATCGCAAGCACCGCAAGGCTTACCACGACCATGCCGTGGTCCGACCGATGAGCAGGGCGCAGGACCTCCGTGCCCGGCGCCTCGATGACAGCCAGTTCTTCGTCGATGTGTCGCTCTCGCCGCTGGAGTGGAACGGCCAACACGTCGTGGTCGCCTTCGTGCGCGACTCGACCACCCGTGTCGAGCAGATGCTGCGCCTGGATTGGCTCGCCACCCATGACGAGCTGACCGGACTGCCGAACCGCTGGGCGCTGATCCGCGAGCTCGGGCGGCGGCTCGCCAGCGGCGAAGGCGGGGTCTGCCTCGAATTCGACATCGACAACCTCGGCCGCATCAACGACGCTCTCGGGCACGACACCGGCGATGAACTGCTGCGAACCTTCGCGGCGCGCCTGCAGTCCGCCACCCATGCCGACGAGTACCTCAGCCGTTCCGCGGGCGACCGTTTCGTCCTGCTGTTGCCGACGCGTCCCGATACGGCGGGCCGCATCGAGGTACTGGCGGCTTCCGTGAACCGTCCGCTGGACCTGTCCTTCGAACTCCGGGTGGATGTGACCGCCACCGGCGGCTCCTGCCGCTTCCCGCAGGATGCGCGGACGCCGGAGTCCATCCTGCAGGCGGTCGACGTGGCCACCACGACGGCCAAGCTCGCCCGCTACCAGGGCGTGACACCGTTCGATCCGAGCCAGCGCCAGCGCGGCAGCAACTGGATCAACATCGCCAGCCGGATGAACGGCGCGCTCGACGACGGCCAGTTCCGCCTCGTCTACCAGCCGAAAGTGGGTCTCACCGACCGCAGCGGGCAGGGATTCGAGGTGCTCCTGCGCTGGCGTACGCCGCACGGCGACATCAGCCCCGCGGAGTTCATCCCGGTGGCCGAGGAGTCCGGCTTCATCGTCGCGCTCGGCCGTTGGACCCTGGTCCGCGCCATCGCCAAGGCGGCCGAATGGCGTGCGGCCGGCCTCGACCCCGGGCGCATCGCGATCAACCTTTCGGCACGCCAGCTGGGGGACGCCGGGCTGCCCGAGTTCATCGCCGGGCAGCTGCTCACGCACGGCTTGCAGGCGAGGGATTTCGAGCTCGAGATCACCGAGTCGGTCGCGATGGAGAACCTCGACTGGGCCCTGCCCCGGGTGCAGGCCCTGGCCTCGCTCGGGCTGCACATCACGCTGGACGACTTCGGCACCGGCTATTCCTCGCTCGCCTACCTGCAGAAACTGCCGGTCGCCATCCTGAAGATCGACCTCCGCTTCGTGCAGGCGATCGGCGACGCCGACGGCGAAGTGCTGCTGCGCACGATCATCGGGCTCGCGCACGGCCTCGGGAAATACGTTGTCGCCGAAGGCGTCGAAACGACCGCGCAGGAGTCCTGGCTGCGCGATGCCGGCTGCGACCAGGCCCAGGGCTGGCTGCACGGCCGCCCGCTGGAGTGCGTCGACGTGCCGGCCTACCTCGCCGCGGCGATGCAGCGCAGCCGCCTTGCCGAACCCGCCCTGTAGACCGAGACCGACGTCCTGCCATGAGCCTGGACAACAGCAGGTAGCCTGATCCACCGACAGACTCGCCGCCTCCACGAGCGCGCCTGCCTTCGTGGTCCATGGGGTCGCGGCAACGAGCATGCGACGGTGGTGGACGAGCCGCAGTCGCAAGCGCGGCGTCGCGGGCGAGCCGCGGCGGTGAGGGCCGACCTGCGGCAGCGAGGCAGGAGCCGAGCGCCGCGCGTGAGGGCAGGACGCCCGATCGCGCG
>Ga0208370_100196_pt1 | contig 19051 bp, 13 predicted proteins | sample Subbio12Jun_QV11_FD_184822 | JGI IMG/M metagenome (GOLD analysis project Ga0208370, IMG submission 184822) | Serpentinite rock and fluid subsurface biosphere microbial communities from McLaughlin Reserve, California, USA -CR12Jun_QV11 (SPAdes) | ecosystem: Environmental > Terrestrial > Deep...
AGGAGGCCTGCCCCGATGATCAGCGGCGCGCCGAGCCACAGGCTGGCCGGCACGGCGCGATCGAAAACGTAATATCCGTAGAAGCTTGCCCACAGCAGCGCGGTATAATCCATCAGCAGGATCACCGCCGCCGAACCGAACCGCAGCGAGGTGGTGAGCAGCATCTGCGCCGCCGCGCCGACCAGCCCCATCCCAAGAATCAGCGCCCAGGTCAGCGGATCATGCGCGGTGCTGACGAAGGGCAGGGCGAGCGCCGCCACCGGCAGGCTCAGCGCGGCGAACCAGAAGACGATGCTCCACGGGTTCTCGGTGGTGTTGAGATCCTGGATCTGGAAGCTGATCAGCGCCACCATGAATGGCGCGACGAGGCCGACGACGACTCCGGCCAGCGTTACGCCCTGCGCGAGGCCGCCGAGGGGCTGCATCACCACCAGCACCCCGGCAAAGCCGATCCCCACCGCGCCCCAGCGATAGGGGCCGATGCGCTCGCGGAACAGCACAACGGCGATCAGCACCGCGAAGACCGGCGCGGTGAAGCCGAGCGTGGTCGCCTCGGCCAGCGGCAGCAGCAGCACCGCGCCATAGGTGAAAATCATGCCCACGATCCCTGCGGCGGCGCGGCGGGCGTGGGCAGGCAGGCGCTGCGTCTTGAGCAGCGCGATCCGGCCCGCCAGCGCCAGTCCAGCACCAAGCAGCACGGCGGTGATGAGCTGGCGCCAGAAGATCAGTTCGACTAGGTGCGCGCCGCGGCTCCCCGCAAGCTTTACCAGCATCCCCATGGTCGCGAGCGCGCAGGCGGCGAGCAGCCGCACGCCGAGCGCGAGCAGGGGGCGGGGCCGGGCGATCGAGCCATCCATCGCTCCCGCGCTTGGCCGAGCAGCAGGGATTGCGCAAGCGCAGCACGCGCCTACATCGGCGCGCGATGGATCTCCCGACGAACCTGATCGCGCAATTCGCACTGCTCAGCGACGCCGCGCAGCTGGCGCTGGCGGGTGGGGGGCTGTGGCTCTTCGCCGGATTTGCAGGCGTGATGGAACGCCGCCGGGCGCGCGGGCGCGATCTGGCGCGGCTCGAACGGGTCGGCTGGGTGCCGTGGACCGGCCTGTTCATCCTCGCCGCGATCCTCGGCGGCGGATGCCTCGTGATCAGCCTGCCGGTGATGCTCGGCGCGTCCTAGCGGGTTACAGGCAGGCCTCGAGATATGCCTGATCGAAGCCGAACTGCCGCGCCTTTTCCAGCGTGTAGGGGCGCAGGCCCGACGAGCGGAATTCGCCGAGGATTTTCCCGTCCTCGCTCTCGTCGAGATATTCGAACTTGAACAATTCCTGCGTGACGATGACGTCGCCTTCCATCCCGATCACCTCGGTGATGTTGGTGGTGCGGCGCGAGCCATCGCGCAGGCGCTTGACCTGCACGATCAGGTCGACCGATTCGGCGATCTGGCGGCTGATGGCTTCCTTGGGGATCTTGATGTCACCCATCAGGATCATGTTCTCCATACGGCCAAGGCATTCGCGCGGGGAGTTGGCGTGGAGCGTGCACATCGAGCCATCGTGACCGGTGTTCATCGCCGCGAGGAGGTCGAAACACTCCGCGCCGCGGATTTCGCCCAGGATGATGCGGTCCGGGCGCATACGCAGGGCGTTCTTCACAAGGTCGCCGATGGTGATGGCGCCCTGGCCTTCTAGGTTCGGCGGGCGGGTTTCCAATGGCAGCCAGTGCGGCTGCTGCAAGCGCAGTTCCGCCGCGTCCTCGATGGTTAGCACGCGCTCGCCCGGGTCGATCATCTTGGAGAGCGCGTTGAGCATCGTCGTCTTGCCCGAGCCGGTGCCGCCCGAGATGACGATGTTCATCCGGCACGCGCCCGCGATCTTCAAGGCGGTGCACATCTTGTCCGACATCGAGCCGAAATCGCGCAGCATATCGAGCGTGATCGGCTTTTCGGAAAACTTGCGGATCGAGATCGCGGTGCCGCGCAAGGACAGCGGCGGCACGATCACGTTCACGCGGCTGCCGTCCTTCAAGCGGGCGTCGGCGAGCGGGGTGGTCTGGTCGACGCGGCGGCCCACCTGGTTGACGATCCGCTGAGCGATCTGAAACAGATGCTGTTCGTCGCGGAAACGGATCGGGGCGAGCTGCAGCTTGCCCTTCTTTTCGATGTAGGTCTGATCCGGCCCGTTGACCATGATATCGGACACGTCAGGATCGTTGAGCAACTCTTCCAGCGGCCCGAAACCGAGCAGTTCGTCGATCAGCACCTTTTCCAGCGCGAATTGTTCGCGCCGGTTGAGCGTGACCTTGAGCTCGGCCAGCACCTCCAGGATGATCGGGCGGAATTCCTCGGACAGCTCTTCCTTGGAAAGCGTCGCTGCCGCCTCGGGATCGACGCGTTCGAGCAGGCGGGGCAGCACCTGTTCCTTGATCTTGTGGACGCTCGCCTCAAAGCCGCCCACTTCCGAGTTCGCCTCGTTGACCGCAGCCATGCGCTCGTTCAGGCGCTCGATCGCCTCTGATGTCGAGGCGGGCCGGGACGGGGCGGGCTGGGGTGTCGGCGCCGGGCGGGGCGCGACCGCTTCACCGGGGATCGGCGGGAACTGCTCGCCGCCGCGCGGAACGGCGCCTGCGCCCTTCATCGGGCGTGCGACGCCGAAGGCGGGACGCGCGCCCGGCTTCATCCCGCCAGCATTGCCCTTTTTGCCGAATGCGCTCATTCCCAGCCCCCAAGGGTCTCAATCCATCTCGCGCACCTCGCCAGTGACAAGCGAAGGGTGCGTCACGAAGAATGGTGAATAGGCGGTAATGGTTGTTTTTTTCCTAAGCTGTCCGAAGCGTCGCCCCTGGAGGGCTTGCCCTTGCGCCCGGGGCGGTTAGAGCGGCGGGAACGGACACAGGGGACGAGTCAGGCGTATGTGCGGGATTATCGGGATCGTCGGCCAGAACAGCGTGGCCGACCGGCTGGTCGATGGCCTCAAGCGGATGGAATATCGCGGCTATGACAGTGCCGGGATCTGCACCTTGCACGATGGCGCACTGGTGCGCCGCCGCGCCGAAGGGCGCCTTGCCAACCTCGTGACCGTGCTCGCCGCCGATCCGGCACCCGGCGATGTCGGCATTGCCCACACCCGCTGGGCCACGCACGGCGCGCCAACTGCCGCCAATGCCCACCCTCACGCCACGGACGAACTCGCCATCGTCCACAACGGGATCATCGAGAACTACAAGGAACTGCGCGCCGAACTCGCCGCCAGAGGCCGCATTTTCGAGAGCGAGACCGACACCGAGATCGTCGCCCACCTCATTTCGGTCGAGGTCGAAGCGGGCGCCGAGCCGGTCGCGGCGGTGCGCGCCGTGCTGCCGCGCCTGCGCGGTGCCTTCGCGCTCGTGATCGCCTTCCGCCGCTACCCCGATCTGCTGATAGGCGCGCGCCTCGGCTCGCCGCTGGTGGTGGGCTATGGCGAGGACGCCGAAGCGGGCGAGATGTATCTCGGCTCCGACGCTCTCGCGCTCGCCCCCCTGACCCAGCGCATCGCCTATCTCGAAGAGGGCGACCGGGTCGTGATCCGCCGCGGCAGCGCAGAGATCTTCGATGTCGATGGCAACCCCGTCGCCCGCGAAATTCAGACCTCGGGTGCCTCGGCTGCGGCGGTGGAAAAGGGCAATTACCGCCACTTCATGCAGAAGGAGATCCACGAGCAGCCCACCGTGGTGGCGCAGACGCTCTCCAGCTATCTCAGGCGCTCGGACAATTCGGTTGCGCTGCCGCAGATCGATTTCGACCTTTCCGCCGTGCGCCGCCTCACCATCGTCGCCTGCGGCACCAGCTTCTATGCCGGGATGGTGGCGAAATACTGGTTCGAACAATTCGCCCGCGTGCCGGTGGATATCGATGTGGCATCCGAGTTCCGTTACCGGGAGCCGGTGCTGGAGGAGGGCGGCCTTGCGCTGTTCATCTCCCAGAGCGGCGAGACTGCCGACACGCTCGCGGCGCTGCGCCACTGCAAGGCGCATGGCCAGACCATCGGGGTGGTGGTCAACGTGCCGACCAGCACCATGGCGCGCGAGGCCGATCTGCTGCTGCCCACGCACGCAGGGCCCGAAATCGGCGTCGCCTCGACCAAGGCCTTTACCTGCCAGCTTGCCGTGCTTGCCGCGCTGGCCGCACACATGGCAGTGAAAAAGGGCCGCCTGACCCGCGAAGAAGAAGCCGAGATCGTGCGCCACCTGCTCGAAGCCCCGGCTGCGCTCAACGCAGCGCTTGAACACGATGCCGATATCGCGGCCATGGCGCATCTTATCGCCCCCGCCCGCGACGTGCTCTACCTGGGGCGCGGGCAGGATTATCCGTTGGCGCTGGAAGGCGCGTTGAAGCTGAAGGAAATCAGCTATATCCATGCCGAGGGCTATGCTGCGGGCGAGATGAAGCACGGGCCGATCGCACTGATCGACGATGCCGTGCCGGTTGTGGTCATCGCGCCTTCGGGACCGCTGTTCGAAAAGACCGTCTCCAACATGGAGGAAGTGCGCGCGCGCGGCGGGCAGGTGGTGCTGATCTCGGACGCCCGGGGCATCGCCCATGCCGGCGAGGGCTGCATCGCGACCATCGAGATGCCGGTCGTCCACCCGCTGATCGTCCCGCTGGTCTATGCCGTTCCGGTGCAGTTGCTGGCCTATCACGTGGCGGTGGTGAAGGGCACGGATGTCGACCAGCCGCGCAATCTCGCCAAGTCGGTGACGGTCGAATAGCGGGGTTGCGCTTTAACCATGGCGGCGGGCGAAATTCTCGGGCGCTTTACCGGGGCCTAACCATTCCGCGTTAAGACCGCAGGCGTGGTCAAGAACCTCTCCTCTTCCGCATCGGCACCCTCGGCCGAATTGCCGATTGCCGATGTGCTCGGACTCACCCGCAACCCGGCGTTCGACCCCATGCGCCTGCGGGGCGAGGAATATGCCGAACTCGCCCAAGCCAGCCGCAACCGGATGTTTGCCAACGCGCTGGTGGGCGCTTTCACGGCCTCGGTCTTCGCGCCGCTGATCGGTCTGGTGGTGGTGGTGCCCTGGGCCGCATTGCTCGCCTTCATCCTTTACCGTTCGCGCCAGACTGATCTGTTGCTGGCAGCCAGCGGCGCTCGGGTCGAGCCGACCACGCTGGAACGCTGGCAGAACCTCCATGCTATCGCCGGGGCGGTGTGCTGGCTTATGGCAGTGCTGCTTTTCCCGCTGCTGGCGGGCGGTGCCGAGGCACACACTCTCCAGATCATCCTGCTGACGCTGATGGTCGCCTCGACCTTCGTGTTCTCGACCTCGCCGCTGAGCGTGCTGATTTACATCGGCATTCTCGGGCTGGGCGTGATCGTGTCGCTGGCGCTGGCGGGGCAATGGCAGGCGATGGGCGCAGCGATCCTGTTCACCATTGCCAGCCTCGTCGCGACCATCCAGGTGCGCACCACCTTCGTGAAGGCCCGGCTGGCCGAGGCGGCCGTGGCCGAGAAGGAGGCGGTGGTCTCGCTGCTGCTGCGCGAGTTCGAGGAGAACGAGGCGGACTGGCTGTGGGAGGTCGATCCGGCCCGGCGCCTGCGCGCGGTGTCCCCGCGCTTTGCCTTCGCGCTCGGCCGGGCTCAGGCCGACATCGAGGGCAAGCCCTTGCTCGAGATGATCGCGGGCACGAACTGGACCAGCGGCCAGTTCCCTCCGAGCCTGCACGATCTCGCCGAGCGTCTGAAGAACCGCGAGAATTTCTCGAACATGCTGGTGCAGGTCTCGATTCTCGGCGAGGAACGCTGGTGGGAACTGTCCGGCACCCCGGTGCGCGACGAACAGGGGCGCTTCACCGGGTTTCGCGGGGTCGGCTCGGACGTGACCGAGCAGCGCAAGTCCTCGGAAAAGATCGCCTATCTTGCGCGCTACGACACGCTCACCCAGCTGCCGAACCGCCTCCAGCTGACCGAGGCGCTGGGCGAGGCGCTGCGTTATGCGGTGCAGTGGCGCACGCGCTGCGCGTTGCTGATGGTCGATCTCGACCGCTTCAAGGCGGTCAACGATTCGCTCGGCCACATGACCGGCGACAAGCTGCTCGCGCAGGTTTCCGCGCGGCTGCAATCCCTGATGGGTGAGAACCAGCTGTGCGGGCGTCTCGGCGGTGACGAATTTGCAATCGTGATCCGTGATGCGAGCCAGACAGGTATCGTGCGCGACCTGGCACGGCGCGTCATCGACCGCCTGTCTGAGCCCTATCAGGTGGATCACCACACGCTTTATGTCGGTGCCAGCGTGGGTTCGGCCGAGGGGCCGCGTGACGGGGGCAGCGTCGAGGAGATGATGCGCAATGCCGACCTTGCGCTCTACCGCGCCAAGGACATGGGCGGGGGCGAACATTTCCGTTTCGAGCCGGTGCTCCACGCCTCAGCCGAGGAACGCCGCCAGCTCGAGGTGTCGCTGAGAAAGGCGCTCGGGCGTGACGAGATGGTGCTGCACTACCAGCCGGTGGTCGATGCGCGCAGCGAAAGCGTGGTCAGCTTCGAGGCACTGGTGCGCTGGAACAGTGCCGATCACGGCTTTGTCAGCCCCGGCAAGTTCATTCCCCTTGCCGAGGACACGCGCCTGATCGTCCCGATCGGCCAGTGGGTGCTGCGACGCGCCTGCGAGGAGGCCCGCAACTGGCCCGAGCACGTCAAGGTCAACGTCAACGTGTCGCCCGAACAGCTTCTCGAGCCCGGTTTCCACGAGCAGGTGGTGCAGGCCCTCGCAGCCAGTGGTCTGAGGCCCGAACGGCTCGAAGTCGAGGTCACGGAAAGCATTTTCCTTCGCGATGCGAGCGTCGCGCGCAACGCGCTCGAACAGATTATGGCGCTGGGCTGTTCAGTGGCGCTCGACGATTTCGGGACGGGTTATTCCTCGCTCGGCTACCTGCGCAAGCTCAGGTTCTCGACCATCAAGGTCGATCGCACCTTCGTGCAGGGCGCGGCGCAGGGCAGCGCGGAAAGCCTTGCGATCATCAATGCGGTGGTGGCGATGGCCAAGAGCCTGCAAATGACCACGACCGCCGAAGGGGTCGAGACCGCCGATGAGGCCGAACTGATCCGCAATCTGGGTTGCGACAAGATCCAGGGCTTCTATTTCGGACGGCCGATGACCGCAGAGGATGCGCGCGGCCTGTTCGCCGCGATCCGCGCGCTGCGCGCCTGACGCCCGCCCCTCAGGCCGGAGCAAAGCTTGCGAGGATGCTTTCGAACAGCCGCCGCCCGTCCGCACCGCCGAGCGCCGCTACCGCTGCCGGCTCGATCGCGCGTTCGGGGTGCGGCATCATGCCCAGCACGCGGCCATTGGCGCTGAGCACCCCGGCGATGTCGCGCGCCGAGCCGTTGCAGCTTTCGGCATAGCGGAACGCGATGCGGCCTTCGCCCTCGAGCCGGTCGAGCGTCTCGGCATCGGCATAGTAATTGCCGTCATGATGGGCGACGGGGATGCGGATCGTCTCGCCTGCCGCATAGCCTGCGGTGAAGGGCGAGGCGGCATTTGCAACCGTCAGCGGCACGGTGCGGCATACGAACCGCTGGCCCGCATTGCGCAGCAGTGCGCCCGGCAGCAGGCGCGCCTCGGTCAGCACCTGGAAGCCGTTGCACACGCCCAGCACCGGCACGCCGCGTTCGGCCGCAGCGATGACGGCGCGCATGATCGGGCTGGTCGCCGCCATCGCGCCCGAGCGCAGGTAGTCACCATAGGAGAAGCCTCCCGGCAGGGCGACAAGATCAAGGTCGGCAGGCAGGTCGGCATCGCCGTGCCAGACCCTTATGGCAGGCTGGCCCGAGACCGCTTCCAGCGCCACCGCCATGTCGCGGTCGCAATTGGAGCCGGGAAAGGTGACGACAGCGGCGCGGAAGGCCATCAGCGCGGCCCTTCCGGGGTTTCGATGGTGAAGCTCTCGATCACCGTGTTGGCGAGCAGCTTCTCGCACATCGCGGTCAGCGTTTCGCGGCTCGTGCTCTCGGCCACGTCGAGCTCGATCAGCCGCCCGATACGGACATCGGCAACACCCTCGAAACCGAGCCCCTCGAGCGCGTGATGGACCGCGCGGCCCTGCGGATCGAGCACGCCGGGCTTCAACCTAACGAGGACGCGCACTTGCATGACCTGATGCTCCATATTGCGTGAGGGACCGGCGCTGGGCCGACGCGGCGTCGCTATAGCGTGTGCCTGCGCGGGTGCAAACGCGCTGATGCGGCTTGTGCACGCGCGCCCAGTGCAAGGCTGCGCCCCGCTATGGCCACAAGGGGGTCAGGAATGGCTGGAAATTGTAACCTTATTGCAACATGTGTCCCAAGATCGCCGCGCAAGAGTCGCTTTCGCGCCACATTGTCGCACGGCCTTCTCGCGCGAATCGCGCAGAAATGTCACCGGGCAGCCGATCCTCTCTCCATGCGCTCCACCCAAAGAGGTTGCCCGATGTCTCACCGCTTCTCTGCCATTCGCGCAGTCTGGGCCAGTTCCACCGTGCTCGCCGCCGCCGCCTTCGGCTTCGCAGCTCCCGCTGCGGCGCAAGACACGACTGCGGCCGAAACGGACGGCCAGCTTGCCACGATCATCGTCACCGCGAACCGCCGCGAGGAAAACCTCCAGGACGTGCCGGTCTCGGCCGACATTCTCGACCAGGAGCGCATCGGCGCGATCTTCAGTGCAGCGGCCGATATCACCGCGCTCGCCGGCACCGTGCCGGGCCTCAACGTCGAAAGCTCGAACGGCCGGGTCGCCCCGCGCTTCTACATTCGCGGCCTCGGCAACACCGATTTCGACCTCGCCGCCTCGCAGCCTGTCTCGGTGCTGCTCGATGATGTCGTGATGGAGAACGTGACGCTCAAGAGCTTTCCGATCTTCGATGTCGAACGGGTCGAGGTGCTGCGCGGGCCGCAGGGCACGCTGTTCGGCCGCAACACCCCGGCAGGGATCGTCAAGATCGATTCGATCAAGCCCGGCTTCGAACGCGACGTGCGCGCCTCGCTGAGCTACGGTTCGTTCGATACGGTCTCGCTCAACGCCGCTCTGGGCGGCGGGCTAGTGGAGGACGTGCTCGCCTTCCGCGTGTCGGTGCAATCGCAGAGCCGCAGCGACTGGATCGACAATGGCTTCACGGGCGAGGACAATGCGCTCGGGGGCTATTCGGATTTTGCCGCGCGGGCGCAGTTGCTGTTCACCCCGAGCGAGCGCGCCAGCATCCTTGCGCAGGTCAATTTCCGCGATCTTGACGGGGCTTCGACCTTCTTCCGCGCCAATGTGCTGGGCCCGGGCAACAACCGCCTCAATGCCAATTATGACCGCGATACGGTGTTCTACGATGGCGGCGGCGGCAATATTGCCGAGTATCAGCAGTTCGGCGCGACGCTGACTGCGGCCTACGAATTCGATGGCGCCACCCTGACCTCGATCACCAGCCACTGGACCAGCGAGGGATCGAGCCGCGGCGACATCGACGGCGGTTTCGGCGCATCGTTCCTGCCGGTCATGGGCCCGGGCTTCATCCCCTTTCCGGCGGATACGCAGGACTCGATCGACCTCAAGCAGACTACCCACGAAGTGCGTCTCGCCTCGAACACCGGCGGCCCGCTGACCTGGCAAGTCGGGGGCTTCTACTTCGAGAGCGATTTCGATGTCACCACCGTCGGTTTCACCTTCCCGCCGCCGGTCACCGTCAATCACACCAACGAGGCGTGGGCGCTGTTCGGTCAGCTCGGCTACCAGCTTAACGAGACGCTGCGTGTCACCGGCGGCCTGCGTTACACCGACGACCAGAAGGACTTCTTCGTGCGCTCGGGCGCGGCGCCCCAGCCGCGCAGCGTGGGTGACGAACAGTTCGACTGGGATATCAGCCTGTTTGCCGACGTTTCGGACGACGTGAGCGTCTATGCCAAGGCCGCCAATTCGTTCCGCGGGCCGACCATTCAGGGCCGCGACGTCGCCTTCTTCGCGCCTCCCTCGGTCGCGCAGTCGGAGAACATCACCTCCTACGAAGTCGGCTTCAAGAGCGAGCTCGCCGATCGCCGTGTGCGGCTGAACGGCGCGGTCTATTACTACACCGTCGAGGACCCGCAGTTCACCGCCGTGGGCGGTGCGGGCAACCTTGTCCAGCTGATCAACGCCAACAAGGGCGAGGCCTACGGCTTCGAGTTCGACGGCGCGTTCCAGATCACGCCGGCATTCCTCGTCACGCTCGGGGTCGCCTACAACAACACCGAGATCCAGGACCCGGACCTTGCAGTCGGCATCTGCGCGCAGTGCACTGTGACCGATCCGACCCGGGTGATCGGCGGCAGCCGGCGTGCGCTGATCGATGGCAACCCGTTTCCCAACGCGCCCGAGTGGAGCGGAGACTTCACCGCCCGCTACGGCATCCCGGTGGGCAATTCGGGCGAGTTCTTCATCTTCACCGACTGGATCTTCCTCGGCGAGACCAACTTCCTTCTCTACGAAAGCCTGGAGTTCAACGCGGGCAGCCGGATCGAGGGTGGTCTGAAGGTGGGCTATACGGGTGACAACGGCCGGTGGGAGGTCGCCGCCTTCGCGCGCAACATCACCGACGAGGACAACGTGCAAGGCGTGATCGACTTCAACAACAACACCGCCTTCGTCAACGATCCGCGGATCATCGGCGCGATGTTCAGCGTGAGGTATTAAATCCTCCCCTTCAGGAGAGGGGAACCATGCCCAGCATGGTGGATGGGCGGCCCCCGCTGACCGGCATGGACAGCAAGTTCCTCCCCGTCGCTGCACGACAGGGAGGAATCATAGCCAGCCCCTCCACCACCTTCGGTGGTCCCCTGCCCGTTCCGGGGAGGATTATTGCGGAACCACCTCGAGCGTCACCGCCGCCTCCGGAGCGAGATATTTCAACGCTGCGGCGTGGATATCCTCCGGCGTCACAGCCGCGATCATGTCCGGCGCAGCGAGGAAGCGGTCGAGCCGGTCGGGTTCGCTCTGTGCCCGCGCGGCAAGGCTGAGCCAGCCGCCCAGATCCTTGAGCAGGTTGGCATATTCCTCGAGATAGGGCTTGCGCGCGCGCTCGATCACATCGGCATCCAGCGGGCCTGCGCGCAGGTCGGCGATCAGCGCCAGCAAGGCCGCCTGCGTCGGCGCGACCTGATCGGCAGCGACCGAGGTGCTGATCGAGAAGGTGCCATAGCCGGGATAGATCCGGCTCGGGCTCGATCCGGCTGAGGGCGAATAGGCCTGCCCCAGCTTCTCGCGCAGCCGGTCGGTCAATTCCAGCCGCACGATCCGGGCGAGCAGCTGGAGGCGCGCCGCCTCGGCCTGGTCGCGGTCGTCGGTGGTCGGCCAGACCCATTGCAGCAGCGCCTGATCGGGCTCGCCCTTGTGGGTCAGTCTGCGTGGGCCGCGGGTGGCGGTAAAGCTGCGGGTGCGGTTCTCGGTGCGCGGGAGGAAGGCCTCCTCGCGCGGCGGGAGCGCGCCGAGCGTGGCGGCGACGGCGGCGATGGCGGCGTCCTCGTCGAGATCGCCCACCAGCGCGAGCTCGATCGCGCCCCGCGCCAGCCGATCACCGATCGCGATGCGCAGCTGCTCGAAATCGAGCGCCTCGAAGGCCGATTTGGGTTGCAGGCTGAAGCGCGGATCGTTGTCCGAAAGGATCGCGCCGCTGGCCGAGGACAGCGCGCGGGCCGGGGTGGAATCGAGCGTGTTGAAGAAGTTGTCGATATTCTTGCGATAGCGTTCGACACCTTCGGGCCGGTATCCCGCATCGGTCAGCATCGCGGCCAGCACCTGCATTTGCAAGGCTAGATCGCGCAGGGTGGTCGTGCCGCCGGTGCTGAAGGCGTCCGCATCGCTCGACAGGCCGAAGCTGACGCTGCGTCCGGCAAGGATGCTGGTAAGCTCGTCCTGACTGTGCCTGCCGAGCCCGCCCGCTGCCAGCGAATTGGTAAGAAAGGTGCGCAAGGGTGCCTCGCGCGTGTTCATCAGATCGCCGCCGTCAACCGCGAGGCTGAATGCGATCCGGTCCTTGCGGACATCGGTCTTTTTCAGCGTCAGGCGCACGCCGTTGGCGAAACGCACGAGGCGCAGGCCGAGGCGCGGTTCGAGCGTGTCCGACACCACCGCCCCTGCCGGACCAAAATCGCTGTAGCCGAAGGCGAGCGGACCATTGTCGGCCGGGGGAGCGATGGCGAGAGCCATGCCTTGTGCAAAGGCGCTGCGCAGCCCAGCCTCCCCGCCTTCGGGCGCGGTCCGGCCCTCGAACCGGATCAACGGATCGACGAGCGGCGCGACGTCCGCCAGCACCGCCTGCCACAGCGCCTGCGGGGTCATCTCGGGGGCGATCCGCTCGAACTCGGCGAGTTGCCATTCGGGGGTCACGGGCACCTGATCGTTGCTCACCAGCCCGAGCGCGGCGTTTGCGAAGACTGCATTGCCGCGGGTGTCGGCGGACTTCACCGCGTTCTCCAGCGCGGTGCGGATGTTGGCGAGCTGTTCGTCGACCTCGGCCCGGGTGAAGCCGTGGGCGAGCGCTTCGTTTACTTCGCGCACGGCGGCGAGCACGCCCTTGCGCCACTCGCCATCGGCGCTGCCGACCCGGAGACTGGTGATGCGCGCATCTTCGAAGATGTCGCCCGTGCCGAAGGTGGCGCTGCGGAAGGGCGCATCGGCACCGCGCGCGAGCCGGGCGAGGCGTCGGTTGATGATCGCATAGCCGACACTGCGGAAGGTCGCCGCCCGGCGGTTGGCGATGGTGTCAGGCTCGTCGCGCCACGGGGCGAGGCGACTGATGGTGACGAATTCGGGGAGCGCCGGATCGAGATGAATGTCGGTCAGCCCCTTGCGCGTCACGTCGATCGGCCCTGCCACGGGACGGGCAGGGGCAGGGGCAGGGGCCCAGTCGGCAAAGCGGGCGCGGATTGCGGCCTCGACCAGGTCGACGGGAAAATCGCCGACCACCACCAGCACCGTGTTCGACGGCGTGTAGGTGCGTTCGTAAAGCGCACGGATTTGCGCCGCTGTGGCCCCGGACAGCACCTCGAGCGTGCCGATCGGCAGACGCTGCGTGTAGCGCGCGCCGGGCGCGAGGAAGGCGGCGTTGTCTTCGTAGTTGCGCAGGGCAAAGCCTGCGCGGTCGCGCCGTTCGGCGAGGATCACGCCGCGTTCGCGCGCCACAGCGTCCTCGGAGATGGTGAGTTCGCTCGCGGTCTCGCGCATCAGCATCAGTGCCGTCTCCAGCAGCGCCTCGTCGTTGCGCGGCAGGTTGAGCATGTAGGTGATCGCCTCGAAGCCGGTCGAGGCATTGGTGTCCGCGCCGAAGGCGAGCCCTTCGCGTTCGAGCAGCTTTATCATCTCGCCCTCAGGGATGCCTTTTGATCCGTTGAAGGCCATGTGTTCGAGATAGTGCGACAGGCCGCGTTCGGCCTCGGTTTCCTCGAGCGCGCCGGAAGCGATCCGCATCCGCACCAGCGCCGTGCCGGCGGGGGTGGCGTTGCGGCGAATGATATAGCGCATCCCGTTGTCGAGCCGTCCGAAGGTGTAGCCCGGATCGACCGGCAGATCGCTTGTCTCGAAGGCCCAGAGGGGCGCGGGCGCTTCGGCTCCGGATGCCGATTGTGGAGCGGGCACATCCTGCGCGGCGACCGCCGTGGACAGGGCAAGCGGGGAAAGGGCCAGCAACAGCGCGGCGGCGGCGGGGAATTTCCGCATGGAATTCAGGAGTCTCTCGCGGCTTGAGGGTTTCCGTCAGGAGACTAGCGCCGCAAACGGCGCTGTCAGCCTATTTCTCGGAATGCGTCCGGCCTTGCGTGATGCTTACTTCTTGAGCGGGGGGGGACCGCGCAGGCGGGAACGGGCGTGGGAGAGGTCGAACACCTCGCCCGGGCCGCTGTCTTCGCCATTGAGCAACCCGAGCCTGCGGGCAACCTCGCGATAGGCCTCCTCTTCGCCGCCCAGATCGCGGCGGAAGCGGTCCTTGTCGAGCTTTTCGCCGGTCGCCATGTCCCACAAGCGGCAGCCATCCGGGCTGATCTCGTCGGCGAGGATCACGCGGGCATAATCGCCATCGTAAAGACGACCGAACTCGAGCTTGAAGTCGATCAGGCGAATGTCGATCGCGGCGAACATGCCGCACAGAAAATCGTTGATGCGGATCGCCATCGAGGAGATGTCGTGCATCTCGTCGTTGCTGGCCCAGTTGAAGCAGGCGATGTGCTCCTCGGCAACCAGTGGATCGCCGAGCGCATCGTCCTTGTAGTAGTATTCGATCAGCGTGTGCGGCAGCGGCTCGCCTTCCTCGATGCCGAGGCGCTTGGCTATCGAGCCTGCCGCGACATTGCGCACCACCACTTCCAGCGGGATGATATCGACCTGCCGGATCAACTGCTCGCGCATGTTGAGGCGGCGGATGAAGTGCGTGGGGATGCCGATATGGGCGAGGCGGGTGAACACATGCTCGCTGATGCGATTGTTGATCACGCCCTTGCCGTTGATCGTGCCCTTCTTTTCGGCGTTGAAGGCGGTGGCATCATCCTTGAAATACTGGATCAGCGTGCCCGGTTCGGGGCCTTCGTAGAGGATCTTGGCCTTGCCTTCGTAGAGCTTGGTGCGGCGGGACATCGACAGTTTCCCTTTCCAGCGAATGGTGCCCGGGGGCGGATTTGAACCACCGACACGCGGATTTTCAATCCGCTGCTCTACCCCTGAGCTACCCGGGCATTCGCTGCGAGCGACGGGGAAAAGCCATCAGGCTGCCCCGGCGAGCAAATGAGAGCGGCCCTATGGCGAAGGGCGGAAGGGTTGGCAAGGGGGATTTGTGCACAGGCCCGCAGGAATGTTGCGCAAGGCTCAATCCTGTTCGCGCCCGTCCTCGCGGGCGAGTTCGTCGGGCGCGGTCGGGGGTCCGGGCACGGCATAGGAATCCGAGAACCAGCGCGCCAGATCGCGGTCGCGGCAGCGCTCGGAGCAGAAAGGATGATGTCTTTCCGACCTCGGCTTGCGGCAGATCGGGCAGGGCTTGGAAGGCGTCGTCATGCTGCGGCAAGCTGGGCATGGGCGGCCTCGATGGCAAGGGCCGGATCGCAGGCGATGCGCATTTCGCGGCCCGTGCGGCGGGCGAGTTCGTCCAGCCAGCCGGGCTTGAGCCCCGGCTTGAGCGCCGGGTGGACCCGCAGTTCGAGCACGCGCCCCGCGCCCTCGTCCGCCGCCAGCTCCGCCCGCCTCAGCGCCATGCGCGCAGCCATGCCGAGACGGTGCCGCGCGAAACGGTGCAGCAACGAGGGTCCGGCGAGCCGGGCCACGATCTGGACGAAGCCAAAGCCGTTCATCGCGGTGCGTTCATGCGGCCAGTCGGCCAGCGCATCGTCAAGCGCGGCATCGACCGCGCGGCGATCCTCCTTCCTCTGGAGCGTGGGCAAGTCGATGCCGATATTGCCGCCGATATCGAACCACGCCAGCGCGCGGGCGATCGCGGGCACGGCGGCCAGCGCGACCTCGCGCGGGGTGCCGATCCCGTCGATGTCGATCACGGTCATCGCAGGGGTGACGCTGGCGAGGACTTCGCCGCCGGGAAAGGGGACGCTGCCCGAGGAGGCCGCGTGCCATACTTCGTCCCACAGGCCTGCCGGAAAGCGCCGGACGCGCCGCCCCTCAGGGACGGGCGCGGCGGCCTCCGCCGCCTCCGCCGCGCGCGCCTGCGCCCGCTTGAGCCGCCCGCGCTCGGCGATGGCAGCGCGGGTGATGACAAGATCGAGCGTTTGGCCCTCGGTCGCCTGCCGGGGGAGGTGGTCGACCAGCGCTTCGGTGCCGCCATCGAGCAGCGCCACCCCGCGGCGCAATCCGCCGAGCTTGGCGACGAGCTTGCCTGAGGTGCGCGCACCGGCAGCGAGTTCCCCCGGCCACATGATCCTTGCGGCGCGAACGCGCTCGCCTTCCACCAGCAGGGCGCGGGTCTCCCCGATACCCTCCTCGACGAGCCACTCAGCCAACGGGGAACCCGCTTGCCTTGAGCAGCGCGCGGGTGTGGTAGAGCGGCAGGCCCATCACCCCCGAATGGCTCCCGCGGATCCAGCGGATTAGCCCTTCGGCCGCACCCTGGATGGCATAGCCTCCGGCCTTGCCCCGCCATTCTCCGCCTGCGAGGTAATCGGCGATCTCCTGCGCGCAGAGGCGCTTGAAGCACACCACCGTCTCGTCCAGCCGCTCGCGCAAGGTGCCGTCCGGTGCGCGCAGCACCACGCTGGTGAGCACCTGGTGCCGCCGCCCGCTTATCAGTTCAAGACAGGCGCGGGCCTCGGCCTCGTCTTCCGTCTTGGGGAGGATGCGTCGGCCCACCGCCACCACCGTGTCACCCGCCAGCACATAGCCGGGTGCGTCCACCGCAAGCGCCTTCTCGCGCCCCATGCGCAGCGCATAGTCGCGCGGGCGCTCTCCCTTCAGTGGGGTCTCGTCGATATCGGCGGGGGTGACGGCTTGGGGCGCAAGGCCAAGCCTGCCCAGCAGCTCGCGCCGCCGGGGAGAGGCCGATGCCAATGTCAGATGCACAGAGCCCATCCGGCGGGCCCTTGGCCCTTACTGCGGGCCGGGGCCGCCGCGACCCGGCATGAAGCGGTAGGTGATGCGCGCCTTGGTAAGGTCGTAGGGCGTCAGCTCGCACAGCACCTCATCGCCCACCAGCACGCGAATCCGGTTCTTGCGCATCTTGCCCGCCGTATGGCCGAGCACTTCATGGCCGTTTTCAAGCTCCACCCGGAACATCGCATTGGGCAGCAGTTCAACCACGCGCCCGCGCATTTCGAGGAGTTCTTCCTTGGCCATGAAATTCCTTCGTATTCCCGTTGCGGCGCACAATACGCCCGTCGATGTGGGGCTGCGCTTTAGCGATGCGGGAACCAAATGGGAAGGCTCGTGCGTTAGGGCGGTGATCTGCGGGTTTTCGCAGGTTCGGCGACCGGGGGCGCGACGTGCTCCGTTCCCGATCCTGCGTGGGCTGAAGACCTGCGAGGGAGCGGTAACAAGCCGTCTCTTTTACAAAAGACTGCAATCGAAGGGACACGATGAACCTCTCCCCGCTTTCCCGCGCGATGCTGCGCGCAGGCACCTGTGCGCTGGGACTGGCCATGGCGCTGCCCTCTGCCGCTGCCGAAACCGGCGCGGTCTTGCAGCCGCAGCCCGGCACCGTGGCCGAGCCGGAGGACGAAGAACCCGTCAGCGCGAGCGAGGCGGGTTCTGACACCCCCGATGAGATCATCGTGCGCGCGGGACGGCTCAGGGGCCAGCTGTTTGTCGATCAGGCCCCGCTGCTTCAGCTCGACGAGAACGCTATCGCCGCCGAGGGCGTGACCTCGATCACCGATCTCATCGCCCAGATCAGCGCCCGCACCGGCTCGGCTCGCGGGCGCGGTGCCGGCGGGCCGGTGATCCTCGTCAACGGCATCCGCATCGGCTCCTTCCGCGAATTCGCCAACTACCCGCCCGAAGCGCTCGCGCGGGTCGAAGTGTTCCCCGAGGAAGTCGCCCAGCGCTTCGGCTTTCCGCCCGATCGGCGCGTGATCAACCTGATCCTCAAGGACAATTACGCCAACCGCCAGCTTGACCTTGAACTCGAGGCACCCTCGCGAGGCGGCTACAGCCGCAACGAACAGCAGCTCGGCCTGCTCAAGATCGCCAATGGCGGGCGGATCAATGCCAGCATCCGGGTGGAGGACACCAACCTTTTGACCGAGGACGAACGCGGCGTTCCCCAGACGCCGGATTCGATCTCGCAGCTGGCAACCGATCCCGATCAGGCCGCCTTCCGCAGCCTGCTGGCCGACACCTTCGGCATCGACGCCAACCTGGCATGGGCCAAGGCGATCATCGAAAGCGGCACCTCGCTCAGCGCCAATCTCAATTACGTCCGCAACGAAAGCCGCAGCCTCGACGGGCTCAACACCGTGGTGCTGCGCAATGCCGCGAACCCCGACGGCCTTCGCCGCACTTTCGGCGAGGACACCCCGCTTGCGCGGCGCAATGCGACCGATACCGTCTCGGCCGCCGGATCGGTGAACAGGCCGGTCAACGCCTTCCGCCTGACCAGCACCTTCGACGGCTCGTTGACGGAAAGCGAGACCGAGATCGACCGGCGTCTGAGTGCGCAGCAACTCCAAGTATTGCAGGATGCGGCGCTGGCAGGCACGCTGGCGCTCGACGGTCCGCTGCCGACCGCGACCGCCAATGGCTTCGACACCGCGCGCAGCCGTTTGATCAACGGCAGCTCGCTGACCACGCTGGAAGGGCCGATCGGCCAGCTTCCGGCAGGCGAGGTGCTTGCAACCTTCGACCTCGGGATCGACTGGCAGCGCATCGAAAGCGCCGATACCCGCTCTGCCACCGCCGTGACGCTGACCCGGCGCAATCTTTCGACCGGGACCAATCTGGTCGTCCCGCTGACAAGCTCGCGCGAGGAATTTCTCGACGCGCTCGGCAACTTCACGCTCAATCTTCAGGCGGGCGTCGAGGATCTCAGCGACTTCGGCGTTCTGGGCGATTGGAACGCAGGCCTGACCTGGGCACCCTTCGGCGGGCTTGACCTTTCGGCGACCTATATCTGGCGCGAGGTTGCGCCGGGGCTGGCGCAGCTCGGCAATCCGCAGATCGTCAATCTCAACGTGCCGGTTTTTGACTTCGTGCGCGGCGAGACTGTGCTGGCCGATGTCACCACCGGAGGCAATCCCGCGCTCCCGCCCGAAACCCAGCGCGACTGGAAGTTCTCGGCCAACTGGGAGCTGCCCTTCTGGGAAAATTCGCGCCTGACGGTCGACTATATCCGCAACCGTTCCGACAATGTCGTGAGCGGCTTTCCGCAGATCACCGCCGAGATCGAGTCCGCCTTCCCGGGCCGCGTGACCCGCAATGCGGACGGGCGCCTGATCGCGCTTGATCGCCGTCCGGTGAGCTTCGCCGAGACCCGCGCGGACCGTTTGCAGTTCACCTTCTCGACCAACGGCAGCATCGGTGCGCCGGCTGGTGGCCCCGGCGGTCCCTTCGGCGGAGGCGGCGGAGGCGGTGGCGGCGGACGTCCCGGCGCCCCTGCGGCGGG
>Ga0208370_100202_pt1 | contig 18685 bp, 13 predicted proteins | sample Subbio12Jun_QV11_FD_184822 | JGI IMG/M metagenome (GOLD analysis project Ga0208370, IMG submission 184822) | Serpentinite rock and fluid subsurface biosphere microbial communities from McLaughlin Reserve, California, USA -CR12Jun_QV11 (SPAdes) | ecosystem: Environmental > Terrestrial > Deep...
TGGTCATGATTGCGGTGTCGGCCATGGATGCGCTGCCATATAGGAAGGAAGCGCCGGTTTGACCAGTCAGCGCCTTTGCGCACAGCCGACGGTGGCCGCATCAATGGCGGTGGCGACGCCCGCAAGCGTGTAGCGGTCGGTGAAGCTGCCCCCCTTGGCGCTTGTCGCCGAAACGCGCATCCGGCTGGCCGAGCGCAGCGCCGCGACGATGGCTGCATCGCCCCGGGCGTCCGCCGCCCAGGCATTGCGGCCCTTGGCCACAAGCGCGAACCGCTTGTCGTCGACCGTCAGGCGAACTGCGCCTTGCGCGGCAACTTCGCGCGAGAGGACCAGATGCACGCTCCCGCGCACCTGCCGCTCCGGCCAGTGCGAGACCGTGGCGTAGGCGGGCGCGGGCGGATTTCCTTCGGCCTTGGCGATGGCGTAGCAGCGCACCGGCGAGGCATCCCGGAACGCGGCCCAGCTTTCGTAGACGCCGAGGCTCTCGCGCGCGGCGAGCGGCGCGGCGAGGGCGATCAGCGGCAGCAGGACGAGACACCTAGTCATAGGCGATCGCCAGCACTTCCCACTCCCGCGCGCCCGAAGGCAGGGTAACGGTGCGCAGGTCGCCGACGCCTGCGCCCCGCAGCGCGCGGGCGAGGGGGGCGTTCCAGCCGATCCGGCCCGCGCCCGCGTCGGCCTCGTCGTCGCCGACCAGTTGCACGATCTGGCGGTTGTCGTCCTCGTCGGCAATTGTGACCCGCGCGCCGAAGAACACCCGCGTCCTGTCTACCGCCGCCGCCGGATCGACCACCCGCAGCACCTTCATCCGCCGCGCCAGATGCGCCAGTTCTCGGTCAATCTCGCGCATTTTCTTGCGGCCGTAGAGATAATCACCGTTCTCGCTGCGGTCGCCATTGCCGGCCGCCCAGCTGACAATCTCGACGATCGCCGGACGTTCGGTGCCGAGCAGATGGTCATAGCGCGCCTTGAGCGCGGCCATACCCGCTGGCGTGATGGGCGGCCCCGCTGGTTTCATCGCCGCAATCAGCGCAAAAAGCTGTCGACCGTGCGCGGAAGGCCCGCCTGCTCGGGATACATGTGCGAATAGGTCACCGCATTGCCGATCACGCGCATGATGTAATAGCGCGTCTCGAAATTGGCAGGGATCTTCTCGACCCATGTGACCCAGTCGATCGCCCCGGTGCGCGGATCGCCGTTGCGGCGCAGCCATTCGTTCACCCGGCCCGGCCCCGCGTTGTAGGCCCCCACCGCCAGCGGATAGGCACCCCCGTAGTAGCTCATCATCCGCGCGAAATAGGCATCGCCCAGCTGGATGTTGTAATGCGGCGCGCCGGTGAGATCGGCGGCGAGGTAGTTGATGCCGAGCTTGCCCGCCTGCTCGCGCGCGGTGCCGGGCATCAGCTGCATCACGCCCCGCGCCCCGGCATGGGAGACGCGGGTGCGGTCGAACTCGCTTTCCTGCCGGGCGATGGCGTGAACCATCGTCCAGTCGTTGACGAAGGCGGGGGTGGAGACAGTCGGGAAGCCGATCCGCTCAAGCCCCGCGATCCCGTTCTCGCCCGCCTTCATGCCGAGCACCACGGCCATCTCGTCGAGCCCGGTTTCGCGCGCCAGCATTGCCGCCATGAGCATTTCGGCAGGCGTGTCGGCCTCGTCGCCCAAAGCCTCGAAAAAGCGGCGTTCGGTGCGCCAGTCGCGGCGGTTCTTGGCGAGGGCGCGGATCGCCCGGACGACGGGGCTTGCCTCGAACGCGGCGCGGGCGGCGGCGTCCATCGCGGGCTGGGGCAGGGCGGCGAAGGCGGGCATCGGACGGCCCATCGCGGCAAGCGCGAGCTGGCCGTAGTAGTAATCGGGCCAGCGCGCGGCCATCTCGAACCAGCGCGCGGCACCCGCCTGATCCCCCGCCTGGCGCGCGGCACGGCCCGCCCAGTAATAGCCCTTGGCCTTGGTCAGCGGCGTCTTGGCCGCATCGCCATAGCGCGCGAACAGCGGCGCAGCGGTTACGCCGTCGCCCAGGTCCCACAGTGCCTTGGTGCCGCCGAGCCACATCAGGTCGGTCAGCCGGTCGCGCAGGGTGAAGCTGGTCGCCGACAGATCGGTGCCCGGCGCGAAAAGATCGGACGAGCGGCTTGCGATGCCGGCCGCATCGCGCGCGCCGACATCCCCGGCAAGGCGCAGCAGCTCGCCCACGAAAGCCTCGGGATCGAGTGCCGGGCGGATGAAGTCGGGGCGGCTGGTAAAGACCCGTGCAGCCTCGTAGCTCTGGCCGCTGGTACGCAGAAAACGGACAAGATTGTAGACATAGCCCGGATCGGCCGCTGCCCCGGCGGGCACAGCGATCCCCGCGCTTTCGGGCCGCGCGCCGCGCAGCAGCGAAAGCCGCGCGACGGCCATCGCCCGCTCGCCTTCGGAAAGGTTCATCAGCTGGCGCGAAGCGGCGTCGGCCTGCCCCTGCCACAGCAGCGCGTCGATCCGCACGGCGTGATCCTCGGGCGTGAACTGCGCACCGTAGAGGCCGGCAAGATAAAGCTCGACCGGGTCGCTCATCTGCCCCCCGCGCCATGCGCGGCGGGCTTCGCTCAGGGCCTCGGGGCGCTGCACGGCGGCAAGCGCCAGCGCATAGCGCGCGCGGGCCGGGTTGGTGAGCGGCGGGTTGGCATCGAAATAGCGCAGCAGTTCGGCCTGCGGCGGTGCCTCGTTCTCGAGCGCGGCCTCGGCGCGCAGGCGCAGGATCTCGGTGCGCGGAAAGGTGGGCCACGCGAGCACGAAGCCGGCATAGTCGGCGAAGCTGTGGGTGCGGCTGGCTTGCAGCACTTCCCAGCGCGCGATCGCGGCATCCACCGCGCCGGGCTGGCGCGCGACAAGATCGTTGCCCGCCCCCCATCCTTGCGCAGCGGCGGGCACGGCAATGGCGGCCCCCACACCCAGCCCCAGAGCCACAGCACACATCCGCGGAGAAATCACAAGCTTACGGACCATGCTGGACATAGTGCCAATCGGCTCCTTATCAGGCGCTGAACGGAAGGGGTAGCGGGGATCAGCTCCCCGGTCCCGTTATCTAGAGATAAAGGCAGGACAAAGGCAATGTTCAGCGGTTCGATACCCGCTCTGGTGACTCCTTTTCGCGGCGGGGCGTTCGACGAGATCGCCTTCCGCCGTCTGGTCGACTGGCAGATCGAGAACGGCAGCGCCGCGCTTGTCCCCTGCGGCACGACCGGGGAGGCCTCGACGCTCTCCAACGCCGAGCATCACCGCGTGATCGAGGTGTGCATCGAGCAGGCGGCGGGCCGCGTGCCGGTGATCGCGGGCTGCGGATCGAACGACACCCGCAATGCCCAGCTGCACATGAACTTCGCCAAGAAGGCAGGCGCGGCCGCCGGGCTGTGCGTCGCGCCCTATTACAACCGCCCGAGCCAGCGCGGGCTGATCGCCCATTTCAGCTATCTGGCCGAGAACTGCGACCTGCCCATCGTGCTCTACAACGTGCCTGCGCGCACCGTGACCGACATTCTCGACGATACGGTCGTGGAACTCGTCACCAAGTATCCCGACCGCATCATCGCCATCAAGGACGCCAGCGGCGACCTGTCGCGGGTCGCCGATCACCGCATGGGCATCGGGCGCGAGTTCTGCCAGCTTTCGGGCAATGACGAGCTGTGGCTGCCCCACGCGGCGGCCGGCGGGCGCGGGTGCATCTCGGTGACGGCCAATGTCGCGCCCAGACTGTGCGCCGAGTTCCACGCGGCGATCGCGGCGAACGAATTGAAAAAGGCGCGCCAGCTCAATGATCGCCTGTTCCCGCTGCACTACGCGATGTTCTCAGACGCGTCGCCTGCGCCGGTGAAATATGCCCTCAGCCGCGTCCACGACTGGATCGAGCCCGAGGTGCGCCTGCCGCTGGTGGAATGCGCGGAAGAGGCGAAGAAAGCCGTGGACGAGGCGCTGGTGTCGGCAGGGGTGCTGGCGGCCTAGACCACCTCGTCCTCGTCGAGCAGGCGTTCGGCGAAGCCTTCAGGTTCGCTGGCGAGGATCGCGTCGGTAATCGAATCGATGCGCGCGCCGACCCGTTCGGGGTGGTCGATCACCGCGATGTGGAACAGCGCGTCGCCCTGGTGCACCACCGGCAGGGTCGCATGGCCGATGACGATGCCGTCGGCCGGGCTGACGATTTCCAACGCGTCCTCGCCGAACAGGCCCGCCACGCAGGCCAGCAGGTCGCCCTTCCTCACTGGATCGCCGCTGCGGCGCACCCGGTGGGTCACGCCCCCGCGCGGAGACCGGACCCAGACCGAACGATTGGCGCGCGCCGGAATGCCGACTTCGGTGAGCCCGTCGTCGGCCTCGATCATTCCGAGATACGCGAGCACCCGGTTCACCCCCGCCACCCCGGTCTCGATCGACAGTCGGTCGAAGCGCAGCGCCTCGCCCGCCTCCATCAGCAGCATGTCGACGCCCTTTTTCTGCGCAAGGTCTCGCAAGCTGCCGTCGCGCAAGGGGCTTTCGATGATGACCGGCGCGCCGAAGACCATCGCCAGTTCCACCAGCCGCCGGTTGCCCGCCGCGATGCGGATTTGCGGGAGGTTGTAGCGGTGGATCGCCGCCGAGTGGATGTCGATGCCGAGGCTGCACCGGCCCACCACTTCGCGGTAGAAGACATGCGCGAGTTGCCCCGCGAGCGATCCGCCCGCGCTTCCCGGGAAACTGCGGTTGAGATCGCGCCGGTCGGGCAGGTAGCGCGAGCGGGTCATGAAGCCGAAGATGTTGGCGACCGGCACCAGCAGCAGCGTGCCCGCCAGCCCGACCGGGTCGATCTCCTGCGCGAGGCGCTGGATCACCGCAGTCCCGATGATTTCGTCTCCGTGGATCGCCGCGCTCACGAACACTGCCGGGCCGGGCTTCGCGCCGTGCAGCACCCTCAGCGCGAGCGAGGAGGCATTGCCCGTCGCCATCGTGGTGACCGGAAAGGTGACATCGTGCATCGTGCCCGGCGCGATGGCCTTTCCGGAGATGATATAAGGTTGCGCCGTCGTCATGCTTGCCTGTTGCCCCTGTTTGCCCTGCGCCGATGCTAGCCCGCGCGCGGGCAAAGCGCAAAGCCCCTCGCTTTTTGCCGACCCAGCGCCTACATCGCGCGGCCTTATGGCCCGCCCCAGACCCGTCACCTTCGACAAGCTCAAGATCGTCGCCGAGAACCGCCGCGCGCGGTTCGATTACCATGTCGAGGATGTCTACGAGGCCGGCCTGATGCTTCAGGGCACCGAGGTCAAGGCGCTGCGGGCCGGGGAGGCCAGCATCGCCGAAAGCTATGCCGAGGTGAAGGACGGGCAGGTGTGGCTGGTCAACGCCAACATTCCCGAATATTCGCACGGCAACCGCCTCAATCACGAACCGCGCCGCCCGCGCAAGCTGCTGCTCCATGAACGCGAGATCGACAAGTTGTTCGGCGCGGTCGAGCGCAAGGGCATGACGCTGGTGCCGCTGTCGATCTATTTCAACCGCACCGGCCGCGCGAAGGTGGAACTCGCGCTCGCCAAGGGCAAGCAGACCCACGACAAGCGCGCCAGCATCAAGGAACGCGACTGGAAGCGCGACAAGGCCCGCCTGATGCGCGAGCGGGGCTGAGCGCGCGCGCACGATTGTCACGGAATTGTCGATTCACCCACTGGTCAGCATCGCCATGCTACCCATATCAGCAGCATTATGTCGGCCCCGCTATCGCCCTGTTTGACCGCCCTGTCCGCGCGCCGCAGAGCCGCCGCCGCATGAGCACGCCGCCGCCCCGCAAGCCGACCGTCGCCGGGCGCTCCAAGACCTGGGCGATGGACGTGATCCGCCGGAACACGCCCACGCGCGAGGAAATGGCGCGGAACAGGTATCTTGCGCCCATCGCCCACCGCTTTCTTTCGCCGGAATTGTGGCGTTTCACCCGTCGTTCGGTGCCGCGCGGGGTGGCGCTGGGGCTGTTTGCGGCCTTCATCGTGCCGATCGGGCAGATCTTCCTTGCCGCCTTCCTCGCGCTGCCCTCGCGCGCCAACGTGCCGCTCGCGGCGCTCGTCACCTTCGTCACCAACCCCTTCACGCTGCCCTTCTGGCTGGTGGTCGCCAACAAGGTGGGCAACTTCACCTTGCGGCTCGATGCCGCCGGGCCCGCGCTGGCGGGGGCCAAGGCGCATTCCGGCGCATGGGCGATGGTCATGGATTTCTTCCAGATGGCGGGAGCGACCGCCTTCGGCTTCATCGTGCTGGCGGTGGTCGCGCCGACGATCGGCTATCTCGTCTCCGGCTGGGTCTGGCGCTCCGTGGTGTCGCGCAAGCGCGCCCGGCGGTTGAAGGCCATGGAAGCGCGGCTCGACCAGCGGCTCGGCGCGCAGTAGGACAGGTCTTTGCGGGCACCGCGCCGGGCCTGCGCACCATGCCAGAGGAGCCGACCCGTCTTGTCCCGCCGCACCGGCAAAGATTCGCAAACTCTGCTTGCCCCCGACGATGCGCCCACGCACGGCGGCCTGCCGCCCCTCGGCCTGCTGGCCGCGCTCGGCGGCGCGCTCGCGGCGAGCGCTGCCGTGCTGTGGTTCGCCACCGGCAGCGGCCTTGTCGCGCTCGCTTTCGTGCTTGCGGCGGGCGTGCTGCTGGGCGGGGTGGTGCTGCTCGATGCGGCGCGCAGCGCTCCGGCGGCCGAGGGCCCTGCGACGCCCGACTGGAGCGTCACCGTCGCCGCGATCGAACGCGCGGGCGAGGCGATCGCGATCACCGACCGCGCCAACCGCATGGTTTGCGCCAACCCGTTTTTCCTCGACAGCTTCGGCGTCAATGCCGCCCCCCCGGCGCTGCCGCTCGCGCGCGAAGGGCTTGAGGCGGTGACGCTGCTCGCCCGCACCGCCTGGCGCGACGGCAGCGCCGCGCTCGAGGCAATCGAGGCGGCGGACGAGACCAGCTGGCAGGTCAGCGCGGCGCGCGCCGGGCGCGGCGATGACCATCTGATCTGGCGGCTTAGGCCTATCGCCCGCGCGCGCGGTGCCGAGCTTGGCGCGCTCGATCTGGCGGGGCCATTCGGCAAGATGCTGAGCCGCGCCGGGATCGAGACCGCGATCACCACCGCCGACGGCGTGATCCGCGCTGTCAGCGCAGGCTTTGCCGAGCGCGCGGCGGGCGACGAGCGCGCGACGCTGGCGGGGCAGGACTTCGTCTCCTTCCTGCGCTCCGACGAACGCGACCGCATTTTCTTCGCCCGCGAGGGGCGCGGCGGCACCCCGCAGACGCTGGTCGATGTGCCGCTGGTCGATCCCGAAGAGCGCGTCACCGCCGCAGGCCCAGACGAGGCGACTTCGCTGATGCTGCTGATCGATTCCGGCGTCGGCATCGGCAGCGGCTGGGACGGGGCATCGCAGGCCGGGGTCGCCCAGCTCGACGCGCTGCTCGCGCAATTGCCGCTCGGCCTCGCCATGACCGACCGCGACGGGCGCTTCCTGTTCGGCAACGAGGCGTTCCTGCGCTCGGTCGGGCGCGAGGGACGGGGGCTGCCCGCTTTCCCGACCGATCTTGTGGTGCGCGAGGACAAGGCGGCGCTGTCCGACGCGGTGCGCCGCCACGGGCGCGGGCCTGCGACCAGCGGCGATGTCGCGGTGCGGCTGACGAACGCGCCCGAAGAACCGGTCAGCCTCGGGCTGGCGGGCGTGCGCGGTCTCGGCGAGGCGGCGGTGCTGCTCAGCCTGGCCGATACCAGTCAGGAAAACCAGCTGCGCCGTCAGGTCGCGCAGGCGACCAAGATGCAGGCGGTCGGCCAGCTCGCGGGCGGGGTGGCGCATGATTTCAACAACGTCCTGACCGCGATCATCGGCACCTGCGATCTGATGCTGCTGCGCCACATCCCGGGCGACAGCGACTATGACGATATCCAGCAAATCCGCGCCAATTCCAACCGTGCTGCCTCGCTCACCCGCCAATTGCTCGCCTTCTCGCGCCAGCAGACCCTGCGGCCGGAGATCATCCAGCTGCCAGACGTGGTGAGCGAGGTCAGCCCGCTGATCAAGCGGCTGCTCGGCGAGAAGATCACCTTCTACGTCCAGCATGACCGCAATCTCGGCCCTGTGCGCGCCGATCCGCAGCAGCTCGAGCAGGTCATCATGAACCTTGCGGTCAATGCCCGCGACGCGATTCAGGGCAATGGTGGCCCGGCACGCGGCGACGGGCGGGGGCGCATCTCGCTGTTCACCCGCGCGCTTCAGGCCAAGCAGGTGGTGCAGCTCGGTTCGGAGGTGCTCCCGGCGGCGGATTATACCGTGCTGATCGTGCAGGACACCGGCGGCGGCATTCCGCCCCACGTGCTGCCCAAGCTGTTCGAGCCTTTCTTCACCACCAAGGAGCAGGGCAGAGGCACGGGCCTCGGCCTGTCGACCGCCTACGGGATCGTGAAGCAATCGGGCGGGTTCATCTTCGCCGACAACGTCACCGACAAGTCCGGGCATCCGGTGGGCGCGCGCTTCACGGTCTATCTCCCGGTCCATCACGGCGAGATGCCGAAGAAGCGCGAGGCGGTGCCGCTCGCGTCCTCGGACTGGTCGGCGGGCGGCAAGGTGCTGCTGGTCGAGGACGAGGACATGGTCCGCGCCGTCGCCGAGCGCGCCCTGACCCGCGCCGGATACGAGGTCACGGCCTGCGCCAACGGCGAGGAGGGCCTCGCCGCGATCACCGAGGGGACGACCGCATTCGACATCGTGGTGAGCGATGTCGTGATGCCCGGGATGGACGGCCCCGCGATGGTCCGCGCGATCCGCGCGCGGCTTCCGCAGATGCCGGTCCTGTTCATGTCGGGCTATGCCGAGGAGCAGCTGCGCCGCGACATCGACATCCCCGACATGCACTTCATCGCCAAGCCCTTCAGCGTCGCCGCCATCGGCGACAAGGTCGGCGCGGTCCTGCGCGAGGCGCGCGCGGGCGCGAGTGCGGGTGCGGGTGCGGGGGCGGGGGCCTGACAATCGGGGTTGCTCACCCGCCTCATTCACCTTGGATAAAGTCGCGGCATCGTTCATCCTGGCGGCCAGACGAACGGAGGGGACAGGATGGGATTTCGCGCAGTGACCGCCATTGGCGGCGGTTCGGCGCCGCCCTGTTGGCAGCGGGCGCTCTGGCGCAGGGCGTCCCCGTTCCCGAGACCGCCGCGCCCCAAACGGCGCAGGGCGATCTTTCTCTTACCATCTACAACGGCGATCTTGCGCTGGTGCAGGATGTGCGCCAGCTCACCATCGCGCAAGGCCGCAGCCGCGTCGAGTTTCCTGATGTTTCCGCCCGGATCCAGCCCGAGACGCTCAGCTTCGCTGCGGCGGGGACGACCATCATCGAGCAGAACTTCGATTACGACCTGCTCACCCCCGGCAAGCTGATGGAGAAGGCCATCGGCCAGACCGTTACCCTGCTGCGCACCAACCCCGCCACCGGCACCGAGACCCGCGAGCGCGCGAGGGTGCTCTCCACCGCCGGGGGAGTCGTCATCCAGATCGGCGAGCGGATCGAGGTGTTGCGCGACGACGGCCTGCCGGTGCGCGTGATCTTCGACCGCGTGCCCCCCGGCCTGCGCGCGCGTCCGACGCTATCGGTCAATCTCGATTCGGCGCGCGGCGGCACCCGGCAGGTGGCCTTGCGCTATCTGACGAACGGCCTCGGCTGGAACGCCGACTATGTCGCGCTTTACAACGAGGCGGACGGCACCATCGACATGCAGGGCTGGGTGACCCTGACGAACAGCACCGGCACCACCTTTCACAATGCCGATACCGTGCTGGTCGCGGGCAATCCTGCTTCTGGCCCAAATGGCGGGGGCGGCGGCAACCGTTACCCGCAGCGCGGCATGACCCGCGCCGGGACCGAGGCGGCCGCGCGCGAGCGGCTCGGCGATTTCTACCTTTACCCGATCAGGGGCCGCACCACGATCGCCAACGCCCAGACCAAGCAGGTGAGCTTCCTCGACGTGCAGGCCGTGCCCGCGCGCAAGGTCTACGCCGCGAGCGTCGGGTGGCAGCAGAACGACGAACAGCCCCGCAACGTCCAGAGCCGCATCGCCTTCTCCTCCTCGCGCGGGTCAGGCCTCGGCGATGCGCTGCCCGCAGGCACGGTGCGCTTCTACCAGCGCGACCGCGAGGGCACGCCGCAGTTCATCGGCGAGAACGCCATCGACCACACCCCGATGGGCAGCGCGCTCTCGCTCGTCACCGGCGACGCCTTCGACATCACGGTGAAGGCCGATATCGAGAAGCGCGAGACGATCTCGGGCGCGGAGTGGGAAAAAAGCGCCCGTTACCGCGTGTTCGAGGGCGGCCAGACCCGCGAGGTCACCGTCGAGCGGCCGACGACCTTCTACCGCACCACCATGCGCTACACCCTCACCAATGCCAAGGCGGCCCCGGTCGAGGTCGAGCTCACCCAGACGGGCCTCGCGCGCGGCTGGTGGGGCGATGACACCCGCGTCACCCTCGAGGACATCAAGGGCGAACAGGTCAACGCCGACCGGCGCACCTATGTCGTCCCCGTCCCCGCCGAGGGCGAGCGGGTGATCCGCGTGACCTACGAAACCCGCTACTGAGGCGGCGGCGATGCGGCTGGCCGCAACCTGCCTGGTGCTTGCCGCGCTTGCCGGCGGGCCGATCGCTGCGCGCGAGGTGGTCGACGCCTCGCCGCCCGCCGACCTTGCGGTGACGATCTACCGCGATCCCGAGCGCGCCCCGGACGAGCGGTTGCAGCGTCAGCGCCCCGGCGGGATCGCGATGATCTCGGAAACGCGCCGGGTGACGCTCCCTCCGGGCGAATCGACCATCCGCTTCGAGGGCGTGGCCGAGGGCATGATCGGCGTCTCGGCGATCGTCACCGGCCTGCCCGGCGGCACTATCGAGATGAACCGCAACGCAAAGCTCCTCTCACCTGCCGCGCTGGTCGATGGAACGCTCGGCAACCGGGTGACGATCACGCGGATGAACCCCGCGACCGGTCGGCAGGTGAGCGAGAGCGCGGTGGTTCGCACCCGCGCCGACGGCGGCCTCGTGCTCGAGACATCGCAGGGTTTCGAGGCGGTGCGCTGTTCGGGCCTGCCCGAAAGCCTCGCCTTCGCGCGCGTTCCCCCAGGCCTTTCGGCGCGGCCGGTGTTCTCGGCCGACACGCGCTCGGCACGGGGCGGCACTTATGATGTGAAGCTGACCTACCTTGCCTGGGGCTTCGACTGGCAGGCCGATTACGTCGCCAGCCTCGCAGAACAGGCGAAAGGCGGCGAGCTGAGCCTTGGCCTGCTGAGCTGGCTCACCCTCGTCAACGACAACGGCCAGAGTTTCGATTCCGCACGGCTCCAGATCATCGCCGGGCGGCTCAACGTGACGAGCGATTACCGGCGTCTCGCCGCTCCGCCGACCGCCGATCCGCTGCGCCTGACCTGCTATCCGCTCGGCAGCACCGCTGCGGGCTCGCCGCTGCCGAAGGCCGCCCCTGCGCCGCCGATGATGGCCGAGGCGATCACCGTCACAGGCGCGCGGATGCGTGCCGCCGATGCCGCCGTGGTGACGGCAACCGAGGAGGATCTCGGCGATCTCAAGCTGTTCCGGGTGCCCGGGCGGGTCGATCTTTCCGCCAAGGGGATGAAGCAGGTCGCCTTCCTCGACAAGGATGCGGTCAAGGCCCGTCTGATCTACCGCACGACCTGCGATCCCTATGCCGACAGCGCGGGGGAGCCGCTTGCGGCAGAGCTGCTGCTGGTGACGAAGAACGAGGCGGCGCGCGGCCTCGGGATTGCGCTGCCGCAGGGGACGATGACCCTCTACGAAGGGGCCGCCGGCAGCGAGCGGCTCGCCGGGCGCGCCACGTTGCGCGATTATGCGCGCGGGCAGGAGATGACGCTGGAACTGGGGGCGAGCGCGCAGGTCTTCGCCCGGTGCGCCGGTCCGTCGGCAGGAAGGGCTGGCGGGATCGCGCGGCAATGGGTGCCGGTGCGCGCCAGCCTCACCAACGCCAACCCCCATCCGGTGACGATCCGGCTGCAACTGGGCCGGGCGGGCCGCTTCGCTGTCGATTTTCCGGGCGCGAAGGTGGTGGTGAAGGACGGTTGGCAGACAGCCGAGGTGACGATCCCGGCCAATGCCGAGCGGCGTTTCGACTGGCGCCTGCGCAGCACGACAGGCGGGTAGGGAAGGGCGCGCGCGGCGGCGCGGAAAAATTTTCGTTCCCTACTTGTTCCATAAGAACAAATGCGATACATGCCGCTCCAGAGGGCGGCGGAAAACTCCGCAATGCCCCTAGGCAAGCGAAGGAGCGCATGCGATGGCCACCCAGTTGAAATTGGTCGAAGAGGACAGGAAAGCCGTGGATCGTCAGAAGGCTCTGGAAGCCGCGCTTGCGCAGATTGATCGCGCCTTCGGCAAGGGTTCGGCGATGAAGCTGGGCTCGAAGGAGACGATGCAGGTCGAAGCGATCTCGACCGGATCGCTGGGTCTGGACATTGCGCTCGGGATCGGCGGGTTGCCGCGCGGCCGGGTGATCGAGGTTTACGGGCCGGAAAGCTCGGGGAAAACCACGCTGGCGCTGCACGTGATCGCCGAAGCGCAGAAGATGGGCGGCACTGCGGCCTTCGTCGATGCCGAACACGCGCTCGACCCCGTTTACGCGAGGAAGCTGGGCGTGGACATCGACGAACTGATCGTCTCGCAGCCCGATACCGGCGAACAGGCGCTCGAGATCACCGACACGTTGGTGCGTTCCAACGCTATCGACGTGCTGGTGGTGGATTCGGTCGCTGCACTGGTGCCGCGTGCGGAAATCGAAGGCGAGATGGGCGATAGCCACGTGGGCCTTCAGGCGCGCCTCATGTCGCAGTCGCTGCGCAAGCTGACCGGTTCGATCAGCCGCTCGCGCTGCATGGTGATCTTCATCAACCAGCTGCGCATGAAGATCGGGGTGATGTATGGCAATCCCGAAACCACCACGGGCGGCAATGCGCTCAAGTTCTATGCCAGCGTGCGCCTCGACATCCGCCGCACCGGCCAGATCAAGGAGCGCGACGAGATCACCGGCAACACCACCCGCGTGAAGGTGGTCAAGAACAAGGTTGCGCCGCCGTTCAAGCAGGTCGAATTCGACATCATGTACGGCGAGGGCATCTCCAAGATCGGCGAGATCCTCGATCTCGGGGTCAAGGCGGGCCTGGTCGAGAAGTCGGGGAGCTGGTTTTCCTACGATTCGATCCGCATCGGGCAGGGGCGCGAGAACGCGAAGACCTACCTGCGCGACAACCCGGAGGTTTGCGACCGGTTGGAAGCTGCGATCCGCAGCCGCACCGACGAGGTCGCCGGGGAGATGATGTCCGGACCGGACGCGGACCCGGACATGTAATTCCCAAGCGGGCGCCTGCCTGAGCCCGGAGTGTCCCGCTCCGGCCCGGCTGTCCCCCTCGGCGCCCGGACAAGCGGAACGCCGGTGCGAGCCTTCCCCGGGCCTGCACCGGCCTTTCGCGTTTTTGCGGGGCGGTGACGCCCTTGTTCGTTGCGGTGTGGTTGCCCGGTGATAGCCATGTCATTGCCGGTTCATCGGGATGCGGTTGTCCTTTTGACCGGCATCACAGCGGTGCGGCACGCGCGCTCCATTGCCTTCGGCCCGCGCTTTGCCTAACTGCACGCCCATGACGTCGACCAACGAAATCCGCCGCTCCTTCCTCGACTATTTCGGTAGGCAAGGCCACGCCGCCACGCCGAGCGCGCCGCTCGTGCCCTACAACGATCCGACGCTGATGTTCGTCAACGCCGGTATGGTGCCGTTCAAGAACGTTTTCACCGGGCTCGAGACGCCGCCGGCCCCCCGCGCCGCCTCCGCTCAGAAATGCGTGCGCGCCGGGGGCAAGCACAATGACCTCGACAATGTCGGCTACACCGCGCGCCACCATACTTTCTTTGAAATGCTTGGGAATTTTTCCTTCGGCGACTATTTCAAGGAACAGGCGATCATGCACGCCTGGACCCTGCTGACCCGCGAATGGGGCCTGCCCGCAGATCGTCTCACGGTGACGGTGTATCATACGGACGACGAGGCCCACGAACTTTGGCGCACAATCGCCGGCCTGCCCGACAGCCGGATCATCCGCATCCCCACCTCGGATAATTTCTGGTCGATGGGCGAGACCGGTCCCTGCGGCCCTTGCTCCGAAATCTTCTACGACCACGGCGAGCACATCTTCGGCGGCCCCCCGGGTAGCCCCGACGAGGACGGCGACCGGTTCGTGGAAATCTGGAACCTGGTTTTCATGCAATACGAACAGCAGGCTGACGGCACCCGCCGCGACCTGCCCAAGCCTTCTATCGACACCGGCATGGGCATCGAACGCATTGCCGCCGTGCTTCAGGGGGTCCATGACAATTACGACACAGACACTTTCAAGGCATTGATTTCGGCTTCGGAATCGCTCACCGGAGGGGCCGCTGCGGACGAGCAGGCGGCATCGCACCGCGTCATCGCCGACCACCTGCGCTCGGTCAGTTTCCTGATGGCCGACGGTGTGCTCCCCTCCAATGAAGGCCGCGGCTACGTGCTGCGCCGGATCATGCGCCGCGCTATGCGCCATGCGCACCTTCTCGGTGCCTGCGAGCCGCTGATGCACCGTCTCGTGCCCGCGCTCGTCACCGAGATGGGGCAGGCCTATCCCGAGCTCTTGCGCGGCCAGGCGCTGATCGCCGAGGTGCTCGAACGCGAGGAAACCCAGTTCCGCCGCACGCTCGACAAGGGCCTGAAACTGCTCGAAGACGCCACCGGCGATCTGGCGCAGGGCGGCGAACTCGACGGCGAGGTCGCTTTTCGCCTCTACGACACTTACGGCTTCCCCTATGACCTGACCGAGGATGCCCTTCGCGCTCGCGGGATCGGGGTCGACCGCGCAGGCTTCGATGCCGCGATGGCCCGCCAGAAGGCCGCCGCGCGCGCCGCGTGGAAGGGCTCGGGCGAGGCGGCGTCGGGTGAAGTCTGGTTCGACATCGCCGAACGCGAAGGCGCGACCGAATTCACCGGCTATACGGCCACCAGCGGCGAGGGCCGGGTGGTCGCCATCGTCAGGTCCGGGGCCGAGGTCGCCGCCGCCGCTGCGGGTGACGAGGTCGTGATCCTCACCAACCAGACCCCCTTCTACGGCGAAAGCGGCGGCCAGACCGGCGATGCCGGGACGATGGCAAGCCTTGCGGGTCTGCGCGCGACCGTCACCGACACGGCAAAGCCTCTGGGCCGTCTCCATGCCCACCATGTGAAGATCGACGCGGGCACCGTCGGTGTCGGCGACACGGTCGAGCTCAGGGTCGATACCGAGCGGCGCGACCGCATCCGCGCGAACCACTCGGCCACCCACCTCGTCCACGCCGCGCTGCGGGGACGGCTTGGCGGCCATGTGACGCAAAAGGGCAGCATGGTTGCCGAGGATCGGCTGCGGTTCGATTTTTCGCACCCGGTCGCGCTCACCCCCGATGACATCGCGGCGATCGAGGCGGAGGTGAACGCCGAGATTCGCGCCAACGAGCCGGTCAGCACCCGCCTGATGACTCCCGACGACGCGGTTGCGGCGGGCGCGCTGGCGCTGTTCGGCGAGAAGTATGGCGACGAAGTCAGGGTGCTCGCGATGGGCAGGCCCGGCAGCGAGGGACGCAATTATTCGGTCGAACTGTGCGGCGGCACTCATGTGCGCGCCACCGGCGACATCGGCATTTTCCGCATCGTTTCCGAAAGCGCGGTCTCATCGGGCGTGCGCCGCATTGAGGCAATGACCGGCGAGGGCGCGCGCCAGTGGCTGGTCGCCCGCGAGGAGGCCCTGAAGTCGGCAGCCAGCGTGATCCGCGCGACGCCGGAGGAAGTGCCCGCGCGCCTCGCCGCGCTGCTTGAGGAGCGCAAGCGGCTCGAAAAGGAACTGGCCGAGGCGAAGAAGGCGCTCGCGCTGGGCGGCGGCGGAACGGGCGGGTCGGCGGCGCCGGTCGACGAGACCGTCGCGGGGGTCACATTCAGCGGTCAGGTGCTCGACGGGCTCGATCCCAGGGAGCTGCGCCCCCTGCTCGATGCGGCCAAGCAGCGCATGGGATCGGGCGTCGCGGCGCTGATTGCGGTCAATGCGGGCAAGGCGAGCATTGCCGCTGCTGTCACCGATGATCTGACGGGGCGGTTCAGCGCGGTCGATCTGGTGCGCGCGGGCGTCGAAGCGCTCGGCGGCACGGGCGGTGGCGGTCGGCCCGATATGGCGCAGGGCGGCGGACCGGAGGGAAGCAAGGCACCCGCAGCGCTCGCCGCGGTCAGGGCGGTCCTTGAAGGCCGGTCGGGCAACGCGGCGTGTTAGAGTATCCGTCACGGATACTCTAACACGCGTTTCGCGCGCCCGGTCGCCGGTTTGGCACCGGGCGCACGGTCGCTGTCGGTGCGGTGAACGGCCGGATTGGCCGCACGGGGGTGCTCGTTGTCCCCGACCTTCCGCCGGCGTGCGAGGATTGTTTCTCAGCCCGTGGTGCTGGTGCGCAGCTTCGGCTTTTCGCTGAGGCCCCCGTCGCGTTCCAGCTGTTCGCGGAACTCGTCGCGCTTGGCGTGGATCGAGGCGATCACCGGGCCCATCGCCACGCCGATATCGACCAGCACCGCTTCGGACAGCTGGAGCGAGCTTTCCAGCGTTTCGGGCACGGCATGGCTGGCACCGGCGCGGTACAACGCCGCAGCGTGATCCGTATCGCGGGCGCGGGCGACGATCAAAAGATCAGGATAGGTCTGCCGCAGCTTGGTGACGAGCCGCTGGGCCAGCACGGGTTCGTCCATCGTCAACACGACCGCAGGCGCGGTCTCCACGCCGAGCCGGGTCAGCGCATCGCCACGCGCCGCATCGCCGAAGGTCGCGCGGTAACCGTCACGCACGGCCTGCGCGATCAGATCGGGGTTGGAATCGATCATGACATAGGGCTTGTCGTGGGCCTGCATCATGTCGGCCACCAGCCGCCCGACCCGTCCGCCGCCAACGATGATGGTGCGCTCATCGGTGCTGTCATCCTCGCCGGGCAGGGCAGGCGCGCCGTCAACCCGACGCGCGATCGCCTGCCCGAGCTTTGCCAGCAGCGGGGTGATGGTAAGGCCGATGGCGGTGACAGTCTGCCAGAACTGCGCGGTGTCGGTGTCGATGACGAGCGCCGTGGTCGCCGCCGAGAGGACGATCAGCGTCGTCTCGCTTGGCGAGGCCATCATCACGCCGGTTTCGGCTGCGGTGCTGCGGCGGGCACCCATCAGCCGCAGCAGGATGCCGGTGACGATCGCCTTGAACACCAGCACTCCCACCACTGCCAGCGCCAGGGCACCGATCTGCGCGCTGATCTCCACCAGGTTGATGCTCATGCCGATGGTGATGAGGAAGATGCCGAGGGCGAGACCCTTGAACGGCTCTATGATCATCTCGACCTCGGTATGGTATTCGGTCTCGGCAATCAGCAGCCCCGCGATCAGCGCGCCGACAATCGGTGAGAGACCGACCAGCGCGGTGGCGAGGCTGGCACCGATCACCACCAGCAGCGTGGCGGCGAGGAACAGTTCGGGGCTTTTGGTGCGCGCGGCCTGAGCGAACAGACGGGGGAGGGCGATGCGGCCCACCACAAGCAGCACCGCAATGACAAGGCCACCCTGCCACAGGGTCTCAACCAGGCCGCTCAAGCCTTCGCCCTGCGCATTGGGGGCGAGCGCGCCGAGGATGAATATGATCGGCACGATCATAATGTCCTCGAACAGCAGCATCGACAGCGCCGCGCGGCCGACCGGCGTGCGCGTGCCCGAGATCGGCAGGACGATCGCGGTCGAGGAAAAGGCAAGCGCGAAGCCCAGCGCCAGCGCGGCCGTCCAGCCGAGCATGCCGGTCAGGCCGAACAGCGCGGCGAGCGCGCTCCCGATGATAAGCAGTTCGAGCGCGCCCAGCCCGAACACGAGGCGGCGCAACTGCCAGAGCCGGTTGAAGCTGAGCTCCAGCCCGATCGCGAAAAGCAGCAGCACGATGCCGAAATCGGCGAAGGGCGTCAGCGCCTCGGGGTCGCTGATGGTGACGTAGTAGAGCCAGGGTATTCGCTCGACCAGCGAGCCCAGGCCATAGGGCCCCACCAGCACCCCGATCAGGATGAAGCCGATGATCGGGGTGATGCGGAAGCGGGCGAAGACCGGGATCACGATGCCCGCCGCGCCAAGGATCACCAGCGCATCGGACAGGAACGGGGAAAGGGTAAGTTCGCCAGCCACGCCAGAGCAGTAGCGCGGGGTGCTGGCACTGTCACCTTAGGTTTACACAATCGAAAGAGCCGGACAGGGTGCGTCCCTGCCCGGCTCTTGGGTGTCATACCGAATGGGCTATCAGGCCCAGCCGGCCATTTCCTTCTCGAGGTTCTGGACGATGGTTTCAAAGAACTGCTCGGTGGTCTGCCAGGCCTGACCCGGCCCGATCAGCAGCGCGAGATCCTTGGTCATGTAGCCTTTCTCGACGGTCTGGATGCAGACCCTTTCGAGCGTTTCGGCGAAGCGCACCACGTCGGGGGTGTTATCGAACTTGCCGCGATACATCAGGCCACGGGTCCAGGCGAAGATGGAGGCGATCGGGTTGGTCGAGGTTGCCTTGCCCTGCTGGTGCTGGCGGTAGTGGCGGGTGACGGTGCCGTGGGCGGCTTCGGCTTCGACGCAGGAA
>Ga0208370_100203_pt1 | contig 18540 bp, 23 predicted proteins | sample Subbio12Jun_QV11_FD_184822 | JGI IMG/M metagenome (GOLD analysis project Ga0208370, IMG submission 184822) | Serpentinite rock and fluid subsurface biosphere microbial communities from McLaughlin Reserve, California, USA -CR12Jun_QV11 (SPAdes) | ecosystem: Environmental > Terrestrial > Deep...
GGGCAAAGCCCCCGATATGCCTAACTCTAGCAGTGGCCACCCGAACCAGTAGTTTCGGCCACGCTTCACGGCAATCCTCGGTCAACTTACGCCGTCTGCTGCGGGACAAATTGCGTTAGCAGTAACAATAACATGATTGGAACACTGGAAGAAAATATTCATGCAGTAATCGGTGACACTACAGAGTATCAAATTTCAGAACTTAACAGCTTGCTTGAAGAAAATCAGAAAGAACTAATCAGCCTAGCCAATAAGGGAAAAGACTATGAATCCCTTGCAGATGAGATTGATGAGCTGCGTGAAAAACGTCAGACACTCCTTATTGAAGATGCATCCTTGAGTGGTGAGAATGAGAGAATCAACGAGCTGATAGAATTTGTTCGTGACAACAAATATTGTACCCTAAGATATGATGACACGCTTGTAAGGAAGATTATCCAAAACGTTACTGTGTATGAAGACCACTTTGTAATAGGCTTTAAATCTGGCATTGAAATTGAAGTTGAATGAGAAAAACCCGTGATTCCACTGATAAAGGAGTCATGGGTTTTTTGATGGGTATGGGCGGTTGAGGCTTCTTCTCAATCTCAGTGCTTGAATGTGGAGTACATCATTTTATTTTCTAAATGTTCTTCTAAAAGTTTAGTGATTAGAACAAAGGAATCAAAAGCATCTAGGCCCGAATCCACTAATCTTTCAAAAACCTCATCGAAAATTTTTATTTCCATTAAATATCGTCCTTCTGCTATGTAATATTCATGATGAGCAGCTTGCAAGGCGGCTTGTCGAGAAAGTAAGAGTCTTTGATTAGAAGCTAACTATTGAGTTTAAGTCTGGGATGGAGATTGACGTAGAAATATAAGATATAGAGTTGGCATCCAATCAAGGGAGCTATTACCCGTTTGGCGGTTTTTCCACATGAAAACCTATGGTAGGTATTAATAATCAATATGCTACTCGTTTATTTGAATAAGTTTTTTAGAAAGAATTCACTTGAATAATTGTTCAAGTGTCTATTGACATCTTATCGATAAGGTATTACAATATACATATGAACACTTGAACAAGTATCCAATAAGTAAAAAACGAGGTGATAATATGGCACGTAAAATCCAACCAGTTGAAAAATGCGACTGTGAAGTAATACATGAGGAGACTGTAAATCAAGTCCGAGAAAAAATGCCTGAAGAAGAAACTCTCTATGACTTAGCAGAAATATTTAAAGTATTTGGAGATTCAACGCGAATCAAGATACTATGGGCTCTTGATGAAGCTGAAATGTGTGTTTGTGATATTGCTGTATTACTTAACATGACACAATCAGCAATTTCCCATCAGCTGAGAGTCTTAAAGCAGGCTAACTTAGTAAAAAACAGAAAAGAAGGTAAGGTAGTATATTATTCCTTAGTTGATGAACATGTAAGACAAATATTTGACCAAGGTTTAATTCATATCAATGAGTAATGAAATAAACCAGTTAAAATAGAATTGAATGTTTATTTGACTATATATGAATATATGAACATATAATTAAATATTCGAAAATTGGCAGAAAATACTCCAAGAAAAAACTTGGAATATATAATAAATAATATTTAGGAGGATGGATGTTATGAAAAAGAAATTTATATTAAAAGGATTAGATTGTGCAGATTGTGCAGCAAAAATGGAGAGAGCTATTAATAAGCTTGATGGTGTAAAGGAAGCTACAGTTAACTTTATGACTCAAAAGCTTGTTATTGAGGGCGAAGATGAGAAGATGTCTACAATTGTACAAGAGGCAGAAAAAATCGTAAGGAATATTGAACCTGATACTGTTATGAAAAAGGCATAAATGACTTTTAAACTAAAGATTAACTTTATATAAATCTAAATTTAAAAAAATATAATTAAAACTATATTTTTTAATAATCAAGATGAATATATATTCAAGTGTTCATGTTGAAGATAAATAGTCTAAGAATATTTAATGATAATACACAAATAATATAGGAGGATGAGTGTTATGAAAAAGAAATTTATATTAGAAGGATTAGATTGTGCAGATTGTGCAGCAAAAATTGAACATGCAGTAAATAAGCTTGATGGTGTGAAGGAAGCAACAGTTAACTTTATGACTCAAAAGCTTGTTATTGAGGGTGAAGATGAGAAGATGCCTACAATTATGCAAGAGGCAGAAAAAATCGTAAAGAAAATTTAACCTGGCACTGTTATGAAAAAAGCTTAAAGGGAGTGTGAAAATGAATAAACGTCTTTGGAGAATAATCATTGGTGCAATATTATTTATTGTGGCCATAGTAATTGATGTAAATATTGAATGGTTAAATATTGCTCTATATCTAATCAGCTACATAATTGTAGGTGGAGATATAGTTATGAAAGCAGTTAAAAATATTTTTAGAGGTAAAGTTTTTGACGAAAACTTTTTATTGTCTATTGCTACGATTGGTGCAATGTTAATCGGTGAGTATCCAGAAGGTATTGCAGTTATGCTGTTTTATCAAGTTGGTGAACTATTTCAAAGTTACGCAGTTGATAAGTCAAGAAGATCAATTGCCGAGGCTATGGATATACGGCCAGATTATGCCAATGTTAAAAAGAACGATGAAGTTATAAAAGTTGACCCTGATGAAGTACAAATAGGTGATATAATTGTAATTAAACCAGGAGAAAGAGTTCCTCTTGATGGTAAAGTAATTGAGGGAAATTCAACGGTTGATACATCAGCACTTACAGGTGAGTCTGTTCCGCGTGAGGTAGAAGTAGGGCATGAAATTCTAAGTGGATGCATCAACATTAATGGAGTTATTACTGCAGAAGTTACAAAGGAATATGGAGAATCTACTGTAAGTAAGATTCTTGATTTAGTTGAAAATGCAAGTAGTAAAAAATCTCAGTCAGAACAATTCATTACGAAATTTGCAAGATATTATACTCCAATTGTTGTAATTATTGCAGTTTTCCTTGCTACTATTCCGCCTCTTGTTATAGATGGGGCAACCTTTAGCGACTGGATATACAGAGCATTAACATTCCTAGTAGTTTCTTGTCCATGTGCTCTTGTAGTCTCTATTCCTTTAAGTTTCTTCGGTGGAATAGGTGGAGCATCTAGAAAAGGTATTTTAGTCAAAGGTAGTAATTATTTAGAGGCATTAGCAGAAGCTGAAATAATCGTATTTGACAAAACGGGAACACTTACAAAGGGTGTATTTAATGTACAGGAAATTCATCCAGAAGGAATTACTAAGGAAGAGTTATTAGAGTTAACTTCATATGCAGAAAGTTACTCAAACCATCCAATTTCTAATTCCTTAAAACAAGCATATGGCAAGGAAATTGACAATGGACGCATTTCGGATGTAGAAGAGATTTCAGGTCATGGCGTTATTGCAGCGGTTGATGGGAAAAAGGTTGCAGCAGGAAATATAAAACTTATGAAAAAGTTAAATATACCTTGCTATGAAGGTGAAGCTGTTGGAACTGTTGTACACGTAGGAATTGATGACAAGTATGCAGGTTACATCGTTATTGCAGATGAAGTTAAAGAAGATTCAGCTCGGGCAATTAAGGAACTTAAGGAAGCTAAAATTAAGCAAACTGTTATGCTAACAGGTGATACAAAAAATGTTGCATCAAAGGTTGCCAAGCAGCTTGGATTAGATAAGGTATACTCCGAGTTACTACCAGGAGATAAGGTTGAAAAGGTAGAGGAATTATTAGCACAGAAATCTGCAAAGGGTAAGCTTGCCTTTGTAGGTGACGGAATCAATGATGCTCCTGTTTTAGCCCGTGCAGATATTGGTATAGCAATGGGTGGTTTAGGTTCTGATGCCGCAATTGAAGCTGCGGATGTTGTAATTATGACCGACGAACCTTCAAAAATTGCCACAGCAATAAAAGTTTCTAAGAAAACATTAAGAATTGCTCGTCAAAACACAGTATTTTCAATTGGAATAAAAATAATTGTTCTTATTTTGAGTGCTTTTGGAATAGCTACTATGTGGGCAGCTGTATTTGCAGATGTAGGTGTAACTATTATCGCAGTATTAAATGCTTTTAGGGCACTTAATGTTAAAAATCTGTAGCATTACGAAAATATAATTTTTTATCGCCGATTGGGAGTAGAATTTATCTTAATCGGCGAATTTTAATAGCAAGTAGAGTATATTGTCTTTAACGAGAAGCAAAAACGAGGAGGTTATATAATGAGCACTATTAATGAATGTTGCCATGGGCACAATACACAAAAAATAGAACAAACTAAGGTTCATTGTCCAGTATGCAATACAGAAGGTATTTCCGTTAGTAAAGTGACAGTTGAGCACTTAGTAACAGACGATTATCTCAAGTTAGTAGATGGGGAGCAATATAAGATTTGCATGAATGGAGATTGTAGTGTTGTCTACTATAACGTTGATAATGGGGTAAGATTCTTAAAAGAACAAGTTAAAGTTCCTGTCTGGTTTAAGAAAGATGCAGATCCTAAGTATGCTTGTTATTGTAGCGAAGTCACAGAAGGTCAGGTAATTGAAGCAGTTGTAAAGCATGGTGCGAAAACCGTAAAAGAAATAAATGCCATAACAGGAGCAATGAAAAATCCTAATTGTAAAGAAAACAATCCGTTGGGGGTTTGTTGTCATAAGATTATTCAGGAAGCTATCGATAAAGGCTTAAAAATGGAATAATTTCAACTGAATGTTAAAAATCTATAGTATAAGGAGAAAATTATGCAAACACTTATTTCAGCGTTACTTGTATTCATTTCTACATCGATTGACTATTTAGTTGTTTTAATAATTCTTTTTGCCAACCAAGGAACCCGAGGGATAAAATCTATTTATATCGGGCAATATTTAGGGACTGGTATATTAGTCGGGGTAAGCCTCATTGCTGCCTATTTCCTCAATTATATTCCTCAGGATTGGATGATTGGGTTTCTAGGTTTGATTCCTTTGGGTTTGGGGATTCGTTCGATATTTGTTGATGAGGATGTGGATGAAGATTCCATTGGAAATCAAATTAAAAACAATCAATCCCAAATTTTTGCTATTACAGGTCTGACTTTAGCTATGGGAGGAGATAATCTTGGGATTTATATTCCATATTTTACAGGAATGAATGTTGGTCAGATTGTTATAGTTCTTGCAGTCTTTATTATTGGCATATTCCTTCTATGCCAGTTAGCTAAAAGATTTGCTACTATCCCAATGATTGGTGGAATTATCGAACGCTATGGGCGTATTATTGTGCCCGTTATCTTTATCGGGTTAGGAATTTATATTCTTGTCGAAAATGGCACAATTAACTACCTGATTTCTTTTTATAATTGACTATATTCTTGATAAGTTCTTATAGTTAGTGTAAGTTTGAAAACCGAGATGCGCCACATTTCTTTTCGGTGAATTAGGTTTTTACAATAAACTCACACGAAAGTCTATAGTTGATTTGTTCCCACATACGTACACCCTTAGTCGATATGTTCCCTCGGAGAGAATTTCAGTCTAAAAAATACAGGCTGCTAATTCTTGACAGCTATCCCCTCCTCTCAAAACACGTGGAGTGCGTGGTGTTGCTGTCAGGGTCGAGAAGTGAGTGTGTGAGAAGGCCATTACTAACAGAAGTAAACATTTGAAAATACGTCTTTTGTGGAACCAACAGTTTTTGGCGCTGCTTTAGGCTTAGAGGAATAAGGTGAAAGAACAGTGGCAAATGGACTTCAACGAGCGATTTACAATCTGGCAAATGCTGTTCCTCTCGCGGCCATGACGGCTTTGTTTTGGTATCTTGAATTTAGGGCTTGGCGCATTCCGATGATCCTGCTTGTCTCTGCTGCAGTTGTAACGGGTTTGTTTGCTATGTTCTTTTGCTACGGGAAGAATAACTGCTCGATTAAAAGCATCACTGTATCGAAAGTCATTTCAAAGGATCCATGGCTATTGACATATATGGTTGCCTACGTCTCGCCGTTTGCCTATATGGTAATTCCAGATTACCATATAGTTTCGTTCATAGTTGTAGTCCTTATGCTTATTTTGATCTTTATTTCAGCAGTTATGGCGTTGCCCAACATTCTGTTGTTTTTTGTGGGCTACCACTTCTACGAAGTTGAAACGGACACCGGGGTGGGGGACTATCTGCTCATTTCAAAGCGACGACGAATTCGTAATAGAACCAATGTAAAAGCTGTCATGAGAGTCTTTGAAAAGCTGCTTATAGATACAAAGGGGGACGAATGAATGTTTGACAATAGCTCAATTATGGTTTTATTGAATGATGGAAATGACAATCCAGTTCGGCTTCTGGAGGTAGACAAGGCTACGCAAGCGGCGATTTGTCGTGCTTTTTCTGATGGTTCCGTACCATTGCTTTCAGACAAGCAAATCGTCCCTTTCGATGGCAGTTATAAGCCGAACGAAGACGAGGGATTATCTATATGCAATTTTCACCTGCCAGAAGCAATTACCGATGCAGTAAGAAACCCGCTCGGATTACAGACCTTTACTTACAGCAAAGGAGCAGAGCCAGACATTAGAGCTATTTTTATTGGTGAACGAGCAGAGGCCGATAACACCGAGATATTCACTGTTGCTTTGCAGCGTTTCCGCAAGGAACAATATCTTTCTACAAGAAGATTCAGGCTGTTCTATGACCAAGACACTTTTATTCTTGACAATCGGTGGGGTATTGGGATTACAGAGATTATCGATTGCGTATTCATTCAGACGGAACTTCGATTTTCCTCGTATTTCTATGCCCGCCAAATATTCGACCTGAGCGAATATTATCGCTCGGCAACCGATGCGGAAGTTCAAATCTTCAGCGGATTGGACTTACTGAGCATTGCGGACAAAGTTCAGTTTCAGTCAATGGCTGATACTTGGATACGCCGGAAAATTGCAGTAATAAATGACTCAGGCGTTCTCAAGAACAACTCCGCAACCAAAATAAAGAAGTTGGCACAGAGCTGCGGGTTAGAAATCACGGTTGAAAACAAAAGATTGATTATCCCCCCAGACAAGAAGAAGGTTAAAGAGATTCTGGGCTTCCTTGATGATGAAGTGTATAAAGGGGCTTTTTCAGAGGAAACCTACATCACGAATTCAAAGAGAAAGGTACAATGATCTCTGCATACGATTAACATGGGAGCTCAGCGTCACTGGGCTGCAGTGTGGGCGAGCAAGAAGATGTACGTGGAGTATAGATTAACTGAAACCAGATGCCAATCTAGCATTATATGGGATATCTGGTACGGCGAGACACCACAATCGATAGCAGTTGAAGATGGCACCTTAGAGAAGATGTCCATTGGCCGGGAAGCATTGAAAAGCTTAATCACCTCACTGCATGATCAATACTCAACGACTTGTCGGACGGAGATTTTCTCAAATGTTGCTCTATGGCTAAATGCTGAACTAATGCAACACATACTTTGAGCCTAAATGTTAATGGATAGCAGGCCTGAAGCAGATCCTTAGTTCAAGCAACGGGTGGAGGTTTTTGGCATGTGGAGAGCTCTATTAAAGCGTTATGAAGGTGTCAACAATAGGCTCAATGCTCCCGTCGACACAGAGGAAATAGCGGCTGCAGAGAGAGCATTAAGTGTTGCGTTTCCCACAGAGCTAAAAGACCTGCTGTGCGAGCTTAACGGGGATAATTGGCTGCTGTTTTCAGTCTCACAAATAGTTGAGATTAATCTCATGACAAGGGAAGCCCTTGGGCAGTACTACGATAAGTTAGACGAACTGCTGTTCATCGCTGGCAATGGGTGTGGCGACTATTATGCTTATAAGATTTGCGTGGGCGAAGCAGATACAGGGCGGATTGTCTTCTGGGATCATGAGGACAACTCAAGGAGGGTGGTCGCCTCAAGCTTATCTGAGTTAATCACCAGGTATTATTCCGATGAAATCTAGGTGGTGAATACAACTATAAAGATGAGTGGTAGGCAGTGAGAGGGAATGGGTGTCTTTGAAGCGCACTAGCGCCTGTGGCTCTGATAGTTTATGGCGTCGGCGGGGCATGCTGCGATGCAGTCCGCGCATTGGTGGCAAAGCGACGCATCTACTGCTGCAGCTTGGGTTGTCTGGTTAAACGTGACGGCATTGGCAGAACAAACCTCTTCACATATTTTACAGTTGACGCAGCCTGTTGCATCTACTGACACGGTGAATCGTGCGTATTTTCCGGTAAGTCTGAGTAATGCTCCATATGGGCAGACGTGATTGTGGAACGCCCATGGTTTTAGCCGAAGCGTCATTACAAAAGCAAGTGCCAATAGTATCAAGAGGAACGGGAACTCGCGCTGAAGCACTTGTCTGAAAACGATCGTCGAACTAATCATGAGTGCTAATACAAGCCATGGCATACTAGGATGCCGCAGCCATGCAGGCACCATATCACTCTGCCAGTTCATTCGTTTGGCTGCTTTTTCGGAGATGCGCATTAATGTATTCATTGGACATATGTAGCCGCAAAAATACCTGCCAAATAGCGCCGCAGTTAATAATCCGACCACGAAAATTGCCACCCAAACCACCATGTTCCCAGTAACAACCAATAGAGCAAAGACTATTAATAGCATTACTTCAACGCCCGTTCTCACTTGAGTCATTGCGCACCACATCCTTGCATCTTACTGCCACGAGTATATACTAAGAGCGAACCAAGAAAGTGTTGCCGATGTAACACTACAGAGACGACGGAGGATACTTATGCTACATGAGCTCTCTATAGTCAAAGCGCTGCCTACTGCCGTGTTAGACGCTTGTCTACAAGATTGCAGCATAAGGACCGTGCACTATAAAAAAGATGCCGTAATTCACTTTGAAGGCGATCGATGTGACAGCCTTGAGGTTGTCGCCAAGGGTTGCGTAGCTATTGAACGCATCGACGAAGAAGGCAATCTACTAACTATTGCAGAATTTTCTTCAGGAGACATAATCGGTGGCAACTTAATGTTCTCTAAGGATCCCCATTATCCGTTCGCTATCAGGGCAAAGTCCTCCGCAGAGCTTGTACGATTCTCTAAAGAACGTACGTTCGCGCTCTGTAGTCAGTACCCATGTTTTTTAGCACATTACTTGGAATGTATTTCTGGACACACCCTTATATTAGGCGATAGAGTTAAGCACCACGTTAGAAGGACGATTCGCGAAAGCATCACTGCTTATCTCGCTAATGAGGTAAAGAGACAAGGCACCCGCCATATTAAATTGTCGGTTACAAAAAAAGCTCTCGCAGAGCGTATCGGCGTCCACAGGACATCGCTTTCACGAGAGCTACAAAGAATGAAATTAGAAGGCTTGATTGACTTTAATGCCACACATGTTCTCTGTCAGAAGGTCACTTGATAGTGTCTTGACCCGCGGTAGACCTGTTGGCTGCATGTCACTGGCGGACGGCAGACTGTGCGAGAATATGGCCCGAAGAAAGCATGTCTCTCTCCTCCGTCAGACTGTGCGAAAAGCCTTGATCCGGTGTAGGGACGTGCCTATGGCACGTCCGCGGACGTGCGAAACGCACGTCCCTACAATACCTTTGTCGCCCGCTGGTTTCTATCAGCAAGGGTTCGCCATGTTTTTGCACACCCTGCCGTCCCTCAACGACACTTTAAGGAAAAAGGGCGTGATGTGCTTGGACAAGTACAGGCAGGCTGTCCTACTCTGGCAGTCTTATCGTATTGACTCGCCTGCGGCATTAGATAAGTACCTTGCCAGCTTCCGCGTTTTGTTTGCTTTCCACTCGGGGAGAATCGAGAACAAGGAAGTCACCTATCATGATACGAGAGAAATATTCGAGAATGGAAGAATACTCAACTTTACCGGGAACCCCCGTACGGTGCTTGAGCAGCAAAATCAGAAGCTGTGCTATGAAGCGTTAAAGCAGCGAATCGTGTCTAAGGAGTCCATGAGCATAGCACTAATCAAGGACATGCACGCGATGCTCACCGGCGGTACCTACGACGAGCATGCGTTTATCACAAACGAAGAGAGACCGGGGGAGTTTAAGAAACACGATTACGTGACCGGCGTCTTAGAGGTAGGTTCCCCGGCTGAGCATGTCGAGCAGGAAATGGCAGACCTCATCCGGGAGGTCAACGAGTACAAAGGCGATGAGACATTGAAAGCCGCGGCTTACCTGCATGCTAGGTTTGAGTACATCCATCCGTTTGCCGACGGAAACGGGCGAGTCGGCAGGACGCTGATGAACTACTACCTCATGATAAACGACCACCCGCCCCTCATCGTCTATGATGAGGACAAGTACCTGTATTATGAGTGCCTGCAAAAATACGACGAGACCGAGAATCTAGACTCGCTGCATGAGTTTCTTAAGTATCAGACGGAAAAGACCTGGGATAAAGCGCTGGCTCTAGCCGGCGGTGCGATGCCGGAGCACAAGCGCTTGGCGGACTATTTTTAGCAGGAGGTAAGAAATGAACATTCTTGTCACTGGGGGCTTAGGTTATATTGGCTCACACACCTGCGTAGAGCTTGCGAAAAACGGCCATTCAATCATAATCGTCGACAACTTGGCCAACAGCAAAGCCGAGACTCTAGACCGTTTGGCCGAGATTACAGGGGCTCGCATGGCTTTCTACCGCGTGGATGTGACGGACCACAGCGCGACTGCGGAGGTTTTCGCCAGCCACGACATAGAGGGCGTTATGCATTTTGCCGGGCTTAAGGCGGTGGGGGAGTCGGTTGAGAAGCCGCTGGCCTACTACTATAACAATGTCCTTGGCACAATTACGCTGGCAAAGCTCTGCCTGGAGTATGGTGTGAACAAGTTTGTGTTCTCGTCCTCCGCTACGGTCTACGGCGACCAGCCTTCGCCACTTCACGAGGGAATGGAGCTAGGCACTACCACTAACCCCTACGGCGAAACTAAGGCTATAAGCGAACGCATTTTAGCGGACACCGCTAAGGCTAACCCTGACTTCGCGGTTCGCCTGCTTAGATACTTTAACCCGGTGGGCGCGCACGAAAGCGGCCTGATTGGCGAAGACCCAAACGGCATCCCCAACAACCTTATGCCCTACGTGACGCGCGTCGCCAAAGGGCTGTTGCCGGGGCTGCGCGTGTTTGGTGCCGACTATGACACGCCGGACGGCACCGGCGTGCGCGACTACATTCATGTCGTGGACTTAGCTGAAGGGCACGTAGCCGCCCTAGAGAAGCTTGCACCAGGGACGAGTGTAGTTAACCTCGGCACCGGGCGGGGCACTTCCGTGCTAGAGCTTGTGCGCACCTTCGAAGCCGAAAACGGCGTCGCCGTCCCCTACGAAATAGTGGGGCGCCGCGCCGGAGACGTGGCTGTATGCTTTGCCGATGCTTCGCGCGCCGCGCGCGAGCTAGGCTGGAAAGCCAAGCGCGGCCTGCGCGAGATGGTCAGGGATGCCTGGAGGTTTGAGACACGGGGGAGTGGCGCCGAGGGACGGAGGAGCGCGACATAGTCGCGGCGCATCGCAGATATGAAATATACTGAAATAAACGCTAGAACTATCGACAAATGGGTAGACGCAGGCTGGGAGTGGGGGGTGCCCATCTCCCCGCAGCAGTTCGCTGACGCTAAGCGCGGAGAGTGGCATATGTTGCTAACTCCTACTAAGCCCGTGCCAAAGGAGTGGTATCCGGAACTGCGCGACAAGAAGGTGCTTGGGCTAGCTTCCGGCGGTGGACAGCAGATGCCCATCTTTGCCGCGCTTGGGGCGGAGTGCACACTACTCGACTATTCGCAAAGACAGATAGATAACGACTTAGCGGTTGCCACTCGCGAAGGCTATGCCATTACTGCGGTGCGCGCCGACATGACACAGCCTCTGCCCTTTGACGACGAGGCTTTCGACCTCGTGTTTCACCCCGTGTCTAACTGCTATATTGAAGACGTGCAGCATGTTTGGCGGGAGTGCTTTCGCATACTTAAGCCCGGCGGCAAGCTGTTCGCGGGTTTGCCTAACGGTATGAACTACCTGTTTGACGACGAGGGGCGCGAATTAAAGTATCGCCTGCCGTTTAACCCCTTGCGGGATCCGGAGCTTCTCGCCGTGCTCGAGCGAGCCGACGCAGGCATTCAGTTTTCGCACACGCTAGAGGAGCAGATTCGCGGTCAGCTCAAGGCGGGGTTTAAGCTGCTTGACCTCTACGAAGATACAAATGGGTCAGGTCTGCTCCACGAATACGGCGTACCAACGTTTTGGGCGACGCTAGCTGAGAAGTAGGCACTCACCCCACGTGGCGCAGCGCGTCTATCGGGTTAAGCTTGCTAGCCTTCTGTGCTGGGGCAATACCGAAGACCAATCCTACCGCTACGGAAAACCCAAAGGCTAAGGCGACAGGTTCCAGCGATAGCACAAAGGGGAAGCCGATTAACCGAGCCCCAACGTAGGCCAGCGCTCCTCCCAACAGGATGCCTACGGCTCCACCGAGCAAGCAGATGATCACGGCTTCCGTCAAGAACTGCAGCATGATGTGACCGGGTTCTGCGCCGAGTGCCTTGCGCAAGCCTATTTCGCTGGTGCGTTCGGTGACGGAGACCAGCATCATGTTCATAATCCCAATGCCGCCCACTAGCAGTGAAATCGCGGCAATGCCTGCGAGTAGCAGGGTCAAGGTATTGGTTACAGTCTCCATCATGTCGAGCATATCCTGCTGGTTAAATATGCTGTAGACATTGTCGCGCCCGTCAAAGATGAAGGTGAGACTTCGTTCAAGCGATGCCTTTAAGCTTTCCAGCGACGTCCCTTCCGCAAAGAAAACCTCTACCGAAGATACCCTAGTACCCCCCAGTACGCGCTCCGCAACGTTGTAAGGGACGATGACGCTATTGTCTAGCGCCGCGAATGAAAAGCCCCCGCTCTCCTGCAGCACACCGACGACAGTAAACTTCCTGCTGTTAATGACAATCTCTTGTCCCAAAGGCGAAAAGTTAGCGAACAGGTCTCTGGCCAGCGTGCCGCCAAGCACTGCGACGTGGGTCCTCTCCTTGACATCAAGCCGATGGATGCCACGCCCTGCGCGTAGCTGATCCTGCTCGGCTGCAAAGAAGCCGGCGCTGCGCCCCGCCACGCTAACGTTCTCGATGGTGATATCGCCATAGGTAACGTGACCGCGGGCAGATGTAGACGGCGATACCGCAGTTACTCCGGGCAGCTCCTCTAAGGTGCGTAGATCCTGCTCGGACAGACCGCTCTTTATGGGTGTACCGGTGACGTTGACCGTCAGTCTGTTGCCGCCTAAGCCAGCCAGTTCTGCCTGTATGCTGCCGGTAGCCCCGTCAGCAATTAGCATGAGGGCGATAATCGACCCTACCCCGATGACGATGCCAAGGATCGTGAGGAACGAGCGCAGTTTGTTTTGGACAACGCTGTCAATTGCTAAGGCCACAATTTCTTTAAGCATCTCGTTCGCTCCCTTGCAGAGTGATGCGACCGTCAAGGATATTGATGATACGCCTCGCGTGCTTCGCCACTTCTTTGTCGTGTGTAATCATGATGATCGTGCGTCCAACACGATTGAACTGATGAAACAGCTCCATAATTTGCTGGCCTGTCTTTTGGTCGAGCGCACCCGTAGGTTCATCGGCTAGGATAATGGCAGGCTCCGTGACCATAGCCCTAGCTATTGCCACTCGCTGCTGCTGCCCTCCTGAGAGCTGATTAGGGTAACTTGCTGCCTTGTGGCTAAGCCCGACTTGCTCAAGCACTTGCTCTACGCGCCGCCTTCGGTCAGCTTGGCTTAGCCCGCCGTAGATGAGAGGTGTTTCTACATTGCCAAAAGCGGAAAGACGAGGCAGTAGTTGAAAGTTCTGAAATACGAAGCCGATTTTTCTGTTGCGAATGCGTGCCAGCGCAGAGGCATCAAGCTCGCTCACCACAGTACCGTCTAGCGTATACTGGCCTCGGCTAGGTTCATCGAGACATCCAATGATATTCATGAGTGTGGTCTTACCTGAGCCGGAAGGCCCAAGCACAGCAACCATCTCGCCGGACGCGATGCTTAGAGTTACATCGCGCAGCACCTCGTGTTCTTCATCGCCTACGTAATAGCTCTTGTCGATACCCTTTAGCGACAGCAGTTCGCCCATTTAGCGTTGCCCTCCCATCCCCGGGCCAAAGTTCTGCTGCTCCCTGATCGGCCGAACGTAAGCAACGGTCTGGCCGAGCGTAAGCCCGCTCTTTACCTCGACGAGTTCGCCGTCGCTCATCCCAATAGTGATGCGTACCCGTTCGTATGTCCGCTGATCCCCGGTCACTAGCACATAAGGGGAGTCACCCTCGTACTGAACAGCCTCTAGCGGGACGACGAGTACATTGTCCACCCGCGCAACTTCAACCCTGATTTCTGCTGACATGCCAATCAGAATATTTCTGGCATGGGGCACAGATACCTTAACAGCAAAAGTAGTTATGCCGCCGGAGAGGACTCCTTGACGGGCAATGCTGGTGATTGTGCCGACAATGTCTTCGTCGGTAAAGGCAATGATGTCGATTTGGGCGCTTTGTCCGACGTGTAGTTTAGCGACATCTAGCTCATCTACTTGGGCAGATATCTCGAGGTTTTGGTAGTCGGTGACTTCAATAAGGCGTGCACCGGGGCTGACCCATTCGTTTACGTCGACGAACAGGGCGCTCACTTCGCCGTCAAAAGGCGCCTTGACCTCCACGCCGGCGGCAGTGCGCATCAGTACCTCGCCACTCCTTACTATGTCTCCGATACTCACCAAGACTCTAACGACCTGCGTCCCACCGGCAGCAAGCAAAGTCTCTCTATGCAGCGGGACCACCCGCCCTGCTCCGGAGACCGTTCTTACGATGCTGTCATGCGTTACCTCGAAATGCTCGTAACTTATCTGCTCGCCCCCGGAGGCAAGGGCGAAAGATATCCCCAGAACCAAAAGAAGACCTGCGACCACTAAGTACCATACTGCCCGACGCGATTTGCCTGTTTTTCTGCCGTTCATACTTGGGCTCCCTCACTTTCATGATGTGATGGCAGTATCATATCTTACGCATGTGAACCTAGTATGAACAGACAGGACGACCTAGTTGAACGGTTTCACTTGACACATGCAGCCGTTTTTACTAACATCTAATTAGATAAGACTCAAAAGAGGGGATGCTATATGCTCGATTCTTCTCGTATAGAATCACTAGTTGCTTTCTACGGCACGCTAGCCGATGCGACGCGTCTTAAACTCATAGGTCTACTCGCTCTAAAGCCCATGTGTGGGGCGGATTTGGCGCGAGAGTTAGGAGTGAGCGCGCCGACGGTGAGCCACCACATCGGTAAACTCAAAGCACTAGACCTCGTTAAGTCAGTACGGGAGGACACGGCTGTGTACTACTCCCTGCAGACGGAACGGCTCCACAGCCTTAGCAAGGATATCTTTGGGGGAGAGGGGCTAGAGCCGCCGTACCCCAAGGTGAAAGATGAGCGACAGAAGGTGCTTGCCACCTTCTTTGCAGAGGGTCGCCTGAAGGACATTCCGGTGCAGCTGAAAAAACGTCGCTACGTCTACGAAGAGATGCTAAAAGCATTTGACCCTGCCCGCACCTTTAGTGAGCAAGAGATCAACGAAATCATCAAGCGATACCACCCCGACTACTGCACGATTAGACGCGAGTTCATTATCTACGGCTACATGAGCCGGGACAAGGGAGTTTATCAGGTGAATCCGCCAGAGAAGTGGCTGGGGATGCAGTAGAAGATAGGGGAGGTGTCCAATTTTGCTTGCCATTCAAACCGAAGGTCTGTCAAAGAACTATGGCTCGATTCAAGCACTTAAAAGGCTTACTCTAAGTGTCCCCGCAGGACGCGTATTCGGCTTCCTTGGGGCTAACGGCGCAGGCAAAACAACAACGGTACGACTGCTGCTTGGGCTAATAAAGCCTACCCATGGTACAGGCGCAGTATTAGGCCTGCCTGTCGCGCACAAGGGGGAAGAAATCCGTCGGCAAGTTGGGTACTTACCCGGAGAGTTTGCGTTTTACGGCGGCGTCACCGGCCAAGAAGTGCTCGATATGCTGGGCAGCTTTTATGCCGCCACACCTTGGCGGCAAGAAGCCTGTGACGCTGTAGAGCTTAGCCAAGCGGAGCTTAAGCGCAAGACGCGGGAGTATTCCACCGGCATGAAGCAAAAATTAGGGATAATTCAAGCAGTACAACATGCCCCGCGCCTGCTCATACTCGATGAACCAACGCGAGGCTTAGACCCTCTCATTCAGCGCAACTTCTTCACCCTGATGGAAACGCTCAACAAGCGTGGCACCACCATATTTATGTCAACCCATGTATTGAGCGAGGTAGAGAGGCTGTGCCACGAGGTGGGAATTATCCGCGGGGGAGACCTCCTAGTTGTAGATAGCGTCACGAACTTGCGCCGCCAACGCTACCACCGACTAGAAGTCACGTTTAGTGAGGCAGTCCTGCCGCCGGCAATCCCTGACGTAAACTGGCAGGCCGCTTTACATGTAGACAACACCTATGTCTGTGAAACTAAAGGGGAGCTACGGCCCGTCTTGGAGTTTTTGGCTACACAACCCGTCACGTCAATGGTCTGCGAGCGAACGCGGCTAGATGATATCTTCCTGCAGTATTACGCTAAAGAAGGGAGGGAGCCCAATGTATAAGGGCTATGTAGCGCTTAAGTTTCGCCAACACAGAACCACGGCAAGCTTAGTGACCTTGGGCATTATCTTCTTTGGCGCGGTAATGCTCCTTGCCTACAGCTCCTTTGACATGGCGGAAATGATTCAGGGCGCGCAGACGGGGCAAGACATAATCAAAGTAATGGCGGGCGCGCGTGGCGCACTCACGTTTGACATCGCAGCCTTTCTTGGCATGGTGTGGCGGCATCCGTTGGTATTGGTGCTAGTGATAGGCTTCGCCATTTCTTTAGGCAGTGACTTTGCCGCGAGCGAAATCGGGGAAAAGACGGCTGACCTCGTTTTTGCCAGGCCTAGCACGCGGCCAAAGCTCCTCTACAATCACTTGTTTGTTTCGTCCGGCTTGCTACTGGCGATGATTGCGGCGTTTTCACTTGTCGTCTACACCGGAGCAAGCACCCTTGGTCTCGAGCCTCCCGCGCCACGCCTGTTCTTGCAAGCAAGTGTGCAGTACTTCGTGTTCGTGCTTGCCGTGCTGATCATTGCTTACTTGGCGGGGGCGCTTGCCTCGCACGGAAAGACGGTGCTTGGCGTGGTCGGCGGGGCGTTTTCCGTAATGTACGCTGTCGAGCTTGTAGGCGGTCTGTGGACGACTGCCGAGCCCCTCTTGCCGTTTTCGCTGTTTACCTATCTTACGCCGGCACGGGCGCTGCTTGGCGAGGCAGCTGCATGGAGCGACACGCTTGTCATGCTAGCGGTAGCCGCGGTTGCCTTGGCCGCAACTCATTTTCTCATGTGGCGTCGCGACCTCTAGCCCTCTTGGCTACCTCGTCAGCTTGACGTAGTTCTTGTAGCGGGCGTGTTCAATTGCGCCCTCCTCCACCAGCCGCTTCACCTCGCAGCCTGGCTCATGGGTGTGGCTGCAGTTGCGGAACTTACAGCGAGACTGTGCTTCTTCAATGTCCGGGAAAGATGCCGCGACGTCTTCCCGGGCGTTGCCGTCTTCATGATGCCAAAGTGCGAACTCGCGCATGCCCGGGGTGTCGACGACCATGCCGCCCATGTCTAGCGTCAGCAGTTCGGCGGTTGTTGTTGTGTGCTGTCCCTTCCAGAAGTTCTCGCGCAGCGCGTTAGTCTTTAACCCGAGATCCGGCTGAACAGCGTTAATTAGGCTCGATTTGCCTACACCGCTTGAGCCAACTAGTGCGGACACGCTTTCCTTAAGCACGGCGCACAGCTCCGGCAGACCTTGCCCGGTCTTGGCGCTGGTGTAGATTACGCTATAACCTATGCGCTCGTAAAGCGCCATTTCCGCTCGCACGTACCCCTCGTCTACGAGGTCTATCTTGTTAATGCAGATAATCGGGCGGACGTTCCCCATGCTGCAAGCCGCGATATAACGGTCGAGCCTGTTCTTGTTAAAATCCGGCGCGTGTGCGGCCATGACGATAATGCCGTAATCCACGTTTACCGCAATGATTTGCTCCCTTGGGGTTCGTCCGGGAGAGCGGCGCGATAGTTTGCTGTGCCGCTCTTCAATGCGCTCGATGATGGCCTGCGTAGGGGAGGTGGGCGTTATCCAGACGTCGTCGCCGACGGCAATAAGATTTGTTGTCGTAGCCTTGCCTTTTTTAAGCTTACCGCGCACAACGGCAACATAGTGCATACTGCGGTTTGAGAGAGCCACCATTCCGGTCCGATGTGAGCCACTGTCACGGTGAAAATGAGCCGCCTTCACGGTTAAAGTGAGCCAGGTTGATGTTGGAATGCCCATTGATGAGGAATCTTAGACGTGCTAACATCAAGATGCTTTTACTCCCGCGCAGGATAGGGCAACGCTGAGGAGCGACCCGAGCGGCGCGTGAGGTTTGGCAGAGGGATGATGCAGGCATGCGTCATCCTTTTCATCCCTCTGGAAAACCAAAGCGTTATTA
>Ga0208370_100205_pt1 | contig 18469 bp, 16 predicted proteins | sample Subbio12Jun_QV11_FD_184822 | JGI IMG/M metagenome (GOLD analysis project Ga0208370, IMG submission 184822) | Serpentinite rock and fluid subsurface biosphere microbial communities from McLaughlin Reserve, California, USA -CR12Jun_QV11 (SPAdes) | ecosystem: Environmental > Terrestrial > Deep...
CGCGAGGCCCGCCGCTAGTGCGGCGGCCTTGATCGGCGGGCGGGCACGCCCGACCATCGAGGCCTCGCCCCCTGGAATGCCGCCATGCCCTGCCGCCGATCCGCCCGTGTGCTCGCCCTTGCCCTGTCCCTCGCCGTCGCCAGCGCCGCGGGGGCCGCCAGCCGCGAGTTCCCGAGCGAGCACGGCACGTTGCGGGTCACCACCGTGGCCGAGGGGCTGGAACACCCCTGGGGCCTCGCCTTCCTGCCGGACGGCCGGATGCTGGTCACCGAGCGTCCCGGCCGGCTGCGCATCGTCGACCGCGATGGCCGCGTGTCCGCGCCGCTCACCGGGCTGCCGCGGGTTCGGGCGCGCGGCCAGGGCGGCCTGCTCGACGTGGTGCTGCACCCGCGTTTCACCGAGAACCGGCTGGTCTACTTCAGCTTCTCCGAACCGGGCAGCGGCGGTTCCAGCACGGCGGTCGCCCGCGGCCGGCTGGAGGGCATGGGCCTGCAGGGCGTCGAGGTGGTGTTCCGGCAGTCGCCAAAGGTCGACACCGCCTTCCACTACGGCTCGCGGCTGGTGTTCGACCGCGAGGGCAAGCTGTTCGTCGGCACCGGCGACCGCGGCATGCAGGACACCGCCCAGGACCTCTCGCTCGGGCAGGGCAAGCTGTTCCGCCTGCACGACGACGGCCGCCCGGCCCCGGGGCTGCCCTTCGCCGACCGCCCCGGCACCCACCCCGGCCTGTTCAGCTACGGCCACCGCAACCTCCAGGGCATGGCCCTGCACCCGCAGACCGGCCTGCTCTGGACCCACGAGCACGGGCCGCGCGGCGGCGACGAGATCAACGTGGCGCGGCCGGGCCGCAACTACGGCTGGCCGGTGATCACCTTCGGCATCAACTACACCGGCACCACCATCGGCGAGGGCCTCACCGCCAAGGACGGCATGGAGCAGCCGCTGTACCAGTGGACGCCGTCGATCGGCGTCTCCGGCATGGCCTTCTACAGCGCCGCGCGCTTCCCGGCCTGGCAGGGCGACCTGTTCGTGGGCGGGCTGGCGCTGACCCGGCTGGAGCGGCTGGAACTGGACGGCGAGCGCGTCACCCACCGCGAGGTGCTGCTCGACGACTGGAACCAGCGCATCCGCGACGTCCGGCAGGGCCCGGACGGCGCGCTCTACGTGCTGACCGACGCCCGCAACGGCCAGCTCGCTCGCATCGAACTGCTGCCGCGCTGAGGTGCGCAGGCGCCGCCGGCCTTCAGGCCCGGCCGCCGGTCCAGTCCTCGACGAAGCCGACGGCCGCGGCGACGTCGCCGTCGAGCGCCCGGTCCTCGTCGAGCCCGGGCACCCGGGCGCGGAAAGCGGCGTGCAGGGCGGCGCTGGCCGGGCCGGGCGCGAACCCGGGGCTGGCCGCCAGTTCGGCCCGCAGCGCCTCGCATTCGGCGAGGAAGCGCGGGCGCAGGGGGTGCGGCTCCGGCGGCGCGTTGCCGACCTTGGCGGCGAAGGTGGCGAGGTCGGCCTCGCGGGCCAGCCGCCGTGCCGCCTCGATCATGTCGCGGCGGAAATCCAGCGCCTGCGCGGCCACCAGCAGCTCCAGCGCCAGCACCTTGCCGAGGTCCTGCACCATCGCCAACAGGTGGCGGCCCTCGTTGGCACCCATCGAGACGTGGTCCTCGGCGTTGGCGCTGGTCGGCACCGAGTAGACGCTGGCCGGATGCGCCCGCGTGGCGAGGTCATTGACGATCGCCGCCGCCGTGTACTGCACGATCATCAGCCCTGAATCGGTGGCGTCCTCGTTGCCGACCAGGAAGGCCGGCAGTCCGTCGCTGGTGGCGGGATCGAGCAACTTGTTGAGCCGGCGCTCCGAAATCGAGGCCAGCACCGGCACCGCCGCCTTGGCGTAGCTCATCGCCAGCGCGATCGGCATGCCGTGGAAATGCCCGGCCGAGACCACCTGGTCCTCGATATTCCGGGCCCCCGGCAGGTCGGGGAAGACCAGCGGGTTGTCGGTGACGGCGTTGAGCTCGATGTCGACCACCCGCTCCAGCTGGGCCAGGGCATCGCGCACCGCGCCGTGCACCTGCGGCGCGCAGCGCAGGCTGTAGCTGTCCTGCGGCTGGTGTTTCTTGCCGCCACGGAAGGGCTTGAAGCGTTCGTAGAAGCGTTCCCGGCCATGGCGCTGGTCGGCCGGCACCCAGTCCCAGCCGATGTCGAAACGCAGGGCCGCGAGTGCCGGCGTGGGCCAGCTCGCGGGCTGCCAGGGCTTGGCCTTCGGCACCAGGTGGTAGGCGATGTCGGCCAGCGTCGAGCCTTCGAGCAGGGCGCGCAGGTTCGCCGCGCTGGCGACCTGGCCCGGATGCGGACGCAGGGCGTGCACGTGGGCGTCGAAGGCGCGGACGCGGCCGGCGAAGGCCTCGATGCTCATCGCCGCGCAGCGGTCGGCGAGCTCGACGAGCCGGCCCAGCCGCTCGGCGGCGAGCACCGCGGTGGCCAGCATCTGCGCGGTGCCATTGTTCAGCGCCAGGCCTTCCTTGTACGAGAGCCGCACCGGCACCAGGCCGGCGCGTTCGAGGGCCTCGCCGCCGGGCAGGCGCTCGCCGCCGAGGAAGGCCTCGCCCTGCCCGAGCAGCACGATGGCGAGATGCGAGAGCGGTGCCAGGTCGCCGCTCGCCCCGACCGAGCCGAGCATCGGCACCACCGGGACGATGCCGGCATTGAGCAGGGACGCGAAGGCCTTGAGGGTGCTGGCGCGCACGCCGGAATGGCCCTGCATCAGGGTGTTGATGCGGATCACCAGCATGGCCCGCACCACCTCGGGCGGGAACGGTTCACCGACGCAGACCGCGTGGCTGGTGATCAGCTTGTGCTGCAGGTCGGCATGCAGCGGGTCGTCGCCGGGGCGTTCGCCGCGCAGCCGGTGCGCGCCGAGCAGGCGGTCGGCATTGCTGCCGAAACCGGTCGAGACGCCGTAGATCGGCTCCTGCCGGGCCACCTGGGCGGCGAGGAAGTCGGCGGTTCGCTGCACGCGGCCGAGTTGGGTCTCGTCGAGCACCACGCCAGCACCCCGCGCCACCGCCACGACCTGGGCGCGGGTGAGGGAGCGGCCGTCGAGGTGGATCACGGGGGCGGCGGCCATCTCAACGCCCCGCCAGTGCACGCGGCTGGGCCAGTTCGACCTTGAGCGCGGCGACCAGCTCGGCTTCCGGCAACTCGAACTGCTCGTTGCGGCGCAGGTCCTTGACCGCCACCGCCCCACGGGCGCGCTCCTCCTCGCCACGCAGCAGCACGAAGCGGATGCCGGCGCGGTCGGCGTACTGGAGCTGCTTGGCCAGCTTCTTCGGTTCCAGCTGCACCTCGGTGTTGAGGCCACCGGCACGCAGGCGGCTGCCCAGCGCCAGCGCATCGTCGAGCGCGGCCTCGTCCATCAGCGCGACGAGGCAGGCGACGTGGCTTTCCGCGCCGGCGACCAGGCCGGCCTCGCGCAGCTGCCAGAACAGGCGAGTCAGGCCGATCGAGATGCCGACCCCCGGCAAGCGCGAGCGGGTGTAGTGGCTGGCGAGGTCGTCGTAGCGGCCGCCGGAGCAGATCGAGCCGATCTGCGGGTGCTCGTCGAGCGTGGTCTCGTAGACCGTGCCGGTGTAGTAGTCGAGGCCGCGGGCGATCGAGAAGTTGAGCGCGTAGTCCGATTCGGGAAGGCCGAGGGCCTTCACCAGCCCCAGCACTTCGCGTAACTCGGCGACCCCCTGCTCCAGCGTGGCGTTGCCGCCGCCCAGCGCGTCGAGCTTCGCCAGAGCATCGGCGTGGCCGTTCGAGCGCACCGAGACGAACTCGAGGATCCTCGCCACCGCCTCGGAGGACAGGCCGAAGTCCTCGCCGGTGAGGGTTTCGCGCACCTGGTCCGGCCCACGCTTGTCGAGCTTGTCGACCTCGCGCAGCACGGCCGTCTGCCGCGAGCCTTCGGCGATGCCGAGGCGCTCGAAGAAGCCGCGCATCAGCTTGCGGTTGTTCATCCGGATGGTGAACTTGCCGATGCCGAGTTCGGAGAACACGGCGTGGATCACCGCCGGCATCTCGGCGTCGAAGCGCACCGACAGCGCGTCCTTGCCGATGACGTCGATGTCGCACTGGTAGAACTCGCGGAAGCGGCCGCGCTGCTGGCGCTCGCCGCGGTAGACGCGCTGCATCTGGTAGCGGCGGAACGGGAAGGCGAGCTCGTGCTCGTGCTCGGCGACGTAGCGCGCCAGCGGCACGGTGAGGTCGAAGCGCAGCGCCAGTTCGGGCAGGCCCTCCTCCCTCTTCTCCAGCGCGCCGGTGGACTGCGCGAAGTAGACCTGGCGCTCGGTCTCGCCGCCGCTCTTGGTCAACAGCAACTCGGTCAGCTCGAACACCGGCGTCTCCACCGGCAGGAAGCCGAAGCGTTCGTAGTTGCGGCGGATCACGTCGAGCATGCGCTGGAAGGCGATCTGCTCGCCGGGCAGCAACTCGAGGACACCGGGCGGGGTGCGGGGTTTGATCACGCGTCGAATCTCCGACTGGGACGGCCGGCGGGGCAGCCGGCGATTGTGGCAGATCGCCCCGCGGATCGCCCGACAGGCACGCTCCCCGTTGGCGGGGACTTGCCATCGAGCAACGCGCGGACTATCGTACGCGGCTCCCGTCGGGGTGTAGCTCAGCCTGGTAGAGCGCTACGTTCGGGACGTAGAAGTCGCAGGTTCGAATCCTGTCTCCCCGACCATCCGTTGTCCGCGAAGCCCGCCTCCCGGCGGGCTTCGGCGTTTCCGGGCCGGTTTTCACCCGCAGTGCAACAAAGTGTGATACAGTTCACACTTGACATCGGTTGACCCTTGGATGCGCGATGGACGCCAGCCCCCCGCTTCCCCCGGTGGCCGTGCACGAGGTCTCGCTGCGCGGCCGGATCGACCCCAAGAGCGCTTGGCATGCCGCCGAACGCCGGGTCGCCGCCCTGCCACCGCCCAGCACCGGCACGGCACGCTGGGCCACGCTGGTGCAGGCGCTCGGCGGCAGCCTGGATCTCGCCCGCCGCCGCGCCGGCGAGCTGCAACCGACGGTCGATGCCGTCAACCGCATCATCCACGCCCTGAACGCCCTGCCGGCAGGGGCCGACTACGCCGACCTGGAAGCCGCGCTCGGCCTGGATGCCGGGCCGGGCAAGCCGAAGGCCACGACCCACGACCACATCGGCGAGGCCATGTGCCGCGTGCGCGAGGCCTTGGAAAGCCGCCGCGCCGGCCACCGCGACCCGGGCGCCCTGCGCTGAGGGAGCTCAGGCCGGCCCGAGCCCGCGCCAGCGCGCAAGCAGTTCCTCCAGCCGGAGATCGCCCGCCGCCCCCGGCGACACCCGCGCCGCGAGGCTGGTGGCCGGGTCGCGTTCCGCCCAGTTCGCCGGGTTGGCGGCTTCGCGGTAGGCCTCGCGGAAGGGCATCCCCTTGGCGCTGAGTTCGACCGCGAGGTCGGTGGCGTACATCGAGGGCTCGATCGCGGCACGCATCCTCTCCGGCACCCATTCGAGGTCGCGCAACAGGCCGGGCAGCAGGCCGAGCGCGCCGAGCCCGCGACCGAAGCCGTGCACCAGCGCCCCCTTCGAGAACTGCAGGTCGCGGTGGTAGCCGGAGGGCAGCGACAAGAGCTGCTCGACCTCGCTCTTCGCCGCCGCCACCGAGGCGTAGACGCCGCGCAGCAGCTCGACGACATCGGGATTGCGCTTGTTCGGCATCAGCGAGCTGCCGGTCGTGTACTTGGCCGGCAGCGCCACGAAGCCGAACTCGGCGCTGGCGTAGAGCGAGAGGTCCCAGGCCAGCCGGCGCAGGTCGAGCAGCGCCGAACCCAGCGCCTCCAGCGCGGCCAGCTCGAACTTGCCGCGCGAGAGCTGTGCGGATGTCGCGGCCACCTGCATGCGGCCGAAGCCCAGGGCCTGCGTGGTGTGGTCGCGGTCGAGCGGCAGGTTGACCCCGTAGCCGGCCGCGCTCCCCAGCGGGTTGGCGTCGATCCACGCGGCAGTGTGGCGAAGCCGCTCAACGTCGTCGAGGAAGCCCTCCGCGTAACCCGTCCACCACAGGCCGGTGCTGCTCACCATGGCCCGCTGCAGGTGGGTGTAGCCCGGCAGCGGCAGCTGCTGCTCGGCCCCGGCCCGATGCAGGGCGATGCCGGTCGCCTCGTGGCACAGCGCCCCGGCATGCCGCAGGCGGTCGCGCAGCCACAGGCGTGTGGCGACCAGCACCTGGTCGTTGCGGCTGCGGCCAGCGTGGATCTTCTTGCCGGTATCGCCGAGTCGTTCGATCAGCCGGTCCTCGATAGCCGAGTGCATGTCCTCGAAGCGCTCGTCCAGCACGAAGCAGCCAGCGGCGATATCCGCGTCCATGGCGGCCAGTTCGCGCTGCATGGCGGCGAGTTCGTCGGCGGAGAGCATGCCGATGCGTTGCAGGCCCTCGGCGTGGGCGGCGCTGGCGCGGAGGTCGTAGCGGATGAATTCGCGGTCGAGGAGAACATCCTCGCCGGCGAGGAAACGCTGGATGTCGGCGTCGATGTCCATGCCGGGCTTGGCCCACAGCAGGCTGCTCATGGCGTGTCCTCCATCGGGATTCCAGCGGTTTCGGCGAAGCCGAAGGCGAGGTTGAGGTTCTGCAGGGCCTGGCTGGCGGCCCCCTTGAGCAGGTTGTCGAGGGTGGCCACCGCCACCAGCCGCCGGCCGTCCGCGGACAGCGCGAACCCACCGACCTCGGCACCGGGGCGGCCGGCGATGCGGGACACCCACGGGGCCGCCTCGACCACCCGCACCAGCGGTTCGCCCGCATAGGCGGCCGCGTAGCGCTCGCGGAGCGCATCCAGCGAGGCCCGCTCGCGGAGGTGCGCGTTCACGGTCATGGTGATCCCGCGGAAATGCGGTGCCACATGCGGCATGAACTCGACCGGATGGCCGAGGTGCCGGGTGACCTCGCGCTCGTGCAGATGGTCGACCAGCGAATACGGCATCAGGTTGCCGTGCAGCTTGGCCGGGTCGTTGCGATCGCCGGGCGTGGTGCCGGCACCGCTGTAACCGGAGACGCCGAAGCACTGCGCAGGGCCTTCCAGCAGGTCGAGGACCGGTGCCAGCGCCAGCTGCATCGCCGTGGCGTAGCAGCCGGGGTTGCTGATCCGCGTGGTGCCGGCGAGCGCCACGCGATGCCGCTCCGGCAGGCCGTAGGCCCAGGCCGGATCGAAGCGGAAGTCGGCGGAGAGGTCGATGACCACGCGGCGCGATGCAGGCGTATCGCCGGAAGCGGTGCCGAGCCCGGCATCGTGGGCGTCGATCGCGGCCACGTAGGGCGCGGCGAGGCCGTTGGGCAGGCCGAGGACCACGGCGTCGACGTTGCTGACGGCCACGCCGGCCGCATCGAGGGCGGTGTAGCGCAGCTCGCCCGTGTACGCCGGCTCGTGGTCCGCGAGTCGCTGCCCGGCCCGCTCGCGCGAGGAGACGAAGGCGATCTCGAAACCGGGATGGTTCGCCAGCAGCCGGATCAACTCGCTGCCGACATGGCCGCGAGCCCCGACCAGACCGATGTGCTTGCGGCTCACGCCGCCGCCCCGAGCTTCAGCGTCGGAGGCCGCGTGCGGCAGTGTTCGACGGCGAAGCGGATCTCGTCGAAACCCTCGAGCCCGTACCAGAACACCGTCCACGGCTCGCCCTTCAATGCGCCCTCGGATTGGTCGAAGTAGAACTCGTTGATCGGGTTGCTGCTGCGCGAACGCCAGAACAGCCGCGGCACTTCGGCGCGCATCACGTCCCAGGCGGCACGGCCGAGACCCTCGCCCTTGGCGTCGTCGGCCACCGCGAACTTGTCGAGGTGCGGGATGCCATCCTCCAAGGTCAGCACCAGCGCCGCGCGGTAGTTGGCCGAGACGTAGACGCGCCACGGCGTGGTCGTCTCGAAGTAGTCGAGGGTCAGCGCGCGGCCGAAGCCGGATTCGATCAGCTGCTTCAGACGTGGCAGATCGACATCGGCCCATCGTTCGAACACGTGGATCGCCTCGCCGCGGCGCACCAGCGTGCCGGAGCCACGGTGGGTGAACAGCTCCTTGGCGAGTTCGTCGGGCCGGGTGATCGACACCGAGGACGAGGGTGGCAGCGCGTCCAGCAGGTCGGCGATCTGCTCGATCTTCACCCGCATCCCGCCCGTCAACCACGGTGCCGCCATCAGGCGCTCGCGGTCGGTGCTCAAGTTGATCGAGTCGATCAGCCGGCCCTCGCCGTCCAGCAGGCCGCCGGTGCCGGTGAGGAAGATGATCTTGTAGGGCTGCAGGGTCTTGACCAGTTCGTTCGCCGCCCAGTCGGCGTTGACGTTGACGATCTGGCCGTCCCTGGTCTCGCCGAGCGAGCAGATCACCGGGATCGAGTTGGCGCGGATCGCCGCCTCGACGCCCTCACGCTCGACGCGCTTCACCTCGCCGACGAGGCCGAGGCGCTCGCGGTCGACGATCTCGGCCTCGAACACGCCGGTCTGGATCGAGGTGGCGCGGACGCCGGCCTCCTGCAGCGCATCGACGAGGCGCAGGTTCTCGCGCACCAGCACGCGGCGCACCACGGCCAGCACTTCGGGCGGGGTGACGCGCAGGCCATCGACGGTCTGTTTGGTGATCCCGGCGGCGGTCATCTCCTCGTCGAGCTGCGGGCCGGCGCCGTGCAGCACCACCGGCGTCAGGCCCACCTGCTGCAGGAAGGAGAGCGAGGACACCAGCGATTCCATGTCGTCGCGCAGGATGGCGCCGCCGACCTTCACCAGCGCGAAGCGCGCGGCGTCCACCGAGCTGAAGCGCTTGAGGTACTGCTGGATCTCCTTGGCGCTCGCCATGTTGGAGAGCAGGCGGACGATCGTGGTGCGGAGGTCGGTCATGGCCGGGAGAACAGTCGGATCAGATGGTCGGTGTAGGCGCTGAGCTGGTCGAGGGCGACCCACTCGTCGGCGGTGTGGGCCTGGGCGATGTCGCCCGGGCCGAAGACGATGGCCGTCATGCCCGCCTGCGAGAACAGGCTGGCTTCGGTCCAGAAATCGACGGCGTTGCCGATCGGCAGGCCCAGCCCGTCGGCGAGGTCGCGGGCGGCAAGACGCTTGGCTTCGGCGGAAGCGACATCGCCCGCCGGCAGCGAGGGGCCAAAGAATGTCGCCTCGTAGTGCGCCAGTGCGGCCGGATCGGCCAGCTCCTTGAAGTGTGCATGCAGCCGTGCCACGTCCATCGAGGGCAGTGGCCGGAAGCCGAAGCGCAGCTCGGCGCTCGGCGCGATCATATTGGCCTTGATGCCGCCTTCGACACGGCCGATGTTGAAGCGCAAACCGGTCAGCCCGCCGAAGCGCTGGTGCGCCTGCGATTCGACGAAGGCCAGCGCGGCCTCGCCCCAGTGGATGGCCTGGTGCAAGGCCGAGAGCTTCAAGGCATTCGCCGCCGAGGCATGGCCGGCCTGGCCCTGGAACTTCATCAGCACGGACGCGATGCCGCGATGCGCCAGCACGGCCTCGCAATTCGTTGGCTCGGCCACGATGGCCTCGGTGAAGCCATGCCCCTGCGCGAGGAAACCGGCGATGCAGCGGGCGTCGTTGGCTTCCTCGTCGGTGGTGAACAGGAAGGCCGCGTCGCCGGTGGTGCGGGCCGCCGCCGCCAACATCGCTGCCGCCGCGCCCTTGATGTCGCAGGCGCCGAGGCCGATCGCGCGGTCGGACGTGACCCGCAGCACGTGCGGGCTGGCCGTCCACGCCGGCGAGTCCGGGACGGTGTCCAGATGGACGTTGAACACCCGGGTCGGATTCCCACGCACGGCCAGCAGGGCCACCGCGCCGGCACCGAAGTCGGTCAGCTCGAAGCGGAAGCCCGGCAGGTTCGCCTGCAGGTAGTCGAACATCCCGCCGGTGCCGATGGTCCGCGGCGGGTTGCGGGTGTCGAAGCCGACCAGGGCCTCGAGGTGCGCCAGCGTGCTGATAAGGGCCTCGCTCACCGGTTCACCTCGGCCCACAGCGTGCTGCTCATGCCATACAGGCGGATGAAGCCCTCGGCCTCGGCCACGCCCCAGTCGGCGGCCTGCGCGTAGGTCGCGCCCTTGGCGTTGAGGATGTGCGGCGACTGGATCGCCACCGCGTCGACACGGCCGCCTTCGGTGCGGAGCGTCACCGTGCCGTTGACGGTGCGCTGCGAGGAGGCGAGGAAGGCCTCGACGTCGGTTTTCAGCGGGTCGTGGAAGAAGCCCTCGTAGACCAGCTCGGTCCACTTGCGTCCGATTTCCGGCTTGAAGCGGTTCTGGTTCTTGGTCAGCACGGCCTCCTCCAGCGCGCGGTGCGCCGTGAGCAGGGCGGCGAGGCCCGGGGCCTCGTAGATGATCCGGCCCTTGAGCCCGATCGTGGTGTCGCCGGTGTACAGGCCACGACCGACGCCGTAGGGCGCCAGCGCGGCATTGAGCCTCGCGAGGATGACGTGGCCCGGCAGGGCTTCGCCATTCAGGCTGACCGCTTCGCCCTGCTCGAAGCCCAGTGTCAGCTCCAGTGGCGTGGTCGGCCATTCGCTGCGCGGCGCGCACCAGCCCCTGGCCCCTTCGCCCGGCGCTTCCCAGCGATCGATCTCGCCGCCGCTCATGGTCACGCCGAGCAGGTTCTCGTTGATCGTGTAGCGCTGTTGCTTGGCGCGCACGCCGAAGCCGCGGGCTTCGAGGTAGGCCTGCTCGTAGGCGCGGACTTCCTTGTGCTCCTTCTGGATCTCGCGGATCGGCGCCACGATCTCGTAGTCGCCGAGCGCCTTGATGGCGAGGTCGAAGCGCACCTGGTCGTTGCCCATGCCGGTGCAGCCGTGCGCGATGGCCTGGGTGCCCAACTCGGCGCAGCGCTTCAGCGCGGCTTCGACGATCAGGTAACGGTCGGAGACCAGCAGCGGGTACTGGCCCTGGTAGGGCTCACCGGCCCAGACGAAGGGCTTCACGAAGCCGGCCCAGATGGCCGAGCCTCCGTCCACGGTGACGTGGCTGGCGACCTTCAGCTCATGGGCGCGGGCTTCGATCCACGCACGCTCCTCGGCATCGACGCCGCCGGTGTCGGCGAACACGGTGTGGACTTCCCAGCCGCGTTCCTGCAGGTAGGGCACGCAGAAGCTGGTGTCGAGGCCGCCGGAGAAGGCGAGGACGATGGTCTTGGGCATGGGCGTGGGGAGGAAAGAGTGGAGAGAGAGAGGAGAGAGGAGAGAGGAGAGAGGGAGGCGGCGTGCGGCGGGGCTGGCGGCACTCAGCCGCGCAGCAGGCGGGCCATCACCGCCTTCTGCACGTGCAGGCGGTTCTCGGCCTCGTCGATGGCGATGCAGTGCGGAGAGTCCATCACGCCGTCGCTGGCTTTGACGTTGCGGCGCAGCGGCAGGCAGTGCGAGAACAGCCCCCTGCCCTCGCGCGTGAGCGCCATCTTCCGCTCATCGACGATGAAGTGCTTGTAGCGGTCGCGCATCGGCTTCTCGTCGGCCCAGTTGCCGAAGAAGGGCAGCGCACCCCAGCTCTTGGCGTAGACCACGTCGGCGTCCTTGTACGCAGCATCGATGTCGTGCGACACCTGCAGCGAACCGCCGCTCTCGGCGACGTTCGCCTTCGCCCAGCCCATGTAGCGCTCGTCGAGCAGGTACTGATCGTTCGGGCACAGCAGGGTCACGTCCATGCCGAGGCGGGTGGCGATGGTCAGCGCCGAGTTCGCGACCGCGGTGTTCAGGGCCTTCGGGTGGTAGGTCCAGGTCAGCACGTACTTGCGGCCGCGCAGGTCGCTGCCGAAGCGCTCGCGCAGGGCCAGCGCGTGGGCCAGTTCCTGGCAGGGGTGGGTGATGGTCTCGAGGTTGATGACCGGCACCGTGGCGTGGCGGGCGAAGCCGCGCAGCACGCGGTCCTCGCGGTCCTCGGTCCAGTCGACGAACTTCGGGAAGGCGCGCACGCCGATCAGGTCGACGTAGCGGGAAAGCACCCGCGCCACCTCGGCGATGTGCTCCTCGGCCTCGCCATCCATCACCGCGCCCGGCTCGAACGCGATCGGCCAGGCATCCTTGCCCGGGGCCAGCACCACGGCGTGCCCGCCCATCTGGTAGGCGCCCACCTCGAAGCTGGTGCGCGTGCGCAGCGAGGGATTGAAGAACACCAGGGCGATGGTCTTGCCGGCCATCTGCTGGCCGTACTTCGAGGCTTTGAAGGCCGCCGCCTCGTCGAGCACGGCATCGAGCTCGGCACGGGACCAGTCCTGGGTGTTCAGGAAATGCTTCATCGGTGGGGACTCCGGGGGCTTCGGACCACGGCCGCAACGGCCGGGGCGATGGGGAACTCGGGGGACGCAAACGCCAACGCCCAGCGCGAGGCTGGGCGTTGGCGGTTTCAGAAAAGCGAAACGGACCGGTTACCCAGCGGCGTGGCGGGGTTCCGGTCGACGCGCGCGAGACGTCATCCCTGCGGCCATGTAGGCCGAGGTGAGGACGCCGGAGGCGGGCAGGAAGGAGAGCATCGGATCAGGATCGCAGGTCGAGCGGCGCGGTGCAAGCGTCGTCCCTCAGCGGAAGCCGGCCTCGGCCACCGGCTGGACCGAGATGCGCAGGCGCACGCGGTCACCCGGGTCGTAGGGCATGCGCGACATGAAGGTGCGGCCCTGGTGGACGTACTCGACGTCGTAGCCGGCCACCCGGCGCTGCTCGCGCTCGACCTCGACGATGCGGCAACCCGGGTGCAGGGCGGCCTCGTTGCGGGCGACGTTGCGGCCGATGGCACCGCCGATCACGGCACCGGCCACGGTAGCGGCATCGCGGCCGTCACCCTTGCCGACCTGGTTGCCGAGTGCCGCGCCGACCAGCGCACCGACCACCGTGCCCCCGGTCGGGTCGGCGGCACGGCCCGGTGGCACGTCGCAGCGTTCCTCCGGGACGATGGTACGGACCGTCTCGTAGACCGGATCGACCCGCGTCACCTGGGCATAGCCGTAGGAGACGTTTTCGGCGCCGGAAGCGAAACTGCCACCGTGACGCTCGCCGGACTGGGCGAGGGCCGCGAGCGGCAGCAGCGAAAGGGCGATCAGGACGGTCGAACGCAGGGCGGGCATGGCCATCTCCGGAGGCGGGCGATGCCAAGGATTGCAGCACCGGACGGCTGAACCCCGGCCTAAGATTTCCGTTAAGCCGCAAGCCCGGTTGCTACACTCCGAGGCCGTGTTCAGACAGCCCCGAGGCCCCGTGGCGATCCGTCTTTTCAACAGCCTTTCCCGACAGGTCGAGGACTTCCGGCCGGCCCGGCCGGATCGTGTGACGATGTACGTCTGCGGGCCCACGGTCTACAACTTCGCGCACATCGGCAATGCCCGCGGCCCGGTGGTGTTCGGCGTGCTGGCCGACCTGCTGCGCCGCCACTACGCGCAAGTGGTGTACGCCCGCAACATCACCGACATCGACGACAAGATCAACCAGTCGGCGCTCGAACAGGGCGTGCCGATCACCACGATCACCGAGAAATTCGCCGCCATCTACCGGCAGGACATGGGCGCGCTGGGGGTCAAGCCGCCCGACATCGAGCCGCACGCCACCCACCACATCGCCGACATCGTCGCGATGATCGAGCGATTGATCGCGAAGGGCCACGCCTACGCCGCCGACGGCCACGTGCTGTTCCAGGTCTCGACCTACGCCCAGTACGGTGCCCTCTCCCGCCGCAGCACCGACGAGATGCTGGCCGGGGCGCGGGTCGAGGTCGCGCCCTACAAGCGCGAGGCCGGCGACTTCGTGCTGTGGAAGCCCTCCCCGCCGGAACTGCCGGGCTGGGACTCGCCCTGGGGCCGCGGCCGGCCGGGCTGGCACATCGAGTGCTCGGCCATGTGCCAGGCCCACTTCGGCGACACCATCGACATTCATGCCGGCGGCGTCGACCTGCAGTTCCCGCACCACGAGAACGAGATCGCGCAGAGCCAGTGCGCCAGTGGCAAGACCTTCGCGCGCTGGTGGCTGCACAACGGCATGCTGACCTTCGACGGCAGCAAGATGTCGAAGTCGGTCGGCAACATCCGCACCGTGCACGAACTGCTCAAGGAATACCCGGCCGAGGCCCTGCGCCATGCCCTGCTCTCCGCCCACTACCGCCAGCCGCTCGACTGGTCGGAGGCACTGATCGAGCAGAGCATCAACACGCTGGACCGGCTCTACGGGACACTGCGCGATCTCGCCGATATCGAGGCCGCGCCGGTGCTGCCGGAGGCGGTCGAACTGGCGCTGGCCGATGATCTGAACACCCCGGCCGCGCTGGCGGAGCTCTCCAGGCTGGCCGCCGAGGCCCGCGCCGCGCAACGCGACTGGGCACAGGCGGCGGAAGGGCTCGCCAGGGCCAAGGCCGCCGCGAAGGCCCGCGAGGCGAAGGCGGCCTTGCTCGGCGCCGGTGCGGCACTGGGCCTGCTGCAGCAGTCGCCGGACGCATGGTTCGGCAAGGGTGCCGCCAACGACGACGCCCGCATCGACGCCCTCGTGGCCGAACGCAGCGCGGCCAAGAAGGCCCGCGACTTCGCCCGCGCCGACGCCATCCGCGAGGAACTGAGCGCCTCCGGCATCGTGCTGGAGGACACGCCGCAGGGCGTGCGCTGGTCGAGGAGGCGCGCATGAGCACGGCCGGGCCCGAGGCTCCGGTCTCGCCCTTCCCGATGGAGCCGACGCCGGCCGCGGCGCAGGCCGCCATCGCCGAGGAGTTCGGTTTCTTCGGCGACTGGTCGGAGCGCTACCAGTACCTGATCGACCTGGGTCGCAAGCTGCCCGACCTGCCGGCGGCCTGGAAGACCGAGGAGCACCGCCTGCTGGGCTGCCAGTCGAAGGTCTGGGTCGTACCGCAGGGCGACGCGCGGCGGCTCGATTTCCACGCCATCAGCGACTCGGCGATCGTCTCCGGGCTGCTGTTCCTCGCCCTGCGCGTGTATTCCGGGCGGAGTGCTGCCGAGATCCTCGCCACGCCGCCCGACTACATCGCCGCGATCGGTCTTTCCAAGCATCTCTCGCCGACCCGGAGCAACGGCCTCGCGGCCCTGCTCGCCTTCCTCCAGGACACCGCGCGCCGCGCCGGAGACCGCCCGTGAACCCACGCCCGCTCGCCCTCGCCGTGCTGCTCGGCCTCGCCAGCGGCGGCCTGCCGGCCGCCCACGCCGCGGCCGCCGCCAGCATGCCGCCGCACCCGCTCGCCGTGGCGCCGCCGCTCGCCGAGCTGGCGGTCGAGCCGGCCTCGTGGCTGCGGCCGCTTATCGAGCGACATCGCGCCGACCGGGCCCTCCTGGAGCACGTGCGCAGCCTGGTCGACGAGGGCCGCGACCCGCTGCTCGCCCCACGCCGCGACGCCCTGCGGCGAGCCTTCCTCGCCGACTGGACGGCACGCCTCGATGCCCTCGACCCCACCGCGCTCGACCAGGACGATCGCCTCGACCGCCTGCTGCTGCGCCGCCATCTCGGGATGCAGGCGAAGGCGCTCGACTTCGAGCGGCAGCGCCAGGCCGAGATCGCGCCCCTGCTGCCCGGCTATGCCGAACTGGTCGGGTTGTTCGAGGCCCGGCGCGACCTGGTGCAGGCCGAGGCACGGACCGCCGCCGACGTGCTGGAATCCGTCCGTGCCGCGCTCGCGGCGGACGCGCCGACCCTGGAGGCTGCGCTCGCGGCCGGCCGATTCTCGCCCACCCTCGCCCTGCGCGCCGCCCGCCACGCCGATGGCCTGCGCGAGGCGCTGGCCGACTGGCACCGCCACCAGTCCGGCTACGACCCGCTGTTCGGCTGGTGGGTGGACGCGCCGCAGGCCGCGCTCGACGAGGCGCTCAAGGTCCGCGCCGAACGCCTGCGCCGTGGCCTCGACGACCCCGACGGCGCGCTGCATGCCGACCCGATCGGCGATGCCGCCATCGTCGCGGCCCTGCGCGCCGAGGGCATCCCCTACAGCCCGGCCGAGCTGATGGCCGCGGCCGAGCGCGAGCTGGCCTGGTGCCGGGCCGAGATGGAGGAGGCGGCCCGCGCGATGGGGGCCCGCGACTGGCGCGAGGCGCTGGAGCGGGTCAAGCAGCGCCACGTCGAGCCGGGCCGGCAACCGGCACTGGTGGTCGAGCTGGCCGACGAGGCGGTGCGCTTCCTCGAGGAGCGCGAACTGGTGACCGTGCCGGAGGGCACCCGCCGTGGCTGGCGCATGAACATGCTGGACGCCGAGTGGCAGTTGCAGGCGCCGTTCTTCCTCGGCGGCCGCGACGTCTGGGTCGCCTTCCCCACCGCCGGGATGCCGCAGGAGCACAAGCTGAACGCTCTGCGCGGCAACAACCGGCACTTCTCGCGGGCGGTGGTGCACCACGAGCTGGTACCCGGCCACCACCTGCAGCACTGGCACGCCCAGCGCCACAACACCCACCGCGCCGATTTCGACAGCCCGTTCTGGCTGGAGGGCTGGGCGCTGTACTGGGAGCTCAGGCTCTACGACATGGGTTTCGCCGCGACCCCAGAGGATCGCCTCGGCATGCTGTTCTGGCGCAGCCACCGGGCGGCGCGGATCCTGTTCTCGCTCGGCGTGCAGTCCGGGCGGATGACGCCGGAGGAGGCGGTGGCGCTGCTGGTCGAACGCATCGGCCACGAGCCGCGCAACGCCCGCGCCGAGGTGCTGCGCTCGATCGCCGGCGACTACGACCCGCTCTACCAGGTGGCCTACCTGGTCGGTGGCTGGCAGCTCCGCGCCCTGCACGAGGAGCGCGTGCTGCGCGGCGGCTGGAGCGAGCGCGAGTTCCACGACCGCGTGCTGCGCGAGGGCAGCATGCCGATCCACCTGCTGCGCGAGCGGCTGTTCGACCGGGTCGGGACGGAAGCGCCGGCGGCCGACTGGCGCTTCCTCGACTCGCCGGCCAACGCCAGCGCGCGCTGAGTCAGTCGCCCATCTGCTTCTGCAGGTGCTCCCAGCGCTCCTGGGCGTCGAGCGTGCGCTCCGCGGTCGGCCGCGCCTCCAGCCGTTCCAGGCCGATCGGCTCGCCGGTGTCGACGCAGTAGCCGTAGTCGCCCTCGTCGAGCCGGCGCAGCGTGCTGTCGATCTTGTTGATCAGCTTGCGGTAGCGGTCGCGGGTGCGCAGCTCGAGCGCGTTCTCGGTCTCGCGGGTGGCGCGCTCGGCCTCGTCGCCGACGTCGCGGACCTCGTCCTTCAGGTTCTCGATGGTCTGCTGCGACTCCTCGACCAGGTCCTGCCGCCAGGCCAGCAGCTTGCGGCGGAAGTATTCGAGCTGCCGCGGGTTCATGTAGGGCTCGGCCGGGTCCGGCCGGTAGCCGGGCGGGAGGTCGACGCGCTCGACGACGAGGACCGGCCGCTTGGGCTCGTCCACCGGCCGCTGCGGCTTCTTGTAGCCGGCACGTCCCGCGGGTGCGGGCGGCTTGGTCCTGGAAGGCTCGGCGCGGGACGTGGCCTGGGGAACCGGCTTCGCCGGGGCCTTGGGCGCCGCGGCCGGCGGGGCGGCCGGGGCCGTAGCCCGGGGGGCCGGCTTCGCGGTGGATTTCGGCGCGACCTTGGCGGCGGGCTTCGCAGCCTTCGGCGCAACCTTGGCGGCGGGCTTCGCAGCCTTCGGCGCAACCTTGGCGGCGGGCTTCGCGGCCTTCGGCGCAGCCTTGGCACCGGGCTTCGCAGCCTTGGCGGCGTGCTTCACGGCCTTCGGCGCAGCCTTGGCGGCGGGCTTCGCAGCCTTGGCGGCGTGCTTCACGGCCTTCGGCGCAGCCTTGGCGGCGGGCCTCGCGGCCTTCGGCGCAGCCTTGGCGACGGGCTTCGCAGCCTTCGGCGCAGCCTTGGCGGCGGGCTTCGTGGCCTTCGGCGCAGCCTTGGCGGCGGGCTTCGCGGCCGGCTTGGCCACGGCCTTCTTCAGTGCGCTGGCGACCTTGCCGACCGCCTTCGCCATCTTGCCCATCGTGCCGACGGCCTTCTTGGCCGGCGCCTTGGCCGCTTTCTTTGCGGGTTTGCTGGCTGCCACGAGCACCTCTGGAATCGTTCATTGAGCCATTGCGGCGGGGTGTTATAGCCTGTCGCACCATCGACGGCAACCCGTGCAATCGCCCGTGCCTCCCCCTCCTCTGAGCGGCCTGATCCTTGCCACGCTCCGTGGCTACAAACGCTGGATCAGCCCCCTGCTGGGCCAGCACTGCCGCTTCCACCCGAGCTGCTCGCTCTACATGCACGAGGCGGTGGAACGCCACGGCGCGCTGCGGGGTGTATGGCTGGGTACCAAGCGCCTGTGCCGCTGCCACCCGCTGCACCCGGGCGGCGTCGATCCGGTGCCCTGAACGGGAGTCCGGCAGGGCGGGCCGGACGGTGGATCGGGCTTGGCAAGGCGAGCCTGTCGGCGGATCGGAGCAGGCTCGGGAGGGCGAGCCTGTCGGCGGATCGGACGACTGGGCTTCTCGAGGCGAGCCTGTCGGCGGATCGGGCCACCTGCTTCCCGCGCGATCGGGCGTCCTGCCCTCACGCGCGGCGCTCGGCTCC
>Ga0208370_100206_pt1 | contig 18464 bp, 15 predicted proteins | sample Subbio12Jun_QV11_FD_184822 | JGI IMG/M metagenome (GOLD analysis project Ga0208370, IMG submission 184822) | Serpentinite rock and fluid subsurface biosphere microbial communities from McLaughlin Reserve, California, USA -CR12Jun_QV11 (SPAdes) | ecosystem: Environmental > Terrestrial > Deep...
GCGCAAAGCGCCTGATGGCGGGCCCCCGCCCCATCCTTGCGGATGGTTCCCCTCCCCGCATGCAGGGAGGATATGCCAAGGAGAACCCCATGCTCGACGCCGCCATGCAGGCCCAGCTCAAGACCTACCTCGCCAACCTGCGCGAGGGCGTGGAACTGGTCGCCTCGCTCGACGACAGCGAGAAGTCGCGTCAGACCCGGCAGCTGCTGGAGCAGATCGCCTCGCTCCACGGTCTTGTCACGGCGCGCTTCGACGGCACCGACGCCCGCAAGCCCAGCTTTGTGATCCGCCGCGCATCCGACGCGGAAAAGTGGGTGCGCTTTGCGGGCCTGCCGATGGGGCACGAGTTTACCAGCCTCGTGCTCGCGCTGCTGTGGGCCGGCGGCCACCCGCCCAAGGTCGACGCGGACCTGATCGAACAGGTCCGCGCGCTCGAGGGCGATTATCACTTCGAGATGTTCTTCTCGCTGACCTGCCACAACTGCCCCGACGTGGTTCAGGCGCTCACCCTCATGGCGCTGGAGAACCCGCGCATCCACGCGACCCTGATCGAAGGCGGCACCTTTCAGGATGAGGTCGAGCGGCGCGACATCATGGCCGTGCCTGCGACCTTCCTGAATGGCGAGCCCTTCTACAACGGCAAGATGGAATTGGCCGAGATCCTCGCGAAGCTCGACAAGAACGCCGATGCGCGCGCCGCCGAGAAGCTCGCCGCCAAGGCCCCGTTCGAGGTGCTGGTGGTGGGCGGCGGCCCGGCGGGCGCGGCGGCGGCGGTCTATACCGCGCGCAAGGGCTTCAGCACCGGCATCGCGGCTGAACGCTTTGGCGGGCAGCTTATGGACACGCTCGGGATCGAGAACCTCCCCGGCACGCCCTACACCGAAGGCCCCAAGCTGACCGAGAGCCTCAAGCGCCACGTGAGCGAATACGACATCGACCTGATGGACCTCGCCCGCGCGGTCGAACTGCGCGCAGCAAAGGATGTGGGCGGGTATCACGAGGTGGTGATGTCGAACGGCGCAACCCTGCGCGCCCGTTCGCTCATCCTCTCCACCGGGGCGCGCTGGCGCAATCTTGGCGTGCCGGGCGAGGCGGAATATCGCAACAAGGGCGTGGCTTACTGCCCGCACTGCGATGGCCCGCTGTTCAAGGGCAAGCGCATCGCGGTGATCGGCGGCGGCAATTCGGGCGTCGAGGCGGCGATCGACCTTGCCGGGATCGCGGGCCATGTGACGCTGATCGAATTCGACGCCAGGCTGCGCGCCGACGAGGTGCTCCAGCGCAAGCTGCGCTCGATGCCGAATGTCGAGATCGTCACCAACGGCCAGACCACCGAAATCTTCGGGGAAAACGGCAAGGTGAGTGGCCTCGTGGTCAAGAACCGCGCCAATGGCGAGGAACGCCGCATCAGCCTCGAAGGCGTGTTCGTCCAGATCGGGCTTGTCCCCAACACCGAATGGCTACGGACAACGGGCTTGGAACTGTCGAAGTTCGGCGAGATCGTGATCGACGATCACGGCGCGACGAACGTCCCCGGCATCTATGCGGCGGGCGATTGCACCACCGTGCCGCACAAGCAGATCGTGGTGGCGATGGGCGAAGGCGCGAAGGCGGGCCTCGGCGCGTTCGATTTCCTAATCCGCAACGAGCCGGTCGAAGAGGTCGCGCAGGCGGCGTGATCCGCTCTCCACTGCTTCGATGAACGGGGCGGGTTCTATCGGGGAACCGGCCCCCTTCGTCATTGCGGGCCGCAGGCGATGCAATCCATGCCCCGCTTTTTCGACTGGTGACAATATTGATTGATGGATGGCCGCTTTGCCTCCGGCACCTTGCTGTCAGGCGCCGCCATTAATCGCCCCCCTCAATCAAATCCTCCGCATTAATCGATTGGACGCGTTATCCTGAAAGCGTCATTCTGCCTCCATAGGCTACGCCAGCAGGCGCGAGTCTGACCCCGATGGTAGAGGAGACACAGTCATGGACGCAAAGACCGGAGAGATGAGCGGCGGTTGCCCATTCCACGGAAGCATGGAAATGCGCAACCTGCTGGGCCGCACCAACCGCGACTGGTGGCCGCAGGCGCTCCAGATCGACATCCTGACCGAAGGCGGTCGCAGCGCGAACCCCTATGGCGAGGACTTCGACTACGCCGAAGCCTTCAACGCGCTCGACTACACTGCCCTCAAGGCCGATCTCACCGCGCTGATGACCGACAGCCAGCCTTGGTGGCCTGCGGATTACGGGCACTACGGCCCCTTCTTCATCCGCATGGCCTGGCATGCGGCAGGCACCTACCGGACCGGCGACGGACGCGGCGGCGCGAATAGCGGGCAGCAGCGCTTTGCGCCGCTGAACTCGTGGCCCGATAATGGCAACCTCGACAAGGCGCGCCGCCTGCTGTGGCCGATCAAGCAGAAATACGGCAAGAACATCAGCTGGGCGGACCTGTTCATCCTCGCCGGCAACGTCGCGATCGAGAGCATGGGCGGGCCGGTGTTCGGATTCGGCGGCGGGCGTGCCGACGTGTTCGAGCCCGAGAGCGTCTACTGGGGCACCGAGGAGCAGTGGGTCAACGAAGGCGTTCCCACCCGCATCCACCCCAAGGAAGGCCGCGCGCTCGAAAACCCGCTCGCCGCGATCCAGATGGGGCTGATCTACGTCAACCCCGAAGGGCCGCAGGGCAACCCGGATGATCCTGAAGGCATGGCCCGCGACATGCGCGAAACCTTCGCCCGCATGGCGATGAACGACGAGGAGACCGTCGCGCTCACCGCAGGCGGCCACGCCTTCGGCAAGGCCCACGGCGCGCATCCGTCCGACACCTTCGGCGGCGCTCCGGAAAGCGAGGACCTCCACCTGATGGGCTTCGGCTGGCTCAATGACGAGGCCGAGATCGCCCGCGGCAACATCACCACTTCGGGGATCGAGGGCAGCTGGTCGAACAACCCCACCAGCTGGAGCCACGACTATTTCCGCCTGCTGTTCAAATATGATTTTGAACTGGTGACATCGCCCGCCGGTGCCCACCAGTGGACGCCGATCAACCCCGATCCCGAAGACCTCGCCCCGGATGCGCGCGACCCGAACAAGCGCGTGCCCACGATCATGACCACCGCCGACATGGCGCTCAAGAACGATCCGGAATATCGCAAGATTTCCGAGCGTTTCCTGGCGCACCCCGAACAGCTGGACGACGCCTTCGCCCGCGCCTGGTTCAAGCTGTGCCACCGCGACATGGGCCCGCGCGTCCGCTATCTCGGGCCCGAAGTGCCGGAAGAAACGCTGATCTGGCAGGATCCGGTGCCCGCCGGCACGATGCCGTCCGATGCCGAAGTGGCGCGGTTCAAGGCGGCGATCCTCGCCTCGGGCCTGACGGTGAGCGAGCTGGTAAAGGCGGCCTGGGCCTCGGCCTCGACCTATCGCAATTCGGACCATCGCGGCGGGGCCAACGGCGCGCGGGTGCGGCTGGCCCCGCAAAACGCCTGGGCGGTCAATGATCCCGAAGAGCTGGCGCGGGTGCTCGATACCATCGACGCTCATCGCGGCGCGCTCAGCATGGCCGATGCGATCGTGCTGGCGGGCAGCGCGGCGGTCGAGAAGGCGGCCAAGGACGCAGGCTTCGATGTCGGCGTGCCCTTCATGGGCGGGCGCGGCGATGCGGGCGAAGAGCACACCGACGCGGCAAGCTTCGAGCCGCTTGAGCCCTTCGCCGACGGCTTCCGCAACTACCTCAAGACCAAGGCGCAGGTCCGCACCGAGGAAATGCTGATCGACCGGGCGCATCTGCTCGGCCTGTCGGTGCCCGAAATGACGGTGCTGGTCGGCGGTCTGAGGGCGCTGGGGGCGGTGAGCACGCACGCCAAGCACGGCAACAGCATCGGCGTGCTGACCGACCGGGTCGGCGTGCTGACCCCCGACTTTTTCCGCAACCTCCTCGACATGGGCACCAAGTGGGCCCCGGTCGACGGCAGCGGGGACGAGGAATATGTCGGCACCTGCCGCACGACCGGCGCAGAAAAGTGGCATGCGACCCGCGCGGACCTGGTGTTCGGCTCGAACTCGATCCTGCGCGCGCAGGCCGAGGTCTATGCCGAAAGTGGGAACGAGGGCAAGTTCGTGTGCGACTTCATCTCGGCCTGGACCAAGGTGATGAACGCCGACCGCTTCGATGTGACCTGGGCGAAGTATCACGCCTGAAGGGCAACAATCTGAAAATCAGGGGCCTCCGGTGGCGACACCGGGGGCCCTTTGCTTGCGGGAGCGATCGGTTCGGCCCGCGCGACCGCGCGCCCGTGCGCCCTCGCGCCCGGATAGCGTTAACCGGCCTTTCACTGCTCCTGCGGTAAGTCGCTGAAAGTCGGGCAGAGATGCCTTCAAAGGGCCGCAGATATGTCGCTGATCGAACCCCAATCGGTGTCGCAGCTTGCGCAGACCTATCCCCGTGCGCCGGGCCTTTTGCGCCACAATCTCGCCGCCGAGCCGCTGCTCGGGCTGCCCGCGCTGGCCGAGGCCGCGCGCGCCCTGCCCCGCCAACAGGTCGAGCGGCGCATCCACGATGCCGCCAACGGCGAGGCCTTCCGCCTGATCGAAGCCGACAACCACCCGGCCGACGCGATTGCCGCCGGATGCATCGACGATGCATGGATCATGCTACGTTATATCGAGCAGTTGCCCGCCTACCGCGCCCTGTTGGAGCGGCTGCTGGCCGAGCTTGCCCCGGCCATCGGCCCTGCCACCGGGCCGACGTGCGACATCAAGGGCTTCGTGTTCATCTCCGCCCCCGGCACCCACACCCCGTTCCACTTCGATGCCGAATACAACATCCTGTTCCAGATCGCCGGGGACAAGGTCTTTGCCACCTTTCCGCCCGCCTCGCCCTTCATCGATCTGGCGCGGCGCGAGGCCTATCATCTGGCGGGGGAGAACATGCTGGCCTGGCGCGCCGAATATGCGGCGTCCGCAGCCGAACACCGGCTTGCGTCCGGAGATGCGCTGTTCGTGCCCTATTGCGCACCGCACTGGGTGCATGCGGGCGATGCGCTCTCGGTCTCGCTCTCGGTGACCTGGCAATGCCGCCGCAGCCGTGCGGTGGCCGATGCGCTCTGGCTCAATCCGGTGATGCGGCGGATGGGCTTGCCCGCCTATGACCCCGAGGCGCACCCCGACACGCACGCGCCCTGGCTGCGGGCGGCGGCGCGGCGCGTCGGGGAAAGGATCGGCCTGCTGTGAAGCCGCTCGACGAAAGCACGCTGACAATCACGCCGCGCCCCCGCCCGTCGGCCCGTCCGCGCGGGGCGGAGCCGGCGCGGGTCGCCTTCCACCGTCCCGGGCAATTGAAGTTGCCCGCCCGCAGGCGCTGGGCCGAGCTTGCCACCTGCGCGGCGGGCGGCAACGTCTTCGCCGCCGACTGGTTCATGGAACCCGCACTGCACCATTGCGGGCGAGAGCGCTCGCTGCGGCTCGTGGTGGTCGAGGACGCGGCGCGCGGGTGGCTCGGCGCCATGCCGCTGACGCTCGATCCGATGATCGGGCGCTGGCCGCTGCCCAGCCGCCAGAGCTGGCACAGCGCCAACCAGTTCATCGGCACGCCGCTGGTGCGTCCGGGGGCCGAGAAGGTGTTCTGGGAGGCCCTGCTGGCACATCTCGACCGCCATCCGTTTCTGGCGCTCGGATTTTACGCCGCCACCCTCCCGCTCGATGATCCTGCCACGCTCGCGCTTGCGAGCCTGTGCGCCGAGCAGGGCCGCACGCTCCACCGGTGCCGCAGCTTCACCCGGCCTGCGCGGCTGGCCGAAAGCCCTGGCGACCCGAGAGCCGCGAAGAAGCTCGAAAAGCGGCTCGACGGTCTGGAGCGCAGGCTCACGGAGAACCATGGCGCGGTGCGGCTGGTGGTGCACGATCAACCCGAGGCAAGCGAGCCGTGGCTGGCGGCCTTCCTCGCGCTCGAACGGGCCGGGTGGAAGGGGCGCGCGTCGAGCGCGCTCGGCTGCCATGCCGCCACTGCGGGCCTGTTCCGCGAGGTGATCCGCGAGGGCCACCGGCGCGGCGTGGTGCGGCTCGCCAGCCTGACGGCGGGCGAGACAATCGTGGCGATGACCAGCTGGCTCGTCCAGCGCGGCCGCGGCTACGGCTTCAAGATGACCTTCGACGAGCGGTTCCGCAGCTTTGCGCCCGGACGCCTGCTGATGCGCCGGGTGGCGGGGATAGCGGCGGCGGAAGGGCTTATGCTGTTCGACACCTGCGCCGTGCCCGATGCGCCCGACGACCCGCTGTGGCCCGACCGCCGCGCCTTCGGCGACTTTGCCATGGCGATCGGCGGCCCTGCGCGGCGCGCGCTGTTCGACCGGCTGATGCACGCGCAGAATGTGTGCCAGCGCGGGCTGAAAGGCTAAGCCGGTATAGGCCAGCCGGGCGCTGAGCTTGGCCGCCTTGCACCTATTGCCAGATCGCGAACTCCCCGACCACCGCTTCGCCCGGCGATCATGATTATCGGCATGGCCCCTGCCCGTCGCCAATCGGCTTGACGCGCCTTGCTCATCATATAAATATGATATCATAATAATGCCAAAATCGGAGATTCGTCATGTCCCCGTCCGAAACCCCTTCTCTCAATCGCAGCCGCGAAGTCCCGGCCTCGACTCAAAGCGGCTATGTGATGCTGCTGGCCAGCCTGATGCTGGTGGCGCTGGCGGTCTGGCTGTTCATCGGCGCGATCACGCCCGACGAGCCTGACGGGCTCTGGCTGACCGGGGCGATCATCACCGGCGGCGTCGGGCTGTTCATTTTTGCCGGGTTCTACATGATCAATCCGAACGAGGCCGCCGCGATCCAGCTGTTCGGCGCATACAAGGGCACCGACCGCAACGAGGGGCTGCGCTGGGTTCTGCCGTGGCTGACCCGCAGCAAGATCGCGGTGCGCGCCAACAACGTCATATCGGAGAAGATCAAGGTCAACGACGCGCGCGGCAACCCGATCGAGATGGCGGCGCAGGTCGTCTGGCGCGTCACCGACACCGCGCAGGCGCTGTTCGATGTCGAGGATTACAACGAATTCGTGTTCGCCCAGATCGAGGCGGCGGTGCGCGCGATCGGCTCGCGCTATCCCTATGACGACATCGAACATCTTGAAGTGACGCTGCGCGGCAATCATGCGGAGGTCAGCGCCGAGCTGCGCCTCGCCCTGATCGAGCGGCTGTCGGTGGCGGGGATCACGGTCGACGAATGCGGCCTCACCCACCTTGCCTACGCCCCCGAGATCGCCGGCGCGATGCTTCGCCGTCAGCAGGCCGAGGCGGTGATCGCGGCGCGCAAGAAGCTGGTCGAGGGCGCGGTGACGATGGTGGAAATGGCGCTCCAGCAGCTTTCCGAAAAACAGGTCGTCGACCTCGACGACGAGCGCAAGGCGGCGATGGTCTCGAACCTGATGGTGGTGCTGTGCGGTGAACGCGACACCCAGCCCGTGGTCAACGCAGGGTCGCTCTACTGATCGTGCCATGAGTGCGAAGAAGGCCTTTGCCCTGCGTCTCGATCCGGCGCTTCACGATGCGGTCCAGCGGCTCGCCGATGCCGAACTGCGCAGCGTGAACGCCGAAATCGAGGTGCTGCTCCGCGAGGCGCTGTCGCGGCGGGGCGTGAAGGTGGCGCGCAGCCAGTCCGCCAGGCGCGGGCGTCCGCCGGGACCAAGTATACAGAAAGGATCGAACAATGCGTGATCAGGACAAGCCCTTCGTCGCTTACCGCCACGCGCCGGGCAGCTTACGCCTGGCGCCCAGAAATGCGTCCGGCTGGCGCATTATGCTGCTGTGGTCGGCGATGGTCGTCCCGATCATCGGCGGCTTTCTTGCGGTGCTGGTATCGATCGAACCGCGCACGACCGCATTTTACGTCACTCTGGCAGCATTCGTCACCGCGATGGCCGCTTGGGGCGTCGGAGGAATTGTGTACATGAGAACGCGAGCAGAGATCGTCGACATCGACGAACTGCTCAGACCCAAGCGCGAAATCGAGCGCGAGCGGCAGCGTTGATCAACCGAGACAGAGGCGCTTCGGGGAACCCTGCGCACACGCGCAACGTTATGTCGCCGTGCCTGTGAGCCCGCCTTTTGCCGCCATAATACTGGCCACCCAGGCGCAGGCGCTCCCGGCACTTCCCGCGCCAGGGGTTCCGGCTGCCCCCGCCCTTCCGCCGCCTCCGCCCGAACTGGTGCTCGAGGGCGACAATCTCGTCACCGTGCTGGTCAACGGCCGCCCGCTGCGGCTCGAAGTGACTGGCGAGGCGTTCGGGCCGCCAGTGCTCAACCCCGATGTCGCCGCCGCGCTCGGGCTGATGGTCGCCAATCGGCGCGGTTGGCGGTTCGGGCCGGTGGTGGTGGAGGGCTACAGCGGCGCGGCGGCGGTCGATTTCGGCGCGGGAGCGGGGCTGATGGCGCTGAGCTGGTCGGATCGCCCCGCCTCGACGCTGGCCGATGGGGTGATCGGCATTCATCACCTGCCGCACGCCCGCGTCACCTTCGTGCTCGGCCCGCCCGCGCCGGGCGAGCGCGTGCAGCGCCTCCCATTGAAGCGCGCAGGCGGCAGCAACGCCCGGCTCGGCACCGAGGCGGTGGTGGGCAAGAAGCGGCTGATGATGGTCTTCGTCACCGAACGAGGCCCCAACCTCGTCACCGCGCCCACCGCCAACTTCATCGCCACGCATCAGGAGGGCGGGTTCGAGGCGGGCTCGGACGGGGTTGCGGTGCTCGATTTCGGGGTCGAGCGGCCGACGCGGATGATGCGGATCGCCGAACCGGTCGTGGTGGGCGACCTCGCGCTCGATCGCTTTGCGGTGCGGGTGGAGGATTATGGCGAACCGAGGCGGGTGGGCGAGATCGGCGAGAACGATCCGCGATTCGACAGGGACAGCATTCTCGTCAGCCGCCGCAAGGGGCGCGGCAAACCCGATCTGCTGACCCGCATCGGCCGCGACCAGATCGCGCATTGCTCGCAGCTTACCTACGATTTCGAAAAAACGGAGATCCGCCTCGCCTGCGGCACCTCGCCAGAGGGCTAGCTGCGAGTGATGCAGAAGTCGCGGCGCGACGCGATCGGGCAGCCGGGCACCATCATCACCGTGCAGGTGCAGTCTGCCGCGACCAGCACCCGGTAAAGCCGGGTAAAGACCGCCGCATACCAGTGGAACAGGCTGTCGGGCGGCATGATGGTGTCATCGGCGGCGGAGCGGTCGATGGTGAAGGCCCAGGCACCCGCAGCGGTGAAGGTGCCCGCGCCGACGAAGGTCCAGGCGTGCTTCCTGATCGCTGCCATCAGCAGAGGTGCAGCAAGGCGGGCGGGAAGATGCTTGAGCAGCCATGCCGCCACGCGGGGGATGCGGTGCGCCATGATGTAATCGGCGGTTCGACTCCCCGCCTCCGCTGCGACGATGAAGGCCCCTATCGGGTCGTGCAGCGCCAGCCAGCGGTGGAGCCGCAGCGCTTCGATCTCGGGGATCATGTGTGCGCCCGAGGGCAGGCGGTGGATTTGCGCGTCGAGGAGGATCGCGCCGGTCTCGGCTGTCCCGAGCCGCTCTTCCATCACCGCAACCGTCTGGAGCACCGCATTGGGCCCGATCAGCGCGCGCCCGTGAACATGGGGCCTGCGCCGCCCCTGAAGGCGCGCCTCAATCGACATCGATCCGGTCCCGCCGACGCTGTTCACCCCGCTGCTTCATCTGGGCGCGCACCGCCTCGCGGCGCTCGGACGCCTGTGCGGCGCGGTCGGCAGCGGTTTCCCAGTCGGTCGCGGCGTCGGCGGCGGCAAGGCGGCTTTCGTCGAAGTGGAATTCGACCTTCTTCGCTGTCTGCGGGCCCCAATAGCCCGCCTTGCCGAGATCGTAGAAGGTGCGCTTGAACCCGGCCCGCAGGAAGGCCCACAGGCACCCCAGCAGATAGCGCCGCCGGAAGCCGGTGCCGCGCCAGGGGTAATGGAACAGCGCCTTGCGGCTGTAGAACCGCCGGTAGTTCTTCATCACACCGTCGAGCAGTTCACCGCGCTCCATAGCCGCAGGCTTCATGATCGGGGTGACAAAATTGTATTTCGAGAAGTCATGAACCTCGACCTGGTCCTTCAGCGTCTCGAACAGCGGGGTGTAAGGCCAGGGCGTGTACATCGCCCAATTGGCAAGATCGGGCTGCCAGTCCCACGCCATCTGGAAAGTCTCCTCCAGCGTCTCGGGCGTTTCATTGTCGAGGCCGACGATGAACTGCGCTTCGACGAAGATGTCGGCTGCGCGCAGCAGGCGGATAGCCTCCTTGTTCTCCTCGACCCTGGTTTCCTTGTTGAACCGGTCGAGCTTCATCTGCGCGGCGGCCTCAGTGCCAAGGCTGACATGGACCAGCCCGGCGCGCCGGTAGAAGGGCAGCAATTCCTTGTCACGGTAGATATCGGTGACGCGGGTGTTGATGCCCCACTTGACCTTGTCGGGCAGGCCGCGATCGATCAGTTCCTGGCAGAAGCGGATGAAGGCCTTGCGATTGATGGTCGGCTCCTCGTCGGCGAGGATGAAGAAGCCGACGCCGTGCTTTTCGTGCAGCTCCTCGATCTCATCGACCACGTGCATGGGATCGCGCACGCGGTAATCGCGCCAGAACTTCCATTGCGAGCAGAAAGAGCAGGTGAAGGGGCAGCCGCGCGCGAGGTTGGGGATGGCGACACAGGTGCCCAGGGGGATGTAGGTGTATTGCTGCCAGTCGAGCACGTCCCAGTCGGGCTTGATCGAGGCCATGTCCCTGATCGTGTCGGCGGCCTCGGTGGCGACGACCTTGTCGCCCTCGCGCAAGGCGAGGCCCTTGATGGCGCGGGCATCCTCGGGCCAGCGGCCATCACGGATCGCCGTGAACAGCGCGACAGCGATCTCCTCCCCTTCGCCGCGCACGATCACGTCGATATGCGGGGCTTCGGCGAGCACCTGCGCATACATGAAGGTCGCATGGATGCCGCCCAGCACCCTGACCGCGCGCGGCACGGTGAGCGCGGCGACTTCGAGCACCCGTTCCGCCGCGTAGATCGAGGGCGTGATGGCGGTGGTGCCGACCACATCGGGCTGAAGCGCGCGCATCCGTTCGGCCAGCGCCTCGTCGTTCAGCCCCTCGGTCATCGCGTCGATGAAGGTGATGTCGTCGAACCCGGCGCGCTTCAGGGGGCCGGTGAGATAGGCGACCCAGGCGGGCGGCCATGTCCCGGCAATCTCGGCCCCGCCGGATCGGTAATTGGGATGAACGAACAGGATGCGCATGGGCCGATTCCTCCCTCTTGAGTGCGCCCAAGGTGAGGGAGACTGCGCGCAGGGGCTTTGCGCTGGATCAAATGTAATTGTGCAGGGCTTGGTTCACGCCTAGACCGCAGAGGAGCAGAGACCGCAGAGACGATTACACGGCGAAGCCGCAATTTATCTCAGACGAAGATATGAAGATGTCGCGCCGGGACGCCGCCGGAACCACCCTCTTCGTGTTTTCCTGTGCAATCGATGAAGGCCGCTGCGCGGCACGACTGCATCTCAGCGGTCTCTGCTCCTCTGCGGTCTCTGCGTGAACCCCTGAGCGGCACCTGTTACTTCGCCGCGTGTTCCGCCCGCGCGATCTCGTGGAGCCAGTCGGCATGGCGGGGGGCTTTCTTGGTCTGCGACCATTCCTCCAGCATCACCGGGGCGACGCGGGCGAGTTCCTCGTATTGCGCGGCCGTGCCGATATCGGCGGCGAGTTCCACGCGGTGCCCGTTGGGATCGAAGAAGTAGATCGACTTGAAGATGCCGTGATGCGTCGGCCCGAGCACATCCACGCCTTGCGCCTCGATATGCGCCTTGGCCGCCAGCAGCGCCGCTTCCGAAGGCACCTTCAAGGCAAGGTGCTGCACCCATGCCGGGGTGTTGGGATCCTTGCCCATCTCCGGCTGGTTGGGCAGTTCGAAGAAGGCGAGGATATTGCCGTTCCCCGCATCAAGGAAGACGTGCATGTAGGGATCATACTCGCCGGTCGAAGGCACGTGATCCTCGGCAAAGGCGGTGGTGTAGGTCATGCCGAGCACGCGGGCATACCACTCCACCGTCTCTGCCGCGTCCTTGCAGCGATAGGCGGCGTGGTGGATACCGGCGAGGGTCACGGGGTGGGTCACGGTCCTGCACTCCAGTTCTTCGTCATGCTGAACCTGTTTCAGCATCCATCGAGCCGCCGCAAGCAAGGCTCGATGTCGAAAGATGGACCCTGATACAAGTTCAGGGTGACGGTTGTGGCTTTACGCCGCCGGTTCCTCGACGTTCAGCACGCCGCGGATGATCTGATCGCGCTCCATGCTTTCAAACAGGGCCTTGAAGTTGCCCTCGCCGAAGCCTTCGTCGCCCTTCCTCTGGATGAACTCGAAGAACACCGGCCCGACCTGCGCCTGGGCAAAGATTTGCAGCAGCAGCCGGGGCGCGCCGCCTTCTGTTGTCCCGTCCAGAAGGATGCCGCGCATCTTGAGCGCCTCGACATCCTCGCCGTGGCCGGGCAGGCGTTCGGCGAGCATGTCGTAATAGGTGGCAGGCGGCGCGGTCATGAAGGGCACGCCGAGCTTTTGCAGGCGGTCCCAACAGGCCGGGAGATCGTCGCAGATCAGCGCGATGTGCTGGATGCCCTCGCCGTTGAAGGCGCGCAGGAATTCCTCGATCTGGCCCTTGCCGCCCTCGCCCTCTTCGTTGAGAGGAATACGAATCTTGCCGTCGGGGGCAGTCAGGGCCTTGCTGGTGAGGCCGGTATATTCGCCCTTGATGTCGAAGAAGCGGATCTCGCGGAAGTTGAACAGGGTCTCGTAATAATCCGCCCAATACTTCATCCGCCCGCCATAGACGTTGTGGGTGAGGTGATCGATGGTGTGAAAGCCTGCGCCTTCGGGGCGGCGCTCGACGCCGGGCAGATACTCGAAATCGATATCGTAAATGGTAAGGCCGTTGCCGCCTTGCGCGCCCTCGTAGCGGTCAACCAGATAGAGGATCGCCCCGCCGATGCCCCGGATGGCGGGGATGCGCAGTTCCATCACCCCGGTCTGCACCGCGACAGGCTCGGCACCCCGGGCGATCAGATGGTCATAGGCCCTGGCCGCATCACGCACCCGAAAGGCCATCCCGCAGGCCGAGGGGCCATGCTCGCGCGCGAAATACCACGCGGCCGAACGCGGCTCGTAGTTGGCGATGAGGTTGATGCCGCCCTGCCGCCACAGGTGCACGTCCTTGGAACGGTGCTGCGCGACGCGGGTGAAGCCCATCGCTGCGAACACCGGTTCGAGCAGGCCCTTCTCCGGCGCGCAGAATTCGACGAACTCGAACCCGTCAAGACCGGCGGGGTTGTCGAACAGGTCGGGTGCGGGTGCGTTCATCGGTGATCCCCAGCGCTATATAGTTTCAATTGAAACTACATAGCGCAAGCCCGCGATTCGTGCAAGGCGGCGCTCTGAGTGTATTTCATCAACTAAAGGGGGGTGAGCCGTCCGATCGTCCGCCCGCGCTCGTCCTGCGTCAGCGACAGGCGCCTGCCGAACGGAGCGCCGCTTTTGAAGGCTGCGGCGGTCGCAGGATCGGACAGATCGGCATTGCCCACTACCCGTTCGCCAGCATCGGAGCGACCGATGACAACCGCCTCGACCCCCTTGGGGCCGCAGTTGATAGTATAGGTCTCGACCGTCGCCGCTCCCACCGGGCCGCCTGCCAGCGGCACCTTGACGGTGGCCTTGGGCAGCACGGTGAAGCGATCATTGCCGCGCCAATCGGCAGGTTCGGTCGAATAGATGCCGGTGGCATATTTGCTCATCCACCCGCCATTGGCGCCGACCAGCGCAAACGACCCCCGATCCCCCCGCACCCGCTGCACGGCTTCCGCGATGGCATGGGCGGAGTAATTGTTCCCTGCCCCGCCGAAGAACGGCAGCCCGCCCGTCAGCGTCAGCCCGCGCGGATCGTCAGGCGAAAGGCCGAAGTGGTCGCACTGGTTGAACACGGGAATCGCGAAGCAGGAGTATAGGTCGAGATAGCGCATATCCGCAATGCCCTTGCCCGCCCGCGCGAGCGCAGCCTCGACGCTCGCCAGCGAGGCGGGATTGGCCGCAAGGTCGGGCCGCTCGGAGAGCTTCAATTCGGTCGCGGCGCTGACGGCGTGGATGTGCACCCACTTGCTTTCAGGCACACCGAGCGCGCGCGCCAATCCGGCGCTTGCCACGATGATCGCCGCCGCCTGATTGACCTGATCGCGCGCCACGGTCATGCGCGGATAGGGTTCGGCGACGATGCGGTTCCTGTCGGTGACGGTGGCAAGTTCCTCCGCCGTGCGCACCACCGGCGCGGCCGCGTGCGGGTTTGCCGCCGCCACGCGCGTGAAGGGCGCGAACAGCTTGCCGATTTCCAGCCGGTATTCCTCCAGCCCCAGGCCGAGCCGGTGCCGCCGCGCGTTCTCGGCGAGGGCATAAAGCGGGATCGCCCCGCTGGCACCGTGCAGGAACAGATCCGGCTCCTGCATTTCCTCGTTTCCGTAGCCCTGATCCTCGCACTCGCCACCCACCTGCTCCGACCAGTCGGGGATCTCGCCCTTGGCGGTAAGGGCCAGCACGGTCGAAATCGCTTCGGAGCCGACGATCACCGCACAAGCGCTTTCGCCCCCTGCGATGGCCGAGGCGAACTCGCCCACCAGCTTCTGGTTGGTCTGCCCGCCGGTGGTGGTGAGGATCGCGCGGGTCGGGTTAGCGCCGACCCGCCGGGCAATCGCGCGCGGCACGTTGTCAGGCGCACCGAAGGGCGGCTTACGGCTGGGCCGCGACATTTCAAAGGCACGGATCGCGGCGAGGGTGTCGATCGCCTGCGCCACATCACCACGCGCGCCGCTATCCGCAATCGCCGCCGCCAGCGCCCGCCCGGCAAGGTCCATATAGGAAAGGGCCGCGTAGCCCGGCTCGCCCACCCGCTCCGAATACTGGCCCACGCCGATGATGACGGGGGTGTTATCGGGAACGTCACCCTCCGGCCTAGTCGACAAAATCGTTCACCCGCTCGACGATGATCGCCGGGGCCATGCCGCCCGCAGCGCACATGGTGACAAGGCCATAGCGCCCGCCGCGTCGCTCCAGCTCGTCGACGATGGTGCCGATCAGGATCGACCCCGTGGCACCGATCGGGTGGCCGAGCGCGATCGAGCCGCCGTTGACGTTGACCTTGTCCCAGTCGAGCCCGAGATCGCGCACGAACTTGGCGGCGACCACGGCGAAGGCCTCGTTGATCTCGTAGAGGTCGATATCGTCCTTGCTGAGACCCGCCTTTGCCAGCACCTTCTTCGCCGCCGGGACGGGGGCGTTGAGCATCAGCGTCGGATCATCGCCCATGTTGGCGGTGGCGACGATCCGGGCGCGGGGCCTGAGGCCGTGCCGTTCGGCATAATCCTTCGAGGTGATCAGCACGGCAGCAGCCCCATCCACCACGCCCGAGGAATTGCCCGCATGGTGGAAATGCCGGATCTCAAGATCGGGATATTTCTGGTTGATGAGCTTGCGGAAGGTGGTGCCCGCCTCGTCCAGCGGCACATCGGCGATCTTTGGGAAGGCGGGTTCCAGCTTGGCGAGATCTTCCATCGTGGTCTGGGGGCGGGGATATTCCTCGCGGTCGAGCAGCACCGTGCCGTCATCCGCCACCACCGGCACCACCGACTTGGCAAAGCGCCCCTCGCTGATCGCCTCGGCGGCGCGCTGCTGGCTGCGGTAGCCGACCTCGTCCAGTTCCTCGCGGGTGAAACCTTCCAGCGAGGCTATCGCATCGCCGCAGATGCCCTGATGCGACTGCGGGTGCACCGCCTGAAGCCGCGCATTGTAGCTGCCCATCATCGGCGGCTTGATCCCGGCGCGCATCTTCTCCTGCGACATGGCGGCGGTAAGGCTCATCATCTCGGTGCCCCCGGCGACGACGCAATCCTCCATCCCGCTCATGACCTGCGCGGCCGCCAGCGCAACGCTGGTGATCCCGCCGCCGCAGAAGCGATCAAGCGTGGTGCCGGACGAGGTGATGTCATAGCCCGCATCGAGCGCCGCCATCCGGCCCATGTCGCCCGCCTGCATACCGTCCTGCGTGGAGACCGACCAGATCACGTCATCGACCGTCGCGGTGTCGAGACTGTTCCTTTCCTTGATCGCCTTTAGCACCGTGGCGGCCAGGTGCTGCGGGTGGCACGCGGCCAGCGCGCCCTTGCCCTGCTTGCCGATCCCGCGCGGCGTGCGCACTGCATCGATGATATAGGCTTCGGCCATGGGAGACTCCTCTCTCGTTCTAGCGAAAATGCGGTTGACGCGTCCGTAAACCGACTGCACCAGTGGCACAAGAATTGCGTTTCGAAATGCAATGGCAAATTCGATAGGAGAGAGCCTCGTGAGCGACACCGCTGCCCCAGAAGTGCTGACCCAAGTCGAGGACGGCGTCCTCATCGTCACCATCAACCGCCCCGAAGCCAAGAACGCGATGACCAAGGCCGCCGCCGAGGGAATCGCCGCAGCGATGGACCGGCTCGATGCCGAGGACGACCTGCGCGTCGGCATCCTTACCGGCGCGGGCGGGACATTCTGTTCGGGCATGGACCTCAAGGGGTTCCTGCGCGGCGAATCCCCGAGTGTTCCGGGCCGCGGGTTCGGCGGCGTTGTGCAGGCCCCGCCGCAAAAGCCGCTGATCGCTGCGGTCGAGGGCTATGCACTCGCCGGCGGGCTCGAGCTGATGATCGCCTGCGATCTGGTGGTCGCCAACGCCAATGCGAAGTTCGGCATCCCCGAAGTGAAGCGCGGCCTCGTCGCCGCCGCCGGGGGCGTGATGATGCTCCCCGACCAGATTCCCGAGCGCATCGCGATGGAGCTGGCGCTGACCGGCGATTTCATCGACGCCGAGCGCGCCTACCAGCTCGGCCTCATCAACGAAGTGACCGAAGGCAGCGCGCTCGAAGGCGCCAAGGCGCTCGCAGCGCGGATCGCGGCCAACGGCCCGCTTGCGGTGCGCGTGTCGAAGCAGGTCATGAAGCAGTCGCGCGGCTGGGCGATGGAGGATCGCTACGCCAGGCAAGGCGAGCTGATCGGCCCCGTCTTCGTCAGCCACGACGCGCGCGAGGGCGCAGCCGCCTTCGCCGAGAAGCGCAAGCCGAACTGGACGGGGAAGTAAGGCCCTGAGAGAGTCCCCGCGCAGGCGGGGATCTCTCCGCCCAAGACCCCCGCCTGCGCGGGGGATCACCGCGAGATGTTGAAGAGATAGAGAGAGGAACCCCCAATGCCCGTCATCGATGTTCCGCCCCCCGCCTTCATGGAAGACGAGGAAATCGCCATCTTCGCCGATGCGGTCGGCAAGTTTTACGCCCAGCACGCGCCCCAGAAGCGGGTCGAGAAGTGGCGCGAAGACGGGATGGTCGAACGCGAGTTCTGGCGCGAGGCAGGCGCGGCCGGCCTGCTCGGCGTGAGCGTGCCGACCGAATATGGCGGCCACGGCGGGGACTTCCGCCATGATATGGTGGTCATTGCCAAGCAGGGCGAACACGGTGTCGACGGCTTTGGGGCCTCGCTCCACAACACCATCATCCTGCCCTATCTGGTGCGCCATGGCACTGAAGAACAGAAGCAAAAATATCTCCCCCGCCTCGTCAGCGGCGATCTTGTCAGCGCCATCGCGATGAGCGAACCGGATGCCGGGTCCGACCTCCAGAGCATCAAGACCACCGCGTTGAAGGACGGCAATGGCTACCGCCTCAATGGCTCGAAGACCTGGATCTCGAACGGCCAGCTTGCCGACTTCATCATCGTCGTCGCCAAGACCGATCCCAGCGAAGGCGCCAAGGGCATCTCGCTGCTGCTGCTCGAAACCGAAGGCGCGGAAGGCTTCCAGCGCGGCAAGAAGCTCGACAAGATCGGACTCGATGCGCAGGACACCAGCGAACTGTTCTTCGACAACGTGTTCGTTCCGGCCGACAATCTGCTCGGCGGCGTCGAAGGGCGCGGGTTTTATCAGCTGATGGGAGAACTGCCGCAAGAACGCCTGGTGATCGCGATGGGCGCGATCGCAGGGATCGAGAAGGCGCTCGACGTCACGGTCGAATACGTCAAGAACCGCAAGGCCTTCGGCAAGACGATCTGGGATTTCCAGAACACCCAGTTCACCCTCGCTGATCTCAAGGCGCGGGGCACCGCTGCCCGCGTGTTCGTCAACGACTGCATCGCCAAGTTGCTCGAGGGCAAGCTCGATGTGGCGACCGCGAGCATGGCGAAATACTGGGTGACCGAGCTGCAATCGGAGGTGGTCGACAAGTGCCTCCAGTTTCACGGCGGCGCGGGCTACATCAATGATTACGCCATCGCCCGGATGTATCGCGACACCCGCATCGCGCGCATCTATGGCGGCTCGAACGAGATCATGAAGATGCTGATTGCGCGCAGCATGTGATGAGGTGCAGCCCCCTTCC
>Ga0208370_100208_pt1 | contig 18412 bp, 16 predicted proteins | sample Subbio12Jun_QV11_FD_184822 | JGI IMG/M metagenome (GOLD analysis project Ga0208370, IMG submission 184822) | Serpentinite rock and fluid subsurface biosphere microbial communities from McLaughlin Reserve, California, USA -CR12Jun_QV11 (SPAdes) | ecosystem: Environmental > Terrestrial > Deep...
CACGGGCGCGAACCTCCGGCGAAAACTTGTTCGTCGTCTTGCTCATAAGGACTCCATCTACTCAAGAGTTGGAGCCTCCGGCAATCCCGGGGCGGTTCAGTCTCATGGATCAGTCGAGCATTAAGTCATCGCCGCCGCTAGCAGCAGCCACTCGCCCGATCGCGTCAATCAGGGCGTTCAACGCCACCGGTTTCTGAAGCACATCATTGGCACCAGCCTCATGGCAACGCAGTTTGAGATCAGGTGCCATGTCAGCTGTCACGACAATCACCGGCGTATCGCAAACGGGGGCTGCCATAGCTCGCAGGCGACTTATCGCGGTCAAACCATCGATCCCCGGCATCCGCAAATCCATCAGGACAAGATCAAACGCGGAGGCGGCAATCATGGCGAGGCCGGTCTCGCCATCCTCTGCCTCGGCCATGTCGATGTCGATCACCCGAAGCATGTCGCGCACCACGCGGCGATTGAGCGCATCGTCTTCGACAAAAATCACGCGCATCAATCAGTCGCTCCAATCACTGGCCCGCGAGACGTAGATCATGCCACCTGCGATTGAAACCCTGCGGGCGCCTTGGAGGCTTCAAGGGCCGCGATAAGATACGCAGCCTTGAGCGGCTTCTCCAGCACGACGTCCGGGCCAGCGACCTGCGCGGCCGAGATCGGCACGCCATCGTCTGTTCCTAGCAACACGATACAATGCGCCTGATGTTCGCGTGCCAAGGCTACGAACGCAGCGTAAGCGGCCAAGGTGTCAGCTTCGTCAGCGAAGACCGATGTGTCGACGACAATTTGGCGGACTTGCCCTGATCGCATGAGCTGCGCCGCTTGATCCACGGCAGTGACCCCGACCAGCGAGCCCCGGTGAGGCTGGATTACGGCCTTGATCTTGGCGAGGCGCAGTTCGTTGCTGTCGAGGACCAGCGTCAGGTCGGATGCCGCAGCCGGGTCGATCCCGGCGCCCGGTGTAGCAGCCTGAGAACTGGGCAACGCGGCAGATCTCTTGGCGTCTGACGGAGCAACATCGCCTCGTTCCGCGGCAACCGGCAGGGTCAGGCGGAAGACCGAACCGCGCCCTACCGTGCTTGTGACGCTGATCGTGCCGCCCAACGCGGTCATGATGTTGCGGCAAATTGCCAGGCCCAGCCCAGCGCCGCCGAAGTCGCGCGTCATACCGTTGTCGACCTGATGGAAGGCCTCGAACACGCTCTCCAGTTGTTCTGCAGGGATGCCGACGCCGGTGTCTTCGACGGTTATTTCGATCGACCCAGCGTCATTCAGGCCGGCAGTCACCGTAATGCCGCCCTCCGGGGTGAACTTGATGGCATTGGCCAGAAGGTTGAAAATCACCTGACGGATGCGGCCTGCATCTGTGGTCACAACCGGCATCGCTGCTTTTTCCACGAACGAAATGCCGATGCCCTTGGCGCTGGCTTCGGCCTGCCAGAACAGCACGCCCTCCTTGAGGATCGCACCCAAGTCAGCAGGCGCGGCCGCGATCGTGATCCCGCCGTTCTCCATCTTGGCGACATCAAGCAGATCATCGACCAGCGACTGCATTGTCTGCCCGGCGCCCAGCACCAGGCTAACCCTTTCGCGCGTTTGCGGATCCAGCCCCTGATCGGCGAGCAGCACCTGCGTCATGCCCATGATCCCGTTCAGCGGCGTGCGGATTTCATGACTGGTCATGGCGAGGAAGTCGGTCTTGGCCTTGAGCGCCAGCTCCAGCTTGCTGTTGACTTCGGTGAGGACAGTGTTGGCAGCCCGCACTTCGTTCCGGCTGCGCCTGATCGACACCAATGCAATGCCCGCAACGATGACCAGAATAAGGGCTGCACCCAGCAGGCCCTGAACGATAAGGGCTTTCTGCCGTTCGATCTGCACATCGCGTTGGAGCTGGTCCTGCTTCAGCTGCGCAATCCTGGCCTTCTGGTTGGCTGAATTGAACTGCGCGCCGAGCAACTGGGAGCTAGCCGTCGAGATAAGGTCACGGGCCTCGCTGTCGAGCCGTTGAAATGCCGTGAGGTGTGGCAAGGCTCGGGCAGGTTGATCATTGCGGGCATAGAGATCGGCCGCAAGCTTGTGGAACTCCCGGTAGGCCAGATCGGTCTGTTCAAGGTCGGTGTCCTCAAACAGACGCTCTATGAACATCATCGCGTTGCGGTCGTCGCCTCGCTTCATGGCAATCGCGGCTTTGACGCCGTAAACGAATGGAAGCCAGTCGCGAGCCTCGCCCGTTGCTCCAACGCGTTCGGCCTTCAAGGCGTTGCTGGCAGCCGCATCAAGCTTTCCGAGTTCGATCTGGACAAGAGCCAGATTGGTCAGGATGCGGGTCTCAAGCAAAGGGCTTTCGAGTTCACGGGCGTTGGCAAGGGCGGCGGTAAATGCCTCTTCGGCCTCTTTTCGGCGCCCCAGAGTGCGGAAAGCTTCGCCGCGATTGTTGTTGGTAGTCAGCGAGAAGGCTGGATCATCGTTGTAGATGTCCTGCGCGTCATCAGCATATGCAAGCTCTCGCTCGTGATCGCCGGCCTCGCCATAGATCGCGCCGATGTCCTGAAGCGCAATCGCCTGAGCACGCCTGTCTCCGACAATCTTGTAAATCCGATGCGCTTCTAGATAGTCGCGCAAGGCATCGGAGGCCTTGCCGTTGATGGCAGAGATTGCGCCCTTGGAGCGCACAAGGTCGCCATGAAGCTTGGAGTTCGGCGCGGCCGCCTTCACCAGCGTGAGCGCTTCATCAACTTGCCGGTCAGCCTCGCTAAACCGGTTCAGTCCGATATTCGCCTCAATCCGAAGCCAGAGCGCTGTGGCTTTCGCCACACCCTGCTCGCCTTCCGGCAGCTTTTCGGCCTGTGCCATCGCGCGGTCCACAATACGCAGGGCCTGCTGCGGATCGCTCATCATTGCGGTTTTTGCCGCTTCGATTGACTGGTTGAATCGCGTGGCTTCGTTACCGGCAGCAAAGGCCGGGCCCTGCATCGCAGCCGCCAGCACGAAGGCAATCAATCCGGCAAGAGCAGTCCGCAGCATCCGGGCAATCTAGCCGGAATTGGTAAACAGACTGGCTACACGCGTTAGCCGGTCTGTTTACCTCAATCAGAAGGCAAGGCTGACCCTGCTGCCCACGGTCCAGCGGGCAATGTCCTGTCGCACATCGCGCAGTTCATAGCTGCTGAACATCGTGACTTGGCCGCTGCCTTTCATGATCGGTGCCCCATAATGCGCTTCGGCCCGTAACCGCCGCATTTCCGGCTGAGCGATGTCGGCGCGCTGGGTGATGATGCCGCGTTCGCCGGTTTCACGGTTTACCACGCCTACTGACTGAAACTCCAGCACGCCCCGTTCCATCTGCAAGGGCTGAGCGATCGAAAAGCGCAGATTGTCCTGCGATCCGAGCAGCTTCTGCTTGGCAAAGCCAGCCTGCCATGCCGTGCTGGTCACATTCTCCAACCGCAGGCTGGCATTGGCACCGGTCTGGCTCCGCGCGACCGTCGCCGATCCGAACAACTGGAACGTCTCGCCAATCAGAGTATCCGCAGTCAGTGTGGCACTGCGCGACACGCCGCCGCCACCGAAATCGTCACGCACCAGCGAGCGCACACCAAGGAGGGCATTCTCTTCGTCGAGCTGGGTCAGCGAAAGGCCAACATTGGTCGACCCGCCGAACGCATAATCGACACGCACGTTAGTGGCCGATGCGGCGTAATCGCCCAGCAGCCGCTGCTGTTCGAACAGCTCAGGTGATTGCTGGATGAGGCTGAATTCGGCGTCAATATCCCGGAATTCCTCCGCAAACCCAACGCCCACGGCCAGGTTGCGGGTCAGCTTGACCCGCGCTGCCATGTGCGACTGGCCCGAGGCAAAGCCCAGCAGCGGATCATTGCCGCCTGTCAGCGGATCAAAGTCGGATGCCATCTGCATCGCACCATTGCCAGCGAGGGCCACAGCGCTTTCGCCAAAGCCGAACGTAAAGGACACCTGGTCGTCGGGCGCGGCGACCCGGATGCTGGAATTCATTCGCGTGTTAAACCCGAACCGGGTGTCCACCGTGCGCAAATTACCGCGCATGGCAACCGACCACGCACCACCGACGCCGCCAAGGCTGACAGACGGAGTGTCGGTCAGGCTGACGAACTTTCCGCCGTTTGCCGCACCGCCATTCGAGACCCACGCCATGAACAGATCGAACATGTGCTTCTGGAACATCCGCCCATCGACGTTGCCGCCAAACAGACGGCTCGAAAGCGGGATCAGGAAGTCGCGTTCCGCGCTGTCGATCTTTTCGAAGGCGCTGAAATAGAGGTTCCGGCTTGACCAGACCGGATTGACGCCGCTGGACCGTAGCGTGCTGGCGCTGATCTCGGTCATTTGACCACGATCCACCAGATAATATTTGAGGTTGTCGAAATCGAGCGCAGACTGCGCCGCTGCAATATCGAGTAGCCCATGGCCGTAGATTGGATCAACTCCGGGCGCGCCCAGATCCTGCGCGCTCTCCAGAATGATCTTGGCGACATCGCGCGGATAGTTTTTCAGCCAGGGCCAGCGATCCTGGATCAGTGCAATCGCGCCAGACACAAGCGGCGCTGCAAACGAGGTGCCCGACATGCGGGTCACGCCGCCATTGCCGTCCGACACCAGCAGCAGTTCACCTGGCGCGACGAGGAAGCGGTTCATCAGCAGCCCGCTTTCCTTCAGGTAATCAGCCGTCCGGAAATACGGGTCGTTCGGGTTCCAAGCGGACGTATTCTTGCAAACACCGCCATCGGTGATGCAGGCGGTGCCGGGGCGGTTCGAAAAGGCCGAAATCTGGCCAAACGGATCAACCGAGCCGACAATCAGGAAGGTGCTGTCAAGCGCGCCATTCATCACGATATTGGCGCGCTGGGTGGACCCGTCATTACCGGCAGCAATGACGTAGATCGTGTTGTCCTTGAAGCCGTCAATCTCGGAACGCCGGAACACATCGCGCCATTCAGCCGGAAGGGTGAAGCCCGGCACCCCGAGCGAAAGGTTGATAACAGACGCACCGCGTTGCCCCACCTCGGTAATGCCTCGCGTCACATCGTTCCAGCTTGCGGTGAAGGTGCGGTCGAACGGATTGAACGCCGCAATCTGCGCGCGCGGGGCGATGCCCATCACGCCGCGCCCGTCGTGAGAGGCTACAATCAAGCTGCCGACAGCTGCGCCGTGGGCGTTGTCGACGTTTTGATATCCGCCCGAGTAAATTACCTTGGAGCGGACGTCAGGATCATTGGCCGCGAAGAAATCGATAAGGCCGATCACCGCCTTGCTGCCACCGCCTTGAACCTGCGTCAGCGCTGGGGTCCAGCGCACCGCGTTCATCCAGTGATCGTAACGGTCCATGCCCGAGAAGTTCATGACTGTGTCATACCAGTCGAGCAAGAACATGCTGCGGTCGAACGCATCTAGGCTCGCCAGCGTACTGGGGTTGGCAAGGTTGACGTTCCACTTGGCAAGGAACGGGTTGGCAACGGTCGTGGTGAAGTCCTTGCCCGTCTGGGCAGCCACATCGTCTCCCCATTGCTGCTTTGAGGCAGCAAGAAGCTGGCTCAGTTTGGTAATGACGTCAGCGTAATTGCCGCTCGTCTGCGCCGCCGTCCAGCTGGCGATGATCGCTTCACTTGCGGGCAGGAAGCTGTCCGTGAAGCTGGTGATCTGGATGAACTTGGGGTCGAGTTCCCCGGTCACCGGCGTTAGATCGCCCCAGAATGTGCGAATGCGGCCTTTGAAAGGATCGATATCACCCTTGAAGGTGCGAATGCGTCCCTTCGAAGGATCGATAGGGCCAGCCAAGCTGAATACCATTCCCAGATGGGGCGCCAGGTCACCGGTGAAGGTCCGAATGCGCCCCTTGAGCGGATTGACCCCGCCAGCGGCTGCGGCATTCTGACCATAGGACGCCAGAGTTCCACCCATGGCAACAATGGGCCTCGGCGCAGCAGCCAGCGCAAAGACCTCATCGGAAACTTCGATGTCCTGCGCGGTGTCTTCGACCCGGATCGGCGGCTGCGCAAACGATTGCGGAGATGCATCTTGGGCCAGGGCGGGCTGTGCCACGGCAAGCGACGCCGCCAGCGCAATCGCGCTTCCGAAGACCTTCGTGTTGATGTGCGTGCGCATAACTTGCCCCTAATTTCAGCTCACGGCTTTAGGCCCGAGGCAATGAAACGTGAGCAAACAGACTGGCTTAACGTTTACCCGCCAATCACCCTGAAGATTTCGCAAACAAGGGGCTATTGCGCTGCTTTTATGGGATTTTGCTGTTCGCTGTCCGCGCCGAAATCGCGCACAAAATCAATAAACTTCAAAGGCTCAAGCGGCCGGGAGATGAGGTAACCCTGTGCCAGATCGCAGCCCATGACCTTGAGCAGCGCCATGCTCAGCTCGTCGTCCACGCCTTCGGCCGTCACCCGCATATCCAGCGCGTGAGCAAGATCGATCGTCGCGCGGGTGATGAGCGGATTGCGGTGGCTGCTGCTGAGCTCGGCAATGAAGGCGCGGTCGATCTTGAGTTCGCTTGCAGGTAGGCGCTGGAGGTATTCTAGCGATGAGAGCCCCGCGCCAAAGTCATCGATGGCGATAGCTATGCCGGCTTTTGCAAACCTGTCGAGGTTGCCGATGGCTATATCGGGCTCGGCAATCACTGCGGTTTCGGTTATCTCGATCCCGATCTGGGCCCGCGTCTGAGATACCATCTTGAGGAGGTCGTCGGCAAACTCGCAGTCGGCCAGAAGCGATCCCGAAACATTGACGAACACAAGCAGGGAATGCCCTGCTGCAAGGAACCGTTCGTTATCCGCAATCGCCGCTGCGAGCGTCCAGCGCGTCACTTCCTTGATTGTGCCGGTCTGTTCGCAAAGGGCCACAAGATCGCCGGTATTGATTTGCTGTCCATCGGCACGCGTCCAGCGCAACAGTGCCTCAGCCGAACAGATCGTTCCTGCCCTCAGATCAAGCTTTGGTTGATAGGCCAAGGCTACTTCGCCATTGGTCATGCCGATCTGAAGATCACGTAAAAGGTGCAGCCGGACCTCGGGGCTGTCATCCATGCTGTCAGTTCCTTTCCCCCCTTGAGAGTTCAGGTGCGGAGCGTCGGGGCGATCCCTGCCATCATCAAGGATCGTGGCGTGAACCGTGCAACTGAACATCGCACCTGCAATATCCGTCGCTTCAGCAAGAGCGGTTATTGCGGCGCTGATCTGGTCTTCCAGGGGCACATCCGCGTTGACGGCGAATGACACTGTTATCGAATTGCTGCCAACTTCGGGCGGTTGGGCGAAGGCGGCCTGTTCCGCCAGCCTGCGCGCCAGTGCGCCAAGCAGCGCCGTTGCCGTTTCCGGGCCGAGAAGGTGCCGGATCGCCGATATCTGGCTGAGGTCGAATTGAACGCGGGCGAGGCCGACTTGGGGTCCGTCTGCCGAATTCAGAGGGTGCGGTATAGATGGCGCAGTTTTTGACCTAACAAACAGCGTGCGGCCCAGTGCAGCAACAACTGCAACACCCGCCATCAACCCTGATATGTCTGATCCAGCCAGTTTCATCGCTCGACCGTAGCCAGATTGCATAAAGATCGGGTAAACTGGAGGCTTGGCCGCTGTGCCGGGGCCTGGTATCGGCTTGCGACCGTAGGGATAAGTTTCATCGGGAACAAGGATAGGAGTCCACATTTCCCCATCGCGAAAGCCCCCGGAAAACCGCTGGTTGAAATACGCCGGAAACTGCATTTGGGCGAACAAGTGACAAACCACGATTCCCGGTTCAAGGCGGAGAAACGGGTAGCGGAGGTGGCGCTGCGCCGCCCTCCGCCCACCAGCGATCCATGCTAGCCTGAAATTGCCCCCTTGTTCTGTCCCGCGAGCGCTGCAAATGCAGCGTCGATGATCGCCTTGTCTTGATCACGCGCCTTCTGAAACTTTTGCGCCTTGGCTGGAAACAACTTTTCCAGTTCGAGATAGCGATCTTGTAGACGCTTCTCGGCAGCGTTGAGCGCTTTGCCGGTATCGAGAGCCTTTTGACGCAACCGGAACATCCTGAAGACCCATTCCGGCGCGCCGCGCAAGTCGACGGTCTTCGGTTGGCCTTGCGGAATGGGCGAGGGGAACATCTCCAGCCTGTTGCCCACAACACGGGCATGGTGGTCGTTTTTGGTCACCGTATCCAGCAGTGCAACTGACCGATAGAGGGCGTTGTTCTGCCGGATGAAATCATCCCTCTCGATTTGCAGCTTCGCCTTGTAGGCTTCCAGATCCCACTTTTCACCGCGAAGCCGTTCGGCATCCATTTTCAACGTCGTGCGCTCTGCTTCGAGGGCGGCCTTGTCAGCTTCTATGGCTTTCAAAGCGGCCTGTTCGGAGAACAATTCCGATTTGATACGCTCGAGATCGGCTTTTGTCTGCGTGGTTGCAGCCACCGCCGCGTCACGCCTGGTCGACCATCGCATCGAGGATCGTGACGCTTGAATGTAACTGCTGCTTCATTGCAAACAGGGCGGGTATAATGCCCGAGCCTTGAAGCCGCTCGCTTTGCCAGCGCTTGATGTAATGCAGGTAGGTCTCGAGGCTTCCCTCGCCGCCGCAGGCAGCTTTCAGGTCGCGGGTTGAGAGAACCTTCGCGGTTTTGTTGAAGTGGGTATCAAGGTGGATTTTGGCCACTCCATAGGGTGGCGCTTTAGGTATTGATTTCATGCGCAATTCTCGACGCTGCGAGATCGACGTTGACGTGCCGCCCTGTCAGCAGGGCACAAGCAAAGGCCGTCAGCGCCGTTCTCGGCGTTGAAAGGAGCGGGAGCGCATTGGCGCGTCCCGCAGTTCAAGCTTACGAGTGAGTTTTAAGGGGCTGACCAGCTCTGTGGGGGCTGGCTGAGCTGCCGGGTCGCGGCGGCCAGAGGGTTTCGGCTATAGTATCGGGCGGCATAAGATCTGGCGCTTGCCATCAATGAAACCATAGGGTCGTCGATTACATCACACCGATGACGGATCAATACGCACCCAATGATGATGAGAATGATCATGGTCATGGAACGATCTCACGCTTGTATTGATAGTGAGCATAATTGTAGATTGTGGATTTACTGAATCAAAGGGTTCGGCGAATATTTTTGAAAAAAATTTTTCGTCAAAAATCTGGCTGATTTTTTGGTGGCCCCTTGCGCGGTATTCGTCTGCCCAAAGGAGACTGCGGCGCGTAATGCTCCATGCATGCCGCCTCTGAGGGAAAATCCTTGTCCTGAGCCCGGCGGGTGAGGCGGTTGAAGAAGGGAAAAATTGAAGTGGCCCTTCGGCCGACCTCGCAATGACGAGGTAAATGTATGAATAAAATGACGAGCGCCGCCAGCGACCCCGCCGCCGGGATTGCCGAGCAGGGGGTGCGTAGCGGCGCGAGCTGCAGGGGATTTTGGGCAATGAAGGGCTCTCCGAAATGCCTCGGTGAACCGGCATGTGACAACGCATGTGACACTCCGCCTCACCGAGAGGTAAAAAGCGGTTTCCTTTCAATGCTTTGCGAGAAAAGTGGTCGGGGAGACAGGATTCGAACCTGCGACATCTTGCTCCCAAAGCAAGCGCGCTACCGGACTGCGCCACTCCCCGACGCCCGGGTCGCCTTAGTTTTCCTGTCGTCCCGGGGCAAGCGCCGCGTGCCGAAAGTGTAGGGAACGGCACCCTGAGCCTCTGAATGGTCCCGGCGCATATGCTCAAGCTGTTCGCGTTTGCCGCTGCCATTGCCACCAGTCAGCCGCCGCCGACGCGGGGAAAAACATCGGAAAGCTCGGGCGGGATTGGCGAATTTCCGACCATCGCCAAGGCCGAAACGCGGACGCGCCGGTGTTGCGCCTTTCCGAATGATCGCCCCCTCCGGTGGGCCCGGCAGGATTCGAACCCGCGACCTAGCCGTTATGAGCGGCCAGCTCTAACCGCTGAGCTACAGGCCCATGCGCACAAGGCGCCGGGGGGCAAGACCATGATCAGCCTCTACGCGCGCACAACGCCGCAGACAAGCGCCGGAGCGCGGCTATCCGCCGGTTGCGGCGATGATATCGGCGACCGTGCAACTCGCAACCCTGCGGGCGGCAAGGTGGCGGTAGACCCCCTCGAGCCAGGCGTAAAGCGCCTCGACCTCGGCCTCGTCTGCCGCATAGGGCGTGTGGCCGGGGGCGAGGGTGGGGCTGTGGAACGACAGCACCAGCACCGGCAGCCCCTGATCGAGCGCGATGTCGACCCCGCGCAACGCCTCGTCCAGCGAGACGCCTTCGGGGGTGAGGGCGATGCGTTCGAGCAGGCCGAGGCGGGAAAGCGCGCCCATCGCTCTGGGGATGCGCTCGCCGAGCGGCTGCACCTGCCGCCCCGCGCCGCGCAGCAAGCCGGAATGGACCGTCGTCACCGGCAGTTCCAGCAGGCGCATCGCCCCATCGACCCAATAGGGCGCAAGCGGGTGACGGCTGTAATCCGGTCCGCCCTGGTCGCTGTAGTCGAACAGCGAACGGACCGAGGTGTCGACCCGGATCCCGGCCCGCTTGAGCAGTTCGGCGGTGTGGGGTCCAAGGCCATAACGGCCCGCGCGGTAGATCAGCGGCGCGCTGCCGAAGGCGGTCTCGATCGCGTCGCGCAGGGCCATGAACTTGGCCGCCTCCAGCTCGCGCGGCAGGTTGCCGGCGAAGGAGTTGTGCACGCACACCTCCTCCTCGAAGGGCGGGTTGACCCAGGGGTGCAACTGCACGCCCACCTCCGCCGTCCCGCGCCCCACCGCATCGCCGATGATCTCCACGGCGGGCGGGTTCTGCACGATGGGCCAGTCGACAAGATAGACGGGATGCGCCCCGATCCCCTCGCAGAAGGCCTGGAAGCGCGGGATCGCATCGACATGGCTGAGACCATAGCCCTCGCGCCGGAAGGGGCCGGTCCAGTCGAACTCCTCTTCAGTATCGACCGTCAGAAGCACCCGCTGGCCGAAGCCGGGGGCGAAGGCGGCGCCGCGCCCTGCGGGCGGCACGTCGAGCATCGATCCTGTGGTCATCTCTCCTGCCCCTCTCCCGATGCGGCGTGTCAGGCCGCCCCGGCGCTGGGCAGGGCGGCGATGTCGGTCAAAAGCGGTAGGGTGAGCACCAGCGTGTCACCGTCGCGCCGCAGTGCGCCGCCTGCGGCGCGCGCTTCGGCCCGCGCGAGGCGCAGGGCAAAGCCGGTGCCGAACAGCCCGGGGCTGATCGCGCTATCGCCTGCGCGGGCAGTGCCGGAAAACAGGTGCTCCTCCGCCGCCAGCCGGGGCGGGAGGGTGCAGGCGATTCGCGCCAGCGCGCCGCCGGGTCCGATCAGCGGGTCGGCGCGCACCGCGATCCGCTCACCCGGCGCGGCGGCGGCGGCGAGGCTCGCAAGCAATCGCCACACCAGCGCCTCGGCATCCTCTGCATCGACCCCGACGAGCAGGCTCGCGCCCGTTGCAAGACCGAGCGCAAAGCCCGCCCCCTGCGGCTCGAGCACCGGATCGAGCTGCGCGGCGGTGCGGTGCAGCAGCGCGGCCAGATCGGTCTCGCCCGGCTCGACCCTGAGCGCCCCGGTCTCGAGCCGGGCGAGCCGGTCAAGCTCCTCGAACCCGGCGAGGATGCGCGCGGCATCGGCGGCGATCGCGGCGGCGAGTGCCCGGTATTCGTGCGGGGCGGGGCCGAACAGCTGTTGCTGGATCACCTCGGCATAGCCCTGCACTGCCGTGACCGGCGTGCGTAGCTCGTGGAGAAGTTGGCGGATCCGGTCGGCCTCGCGGGCTTCGGGGCCGGTAACCGGCGCTGCGGCATCGGGCACCCGGCGGAAGCGGCCGAGATAGCCGGTGAAGTGCCCCTCTTCGCTGAAGCGCGGCTCGGCATCGACGATCCAGTCACCGGCAATAGCGGGCGCACCGGCGAGGGCGATCTCGGCGCGCGTGACCGGCTGGCGGCGGGAGTAGGCTCGCGCGAGGCTGGTGCTGCCGGACACGTCCTCGTCGGCGGGGTGCGCGGCGAAAAGCCGCGTGCCGATCACCATCGGTGCCGCTTCGCCCGCCGCCCAGGTGATCCGCCCGCCGGTGTCGGCGACGAAGCCAAAGCTGGCGATCGCCCGCTCCGCCCGCTCGGGCAGTTCGCCGAGTGGCAGGCGCGGCGAGCGTTCAAGATCGGCCTGGCTCTCGCCGCGTTCACGGGTGAAGCGCGCGATGCGCTCAACGAGGGCGGAAATCTCGGTGCGCCCGGTGTCGTCCCGCGCCCGGTCGGGTTCGGGCAGTGGGGCGAAGGCGGGAACAGCGCGCAGGGGGATCGACGCGGCGGTATCGGCGGGGGCTCCGGCGGCAGGTGGGGGCAGGCCGCGGTCATGCACCCCGAGCCGCGCCAGCAGCGCCTCGACATCGACCGGCAAGTCGCGGCGCAGGCGCAAGAAGCCGCGCGCGCGCACCGGCAACCGGGGGATCAGCGCGCTCCAGTCTTCGCCTGACAGGTCGGCCCGGGTCAGCGCCGCCGCTGCCACCTCGGGTTCGTGATCTGCCAGATGGGCGGCCAGATCGGCGCTGCGGAACCGCCAGCCGGGTTCGCGGATCATCCGCGCGCGCGCCTCGGCAGGGATCGCCTCGGCGAGAGCGTCCATCCGCAGCCACGCCGCCGCCAGCAGGCTTGGGTCCGCGCCTCTTGCGGCAGGGCGGTCACGCCCGAGCAAGTCGAGCAGTTGCCGGTATTGGGTGCGCAAGGATGCCTCGCCGGTGGCGCGCTGGCGCAGCACGGTGGCAAGGCGGTCGTCGAAAAACACACTCACTCCTCGAGGAGCGGCGCGCGGGGCCGAATCGCGCGACCGCAGTGGCGGGGCAGGCGGCGACCTTAGCGCGGACCGGCCCGACCGTCTTATCAGGATCGGACGATTGTCACAGTCTGACGCGAAAGGCGCGTTGCAAAGCGGGACAATTGCTGGCAGACCTAATAATATTAGCCGAGCGGGGCATCCGTCACGCGTCTTGTTACTTTCCCGGGTTCAACTCGCACGCGCCGTGCCCCGGCACGCGGCGCGTTGCCGCAGGAGCTTTCACCACGTGGCCAATCTCGACGAAATCGACCGCCGCCTGCTGGCGGAACTGCAAGCGGAAGGTCGCGTCACCAATGTCGAACTCGCCCAGCGCGTCGGGCTCACCGCGCCGCCCTGCCTGCGCCGGGTGCGGGGGCTGGAGGAGGACGGGGTGATCCGCGGCTACCACGCCGATCTCGACCCGTCGAAACTGGGCTTTGCCATCACCGTGTTCGCGATGGTCAGCCTCAAGAGCCAGGCCGAAAGCAGCCTGCGCGAGTTCGAGGAGCACATGCGCGCCCTGCCCGAGGTGCGCGAATGCCATATGCTCAATGGCGAAATCGACTTCATCCTCAAGATCGTCAGCAAGGATTTGCAGAGCTTTCAGGAATTCCTGACCGGCAAGCTGACACCCGCACCCAACGTCGAAAGCGTCAAGACCTCGCTCACCATCCGCACCGCCAAGCAGGAACCGGGCGTCCCGCTGTGAGGATCGCAGGCATTCTGCAAGACTCTGGCGGCACAAGGGGTCATCGGCTCTTGGCAGCTTTTGCCATTGCGCGCGCCTGCCATGTCCGATGATCCCTCGGCCGCTATTCTGGCTGCACCGCAGCCGGTTCTGTTGTCCCCCCGCGTCCGGCCTCGCCTTTCGGATTTCGCGACCGCAGAAGTCAGCGTGATAAGCCAGCGCATCTGCGGGTTTGATGCCGATGGCGGCGAGGTGCGGCTGAAGATCGACGTCCAGTCTAATGCAACTTCAGTTTGGGCCGGACGATCCGGTTCACCCGGCCCACGGCCATCAGGAAGGCCGCCTTGACCCATCCGTGGATGCCGATCAGATGCAGGCGGTAGAGCGAAGTGTAGATGAACCGCGCCAGCCGCCCCTCGATCGCCATGCTGCCGCCGATAAGGTTGCCCATCAGGCTCCCCACGGTCGAAAAGCGCGAGAGTGACACCAGCGAGCCCTTGTCGCGGTAGACGAAGTGTTTCAGCGGCTTGCCTTCCTGCATCCGCACGATGTTGGCATAGACCACTTCGGCCATCTGGTGTGCGGCCTGCGCGCGCGGGGGCACCGGGCGATCCTCGCCGGGCGGAGTGTAGCTGGCGCAATCGCCGAGCGCGAAGATGTAAGGGTCGGCCGTGGTCTGAAGCGTGTCGGTAACGATGATCTGGTTCCTCGGATTGGTTTCGAGGCCGAGGCTCGACAGGTAATCGGCACCTTTCACGCCCGCCGCCCAGACGATGAGGTCCGCCTCGATCACTTCGCCGGTCTTGGTGATGAGCTGGCGCGGGCGGGCTTCGACCACCTGTGTGGCCGGGCGCACATCGACGCCCAACTGCCCGAGTTCATACTTGGCCGCATCCGCCAGCTTGTCGGGAAGGGCGGGCAGGATGCGCGGCCCCGCCTCTAGCAGGGTGACGTGCATCCGGCTCTCGTCGAACACTTCGAGCCCATAGTGCCGGAGCGCGCCGGCAGCGTTGTAAAGCTCGGCCGCGAGCTCCACCCCCGTCGCCCCGCCGCCGACGATCGCGACGCGCACCTGCTCGTTGGCGCTGGGATCGTTCATCATCGCGCGGCTGACGCGCAGGCAGTGGTTGAGCAGCCTGGTGCGGAACCGGTCGGCCTGGGTGCGGCTGTCGAGATAGAGGCAGTGTTCCTTGACCCCCGGCACGCCGAAATCGTTCGACACCGATCCCACCGCGAGCGCGAGAAGGTCGTAGCGGATGGTGTGCCCTGCGATCAGTTCGCTGCCGTCCTCGTCCTTCACCGGGGCGAGGCGGATGGTTTTGGCCTCGCGATCAATCCCTTCAAGGCTGCCCTGAAAGAAGCGATAGCCCCAGCGATAACAGTGCCCGCGATAGCCGACCTCATCGAGGTTCGCATCGAGCGATCCCGCCGCAACCTCGTGCAGCAGGGGCTTCCAGATGTGGGAAAGGTTCTTGTCGACAAGGATGATGTCGTGCCGCTTGCGCCCATACTTGGCCCCGAGCCTGCGGACCAGCTCCAGCCCGCCCGCGCCTCCGCCGACGACGACAATCTGGGTCTTGCGGCTCATCCGTCACTCCTTGGCACAGCTGTGCAGCGCAATCCCGGCGCCATGTTAGCCGGTGTGGAAAACAAAATCGCGTCGAATCATGCTGCTGGGTGGTGGCAGCGATCATTCTCGAAGGGGAGGTCGGGCGTCGGGATAGACGACCGGGGCGAAGGGACAACCCCTGCCGCCTGCGGGTGACGCCGATTTGTGCTGCGGTGCAGCATAATTGCACCGCCAGGCGAGGTCGCGGCCGCTCAGTCCTCGCGTTCCTCCAGCCACTTTTCCAGCCACTTGATCGAGTAGTCGCCATTCAGAACATCAGTCTGGCGCAGAAGTTCCTGGTGGAGCGGGATGTTGGTCTTCACGCCTTCAACCACCATTTCCTCCAGCGCGCGGCGCAGGCGCATGATGCAGCCTTCGCGGGTGCGACCATAGACAATCAGTTTGGCGATCATGGAATCGTAATAGGGCGGGATGCGGTAGCCTGCATAAAGCCCTGAATCCACGCGCACATGCATCCCGCCTGCCGCATGGTAATAGGTTACGAGGCCGGGCGAGGGGGCGAAGGTGAAGGGATCTTCCGCGTTGATCCGGCACTCGATCGCATGGCCGGTGAATTCCAGTTCGTCCTGCGTCACCGAAAGCGGGCGGCCTTCGGCAATGCGGATCTGTTCGCGCACCAGATCGACCCCGGTGATCGCCTCGGTCACGGGGTGTTCGACCTGAAGCCGGGTGTTCATCTCGATGAAGTAGAACGCGCCGTTTTCCCACAGGAATTCGATCGTCCCCGCACCGCGATAAGCCATGTCGCGCATTGCCTGGGCGCACACCTCGCCCATCCGCATCCGCTCTTCATGGCTGATGACGGGCGAGGGGGCCTCTTCGAGCACCTTCTGGTGGCGGCGCTGGAGCGAACAATCGCGCTCGCCCAGATGGATGGCGTTGCCGTTGCCGTCGCCGAACACCTGGAACTCGATGTGACGCGGGTTTCCGAGGTATTTCTCGATATAGACCGTGGCGTCACCGAAAGCGGCCTTCGCCTCGCTGCCGGCCTGCTGCATCAGGGTTTCGAGCTTGTCCTCGGCCTCGCACACCTTCATCCCGCGCCCGCCGCCGCCGCTCGCGGCCTTGATGATGACGGGGTAGCCGATTTCGGCGGCGATTCTGCGCGCCTCGTCGAAGTCGCTCACCGCGCCGTCGCTGCCGGGCACCAGCGGCAGGCCGAGCGCGCCCGCTGTGCGCTTGGCCTCGACCTTGTCGCCCATGGTGCGGATGTGTTCGGGCTTGGGACCGATCCAGATGATGTCGTGCGCTTCGACGATATCGGCGAACTTGGCGTTTTCCGACAGGAAGCCGTAGCCCGGGTGGATCGCGTCGCACTGCGCGATCTCGGCGGCGGAGATGATATTGGCGATGTTGAGATAGGATTCGGACGCAGGCGGCGGGCCGATGCACACGGCATGGTCGGCAAGCCGCACATGCATCGCATCGGCATCGGCGGTGGAGTGCACCGCGACGGTCTCGATCCCCATTTCATGCGCCGCGCGGTGGATGCGCAGTGCGATCTCGCCGCGATTGGCGATCAGGATGCGTTTGATGCTCATCTTCTTACGAGATCACTACCAGCGGCTGGTCGAATTCGACCGGCTGGGCATTGTCGACGAGGATCGCGCTGACCGTGCCCGATCTGGGCGCGGTGATCGGGTTCATGACCTTCATCGCCTCGACAATCAGCAGCGTGTCGCCCTCCTTCACCGGTTTGCCCACAGCGATGAAGTTCGCCGCGCCGGGTTCGGGCGCGAGGTAGCAGGTGCCGACCATCGGCGATTTGACCGCGTTGGCAAGATCGGGGCCGGCAGGCGCGGTCGGTTCGGTCGGCGCAGGCGCGGTGGTGGCAGCAGCGGGCACGGCGGTCGCAGCGGCGGGTGCGGTGGCATAGGCAGGCGCGGCCGCCGCCACGGCCCCGCGCGATACGCGGATCTTGCGGTCGTCATCCTCGACCTCGATCTCGGTCAGGCCGGTCTCGTTGAGCAGTTCGGCCAGCTCGCGCACCAGCGCGGTATCGATGTTCATGCCGGACCTGCGCCCGTTCGACTTGCTGCCCTGGCCAGCCTCGTTTGCCATGTATGCCCCTTGTGAGTGGTATGCGCCCGTGAAGCGCGAGGGACTATTGCCGCGAATTGCGGCTGGCAAGTGGCAGCGGTGCAAAATGTGAAAGTGGCGTGACGATTTCAGACCGTGCCCGATGCCACGGCCTCAAGCGCGATGAGGTAGGAACGCGCGCCGTGGCCCTCCACCGTCATGGCGGCGGCCATGCCGACATAGGAGAGGTGGCGGAACGGCTCGCGGGTCTTGGGGTCGGAAAGGTGAACCTCGATCACCGGCGTGCGGATTGCCTTGATCGCATCGAGCAGCGCGACCGAGGTGTGGGTATAGGCGGCGGCGTTCAGCAGCACCGCCCGCGCACCTTCGGCCTGGGCTTCATGCAGCCAGTCGACCAGCATCCCTTCGTGATTGGACTGGCGCATCTCGATTTCGAGGCCCAGTTCGCGGGCGCGATCTTCGAGCATCCCGGCGATGTCATCGAGCGTGGTGGTGCCATAAATCTCCGGCTCGCGCGTGCCGAGCAGGTTGAGGTTGGGGCCGTTGAGGACGTAGACGAGGTCGGTCATGGGTCAGTAGTGTGATCGACACTGGATGATTTCCAGCATTTGTTCGCGCCCCTTGCCGCTGACCCGATAGACCAGCCGGTCCTCATGATTAATCCGACGCGACCACCATCCTTGCAGGTCGCCGCGCAGCGGTTCTGGTTTGCCGGTTCCGGTGAAGGGCGTTCGGCGGCACTGCTCGATCAGCGCGTTGAGCTTGTCGAGGGCCTTGCGTTCGCCTTCCGTCCACCACTGGTATTCGTCCCATGCCTCGTCCGAGAAGGTGACTTTCACGGCTTTATCAATTCGCGCACGAGCCCCTTTCCAGCGTTCAGTTGTTCGATGCCTCGGCGGAGCCGCTTCGCATTTTCAGGGTTCGACAGCAGATATTCGGTCTCGCGGATGGCGTTCCACTCCGACAGCGAGACCATCACCACCGCTTCGCCATTGCGGCGGGTGATGATGGCTTCCGAATGGTCGGCGACCACCTTGTCCATCACGGATTTCAGGTTCTTGCGCGCATCGCTGTAACTGAGGACGTCCATGAGTGATCTCCTTGCGCTCAATATGTACCTTTTCTTGTACAAACGCAAGGTGAACCGGGTTCTACCGGTCTACCCCCTTGACCTTCCCCCATTGGCGCGCCGCCGTGTAGCCCAGATAGCCGGTGCCAAACAGCGCGTAGAGCGGCTCGGGG
>Ga0208370_100209_pt1 | contig 18337 bp, 9 predicted proteins | sample Subbio12Jun_QV11_FD_184822 | JGI IMG/M metagenome (GOLD analysis project Ga0208370, IMG submission 184822) | Serpentinite rock and fluid subsurface biosphere microbial communities from McLaughlin Reserve, California, USA -CR12Jun_QV11 (SPAdes) | ecosystem: Environmental > Terrestrial > Deep...
CCAGCCCTTTGACTGTTCGGCCGAGCCGGTCCAGCTTCCAGACCACCAGGGTATCGCCGGAGCGCAGGTACGCCAAGGCCTCGTCCAGCCCCGCCTTTGCTGCGGCGGCGCCGGACACCTGGTCGGAAAAGACCTTCTCGCATCCCGCGCCCTTGAGGGCATCGAGCTGTAGGTCAAGCTTTTGGTCTTCGGTCGATACGCGGGCGTAGCCTACAAGCATGGTGGTCTCCGTCTCAAATCTCGTTACGCATTGTAGTGGTGAGACTATGAAAAAGAGACAAGATTTTGAGACGGTACGGTGCCTGTGGGAGGGGTGGTTTTTGAGGTGTGGTCTTGGTGATCGCAAAAACGTCCGTTTATGAGAGTAGGGAAGCTGCATACGTCTCCACTTGGCAGTGGCTGGCTGTACGTGGCCTTCGTGATGAACGTGTACGCCCAGCGCATCGTGGGCTCGCTGGTCAGCCGCAGCATGCAAACAGACTTCGTATTGGAAGCCCTGAAGCAGGCCCTGTATGACCGCCAACCAGCAGCACATGCCTTGACGCACCATTCCGACAGGGGTAGTCAATACGTTTCCATCCGCTACACCGAACGCTTGGACCAAGCAGGCATACGACCCTCGGTGGGCAGCCGGGGCGACAGCTACGACAACGCACTGGCCGAAACCATCAATGGGCTGTACAAAGCCGAGTTGATTCACCGCTGGATACCTTGAAAGACTAGGGAATCCGTGGAACTGGCCACCCTGAAATGGGTGCACTGGTTCAAGCACATCCGACTGCTCGCACCGATTGGGGGCATCCATCCGGCAGAAGCTGAGGCAAACTGCTAGAGGCAGCTCCCCAACAGCAACACCTCGACAGAGGTGTCAACTTAAACCAGCAGGCATCCTTGAAACCCGGGGCAGTTCAGTCCCATTTAAAGACCCAAGTAGAACGAAGTGGCCGTTCGGTCTCGGTTCAACACATAGAAGCCAAATAAAACCTGTTTAAAATGGCTTAAACCCAACAAAAACCTACTAAATCTTGTCAAGACAGGCCTAATCTAGGTAAACTGGCGCTTGCAGCCACCGACTTGGTGGTGTTTTCAGCTTGAAGGCAAACATGGACGACCGCTGGCTCTCCGTCGATGAAATCGCCGACTACCTCGGCGTAGCCAAAGACACCATCTACACTTGGGTGACCTCCAAAGGCATGCCGGGGCACAAGGTTGGCCGCTTTTGGAAGTTCAAGAGGGAAGACGTGGACGCTTGGGTGCGAGAAGGTGGTGCCGCTGCCAGCAGTGAAGACCTTGACGACAAGGAGACCCGCAATGTCTAAGCAACGCACCACACAGGGCAACAACGACTTGAGCGGCCTAGATCAAGAAGCCCACGCGCCAGAGAGCGCGCTTGAAGAGGGTAAGGTCTTTGACTACATCACCGGTAACCCGGTAAAGGACAGCGACAAAGAACACGTCCGCCAGCGCATCGCCCGCGCCATCATCCATGAGTACGGCATCGCTGCCGAAGACATGGAACCCGACTTCAAGGTCAAGGTGCTAGGCAAGAATCGCAAGCTCGACGTTGCCATCTTCAAGCCTGGGCAAGCACACACGGTGGACAACCTCTACCGCGCTGTGGTGGTTGAGAAAGAGCCCAAGCTTGGCACCAAAGGCGCCTATCGCATGCGCGATCCGGAAGAGGCGCGCAAAGAGTTCGATGTGCTGGAAACCGTGATGGCCAAAGTTGAAAGCTGCGACTACGGCCTGTGGACCAACGGCTTGGAGTTCTTCTTCTTCAAGAAGGAAGTCACCCGCTTCGACACCAAGTTCAAGCCCATCGGCGACTGGCCACTGGGTGACGACACCTTCAGCGTTGAAGGGCGCTCCATGGGGCGCCTGCGCCGTGCCGATCCGGTCATGCTGCGCACGGCTTTCCGCCGCTGCCACAACTACATCCACGGCAACGAAGGTATGCCCAAGGATGCGGCCTTCTGGCAGTTCCTGTACCTCATCTTCTGCAAGATGTACGACGAACAGCAGCCCAACGATGCACGTCGCTTCTGGGTGGGGCCGTTCGAGCCGTTTGAAACCACTGGTCGAGAACAAATCCGCCTGCGCATCAAGCCGCTTTTTGAGGCGGTGAAGAAGAAGTACGGCGGTCTGTTCAAGGGCAACGAAGAGATCACCCTGTCCGACCGCGCTCTAGCCTTCATTGTTTCAGAGCTGGCCCGCTACGACTTTGGTCGCACCGACGTGGACGCCAAGGGCACGGCCTACCAAGAAATCGTCGGCACCAACCTGCGTGGAGATCGTGGCCAATACTTCACCCCGCGTGGCGCCATCAGCCTTGTTGTCAAGATGCTGGCACCCAAGGAACATGAGCGTGTGCTCGATTCGTCCTGCGGTACGGGCGGCTTCCTAGTGGAGACCTTGAACTACCTGAACAAGGTCTTCCACGAAGAGAAACGCATCAAGGCAGGGGACGAAAACACCGAAGAGTTCATCTCTATCCGTGACCGCCTAGCGAACTTCGCTGCCAACAACCTGTTTGGCGCCGACTTCGACCCCTTCCTAGTTCGTGCTGCGCAGATGAATGTGATGATGGCGGGCAACTCACTGGGTAGCCTGTACCACATGAACTCGCTAGAATTTCCAGCAGGCCACCTGCCCGGCGTTCAGGCTGCCAAAGAGGCCATTCCACTTGGCACCATCGATGTCCTGATGACCAACCCGCCGTTCGGCTCCGACATTCCGGTTACCGAAAAGACCATCCTTGAGCAATACGAGCTGGCCCGCCGTTGGGAGCGGCAAGGCGAAGGCTTCGTGATGACCAATGCCATCAAGCCTGCTGTGTCGCCCGAGGTGCTGTTCATCGAACGATGCGTCAAGTGGCTCAAGCCGGGCGGCCGTGCTGGTATCGTCTTGCCGGACGGCATCTTGGGCAACCCTGGCGATGAGTACATCCGTTACTGGATTCTTCGCCACTGCTGGGTGCTCGCTAGCATCGACCTGCCGGTGGAGTCCTTCATCGTCGAGGCCAACGTCAACATCTTGACCAGCTTGCTCTTCCTGAAGCGCAAGCCTGAAGAGGTGATCAAGGCAGAAGACCTGGGCCAGAAGAAGGACTACCCCGTCTTCATGGCCGTCGCCGAGAAGGTGGGCTTCGACCGCCGTGGCAACACGCTCTACAAGCGCCATCCTGACGGTGAAGAAATCTTGGTGGATGTCAGCCACGAAGAGAAGGTCCGCATCGGCGGCGGCCTGCAAGTGCGAACCCTGCACCGCAAGGAGCGCATCCTCGACGACGACCTGCCCGAAATCGCCAAGGCGTATGCCGAGTTCCGCGCCCAACATCCGGAACCCAGCAAATGATCACGCGACTTGAAGCCACACGTTATCGCTGCTTCGAACGCCTGGGCGTCGATGTCGGCGACTTTCGCGTTCTCGTCGGAGCCAACGGCTCTGGCAAAACCACATTGCTTGATCTGCCCGTGCTCTTGGGCGATCTGCTGCGTGCCAACAATGTCTCCGCGCCGTTCATGGAGCGTCGGCCTGAATTGCCCCCGCGTGCTGGCAGCCTGAACGAACTGGTGTTCGCCGGGCGCGGCAGCGACTTCTCGCTGGCTGTCGAAGCCCGCCTGCCTGAGGCAGTGCATTCAAAGGTGCTTGAAGGCTTGTTTGCCAGCAAACGCACGGAGCGCTCGCGCCAAGCCTTGCAGGAAGACCGCCGTCAATGGCCGACCCACATCCGCTACGAGATCGGCTTGCGCATCGGTGCAGATCAATCGCTGCTGGTGGCCTACGAGTATCTTTTCCTCTTCCCGGAATCTGATGGACCAGACCGCCGACAAGCGGGCTTTCACGGGCCAACGGCAGCGAACAAGAAGCTGTGGCACCTCACGCTCAAGCGCGAAATTGGCTACGAGTCGGAATTCAAGCCAGAAACGCCACACACCAAAGCCGTCAAGGTCGGTCTACCCGAGACGCTGCTGGCCATGCCGCGCGTGCTGTTCGAGTCTGAGGCGGGCTACCCCGCTGCGCGGTGGCTGCACAGCTTGTTGACTACCGATGCGGTGTTCCTTGAGCCTAACTGGTCGGCCATGCGTCAAGCCAGCCCACCGGGGCAGCCCAAGGTCATCACCGCCAACGGCCGCAACATGCCCTGGCTCGCACTGGAGCTGAAGCGCGAGGGGGCTCCCGAAGCTGCGCCGGCTGACTACCGCAGTGAGCGCTATGCCGACTGGATTGCCCACGTCCAAAGTGCGCTGCCGCAGGTCATGGACATCGAAGTGCGTGAACGTGAGGACGACCACCACGCCTACTTCGTGGTCAGCTACAAGGGCGATTTCAAAGTGCCGTCCCCTGGCTTATCGGATGGCACCCTGCGCATCCTCACGCTGACCCTGCTGCCCTACCTCAGCAAGCAGCCCGCCATTTTGGTGACCGAGGAGCCAGAGAACGGCATCCATCCGCGCGCTATTGAGGCCGTCTTCCAGTCGCTGTCGTCCATGTACGACAGCCAGGTCTGGGTGTCATCGCATTCACCTGTAGTGCTGGCACGCGCAAAGCTGGACCAGTTGCTGTGTGCACGACTGGCCAGCGAAGGTGGCGTGGAGATGGTCGCCGGGACGGACCATCCACGCCTGCAAGAGTGGCGGGGCGGCATCGATCTTGGCAGCCTGTTCGCAGCGGGGGTGCTGGGATGACGAACAAGCGACCCTGCGTCATCTTGGTGGCCGACAGCAACATGGCGGCCACCTTCCGTGGCTACTTCAAACGGGAGGGCTGGCACCTGAGCCTCGGTTGCGCACCCTTCGAGATCAACACCGATGTTGGTGCAGACCTCCTGGTGGACGAAGGCGGCAACGACCCCGGCGTCTACACCAAGGGCCACGAGTTGTTGCGCCCTTACCTGACCAGCCACCATCGTGCCCTGGTGGTGCTGGACTGCGAATGGGACGGCTCTCCAGGCAAACAAGCCATCGTTACCGACATCAAGGCCAATCTGATCTCCAGCGGCTGGACTGAGGATGCGGTCAGAGTCATCGCTATCGAACCCGAACTGGAAAACTGGCTGTGGCAGGACAAGCCGCAGGTGGCAGACGTGCTTCGCTACAAGGGTAACAAATCGCTGCGTCAGCATCTGGCTGAGAGCGGATGGTGGCCTGCTGACGCCGCCAAGCCACCGCGACCAAAGGAAGCCGCCGAATGGGTGCTGAAGCAGACCCGGCAACCTCGCTCTTCTGCGATCTACCAGAAGCTGGCTCAGCACATCTCGATCAAAGGTTGCACCGATGTGGCCTTCGCCGAGATGCACGCCGCGTTTCTCGCGTGGTTCCCTCAGGAGGTTGCTGCATGACCTTCACGAGTTTCAAGAACGCACGCATCGTTCGGTCCGGGTGGCTTGACGAAGGCGGTCGTCGGCTGGACTGCAACCCTTATATGTCTGGCGCATTGGAAGCTCGGGACACACTCAAGCGCCTGCCAGTTACAGAAAAGCTCTCCGCTGTCACGGCTCGCATTTTCCATGCGGGGCGAGAAGCAAGGCTTTGGGTAAATGATACCGCCCATGGTGTTCCCTTCATAGGCAGCTCTGACGTCCGGGTCGCTGATTTTTCTGCATTGCCCTTGATTGCCAAGCGGCAAGTTGAACGGAACCCACTATTTACCCTGGGTTCAGGGTGGACGTTGATTACCCGTTCCGGGACCATCGGACGGATGGCCTATGCCAGACCCGACATGGCGGGCATGGCGTGCTCCGAGCATGTGCTCCGCGTCGTTCCCAACGAGGAGCGAATTCCTCCAGGCTTTCTCTACGCATTCTTGTCAAGTCGCTATGGCGTGCCTCTGGTGGTGTCGGGGACCTATGGCGCGATCATTCAGCACATTGAGCCTGAGCACATTGCAGACTTGCCAGTCCCCCGGTTTGATCCTTCGACTGAAGTAGCCATCGCTGCGAAAGTTGATGCTGTTGCACGTGCTCGCGCTCAAGCGGTCGAATTGCTGCAAGAAGCTGCTAGTCGCTTACAACAGATATTTAAATTAAAGCCGCCAACGCCGATTCCTGCGCTACCCAAACCAGATTTCGCTGCTGTATCCAGTGAAGCTTTTCGGGATCGGGGGGACGCATACTACTACAGCGCCAGAAACGCGGAGTCCCGCAAAGCGTTTGACTCAGTTGGTGCAAACCGCGCACTGGGAGATGTGGCGGAGGTATTCATACCAGGAATCTTCAAGCGACTCTACGCATCTGATCCTCAGTATGGGAGCCCTTACATCACGGGCGGGGATGTTTTCGAACTTGCTCCCACCTCTGACAAGTACTTGATGAAGCGCGTGGCTGCCGAGTATCGACTGCTGCTCAAAAAAGGAATGATCGTTGTGCAGGAGGCCGGCCAGTTAGGTGGTCTGATCGGACGCTCAGTAATGGTCGGTAGCTACCTCGATGGGTTCTCCTGCAGCAACAACATGATTCGAATTGTCCCGAAAGACGACATCGATGGCGGCTATCTGTTCACACTCCTGTCTAGCGAGCATGGAGTTAGATTGCTTTCGCGAGAAGCGGCGGGGTCCAGTATTCCGCACACAGATGAGCAACGCGTCAAGCGAATTCAGGTTCCTTGGCCCTCAAGGAAAGACAGGGAAGACATTGGTGCGCCAGCCATTCGAGCCCGTGAGTTGAGGGATCAAGCCTGCGTTTGGGAGCAAGAGGCCAGAGACATGCTCGAAGCAAAAATTCTGGGAGGGGAGTGAGATGGCAAAAGTGATCCCTGTAGGCCAGCCGGTCAACGATGCAGAGCGCAGCGCCATCGCTTACCTGCGGGATCGCTTGCCAGACAGTTTCGTCTTGCTTCACAACTTCGAGATCGAGCGGCAGGGCGAGCGCTTCGAGATCGACATCGCGTTGCTGACGCCGCACGCCCTGTATCTGATCGACGTGAAGGGCACGCGCGGCACCATCGATGTGTACGGCAACAAGTGGTACCCGGAGGGGCGCGCGCCGTATCCGTCGCCGCTGAGCAAGCTGCGCAGCCATGCACGCACGGTGAAGGGCTTGGTGACCCAGGCCAATCCCGGTCGGAACGAGCTGGAAGGCATCTATGTCGATGCCGCCATCCTACTCACCGCACCCGATGCACACCTAAATGACCGCGAGCAGCTGGATGCAGACCGGGTGGTGAAGCTCAATGACACCGAGCGCTACTTCAAGGACGCCACGCGCATTCCCGTGCGCTTCTCCAAGAACATCCTGCAGCAGCAAGGGTTGATCCTGCATGCCTTGAAGGTGGTGAAGCCCGCTTCCGCCGTGCAGCGCTTCGGGCACTGGCAGGTAAAAGAAAAGCTTGGGGCGGCGGAGGCCTACACCGAATTCCGTGCCGAGAATGCATTTGCGGGCGGCACTGCCCGCCTGCGGGTGTACCAAGCTGACCCCTACCAGCCTGAAGATGTGCGCAAGGCGCAGGTCAACCGCATTGCCAATGCCTACCGGGCGCTGTCCAAGCTGCCGCTGCATCCCAACATCGTGGCGGCGCGTGACTTCTTCCCGACCGATGACGACAAGTCTTTCATCCTGATCCTGGACGACGCACCGGGCCAGGCGCTGACAGTGCACATGGCTCGGCCCCAGTTGGCGCTGACGTTGGACCAGAAGTGGCGCGTGGCCAAAGACTTGTTGGCGGCCTTGGCCCATGCCCACCATCACGGTGTGGTGCATCGCAACTTGACGCCGGGCGCGATCTTGATTGGCCAGGACGGCACCACGCGCATCACCGACTTCGACTTCGCCAAGCCCGGTGTGGACCGCAGCCTGACGATTGCGACAGACATTGTTGATTTGGTGGAAAAGGCCTATGTGGCGCCCGAAGCGTTCCGGGAGCCGGGTGCCGCATCGAGCGCATCAGACATCTTCTCCGCTGGCGTCATCCTCTACGAACTCTTTACTGGAGAGCGCCCATTTGCGGGCGAGCCGACCACCGTTTGGGATCGGGTCGGTGAGTTCCTCAACAAGCCCTCGGCACTGCGGCCGGAGCTGAACGAGGCCTTTGATGCTTGGCTGCAGAGCCTGTGCTCTTTTGATGAGCACCAGCGGCCAACCGCATCTGCTGCGCTGGCTGCATTGAATGCTTTGCTGCAACCTGCGTTGCAAGCAGTCAGCCAGGCTGCTGAAGCACCGAAGCCCGAGGTCGTTGAAGTCGATGATGCCCAAACCGACTACCTGAACTTGGAGTCCGGCTACCATCTGACCCACAAGTTCGTCGTGGAAAAAAAGCTCGGGCGCGGCAGCTTCGGTGTGGTCTACAAGGTGATCGACACCCTAGGTGATGTGGCTCGCACGGTGAAGCTCATCGTCAGTGACCGCCATTCGACCCTGGAGCGACTGAAGAAGGAGTACCGCCACCTGGTGCACATCCCCGAGCACCCCCATGTGGTGCGTGTGCTGGATGCCGATGTGATTCTAGGGCGTGACATTCCCTTCCTGGTGTTTGAGTACGTGGAAGGGGCCGATGTTGGCGACATGATCCACGACCGCCTGCTGTCCCCCGAGGACGCGCTGGAGTTGGGCAAGCAAGTGATCGAGGGCCTGGTGCATCTGCATGCGCAAGGCTTCCATCACTGCGACATCAAGCCACGCAACCTCTTGTGGACGCAGAAGGGCGCCAAGATCATCGACTTCAACGTGTCGGTGCGGGCCGACGACAAGGAGTCGCGCGGCGGGGGCTCGCGGCGCTATTTGCCGCCGGACTTTGACCCGGAGGTCATTCCGCACAACGGTGAGCGCGCGGACCGCGATTTGTATGCGCTGGGCCTGACCTTGTACGAGGCATTGACGGCTCGCTACCCGTGGGACACGACAGAGCCGCCCATCAACAGGGCTGCGCCCGACCCGCGTGAACTGTCGGGCTTTGCCGACCTAGCGCCGGAGCTGGTGAACGTGGTGCTCAAGGCCATAGCCCCTCGCAGAGCTGAGCGCTTCCACACGGCCGTTGATTTCCGCGACGCACTGGCAGAAGTTCGCCATGCACGCCGTGTCCAGGCCGTCAGCCTGGCCGCCATGGTCTCGGCGGTGAGCAGCGGGCAGCCCGCCTTGGCTGAATCGGCACCCAACACCAACGCATTCGTTTCGCACCTGCTAACGCTCTACAGCCAAAGCCGGCGCAGCAATGCGGGCACGCGGGGCATGGACGCGCTTGGGTTCTCTGCCTATGTGGACACCGCGCTGGATCGAGCTTTGTTGCCTGCGGTGTTGCAGGGGGAGTTCCGGCTTGTGCTGATCTCTGGCAACGCTGGTGACGGCAAGACCGCCTTCTTGCAACGGCTGGAGAAAGAGGTCGAAGTCCGAGGCGGGATCGTCAATCGTGGTTTGGCAAACGGTAGCGAGTTGAGCTTGGACGGCAAGCGTTACCTGATCAACTACGACGGCAGCCAAGACGAGGGCACCAAAGACAACAACCAGGTGTTGCTGGACTTTCTGGCCCCGTTCAAAGGCAACGACGCAGCGTCTTGGAGGCCCCAAGAGACGCGACTGATTGCGATCAACGAGGGCCGCTTGGTGGACTTCCTAGCCGCGCACGAACGGGATTTCCCATCACTCACTGCCCTAGTTCGGCGTGCATTCGCCACCGGGGAAGGTGAGTTGGGTGTGGCGGTGGTAAACCTGAACTTGCGCAGCGTTGTGGCCGATGACGCCAACAATGCTGAGGGCGGATCGATTCTGGAGCGCACGCTGCGAAGCATCGTCCGCCCCGAGAACTGGGCTGTTTGTGAGCAGTGTGACTTGAAAGACAGCTGCTACGCCTTGCACAACGCACGCAGCTTCCAGGATGAGATCGCTGGGCCGCGCTTGCTGGAACGCCTCAAGACGCTTTACACGATGGCGCACTTGCGCGGGCGCTTGCACATCACGATGCGCGACCTGCGTTCAGCACTGTCGTTCATGCTGATTGGCAACCGCGACTGTGGCGAAATTCATGCACTCTACGCCTCGGGCAAGCACAATGAAGTGGCACGGAGCTTCTACTTCAACAGCTGGATGGGTGGGGGGCAAGCCACCTCAGACCGGCTGTTGACACTGCTGAGTGACTTGGATGTAGGAAAGCAAGAAGACCCCCGCTTTGACCGAGGGCTGGACTTTGTTCAGCCGGATGATCGTGCCTTGTTCCGTTTTGAGTGGCGGGGGCAATTCGACTTCGAGGTGTTCAAGAGGCTGTTCTGCGACCTGCCGCGTGGTGTTTCTGACTCGTCTGTCCGCCACCGGGCATACAAGCATCGCGAGTATGTGGCCATGGCACGTCGCAGGCACTTCTTTGAGCGGCGTGACGCTATCTGGGAAAAAATGCTGCCCTATCGCTCTGCCAAGCGCATGGTGGAGATTGTTCGAGGCGATATGCCTATCGACGAACTCACAAGCGAAATCCTGCATGCTATCAACCGAGGAGAAGGGCTGCAGCACCCGGAGCGACTTGGAGCCAGTCTTGCCTTGCAGTTGCGGCAGGTCGAACACGGTACGGTCCGCAGCTATCGGCTCTTCCCAGTGGAGGGCTTCGGACTGCAGGTGCAAGACTTTGCGGCCAAGGCACGTTTCGTCGAGCACCTGCCGACCGGTCTGCTGCTAAAGTACCAAGGCCAGGGCGCAGGAGCCACCAGCAGCGAGCTGATCATCAACCTCGACGTGTTCGAGATGCTGGTGCGGCTGAATGAAGGCTATCGGCCCAGCGTTGAAGAGATGCAGGGTTTCTATCTCTGCCTTGGCGTGTTCAAGAACAGCCTCAACGCTCAGCCTTACCGCGAAATCCTGCTGACCACCACGGGGCACGACTTCTACCGCTTGGCCCGCCATGACGATGGTCGGGTGGAGATGCGTTTGCTGCACGGGCAGGTGACGGGCGCTCGCCAAGAAGAAGCCGCAGAGAGCGGCGCCAGGGGGAACTGATGGCATTGCAGAAGAAGGACAGGGAGTTCCGACTCCCGAAGATCAGCTATCTCGACTTCAAGACCATCGAGATGGATCGGGTGCTCACCGGCTTGTTCGAGCGGTTGGAGCATGGTGGCTATCCGAGCGTTTTCCGCGACAAGCGTGAGCTGACCGTGGACAAGTTCGTTGATGACATCCTCGATGCCAGCGACAAGTTCTTGGGCTTCACCCAGCACCGAGACATGGTTGAGCGCTGGGTGGAAACCCACCTGATGGACATCGTGAACCGGGGCAAGAAAAACGCCGCCGTGGCAGGGCCGCGACCGCTGCATGGCTATACCTATCGTTTTCGCAACCCGAAGCACTCGCGTGACTACGGGGCTGCACAGCATCTTTACCAGATGCTGCACCACTCACGCCACCTTGCCGGCCATAAGGCTATCGAGCATCTCAAGAGCTTTTTCTTCGACGGGTTCGACAAGCTCACACGAGAACTGAACGACAAGGCGCTAACAGACATCGAGACGGCGACGCTGCTGCACTTCTTGTCGCAGAGGAAGGACACGGCAGACACGCGCGCAGGCGGAGATCGGTTCGCGCCTGTTTGCATCGGCTCGGCCGATCTGATGGCCGAAGACATTCAGCGACTGCTGTTCTACAAGCCCTTCATGCCACGCTCAGTGATGGTGGAGTACCTGAAGGTGCTGTTGTCGTTCCACTTGGCGCTGTACCACCTTCGCCTGCTGAAGCTGCTGCCTGCCTGGCAGAAGCTGGAGGGAGCCAACTCGCTGTGTGCTGAATCGGCATGCCCCATGAAGCCCCGCGAGCAACGCGAGCCTCAGGGTGATTGCCCCTACAAGCTTGGCCTGTTCGTTGATCTGTCGGGGAGCGCAGAGTCCTCTACCGCAGCGCTGGCAGAGCGCAGCGCAGATGGCTACTACCGGCGCATTCCTAGCTTTGTGCGAGCGTACTTCGTCGCCAAGAAGCTTGACGAGTTTTCTGAGCACCTCGTGCGGAGAGGGAAGCTGATCCGGCCCTTGAACTCCGTGTTCTCGGTCGGCGAACTCTACGGCCTGCAAGGAGCGCCGTTCGCGGAAGAGCGAGACAAGTTCTTTGGCGAGCGGCTGGCTGGGCTGCTGGAATCCTTGTCTGAGGGTGATGCGGGCCTTGACGCAGAGGTCGAGGCCATCACAAAGATGGGACTCTCGGACTTCGAGACCTACATCGAGATCCTGGTGGCTCTGCGTGCTGCCTTCCATCGGAAGTACATCATCGAGTCTTTGGACTCGACGATGTTGAAGAACAAGTCGGGGGCGCTGCTTGCGCAGACCCGCGCGCGGAACTCACCTCGGCGATTTGCGCTGGAGAGTCGCCTGTTGGAAGTGTTGCTGCAGATCGCAGTGTTGCGACCCGGTGGGGACCAAGGCTACTTCACCGGCGATATGCGGATCGACGACTTGCTGTCGTTCTTGCGCGAACGCTATGGGCTCTACATCGATCAGCTGCCGCCCGGTGAGGGGTTCAGCGCTCCGACCATTGACGAACGGAAGGCACTGCGCAGCAATGTGCAGGCATTTACCGGACGCCTGCGCGAGATTGGCTTCTATCGAGATTTGTCTGATGCCTACGTGACCCAGACCGTGGTGCCTCGCTACACGATTGCAGAACGAAACGAAGGAGCGCGCGCATGAGCCAGGGACTGCGTGAACTCACCAATCAAGAACTGAACGCCGCGCTGGAATCGGTCCTGCTTCCAAAGTTATCCCAGCTACTTGCCGCCCGCGAGCTTGGGCATTGCATGCGGGTCACAGACTTGGATCGGCAGCTGATGATTCGCTTGGCAGGCGGCCTGCGGGCTGCCGTGCCGTCAGCGAACGTCGTGGTACTGGCGGACGAAGGCTTGCGAGCGATGGCACCGGACATGGCTGTCAGCAGTACCAAGCTGGTTGAGCTGCGGAATTCGCTACCGAACGATGAGCTTCGGCCCCCGTTGCTGGTCTTCGTGCCGAATGACCTGCGTGCTTCAGCGGAAGATTCTTTTGGGGTCGCGACGTTCGAGGAGGTCTCGATCGATGGCGCCTATGCGGAGCTGAACGGGCTGTTGCTCGCTCAAGTTCCTTCCAACTTGCGGGTGGCCGTAGAGGCATGCTTGAGCGAGTTGCGGCGGCGTGACGGCCGGTGGCGATATGCCGATGACGCTGCTGTGGCTCGTTACCTGCTCACCTGCCAGGTCAATGAGTTTGATCCGGATGCGATGGGGGCAGCGCTGTTTGAGCTTGCTTTGGTGCCGGATTTTGAGTTGTTCCAACAGGCCGAGCGCGCACCCGCGCGGGTGGCGCGCAACCGAGAGTGCGTTGAGCGCGTGACTTGGTCGACCAAGACGGAGCGCGTTCGTGCACTTGAGCTGGGCTTACTGGACCCCGTGTTCTGCAAGCAGCTTGGCGAGTTTTTTTCTCGGATTGGCGTCTCCAATCCCAAGGAGTGGACGCAAGCTATCGTTCGCGACCGTGTGAATTGGCCACTTGCGTTCAACAAATGGTTGTTCGAGGACGGTGGAGTCAACCCGGACACGATCTACATCGGCGATGTCGCGCTGCCCGACTTGCCCGTGGTGAAGGATGACAACGAAGACCCCAGGTTGACCGAGTTGATTGGGCACAAGGTGCTGCCCATCTCAAAAACCGGGCTCAAGAAGTTCAGTGTCTCTTTCTGCGTTGACCCGGTGCCTTCCAAGGTCGAGGGGCTGTCAAGGTTTGTGGCAGAGGTTGTTTCGCGCGACAACGGGCCGACAGGCCTGCGTAGGCGTAAGGCTTCCTGGACCAAAGGAACCGACTCCGGTGCGATTGCTTTCTCTTCGATTGGCAAGATCGACTGGGAGGAAGGCTGGCACTACGTGCGGGTGTATGCAGAGACCGAGGATGGTGATCGCATTCCTCTCGCGGACGGAGAAGGCAATCGCATCCGATTCAACACTGATGCAGCGGGGACGCACGACAGCCCCAACGAAAGTGACCTCTTTTACGTGGTCACTGACGACGAGGTTGAGGTCGAACCACCACAGCGTGCCGTCCCGCGCGAGGCGAGCTTGATGCATGCGTTGCTGCGTGCACGTTTTGCGGCCGTGACTCAGGATCGTGATCCTGGAACCGTTACTGTGACCGGATGCGGCTGGGTGGAACGCAGTAGCAAGGCCACAGCCAGCGGCGAGACCTTGGAGATTCGACTGGGCAAGGAGGGTAAGGCGAACGTCTTGGTGTCCAGCCTTTTGGCGAACCTAGAGCGGGCGTTTCTTGAAAACCCCGAAGGCCTTAACCGCTTGAGACTTTCGATCAGCGCTTTGGGTGTTGCCGCGCGATCCACAACGTCGTTCAAGTGGCCAGTCTCGGACGAGGTTACTCGGTTCCGAGAGGCGCGGAAGCAGTTCTTTGCCGCCGTACTGAAGGGGGACCAACGGCTGATCATGCAGGCCAGCGATCTTCTGTCCCTTCAGGAACCGACACAGAACTATGCCTCCGCCTACCTGGCTTGGATCGACGCAGTGCTTGCACGTGCCAGCTCTACCGAGATGACGGTTGCGCGGCAAGCTATGGATGAGCTTCGCTACGCGCTCACCATCGATTCGGTGGCCCTCGTGTTGGAAGACTACCAAGGCAGGCGACGAGATGCTGTTCTGCTGGGGCCAACTCATCCGTTGCGTGCCAACTGGCACGTCGCGTGGAGCCATCTCGGACAGGCTTGGATGGAGCAGAGCCGGTCTAGCAACAAGGAGTTCGTGGTTCCCACACGTGACGCAGTGATCAAGCAGCTGGCGCCAGCGGCATTTCCTCCGGTCGTTCCTTTCGGTGAGGAGCTGGGGCGGACAGCGCTTGCTGTGGACAACATCAACCCGTTCTGGTCCTTGTACGCAGCGACCGATGAGAAGGACCCTCGTGGCCTGATTGGGGAGGTTTGCGCTGCCTTTGGCTTGCCAGAGCCAGCCATCGGCGGTGCAACCATCGATAGTGCTTATCTTGCCGCGCGCGTGCAGCGTTACCTAGTCCAGCACCCGTACGTGGAGACGCTGACGATCAACGCCTTCAACGCGGGGCACGCAGGCGCAATGGCCGAGGTGCTGCTGACACTCCAGCGACATCCGGATTTCGCCGATCTGCGTTACGACATCCGGCTCTTCGTGCTTGACCCTGCAGCACCTTCGACCGGGGAAGCGTTGTTGGAACTCTTGTCGCCAGATTCGGGAACCAGCGCCAAGGAGGCAGAAGCCTTTTCGACGCCGACCAATAGTCATTTGCACCCCAAGCTGCGACTGGCCATTCGTGCGATCAAGGAATTCCGTGAGAATCCCGATTTGCATGCGGCGCACCTCTCCTTCTTATTTGACCTGTTTCCGGCAGAGGAAATCCGAGCAGTGGATGTACAGGACAGTGATGATTCCTCCTTTGTCCATGGACTTGTTCAGCCCTTCGAAGTGGACTATCTAGAAGACGAGCAGTCCATCACTTGGCTGCGCCGTCCGCTTCATGGCGCAGCACAGCCGCTTGAGGGTGCGGAGGTGTTATCCGACCTCATGGGTGGGGTTTCCCGTGCTGTCTCGGTCGCAGTGGCGACGGTTGCTCGCAGTCAATATCTGCCGCACGCGCGTCCTGTGGTTGCGCTGAGCCTGTCCGCAGATGAGCGCGCCATGCTACATCAGGTTCACGAGGTCAGCGATTGGGTGCTCACGATTGATCGGAACTTGGGGATCGAGTTCTTCGACCATCGTCGGCATGCCACACGGCCAGACTATCTGATCGACCACTCGCCCGACATGGCAAGCGCGATGAGCCATCGGTTGGCAATCACCTCGCGGTCCGTTGCTGAGCTTGAGTCTTTGCTGATCCCTATCTTGGGCGAGTACGGATTGCCCAATACGGGCCGACATGCCTTGGTGATGCTGGATCAGCTTCGATCGTTGTCCGGCCGATTGGCCTTGAAGCTGCTGTCCTCTTCTTCCCAGCGGGCAGAGGCGATGGGCTTGGCGCTTTCGCGCTTGTTCCTCGAACACCAGGGCGTTTTCCAGAACCAAGTCGTCGTCCCGTTGGACGCGCACTTGGAGTTGTACAAGGCGTTGAAGCAAAGCGCGGAGGAAATGGGCGATGAGGTCAGCTTCCAACGTACTGACCTTGCCCTGTTCGACCTCGACCCAGCAAGCCGTGTGGTGACGTGCCGACTGGTTGAAGTGAAGTGCTACAGCCAAGTAGGAAATGTGGCCGCCTACGCACAGTTGAAGGCGTCCATCGCTGATCAGATCGCTCAATCCGAGCGCGTCTTGGCATATCACTTCGACCCCAAGATGGCTGACGTAGACCGGCCTGACCGCCCCATTAAGAATCGCGATCTTGCTGCACTGCTGGGCTTTTACCTAGACCGATCCGAGCGCCACGGCGTAGTTTTGCCTGAAGCTGCCGAGGAGGCGCACTACTTCTTGCGACGCCTCGATGAGCGCCCCTACACCTTGCAGTTCACGCGAAGTGCTGTGGTGTTTGACTTCAGCAAGCCAGGCACTGAACCTACCGAGCATGAAAACGGAATCGAGTTCTATCGAATCGGTAGTGATTTGATCCGGCAGTTGGTGGAATCAGCCGTAACGGACACCGAAACGGTGGCCTGCGTCCAGTACGCTCGTTCTGCCGACACAGCCCAAGAGGTCACGCTGGAACTACTTCGTCGCAGAGAGTTGGCCCCGGCCGTTCCCACCTTTGAAACGGCAGCCTTTCTCAGCCCGCCACGGGCTCGAACGCTTGCGTGGGACGACAGCCCGAAGGGCAGAGACATACAACACGAGGTGGTTTCAAGAGTGTCCGTGCGGAAGCCGGAACCTGCCGCCTTGGAGCAGATGGCTCCCCAGCCAATTGCCACCGTGCAGGCTGCAAGCGCTGACACACCACCACCGTCAGCAGACGATTCGGGTTCGGATGCGACTACGGAAAAAACGCCCGTACCGGTTCTTGTTGCGGAGGTGGAGGCTCCCCAGAGCGCGTCCGTTGCACGGCCGCACTCTCAAGACGGCGAGGCTACCGATAGCCGCGTAGCCTACGACATTATGCTCGGTGCCACGGGAGCAACACCGCAGTACGGCCTGATTGGCGAAGTGTCTGGGCGCAAGGTGGCGCTTGACCTCAATCAGACCCACACCATCAGCCTGTTCGGCGTTCAAGGTGGCGGCAAAAGCTACACCTTGGGCAGCGTGGCAGAGATGGCTTCTCTGCAGATCCCTGGTATCAACTGTCTACCTGAGCCGCTGTCCACGGTTATCTTCCACTACAGCCCGACGATGGACTACAAGCCTGAGTTCACGTCGATGGTAGGGGCGAACTCGGTGGAAGATCAGGTTCGTGCGCTGAAGGAGGTCTATGGCGCGGAACCGAAAGCGCTCGCAGATGTGTTGCTTCTCGTGCCAGCAGACAAGATTGAAGAGCGTCAGGCCGAGTACCCGGACATCGAAGTGCGGCCTTTGCAGTTCTCAGCATCAGAGCTGAAGGCTTCGCACTGGAAGTTCTTGATGGGAGCCGTAGGCAATCAAGCCACCTATATCCGCCAGATCATGCGCATCATGAAGGCGATGCGCGATGACATCACTCTTGAGGGCTTGCGTGCGGGCATCGACGCATCATCGGTTCCCGATCACCTCAAGGAGCTGGCTCGGATGCGTCTCGACCTGGCCGCCGAATACATCAATGACGGTACCTCGCTCACTGAGATAGTGAGACCAGGCCGATTGATCATCGTGGACCTGCGAGACGAATTCATCGAGAAGGACGAAGCGCTCGGACTGTTCGTCGTACTCTTGCAGTTGTTCGCTGATGCGCGGATCGATGGGCGCAGTTTCAACAAGCTGGTGGTGTTCGATGAGGCCCACAAATACATCGAGAGCCCCGACCTAGTTGCCGGGCTCATTGAAGTTGTCCGAGAGATGCGGCACAAGGGCGTCAGTATCATGGTCGCTAGTCAAGACCCGCCATCTGTGCCTGTCAGCCTGATCGAGCTGTCCAGCCAGATCATCATGCACAAGTTCAACTCTCCAGCTTGGCTGAAACACATTCAGAAGGCTAATGCCGCACTTTCGAACCTGACTCCAGAACGTATGGCTTTACTTAAAGCAGGGGAGGCATACGTCTGGTCAAGCAAGGCTACCGATGATTCCTTCTCGAAGGGTGCCGTCAAAGTTCGGTGTAGACCTAGGATTACACAACATGGCGGTGCCACACGGGTGGCAGTCAAGGAGTAAGAGGGAAGCAAACGACTCTGAGGGGGCACTCAACTCAATTAAGCTGCAATGCTTGGATTCACCATCCCTCTCAGTGCTTTGGCGGGCAAAAAAAAGCCCGGACGAGCCGGGCTTGCTAAGCCTCGCGGAGCGCGAGGTCAGGGAGAATTTTGATTCTAGCAGGGCCTGCTCGTATTGGG
>Ga0208370_100210_pt1 | contig 18321 bp, 17 predicted proteins | sample Subbio12Jun_QV11_FD_184822 | JGI IMG/M metagenome (GOLD analysis project Ga0208370, IMG submission 184822) | Serpentinite rock and fluid subsurface biosphere microbial communities from McLaughlin Reserve, California, USA -CR12Jun_QV11 (SPAdes) | ecosystem: Environmental > Terrestrial > Deep...
CAAATCTTGAGATAAAGCTCTGGCCATCCATGCTGGCCTCCGACCCAGCCAGCAGGATGAATCAGAATTTTAAACCCGCTGGAATCCCTCGCGATTCAGAGGCTGTGGAAAACGCTCTAAAAGAACTGCTTGACGCATTCCAGAACTGTGAGAGTCTCGTGGAATGACCAAGCGCATCGCCCTCTACACCCGTGTCTCAACCGATCAGCAGACCACCGAAAACCAGCGTCGCGAGTTGATCGCAGTCGCTGAGCGCAATGGTTGGGAGATCGTCGCCGAGTTCTGCGACGAGGGGATCAGCGGTGCCAAAGGTCGGGATCAGCGTCCCGCCTACGATGCTTTGCTCAAAGCCATCGCCCGCCGTGACATCGATGCGGTCGCAAGCTGGGCGGTCGATAGGCTCGGACGCTCGCTGCAAGACCTCGTTGGCTTCCTCAATGAGATCAACAGCAAGGGCGTGGACCTCTATCTCCATCAACAAGCCTTGGACACGAGCACGCCCTCGGGACGCGCCATGTTCGGCATGCTGAGCGTCTTCGCAGACTTCGAGCGTGAGATGATCCGCAGCAGGATCATGGCGGGGCTCGCCCGCTCGGACAAGAAGGCGGGACGCCCTGCGTTGCCCCCGATCACCATCCAGCAGATCGAGCGGACGCTCAGGTCTGGCGTCAGCATCAACGCTACCGCCAAGCGTCATCGCGTCGGCGTCGGCACCGTCCACCGCATCAAGGTCAAGATGGCTCAAGCCGCATGATCGACGACGACGGGCAGTCCCTCATCGACATGGAAGCGGTTCGGTTCCCGCTACCTCCTTTTCTTTTCCGACCAGCTCCGTGGGCTCATCGCCCTCGAAATCGCCGGGGGTGCCGAGATGGGGGGCTTCGTGCGTGGCCCAGTCGGTGCGCCCCGGAGGCGGCGCGGGCATGCCGGCGGGGCCGGGCTCTGCACCCGGCTCGCGCTGCCGCAGACGGTGGAGTTGCACCTTGGCGATCATGTTGGCGCTGATCGGCGCGGTGACGAACAGGAAGACCGAAATCAGCAGCTCGTGCGTGGTCCAGGTGTCCAGCGCCAGCTGGAACCACACGACCGAGGCGACCAGCATCGCCCCCAGCCCCAGCGTTGTCGCCTTGGTCGGCCCGTGGAGCCGCTCCATCAGCGAGGGCAGGCGCACCAGCCCCCAGCTGCCCACCAGCGCAAACCCGCCGCCCACCACGATGAGGGCGCTGGCGAGAATCTCGGCGAAGGATACCGCGCCACTCATTCGATGATGTCCCCCCGCAACATGAACTTGGCATAGGCCACCGTGCCGACAAAGCCGACCGTCGCCAGCAGCAGAGCCGCCTCGAAGGATGTGCCGCTCCCGCCCGCGATGCCCGCCAGCACGATCAGGCCGATGGCATTGATCACCATCGTGTCGAGCGCGAGGATGCGGTTGGCGACGCACGGGCCCTTCAACAGGCGCCACAGGTTCAGTGCCAGCGCGAGGCCCAATGCCGCGAAGCCGAAGGCGAGCGCCCCCTCAAGCATGGAAGATCCCCTTCAGCCGTGCCTCGTAGCGCGTCTTGATCCTGGCAATGTCTTTCTCCGGATCGGGCGCATGGAGCGCGTGGACCAGCAGGAACCTGCCGCAGGCCGAAACATCGGCCGACACCGTGCCAGGGGTCAGGCTGATCGTCGCGGCAAAGACGGTGATCGCCTCGGGGCTGGCGAGTTCGAGCGGGATCGCAAGCCACGCCGGTCGCAGCGCGTGCGACGGCTTGAACAGGATGATCGCGGCCACCTCGAAGTTGGCGACGAGGATGTCCCACAGCACCACCCCGCAATAGGCGAAGGCGGGCCCGAAGCGCACCCGCGGGCGGCCCGGCCACCAGGGTGCGGTGAAGATCGGCACCAGCATGCCGAATACGAGGCCCAGAAACAGTGTGCCCAAGGTGAGGTCGTTGACCATCACCATCCACATGCTGACCAGCAGGCCGGAAAGACCGGGATGGGGGAGCAGGCGGCTCACGGTGTTGCCTCCGCCAGCACCACTGCCGCGCTGCGCGCCGGATCGAGCACCTGCGCCGCTGCCGCCCCGGCATAGGCGCTCGCCCATCCGGCTCCGGCTGAAAGCCCTGCGAGCAACGCCAGGGCGAGAGCGGGGGCGGCAAAGTCGGCAGGGCGCGCGCGGGCGGCGAGCACGTCACCCTCGACCGTCTTCCAGAATACCGCGCTGCCCGCACGGGCTAAACCGATCACGCCGATGAAGGTCGTGCCGAGGATCACCCCCCAGGCCCAACCCCAATCCGGAAGCGCGGCGGCCGATTTGAGGATCAGCAGCTTGCCGATGAAGCCCGAAAGCGGCGGCAGGCCGGTCGCTGCGATCGCGGCGGCCATGAACAGCATCGCCGCGATGCCGCGACCCGCGAAGGCCGGGCCGGGGCTGGCGGTATCGCCGAAAGGCCCACGCCGCCGCGCCGCCGCGTCGGCCACAAGGAACAGCGCCGCACCCGCGAGCGTCGAATGAGCGAGATAATACAGCGCCGCACCAAGGCTCTCGGGCGTCCACCCGGCGACTGCGATCAGCAGCGTGCCGGTCGAGCCGATTACGGCATAGGCGGCCTGTTCGGAGAGGCTGCGTGCGGCGAACACTCCCGCAAAGCCCACGACCGCGCTCACCAGCGCCGCCGGGAACAGCCAGGGCGCGGGCACCCACGCCGCTGCCCCCGCGCCATCGCCAAATACCTGCGGCACCACACGGATAATCGCATAGACGCCGACTTTGGTCATGATCGCGAACAGCGCCGCCACCGCCGGGGTCGAGACCGCATATGTGCGCGGCAGCCACAGGTGCAGCGGTGCCACAGCGGCCTTGAGAGCGAAAACGCTCACCAGCAGCAACCCGGCGATCCGCAGTATTCCCTGATCCGCTTGCGGCACCGCAGCGACCCTCAGCCCCATATCGGCCATGTTGAGCGTGCCGGTGAGCGCATAAAGCATCCCCAGCGCGATCAGGAACACCGAGGAGCCGACGAGGTTCACAACGACATACTGCATTCCCGCCTTGAGCCGCGCCGGTCCCTGCCCGTGCAGCATCAAGCCGTAGGAGGCGATCAGCAGCACCTCGAAAAAGACGAAGAGGTTGAACAGGTCGCCGGTCAGAAAGGCGCCATTGAGCCCCATCAGCTGGAACTGAAACAGCGGGTGAAAGTGCCAGCCCTTGCGGTCGCTGCGGGTGGCTACCGCGTGCAGCAGGGCAATGAGCGCGAGGCTCGCGGTCAGCACCAGCATCATCGCCGCCAGCCGGTCAACCACCAGCACGATGCCGAAGGGGGCGGGCCAATCCCCCAAAGCATAGGCGAGGATCGTGCCGTCCGAGACCCGTGCCATCAGCGCCAGCGCGGTGAGCAGCAGCGCAAGGCCCGAGCCGAAGCCGAGCCACAGCGCCAGCGTCCGCCGTCGCCGCCGCAGCGCCAGCAGCGCGAAAGGTGCGGCGAGCGCAGGGAGCGCGATTGGCAGGACCGGGATATGCGCGGCAAGGCTCACAGCCGCGTCACCTTGCCATCGGTGGTCGGGCCGTCGTGTGTGTCGCAAGGCACGATATCGCCATCGACATGGTCGCTGCCGGTCTCGAGAAAGCCCCTCAGGGCAAGGATCACCACGAAGGCGGTCATGCCGAAGGTGATGACAATCGCGGTCAGCACCAGCGCCTGCGGCAGGGGGTCGGCGTACTCGGTGATCGTCTTGTCCCAGATCGGCGGACGGCCCAGCACCAACCGCCCGCTGGCGAACAGGAACAGGTTCACCGCATAGGAGAACAGCGTCAGGCCCAGCACCACCTGAAAGGTGCGCGCACGCAGGGCAAGGAAGATCCCGCCCGCGACCAGCACGCCGATCGCGCTCGCCAAGAGGAATTCATAGCTCACGGCGCGCCCCCTCTGCCTGAGCGGCGCGGGCAGCGCGCTGGCCGACATGGCTCAATTGCGCCAGCGCCAGCATCACCGCGCCAAGCACCGTCAGGAAGACGCCGGCATCGAACAGCATCGCGCTTGCCAGCTCGAACTTGCCGATCAGCGGCAGGCTGAAATAGTCGAACCAGCTCGTGAGGAACGGCTCCCCCAACGCCATCGCGCCAAGCCCTGTCGCCATCGCTACCAGCACGCCCCAGCCGATCAGCTGGTGCTCGCCGAAAGGCAGGCGCCTGTCGGACCAGTCGAAGCCTGCGGCGAGATACTGGACGAGAAAGGCGATCGCGACCACCAGCGCGGCGATGAAGCCGCCGCCCGGCTGGTTGTGGCCGCGCAGGAACAGGTAGATGCCCAGGGTCAGCGTCAGCGGCAGAATGATCCGGCTGGCGGCGACGAGCATCATTGGGTGGCGCTCGGGCGAGTGTGACATGTCCTCGCGCCACGCCCGCAGCCGCGCGCCGGCCGCACCGGTGGCGGCACTATCGAGCAAGGCGAAGATGCCGAGCCCGGCGATGCCGAGCACGATGATCTCGCCGAGCGTATCAAACGCGCGAAAATCGACGAGGATGACGTTGACCACATTGGTCCCCCCGCCCTCCGGTTTGGCATTGGCGAGATGATAGGCGGCGATGCTCGGTCCCGGATCGCGGGTCAGCATGGCCCAGGCTAGGCCGCCCACCAGAACGCCCCCCGTCACCGCCAGCGCCCCGTCGCGCCATTTGCGCGGCGCGGCGGACAGCATCGGCGGGGCCTTGGGCAGCAGGTTGAGGGCGAGCAGCAGCAGCAGGATCGTCACCACCTCGACCGAGATCTGTGTCAGCGCGAGATCGGGCGCCGAGAACTGCACGAAAGCGAGACTGACAATGAGCCCGATGACGCTGATGTAGATCAGCACGCGCAGACGGTTGCGCGCATCGTTCACCACCGCCGCCGTCGCTGCGATCAGCAGTGCCCAGGCGATGATCGCGGGCGGCGTGGCGGGCAGCAGCGCGCGCGTCCCGGTCAGCACCCCGCCAGCGGTGACTACGCCCTCGATGACGAGCAGCACGATCACCGCAAAGCTCGCCAGCAGCATGGTCTGGAGTCGCGGCGTGTGGGTCGCGACGATCGCCTTGCGCACCCGGGTATCGGCAAAACCCATTACCGCCTCGAACATGCGCTTGGCATCGGGCAGGGCCGTGCGCTCCCACGCGGCCAGCAGCGGATTGTGGAACCACAACAGCGCCGCCCCGCCCCCCACTGCCAGCAGGCTCAGGATCAGCGCAAGGTTGACCCCGTGCCATAGCGCCAGCTCGACTGGCGGCGCGGCGGTGCCGGTGACAGCACCGGTCGCGGCGGCGACCAGCGGAGCGGCGAGCGCCATCGGCACGAGGCCGAGCAGCACCGCCAGCGCCGTCAGCAGCGCGGGGCCACCCCACATCCCGGCGGCGGGATCATGCGCGCGGGCGAAGGGCTCGGCCTCGCGCGGGGCACCAAAGAACAGGTGGATGGCAAGGCGCAGCGAATATCCGACGGAAAGGGTGGCACCCATCGTCGCCAGCACCGGCAGCAGCCACGGCAAGCCGAACAACACCAGCTTGGGCGTCTGGTAGAGCATCAGTTCCTTGGAAATGAACCCGCCGAGCGGCGGCAGCCCCGCCATCGACGCGGCGGCCAGCGTTGCGATCCCGGCCGTTACGGGCATCGCCTTGGCAAGGCCGCCAAGCCGCCGAATATCGCGGGTGCCGGTCTCGTGCTCGACGATGCCGGCAGCCATGAACAGCGCGGCTTTGAAGGCGGCGTGATTGAGGATGTGGAGCAGCGCAGCCATTGCGGCAGCCTCAAGGCTGAAACCCAGCAGCATCACCAGCATGCCCAGTTGCGAGATGGTCGAATAGGCGAGGATGCTTTTCAGGTCGTGCCGGAACAGCGCCACGCCCGCGCCGAGCAGCATGGTGACCAGCCCGACCGATGTGACGACAAGCGTATAGGCATCTGTCCCCGCCAGCACCGGCCACAGCCGCGCGAGCAGGAAGACGCCCGCCTTCACCATCGTCGCCGAATGGAGATAGGCGCTTACCGGCGTCGGCGCGGCCATCGCGTGGGGTAGCCAGAAATGGAACGGGAACTGCGCCGACTTGGTGAAGCAGCCCACGAGGATCAGGCTGAGGATGGCGGGATAGAGCGGCGAGGCCTGCACCTGTGCCCCGCGGGTGAGGATCGTGGCGAGGTCGAAGGAGTCGGCGGCAAGGCCCAGCAGCACCATGCCCCCGATCAGCGCGAGGCCGCCGCCCCCCGTCACCGCCAGCGCCATGCGCGCGCCTTGCCGTGCATCGGCTTTGTGCTGCCAGAAACCGATGAGGAGGAAGGAGGCGAGGCTCGTCATCTCCCAGAACACCAGCAGCAGCAGCACATTGCCCGCGATGACGATCCCCAGCATCGCGCCTTGGAACAGCATCAGGCTGGCGAAGAAACGCCCGGTGTCCTCGTCTGTGTAGAGATAGGCATGGGCGAAGACGATCACCAGCAGGCCGATGCCAAGGATCAGCAGGGCGAACATCCAGCCCAGCGGATCGACCATCAGCGCAAGATCGAGGCCAAGCGCGGGAACCCAGGTCCATGCCGCCGCCGGCACCTCAACCCCCATCACCGGCGCAGCGAGGCCGGCAAGGAGCACGAGGCCGCCTGCGCTCGCCGCCGCCGCGATCCCCGAATGGACGAAGCGCGGCGCGCCGTAGGTCAGCGTGATTGCCACCGCCGCAACGAAGGGAAGCGCGAGCAGCGCAAGAAGCGTCAAGGCGATAGCCATTGGCGGTCCCGGTGGTCCTTTGCGAAAGTTGGCGGGGCGTGAGGCGGGACGCGGCAGGCGCCCCTCAAGTGGCATAGACGAGAGCCGTTCATCAGCACAACCCAAACCGGTCCGGCACGGTTCCCGTTACGGGCCGGGGGGTCAGTCGCCCTCGAACGCCATCAACGCGGCAACCGCGATCCCCGCTTGCCGCAACCGTTCGGCCCCGCCGAGGTCAGGCAGGTCGATAACGAACAGCGCCTGTTCGATCACCGCTCCCGCCTTGCGCAGCAGCTCGGCAGAAGCAAGCGCCGTGCCGCCGGTGGCGATGAGATCATCGACGATCACCACCTTCTGCCCCGGTTCGACCGCGCCAGGGTCCATCTCCAGCCGATCGGTGCCGTATTCGAGAGCATATTCGATGCCGATGGTAGCGATCGGCAGCTTCCCGGGCTTGCGCACGGGCACGAAGCCAAGGCCAAGCTGGACCGCCACCGCCGCACCGAAGATGAAACCGCGCGCTTCCATCCCGGCGATCTTGTGCGCTCCGGCGGCCTCGGCGAGCCGGGCGAGGTGATGCACGCTCGCTGCCATGCCCTGAGGGTGGCCGATTAGCGTGGTGATGTCGCGGAACTGCACTCCGTCTTGGGGAAAATCGGGCACGGTGCGCACAAGCGCCTTGAGCTCTGCGGGGGAGAGGTGCGGCGGTGTCATGATCGAAAAAGCCCCTTTCGGATGCTTCAAAGCAGAGCGCCCCGCCATCCGCAAGGGATGACGGGGCGCGTCGGCGATTTCGATGCGAGAAGGGTTCAGCTCTTCTTCGGCTTCAGTCCGGCCCAAATCTGCTTATAGCTGAGGAAAGCCAGCACCGTCGCGAACAGCAAGAAGCCGAGGACGAACCAGCCGGTCTGCTTGCGCTCGATCAGCGAGGGTTCGGCAGTCCAGGTAAGGAAGGCAGCCACGTCGGTCGCCATCTGCGGAATGGTGGCGTTGGTGCCGTCGGCATAGGTCACCTGCCCATCAATCGCAAGCGGCGGAGCCATCGCGATGTTCACGTTGGGGAAATGCTTGTTGAAGTAAAGACCGACCGGCGTCTCGAAACCGACCTTGGCAGCCTTCTCCGGATCGGGCTCTCCATAGCCAACCAGCAGGTCGTAAACGTAGTTCGACCCGTCATGCCGCGCCTTGGTCATCAGCGAGAGATCGGGCGGAATGGCATTGTTATTAGCCGCCGCTGCCGCAATCGCGTTGGGGAAGGGCATCGGGAAATAATCGGTCGGTTCCCCTGGGCGAGTGGTGGTCTCCCCGGTCGTGGGATCGATGCCCGGCACGGTCCAGGTTGCGGCCTCAGCGTCAACCTCGGCTTCGGTATAGCCGAGTTCCTGCAGGTTGCGGAATGCCACGAACTTCAGGCTGTGGCAGCCCGCGCAAACCTCCTTGTAGACCTGATAGCCGCGCTGAAGCTGGGCGTAGTCCCACTTGCCGAAGGGCCCATCGAACGAGAAGCCGCCGTCCGGGCCCGTGCCGTGCTCGTAGAAGGCATAGGACGGCTGTTTCTCCGGCGCCGGGCCGAAGGCGTAGTTATAAGCACCGGGCAGGAGCGACCAGAGCACCAGAACAAGGGTGATGGCAAGGCCTGCGATGATGCCGCCAAGACGAATAGACATGTCCGAACTCTTTCTCGTTGTCGGTTCAGATTGCGAGGGTCTGCAACCGGCTTATTCAGCCGGCTGCAGCGAACCTTCGGGCAGGGTGCCTGCGATGCCGCCTTCAGCCGTACCCGCACGCGGTGCCTCCGGAGCCTTGTCCTTGCCGAGCACCGCTTCGGTAATCGAGAAGGGCAGCGGCTTGGGCACTTCGATCTGGCTGACGATCGGCAGGATCACCAGAAAGTGCAGGAAGTAGTACGCCGTCGCGACCTGGCTCAGGATCACGTAAGGCTCCTCGGCCGGAGCCCCGCCTGCGATGAACAGCACGATCATGCAGGGAATGAAACCGAACCAGAAGAACTTCCGGAACAGCGGGCGATAATGGCCCGAACGCACCGGGCTCTTGTCCAGCCAGGGCAGGACGAACCACAGCAGGATCGAACCGAACATTGCGATCACGCCGAGCAGCTTGGCCGGGATCAGCACGATGCCGGTAAAGGGGATGCTGAGATCGCCGGTGAAGGCGCGAAGGATCGCGTAGAACGGCCAGAAATACCATTCAGGCACGATATGCGCAGGCGTCGAGAGCGGGTTCGCCTCGATGTAGTTGTCCGGGTGGCCCAGCGCGTTGGGCAGGAAGAACACCATCGTGGTGAACAGGATCAGGAACACGCCGAGACCGAAGCCGTCCTTGGCGGTGTAATAGGGGTGGAACGGCACCGTGTCCGATTCCTGCTTCACTTCCACACCGGTCGGGTTCGACGAGCCGGGAATATGCAGCGCCCAGATGTGCAGGATCACGACGCCCGCGATCACGAAGGGCAGCAGGAAGTGCAACGAGAAGAAGCGGTTGAGCGCCGCGTTGTCAGGCGCGAAGCCGCCCAGCAGCCAGATCTGCAGCGGCTCGCCCACCAGCGGGATGGCACTGAAGAGACCCGTGATAACCTGCGCGCCCCAGAAGCTCATCTGACCCCACGGCAGCACATAGCCCATGAAGGCGGTCGCCATCATCAGCAGGAAGATCACCACGCCCAGCAGCCAGATCATCTCGCGCGGGGCCTTGTAGGACGAATAGAAAAACCCGCGGAAAATGTGCAGGTAGATCACGATGAAGAAGAAGCTCGCCCCGTTGGCGTGGGCGTAGCGCAGCATCCAGCCGTAGTTGACGTTGCGCATGATGTGCTCAACCGTGCCGAAGGCGACCTGCGCGTTCGCGGCATAGTGCATAGCCAGAACCACGCCGGTGACGATCTGGATCATCAGGCAGAAACCGGCGAGAACGCCGAAGTTCCACATGTAGTTGAGGTTGCGCGGCACCGGATAACCGGCACCCACCGCGTTGAAGACGAGCCGCGGAAGCGGCAATTTTTCGTCCAGCCACTTGGTGAAAGCGGACTGCGGTTCATACTGTTTGGCCCAGGCGAAACTCATAGCGTTCTCTCGGCTTGATCGGGTTTCAGGAAACGGACGGTTATCATTATCACTCAGCTACGAAAGCTCAGCCGACGCGGACGACGGTGTCGGACGTAAAAGTGTATTCGGGCACCATCAGATTGAGCGGTGCCGGGCCCTTGCGGATCCGCCCGACCACATCGTAGTGCGAGCCATGGCAGGGGCAGAAATAGCCACCGAATTCGCCCCTGTTCTCGCCCTCGGCGGCCCCCAGCGGAACACAGCCCAGGTGGGTGCACACACCCATGGTAATGAGCACGTCTTCCTTGCCACGCGTGCGCTCGGCGAAAGTTTCCGGATCCCGCATCGGCGCGTTGTCATCGGCCTTGGCCGCCGCGATTTCCTCGGGCGTGAGGCGCTTCACGAACAGCGGTTGCTTGCGAAAGGCCGCCTTGATCGTTTGCCCCGGCTGGATCGCGCCAACATCGACCTCGGTCGTGCTGGCGGCGAGCACGTCGGCCGAAGGAGCCATTTGGCTCACCAGCGGGAACAGGACGGAAGCCCCACCGACACCCGCAGTGCTCAGCGCGGCAATGTGGATCCAGTCGCGGCGACGCACGCCTTCGGGGTTGCTGAGGTCGTTGGTCGCGGCCGTGTCAGTCGCCATTTCTTCTTACCCTGCTCGTTTTGCCGCAGCGGCGTTGGCCTGCGCGGCGTCGTGTTCCAGTGCGGGGCGAGGCCCCGGTTCCCGATCCGTAGATTGATCCCTGCTTCAGGCCCGGCTGGCGCGTTTGAGGGCACCATGCCTGAAGCTTACGCGGGGCAATTAACGGCAATCCTGCGAATTTCCAACCGTGTTTTAAGCAAACCGCGTTCGCCATCGTGCAAGGCGGCCTCAGGAAAGCGCGATCATGCTGATCTGCCGACCATAATTCGCCTCGCGCGCCTGGCTGGAGCGCCTGTGAGAGTGGTAACGCGCGACGTCGGAAAATGTATCCCGGCCCACATCCGCAATTTTTCCGAGCCCCGCGCCGGACAGGCGCGCCATGATGAATCCGGGCAGATCGAAGTGCCAACGTGCCGCACCCTCGCGCTCCGGCGCGGGAGCAAAGAAGCGGTCGGCATCGGCGAGGAATCGGGCGCGGAAGGGCGCATCGACCTCATAGCTGGCCTGCGCGATGGTAGGACCAAGCACAGCCGCGACACGCTCCCGCCGCGCGCCGAGCGCTTCCATCGCGGTGATCGTGTTCTCGAGCACGCCCCCTGCCGCGCCGCGCCAGCCGGCGTGGGCGGCACCGATTACGCCCGCCTCGCGGTCGGCGAACAGGATCGGACCGCAGTCGGCGGTGACGATCCCGATCACGATGCCCGGCACAGCAGTCACCACCGCGTCAGCGACGGGTCGGCCCTCGGCGGCATCGGCCCACGCCGCAGCGACGGTGACGACATCGGGCGAATGGGTCTGGTGCGGCGCGGCGAGGCGTCCGCCGGGCAGGATTGCCCCGGCCGCCGCCGCTCGCAAGGCGCGGACCTCGGCCCCATCCCCCGGTCCGCCGAAGCCGAACTGGTGACCTCCCCCGGCGCTGCCAAAGAAGCCGTGCGCCACGTCCGCCAGCAAGGGATGGGTCTCGATCTGGAACTCCACCGCCTCAGCCCTCGAGCGAGCGGCTGACCTGCTCGAAGGTGTCGCGCGACAGGTTGCCCGCCGCAAGGATACGCTCCAGCTCCGCCTTCATCAGCGCCGCCCGCCCGGGCTCGATCCGCCGCCAGCGCCCGAGCGCAGGGACGAACTTTGCAGCGGTCTGCGGATTGATCGGATCAAGCGCCAGGATCACGTCGGCAACCATCCGGTACCCCTCTCCGTCGGCCTTGTGGAAGGCCTTGGGGTTACCCGCAAAAGCCATGTGGAGCGAGCGCACACGGTTGGGGTTCTTCAGCGTGAAGTCGGGGTGATCGGCCAGCTGACGCACGTGGGCGATCACCTCGGGGTGAAGCGACAGGGCTTGCAAGGTGAACCACTTGTCCACCACCAGCGCGTTGGCCTTGTAACGCTCGTAGAAGGCCGTCAGCCGTTCTGCCCGCGCGGGCGTGTCGAGCCCGCACAACACCATCAGCGCCCCCTGCCGGTCGGTCATGTTGTCGGCCGCGTCATATTGCGCCGCCGCCAGTTGGGCCGCCTTGGCCGGATCGGCGGCGGCGATGAGTCCCAGCGCAATGGTCTTGACCTTGCGTGCCCCGCGCCCGGCCGGATCGTCATGCGCGACCGCCGAGACCCGCGCGTGCAGCGCTCCAAGCTCGCCCGCCAGCGCCGTGCCGATGGCGACCTTCAGCCCTTCGCGCGCAGCATGGATCGCGCCGGGATCGGCCAGGCGCTTGCCTGTCGCCATAGCTTCGAAAAGGTATGTTTCCGAAGGCAGCACCATCAGCTCGCCGCGCATCGCGTCGTCAAGCGCTTGGTCGGCGAGGCTGGAACGGAAAGCGCCGATGATCGCCGCCTCGCCCGCAGCCTGCTCGTCCGCCGACAAGCGTCCGGTAGCGGTGCCCACCAGATGCCCGACCGCGAGTTCCTGAAGAGCTTCCGTGCGCGCAAAGGGATCATCGTCGTGCGCGGCGAGAAACACCAGTTCCTCGCGTGCCAGATCGCGCTCGATCACCACCGGAGCGGTGAAGCCGCGATTGATCGAAACCACCGGATCGGGTCCGGCGAGCGGCAGGGTGAAGCTCTGCTCCTCCTCCACAAGCACCAGCACCTGCTCTGCCCCTGTCGCGCCCTGACGCGAGTGGACCGCGACCCTGAGCGGGATCGGCATCGGCAGCTTGTCGGGCTGGCCGGGGGTCGCAGGCACGGTCTGGCGCAGGGTCAGGCGCAGCGTGTCGCCCTCGACGGCCTGCGCAACGGCGACGCGCGGCGTGCCAGCCTGGGCATACCAGCGGCGGAACTGGGTGAGATCGATCCCGGCCCCGTCCTCGATCGCCTTGACGAAATCCTCGCAAGTCGCCGCTTCCCCGTCATGGCGGTCGAAATAGAGATCGCACCCGGCGCGGAACCGCGCCTCGCCCACCATCGAGCGCATCATGCGGATCACCTCGGCGCCCTTGTTGTAAACGGTCGCGGTGTAGAAGTTGCTGATCTCGCGGTAGGAATCGGGCCTGATCGGATGGGCGAGCGGTCCGGCATCCTCGGGGAACTGCGCGGCGCGCAGGATGCGCACATCCTCGATCCGCTTGACCGCTTCTCCGCGCATGTCCTGGCTGAACAGCTGATCGCGCAGCACGGTGAAGCCTTCCTTGAGGCTGAGCTGGAACCAGTCGCGGCAGGTCACGCGGTTGCCCGACCAGTTATGGAAATACTCATGCGCGATCACACCCTCGACCGCGTCAAAATCGGCATCGGTCGCGGTGTCGGGATCGGCCAGCACGTATTTGGTGTTGAAGACATTGAGCCCCTTGTTCTCCATCGCCCCCATGTTGAAGTCGGAGACGGCAACGATGTTGTAGAGATCGAGGTCATATTCGCGCCCGAACACCACCTCGTCCCACTTCATCGAACGGTGGAGCGATTCGAGCGCGTGGCCGGTGCGATCGATGTCTTCAGGCCGCACCCAGACATTGCATTCAACAACACGGCCGGAACGGGTGGTGAAGGGCTTGCTGTTGGCGACAAGATCGCCCGCCACAAGTGCGAAGAGATAGGACGGTTTGGGCCACGGATCGTGCCATTCGGCCCAATGCGTCCCATCGCCGTTGTCGCCTTCCGCCACGCGGTTGCCGTTGCACAGCAGGATCGGGAAGAGCGCCTTGTCGCCCTCCATCCGCACGGCATAGGTCGAGAGCACGTCGGGCCGATCGGGGAAGAAGGTGATACGGCGGAAGCCCTCCGATTCGCATTGGGTGCAGAGCATCCCATTCGAGGCGTAGAGCCCCATCAGCTGGGTGTTGGCACTGGGGTCGATCCGGGTGACGACCTCGATCATGTGCTTCGCGCCCGGCAGGGCGATGACAAGATCGGGGCCGTCCATCCGCCAGTCGGCATGTGCCCCGTCCACCCGCACGCTTTCGGCGGTGAGGCTGTCGCCGTTGAGGCGCAGTTCGTCCGAAGGGTCTGCGGCGGGGTTGCGCTCGACCGCCAGCGTGGCGGTGATGCGGGTCGTCTTGAGCCCAAGGCGGAAATCGAGCGTCGTCGTCGGCACGATCCACGCGAAGGGGCGGTAATCCTCGCGCCGGATCACCGGCGGCGCGTGGGGAGTGGGGGCGGCATCCGCCAGTTCGGGGTTGCCTTCGGGGTTCTGCGGGGTGGTGGCGATATCCATGCATGCCGATTTAGGTTGTATTGGAGGCGGGGCCAATGATTAGGTTGCAGGCATGGGACATTTGCTGATCTTCGGCCTCGGATACACCGCAACGCGCATCGCCGTCGCCATCCGCACGGCAGGCTGGCAAGTGTGCGCCACCGGGAGCATGGGGGACATCGACTTCGCCGACCGCGACGCGGTGCTGGCGGCGCTGGGCGAGGCGAGCCATGTGCTCTCTTCCGTCCCGCCGGAACGCGCAGGGGGCGACGCGGTGCTCGATGCCTATGGCGAAGCGCTGACAGGCAAAGCCCTGTTCTACCTCTCCTCCACAGGGGTGTATGGCGACCGCGCGGGGGCGTGGGTGGACGAGGCGACGCCGACCATCGCCGAGGCCGGGGCAGGCCGCAGGAACGCCCGCGCCGAGGCCGATCTGGCGTGGCTGGACATGGGCGCGCGGGTGTTCCGCCTGCCGGGGATCTATGGGCCGGGCCGCTCGGCGCTCGACCGGGTGAGGGAAGGGAAGGCGCGGCGGATCGACCTTCCGGGGCAGGTCTTCAGCCGCGTGCATGTGGACGACATCGCCAGCGGCGTGGTGGCCGCCCTCACGCAGGATGCGCCCGCCGGGGCCTACAACCTCGGCGACGATTACCCGTGCAGCGGCAATGAAGTCACCGAACACGCCTGCCGCTTGCTCGGCCTGCCTCTGCCGCCGCTGGAATCTCTGGAGGAAGCGAACCTCTCCGACATGGCGCGCGGCTTCTACATGGAGAACCGCCGCGTCGCCAATGGCAAGGCCAAGCGGGTGCTGGGGTGGGCACCGAAATATCCGACCTATGTCGAGGGGCTCGCTGCGCTGGTCTGATCAGCGCCTCAGCGCGCCCGATTGCTGCACCTGCACCGTCTTCACCCGCCGCGCCCGGAGCGCGAGCCCCATGCCGGTCAGCGCCAGCGCCATGCCTGTGATCGACAGCGCGTCCCAGCGAAAGTCCTCGAACAAAGTCGACAGCAGCATCGCGACGCACACGGTGACAATGCCGTTATAGGCAGTCTTTCCCGCCCCGATCTCGCGCACGAGATTGTAGTGCAGCGGGAAGGTCACGACCGATCCGATAATCGCAAGATAGGCTGTCCCCGCCCAGAATTGCCATGTGTCCGGCACCTGCGGCGGGCCGGCGGTGAGCATGGCAAAGACAAGATCGAACAGCGTCCCATAAAGCATCGCCCAGGCGAGCAGGCTCACCATCGGCACCCTGCGCCCGGTGGGATTGGCCTGCACCACGTTGGCGATCGAAGCCGCCAGCATCCCGCTCACCGCCAGCACAATGCCGAGGCCCACGTTGCCGCCGAGCGGCGCAGCGTTCCATTCGTGCGCGAGCAGCAGCGCCACGCCCGCGATGGCGACCAGGCTCCCGCCGATAAAGCCGCGCTGCACGCGCTCCCCAATGAACGCCCGTGCGAAGATCGCGTTGGGCACCATCAGCAGCGCGAACATTACAGCGACGATGCCGGAGGTGATGTGCTGTTCAGCATGATAGACGAACAGGAAATTACCCGAGAACTGCGCGATGCCGACACCCAGCGCCAGAAGGTGCTCGGCACGGTTCAACCTGAGGCGGTTGCCCATCAACGTCGCGACGAGAAAAAGTGCCGGGGTCGCCAGCATGAAGCGATAGAACACGCCCCAGGCGGCGGGAGCGTCGCTGATCTGACCAGTGATGACGAACCAGGTCGAACCCCAGATCGTGCCGGTGAGCATGAAGGGCACCAGCACCCGCGGGCCGAGCATCGACGGCGCGGCGGCCTCGCTCATAGGGCGGTGATCGCCTTCCCTAGCGCCGCTGCATCCTCGGCCTTCGTGTTCCACGCGGTGACGAAACGCGCCGAATCCGGCCCCCAGTCGTAGAAGGCGAAACCCTGCGCCCGCAGCGCCTCGCGTTCGGCGGGCATCAGACGAACGAACAACTCGTTCGCCTCCACGGGGTGGAGCAGACGGTCGGCGCAGCCGCCTGCCACTTCCTGTGCCGCCGCATTGGCGTGGGCGGCGTTGGCGAGCCACAGGTCATCCTCCAGCATGGCAAGGATCTGCGCGGCAAGATAGCGGCCCTTGCATTGCAGGTGCCCGGCGCGCTTGCGGCGGTAACGCACCTCGGCAGCGCGCTCGGGATCGAACAGCACCACGGCCTCGGCCCCCATCCCGCCGTTCTTGATGAAGCCGAAGGCGAGGCTGTTGACCGGGCCGCTCGCCGCCCGCGCCGCCTCTGCCGCCGAGCCGCCGAGGAAGGCCGCCGCATTGGCGAAGCGCGCCCCGTCCATGTGGAGGCCGAGGCGGCGCTCCTTCACGAAGGCGCCCAGCGAGGCGAGTTCCTCCGGCGTGTAGGTGCGCCCGTATTCGCTCGTCTGCGTGATCGCGACGGCGTGGGGCTGGACCTGATGGACATCATTGCGGATCGGGTCGATCAGTGCAGCGATGCCCTCCGGCGTCAGCTTCGCGCCCTCGCCTTCCGCCAGCATCAGCTTGGCGCCGTGGAGGAAAAACCCGGGTGCCCCGCCCTCGTCGACCTCGATATGCGCCTCGCGGTGGCACACCACCCCGCCGTGAGGGGCGCACAGCGTGCCGAGCGCAAGGCAGTTGGCCGCCGTCCCCGTCGCCGCCCACAGGCCTGCGCATTCGCGCCCGAACAGGGCGGTGAAGCGGGCGTCGAGCTCGGCCGAGAACCGATCCCCGTCGTAAGGGGTGTCCGGCTCGTCGGCAGCGCGCATCGCCTCCCACAGGCGGGGATGGACGGCGGCGGCGTTGTCGGACAGGAAGGGCTTGGCAAGGGTCATCGGCTCAGGCCCTTAACCGCACATTCGGGCGTGACAAGCGGGAGCATCGAGACATGGGCGATCAACGCGAAGAGCTGACAATCACCCATCACGTTCGGGGAACCGGCGGACGTTATGTCGCGGCTGTCGAGGGTTCGGTGGAGCAAGGCTACCTCGAATGGGAAGCGGGCGGCGCCCGCGAGGGCCGCGACGTGCGGATCGCGGCGCACACCATCGTCCCGCGCGCGATCAGCAGGCGCGGCGTGGCGGCGGCGCTTGTGGAGCGGCTGGCGGAAGACGCGCGGCGGCAGGGCTTCCTGATCCGCCCCGATTGCTCCTATGTCGCAAGGAAGTTCGCGGAGACGCCGGACTGGGCTCCGCTCAAGGACTGATCGAGCCGCGAGTAATCGGTCGCGGTGATCGTTTCCATCACGGCGGCGCGCAGGGCGCGGGCCTGATCGAGCGGCACGCCGTGCATCGCGAAGCTTCCTCCGGCCAGCCCGAGATGCACCGTCGCATAGCCGCGCGCCCTCGCCAGCGGGCCCTGCGCGATCTCGACCGAATGGAGCTTAAGCCGCGTGGCGATGGTCTGCGTGGGCGAAAGAAAGCCGTGGCTGGCATAGACCTGGGCTTCGTCGATCGCGTACCGCCGGAACTCCCAGGCATAGAGGTTTGCGCCCACCGCCAGCACCCCGAGCCCGAGCGGGATCAGGAACAGGCCCGGCCCCGCGACAATCGCGACCGGAATCGCCGCGAGGAAGAACAGCACCGAATCGAGCACGGCCTTGTCGGTGCGATGCTGCCTCGCCGCCCGCCGCCACGGCGTCGCATCGCCGGGCAGACGGAAACCCGCTGCCTGCACGATCGGGGCGATCTCCTCCATCCGCGCGAAAGGCGCGACCACGTGGCTCTCGCTCTCCTGATCCTGCGCGAGGCTGACGAAGCTCAGCGAGTGCCAGCCGAAGCGGTAGCGCACGAGGCCCGTGCCGATCACGAGCCCCTGCACGCGGTAAGCGGGCATCACAACGTCGGTGCGGGTCAGCAGACCCCGCTGGCGTCGGAAGCCGCGCGCCGAGCGGGTGAGGGTGAAGCCCCAGTCGCGCAAGCCCGTGCGCACCACCCCCGTCCCGAAGCCGATGAGCACAAGGCCGATCAGCCCGGCGAGCGTGCCTGCGGCCTGCGCATAGGGGCCGAGGCTGGCGACAAAGGCACCCTGCTCCTCAAGCCAGCGGCGCCACAGGTCGACGTTCCAAACGTCGATGTCGGTGACGTTATCGACATATTGCAGCGCGCCGCCGAGCACCGCGAAGACTGCGAGCGAGAATTCGAACAGGCCGAAGGTGAGGAGCCGCCCCGGCCCGAGCGCAAAAAGCACCTCGCCCTCCTCGGACGCGGTGCCGACAGCGGCAGCAGAGGTGCCGACCCCGGCGGCGGTGGCGGCGGCCTCCTCGTCGCGGCGTTCGCGCACC
>Ga0208370_100212_pt1 | contig 18174 bp, 19 predicted proteins | sample Subbio12Jun_QV11_FD_184822 | JGI IMG/M metagenome (GOLD analysis project Ga0208370, IMG submission 184822) | Serpentinite rock and fluid subsurface biosphere microbial communities from McLaughlin Reserve, California, USA -CR12Jun_QV11 (SPAdes) | ecosystem: Environmental > Terrestrial > Deep...
CTCGACCAGCCGCAGGTGATGGGCATCCTCAACGTCACCCCCGACAGCTTCTCCGACGGCGGGCGGCACGACGCGCTCGATGCGGGCCGCGCCCATGCCGCCGCCATGCTCGAAGCGGGCGCGGCGATCATCGACATCGGCGGGGAAAGCACCCGCCCGGGCGCTGCGGCGACCTTCGAGGGCGAGGAGATCGGCCGCATTCTCCCTGCGGTCGCCTATTGCGCTGCGATGGGCGCCGCGATCAGCCTCGACACTCGCCGCGCGGGCGTGCTGGCGGCGGGGCTTGCGGCCGGGGCGCACATGGCAAACGATGTCTCGGCCCTGCGCTACGATCCGCGCAGCATCGAGGTGGTCGCGACCGAGGGCTGCCCGGTGGTTCTCATGCACGCGCCCGGAAGCGGCGAGGATCTGCACAAGGGCGGCGATTACGCCGACGTGGTGAGCGAGGTGTTCGATTTCCTCAAATCCGCCCGCGCCCGCGCCATCGCCGCCGGGGTCGCAGCCGACCGCATCATCTGCGATCCCGGCATCGGCTTCGGCAAGTCGCTGGCCGAAAACCTCGCGCTGATCAATGCCCTGCCGCTGTTTCACGCGCTCGGCAGCCCGCTGATGCTGGGGGCGAGCCGCAAGCGCATGATCGGCGCGCTGTCTCACGAAGAGGAAGCGGGCGATCGGCTGGCGGGCTCGCTTGCGCTGGCGGTCAAGGGGATGGAGGCGGGCGTCCACCTGCTGCGCGTCCACGATGTCGCCGCAACGGTGCAGGCAAGGAATGTGTGGCGCGGGCTCAGGGACGCGGCGCTGACCGATTACAGCGCGCTCCCGGCAAGCTGACCCGGCGGCGAGCCGATTTCCTACCGGCGGCGCATACGATGGGCCGTGCCTTCTCTATGACCTCGCCCGGACTCCCCCGCTGCGCGCGGCACCTCGATGCAGGGGCCGTGCCTGCGCGCTGCGGGGAGGGGTGGGGGGCTGCATGGCAAAGTGTTAACTTCGGATTCCGGGTCCAAATACCTAATAAATAACATAAAATCAGAAAAATGCTGCTTGACACTGTGTCAACTTTGTCAACTCCGCGGTTCCGTTTTGCCGCGCGGCAGGCTCTGCCGATGGTGTCCCGCAGATGTAACCAAAGGTCGCCAGCACCCACATTCTGTCTTCCGGCCCAAGGAACCTTCGCCATGCGCTTTTCGATCACCCTCCTTTCTGCCGCGCTGGCCACCGGCGCGCTCGCTTCTGCGCCGGTGATGGCGCAGGCGGACCAGGCAGCATCGCCGGGCACCGCTCCGCGCGCGGTCGAAGTCTCTCCCGACGCCCTGCTCGAACCCTATTTCGCCGCCCTGCGCCAGCAGGTTGTCATGCCGGATGCGGGGCCAACCCCGGCGCTGAGCCCGGCTGCGACCCTTACCCGCATCGCCTTCGGCAGCTGCAACCACCAAAGCGCCCCGCAGCACATGTGGGCGCAGATCGCTGCGCAGCAGCCGCAGCTGTTCCTGATGATCGGCGACAATGTCTATGGCGACAACGGCTGGGATGCCGATGCGGGGCTGGAGTCCTTGCGAAGGTCCTATCTGCTTCAGGCCTCGCACCCCGAATTCCGGGATTTCCGCGCGCGGGTGCCGATGATGGCGACCTGGGACGATCATGATTTCGGCCTCAACGATTCCGGTGCCAGCTTCCCGATGCGGCGCTGGGGCGAGGCTTTGTTCGAGAGCTTCTGGCGCGCATCCGATGCGGTAAAGGCGCGGCCCGGGATCTACGATAGCACCATCACCGGGCCGGAAGGGCGGCGGGTGCAGGTGATCCTGCTCGACACGCGCTTCTTCCGTTCCGACCTCAAGCGCATGGGCTGGTCGAAGGATCGCCCGCCGCTCGGGAGCTACCTGCCCGACGACAGCCCGGACAAGACCGTGCTGGGGGCGGCGCAGTGGCAGTGGCTCGAACAGGAGCTTAGGAAGCCCGCCGATCTCAGGATCGTGGTCTCCTCGACCCAGATCATCACCACCGCGCACCAGTTTGAGGGCTGGACCAACTTCCCGGCGGAGCGCGCGCGGCTGCTCGATCTCCTCACGGCGCGCGCGGCGAGCGGGCTGGTGCTGCTTTCGGGCGATCGGCACTCGGGGGGCATCTACAAGGCCGAGCATCGGGGCGAAACCCTGTGGGAGCTGACCAGTTCCTCGCTCAATCTCGCCTTCGGGGACGATATCGAGCGCAGCACCGCGCGCGAGCCCGATCCGGCGCGGGTGACGAAATTATTCCCGCTGGAGAACTACGGCATGATCGACATCGACTGGAAGGCGAGGGCGCTGACCATGACGCTCAAGGGCAACACCAGCGCAACGCTGGCGAGCCAGACCTTCACTTGGTGACCCGTCAAAGCGTGAAGCCGCCGTCCGATATCATGACGTGACCGGTGATGTTGGCGGCGGCATCGGACAGGAGGTAGAGGATCGTATCCGCCATCTCCTCCGAGGTGGCAAAGCGGCCGAGGGGAGTGGTCTTCGTCATCGCCTTGATGGTCGCCTCGCGACCGATGGCGGCGACCGAGGCGTTGAAGTCCGCGCCGCTCTCCCAGATCGCGGTGTCCACCCCACCGGGGGCTATCGCATTGACGCGGATGCCGGCCTTGGCGTTCTCGGCGGCGGCGATCCGCGCCATGTGGGCGACGGCGGCCTTGGAGACGCCGTAGGGCCCGATCCCCGGCACCGGCTTGAGGCCGGTTACCGAGGCGACCGCCACCACGCTGCCGCTCTTGCCCTCCATCGCCCGCAGCGCGGTGGCAAGCGTCAGGAACGCGCCGTCGAGATTGATCGCCATGACGCGGCGCCATTCGGCCAGCGAAATGCTTGCGATCGGTCCGCCCGAACCGATCCCTGCATTGACAACGGCATGGTCAAGACCCGTCAACGACCCCGCGATGTTCTGCCACAGATCATCATCGGCGACGCTGCCCACGATGCGGTGGACCTCGCAGCCACCAAGATCGAGCGCCTCCATCCCTGCGCCGTCGACATCGACCAGAAACAGCCTGGCCGCGCCGCGCGCCGCCAGCGCCTTTGCACAGGCCGCCCCGATCCCCGAAGCCGCGCCCGTGACGAGCGCGCTGCGCCCGGTAAAGTCCTGAAGTGTGGTCATGCCCCTCGGCTAGTGCCAGCGGGTTTGCCGATCAAGCAGCGTTGTCGATCCCGAGGTCGCTGAGCTTGCGATACAGCGTCGAGCGCCCGATCCCCAGCCTGCGCGCCACTTCGGTCATGCGGCCGCGGTAATGGCCGATGGCGAGGCGGATAACGTCGGCCTCGATCTCTTCGAGCGGGCGCAGGTTGCCGTCGGGGGTGTAGAGCATGATGCCCACCCCTTCGTGCGCGCTCGCCATGGTGACGCTGCCCTGTTCGCCCAGCATCTCGGAAAGCTGCGGGAAGCTGTCGGCGGTAAGCGAATTGCCCTCGCAATAGACCGCCGCGCGGAACAATACCGATTGCAGCTGGCGGACATTGCCCGGCCAATCATAGGCGGCGAGCAGGGCCAGCGCGCTGTCGCTGACTGAAAGGTGGTTGAGCCCCGGCTGCTCGCCGATCCGGGCAAGGAAGTGGCGGGTGAGCGCCGGGATGTCGCCGGTGCGCTCGCGCAAGGGCGGCAGGACGATCCGGGTGGCACCGAGCCTTGTGGCAAGCGCGGCGTCGAACTGTCCGGCCTCGACCATCCGGTCGATCCCGACATTGCTGGTGACCAGCAGCCGCACATCGACCCGAAAGCCGTAGCTGGCGCCCACGGGGCGGATGATCCCGGTCTCGAGCGCCTCGGCGAGGCGCTGCTGGAGCACGGGAGTGAGGCGGTCGATCTCGTCGAGAATCAGGGTGCCGCCGTCGCCGTGCTGGAAGGCCCCGATCTGGCGGTCGAAGGCACCGGGGAAGCTGCCGGGCTCGTGGCCGAACAGCACCGAATCGATCGAGCCCGGCGGGATCGAGGCGAGGTTGATGATCCGCAAGGCTTCCTTGGCGCGCGGGGATGCGCCGTGCATCGCGCGCATCAGCATTTCCTTGCCGGTGCCGCTTTCGCCCTCGATCAGGACATGGCCGTGCCCGCGCGCGGCCTTGGCGGCCTGGGCGAGCGCAGCGCGGAAGCTCGGGGCAGTGCCGATCATCGCATCGAAATCGAGGCTGGCCGACATTTTCTCGGTGAGCGGGGCAAGCTCGTCACGCGGGCTTTCGCGGGTGGTGACCGTGCGCAGTGCCTCCATCAGCCGGTCGGGCGAGACGGGCTTGACGAGGTAGTCGCTGGCGCCGGCGCGCATCGCCTCGACTGCGAGCAGCGGCGAGGCGCTGGTGGTGAGCATCAGGATCGGCAGGGCCGGACGGCGCGATTTCAGCTCGGCGATCAGCGCGCAGGCATCGTCGCCCGGCACCCACTGGTCGAGCAGGATCGCAGAGAGCTGCATCCCTTCGCGCGTGCCGAGCATGGCGATCGCGGTTTCGCCATCGGGGGCGACGATCGTGCGCCAGCCGTCGCGCGCGGCAATGGCGGTGATGAGCCGACCTTGCGCGGGCTCGTCGTCGATCAGCATGACGATTCGCGCGTCGTCCTGCGCGTGGGGGAGGCAATCCATCTCTGCCATCAGCTGCGCCGTTCGGCTCCCTCGTTGGTCCGGGCATGGGGCCCGGAACCGACATCACCGCGCATCCATAGGGCGCAGGGGTAAAGACCCGATTAAGGCTGTGCCGTCGCGGGACAGGGCAGCCCTGACCGCCAGGCGCGGAAAGGGGCGGACTCTCACTAAAGGTGACTTGAGATAGCCGCCTTGCTCCGATACGGGAGCGCCATGGACCGGCAGGTCCGATTTTTCGGCAACCATTCGGCAACCAATCGCGCGACCGCGCGTTGATATGCCCAAGGGGAATAAGCGCAAATGACTGTTCACGACATGGAAAAGGCACAGGCCACCTACAGCGGCTTCATGGGCACGCTCAAATGGGCCGTCCCGGTGATCGCGGTGATCGTGTTCGTCGTCGTTTCGGCGATTGCCAGTTAAGCCGCGCCCACGTGAAAATCGCCATCCTGAAAGAGCGCGCCTCGGGCGAGACGCGCGTCGCCGCCACGCCGGAAACGGTAAAGAAGTTTGCCGCGCTCGGTTGCACGGTCGCGGTTGAGGCAGGGGCGGGCGTGTCCGCCTCGGTCGAGGATGCGGCCTTTGCCGATGCAGGGGCGGCGCTGGGCGATGCGGCTGGATGCGTGAAGGATGCCGATATCGTGCTCGGCATTCAGGCGCCGGATGTGGCGCTGCTGACTGGGGCGAAGCCCGGCGCGATGGTGGCGGCGCTGTTCGATCCCTTCGCGCGGCGCGAGCTGGTGGAGGCCTATGCCGCTGCCGGGCTGGAGGCGCTGAGCATGGAGTTCATGCCGCGCATCACGCGGGCGCAGAGCATGGACGTGCTCTCCTCGCAGTCGAACCTGGCGGGATACAAGGCGGTGCTGGCGGCGGCGGACGCCTATGGCCGCGCCTTCCCGATGATGATGACGGCGGCGGGCACGGTGCAGGCAGCGCGGGTGTTCATCATGGGCGTGGGCGTGGCGGGCTTGCAGGCGATTGCGACCGCCCGGCGACTGGGCGCGCAGGTGTCGGCAACCGATGTGCGCTCGGCGACCAAGGAACAGATCCAGTCGCTGGGGGCCAAGGCGATCTTCGTCGAGAACGTGGCGGGGATCGAGGGCGAAGGCTCGGGCGGCTATGCCACCGAGATGAGCGAGGAATACCAGAAGGCGCAGGCCGAACTGGTGAGCAGCCACATCGCCAAGCAGGACATCGTCATCACCACCGCGCTGATCCCCGGCCGCGCCGCGCCGCGCCTCGTCTCGGACGCGCAGATTGCGACGATGAAGCCGGGCAGCGTGATCTATGATCTGGCGGTGGCGCAGGGCGGCAATGTCGAGGGTTCGGTGGCCGACGAGGTGGTGGTGCGCCACGGCGTCACCATCATCGGCTACGCCAACACCCCCGCCCAGCTCCCCGCCGACGCCTCGGCGCTGTTCGCGCGCAACCACTACAATTTCCTCAGCGCCTTCTGGGACAAGGAGCAGGGCAAGCCGGTGCTGGATGAGGAAATCGGCAACGCGATCCGGCTGACGCAGGGCGGGACAGTGGTGAACGAGAGGCTGCTGGGTTGAACGCAGGCCGCCATGATCCTCCCCGGCACGGGGAGGGGGACCGCGCGCCGCGCGGTGGTGGGGATGCGCGGTTTGTCGCGCGGCCCGAGGTCGCTCTCGCCCGCAAGCTGCGCAAGGACACACCCTTGCCCGAGCGGATGCTGTGGCAAATCCTGCGCCAGCGCCCCGGCGGGTTCAAGTTTCGCAGGCAGCATCCCATCGGCCCCTATGTGGTCGATTTCTGCTGTCTGGCCGAGCGCTTCATCGTGGAAGTCGATGGCAGCGCGCATGACCATCCCGACCGGGTCAAGTTTGACGAGCGGCGGGTTTCGTTCTTGAAGGAAAACGGGTTCAGGGTCCTGAGGGTCTCGGCGCGGCGGGTGCTGCGCGATGTGAGCGATGCGGCTGACGCCATTGTCGCACGCACGGCGAGTCCCCTCCACCAGCCTGCGGCTGGTCCCCCTCCCCGTGCCGGGGAGGCTATCTAGTGGACTTCATTTCGATTCTCTCGATCTTCGTGCTGGCCTGCTTTGTCGGCTATTACGTCGTCTGGTCGGTCACCCCGGCGCTGCACACGCCGCTGATGGCGGTGACCAATGCGATTTCCTCGGTCATTATCGTCGGCGCGCTGATCGCGGCGGCGGAGGCGCAGAGCCCGGTGGCGAAATATCTCGGCCTGTTCGGGGTGGTGCTGGCCAGCATCAACATCTTCGGCGGCTTTGCCGTGACCGAGCGGATGCTGGCGATGTACAAGAAGAAGGAGAAGTGAAAGTGGGCCGCTTCTCCGTCACCCCGGCGCAGGCCGGGGCCCAGTTCATCCGCCGCCGCATCTGGGTTCCGGCCTTCGCCGGAATGACGATGTTGGCGAGCGCTCCTGCTCACGCTGCCGGGAGCGGCGCGGCGGCGGTGCCGGCCTGGGCGATGCTCGCCTATCTCGCCTCGGGCGTGTTCTTCATCCTCGCGCTGCGCGGGCTCTCCAGCCCTGCCACCAGCCGCGCAGGCAATCGCAACGGCATGATCGGGATGGCCATCGCGGTCGTCACCACGCTGGTGACGCACAAGATCGCCAACATCGCCGAGATCCTGATCGCGGTCGCCATCGGCGGCGCGATTGGCGTGGTTGTGGCCCGCCGCATCGCCATGACCGCGATGCCCGAACTGGTTGCGGGCTTTCACAGCCTCGTCGGCCTTGCCGCCGTGGTGGTCGGCTTTGGCGCGTGGCTTGATCCGCAGTCTTTCGGGATTGTCGATGAGGCGGGGCAGATCCTCACGGTGAGCCGGGTGGAGCTTGGCCTTGGCATTGCCATCGGCGCGATCACCTTCTCGGGCAGCGTCATCGCCTTTCTCAAGCTCTCGGGCCGGATGAGCGGCTCGCCCATCCTGCTGCCGGGGCGGCACATCATCAATCTTGGCACGCTGCTCGCGATCCTGGGCCTGATCGCGGCCTACACCCTGTCGGGCGCGGGCGGGGCGGGCGAGGGCCAACTGGTGATCGCCATCGCCGTGCTCGCCTTCATCATCGGCTTCCTCCTCATCATCCCCATCGGCGGGGCGGACATGCCGGTGGTGGTGTCGATGCTCAACTCCTATTCGGGCTGGGCGGCGGCGGCGATGGGCTTCACGCTGGGCAACAGCGCGATGATCATCACTGGCGCGCTGGTCGGAAGCTCAGGGGCAATCCTCAGCTACATCATGTGCCGCGCGATGAACCGCAGCTTCATCAGCGTGATCGCGGGCGGCTTCGGCGCGGATGCCGGCAGCGCGGCAGCAGGCGGGGCGCGCGAGCAGCGGCCTTACAAGCAGGGCAGCGCCGAAGATGCCGCCTACATGCTCGAACAGGCCGAAAAGGTCATCATCATCCCCGGCTACGGCATGGCGGTGGCGCAGGCGCAGCACGCGCTGCGCGAGATGGGCGACAAGCTCAAGGAAAAGGGCGTCGAGGTGAAATACGCCATTCACCCGGTCGCCGGCCGGATGCCGGGGCACATGAACGTGCTGCTGGCCGAGGCGAGCGTGCCCTATGACGAGGTGTTCGAGCTGGAGGATATCAACTCCGATTTCGCCCAGTGCGACGTCGCCTTCATCATCGGCGCGAATGACGTGGTGAACCCGGCCGCCAAGACCGACAAGTCCTCGCCGATCTACGGGATGCCGGTGTTCGATGTCGACAAGGCCAAGCAGGTGTTCTTCATCAAGCGTTCGATGGGCGGGGTGGGCTATGCCGGGGTCGACAACGAGGTGTTCTACATGAACCAGACCGTCATGCTGCTGGCCGATGCCAAGAAGATGGTCGAGGAAATCGTCAAGTCGCTCGATTGATGAGGAAGCTGGTCGTCGGACTTGTGCTGGCCATGGTTCTGGCGGCGGGGGCGCTGTTCACCGGCCTCGCCGACCCGCTGGTGCGCTGGCAGGTCAAGGGTGCGCTGATCGAATCCGGCATCGGCGAAAAGCGCGCCACCTGCATGGCCGAACGCATGGTCGAACGCCTCACCTTGGGCCAGCTGTGGAAACTGCGGCAGGGCATGGCGGCGCAGCAGGGCGAGCCGGAAGAGGGCTATGGCCTCGGCGAACTCGTCAAGCGCCTGCGCCGGGTGGATGATGGTGAAGCGGTGGCGGTGCTCACCACTTCTGCGGGGCTGTGCGCGCTGGGAATCGGCTGAGGGCGCTAACCCCTGTCCCGATCTTGGCGAGTCCCCGCGAAGGCGGGGACCACAGGCTCACAGCCCAAACCGCCGCAAGAGGCCCCCGCCTGCGCGGGGGCTCACCAGATGTTTGCATGGATATTGGGCCGGAACACTCTGTTGCTCTCCCCGCTTGCTTTTCCCTCCTCCCTTGCGCCACATTGCCGACGAGGAGAGGGAGACCATGATGATCCGCACCGCTTTGCTGGCCGCGCTGTTCGCATCCGCCGCGCCGATCGCCGCCGAAACGCACCGGGTTGAACCGGGCGCAGGCGCGGCAGAGCGATTGCAGGAGGCGCTTATCCTCGCCGCGCCCGGCGACACCGTCGAACTGGGCGAAGGGCGCTTTGTCCTGACCGACGGGCTCAGCCTCGATGTCGACGGCGTGACCGTGGCGGGCGCAGGCATGGACAAGACCGTGCTCGACTTCACCGGCCAGCAGGGTGCGGGCGAAGGGCTGCTGGTCACGTCCGACAATGTCACCCTGCGGGCTTTCGCGGTGGAGAACCCCAAGGGCGACGGGATCAAATCCAAGGGCGCGGACATGATCGTCTATGACGGTCTGCGGGTCGAATGGACCGGCGGGCCGAAGGCTACCAACGGCGCATACGGCATCTACCCGGTTGAAAGCACCGGGGTGCTGGTGGTCAATTCCGAAGTGATCGGCGCATCGGATGCGGGCATCTATGTCGGGCAGAGCCGCGACATCACCGTGCGCGGAAACGTTGTCCGCTTCAACGTCGCCGGGATCGAGATCGAGAACAGCCGCAATGCGCTGGTCGAGCGCAATGTCGCCACGCGCAACACCGGCGGCCTTCTCGTGTTCGACCTCCCGGGTCTGCCGGTGATGGGCGGGGGCAACGTGATCCTGCGCGGCAATGCCGTGTCCGACAACGACACCCCCAATTTCGCCCCGCCCGGCAACATCGTCGCCTCCGTCCGGCGCGGGACAGGCGTGCTGGTGATGGCCAATGATGGCGTGCTGATCGAGAACAACGCCTTCGAGAACAATCCCACCGCCCATGTCATGGTGGTCGCCTATGCCCAGCCCTTTGGCGATGCGCGCTACAACCCCCATGCCCGCAATGTGATTGTCGGCACCAACGCCTTCGGGCGCGGCGGGGACGATCCGCAGCTTGACGGCAGGGAGCAATTGCTCGCGGCCTTCGGCGGGGCGCTGCCCCCGGTGCTGTGGGACGGGATCGCGGAGCGGGCGGACAATGGCCTGAAGATCGCCGAGGGCGTCACCGGCTGGAGCCTCAACCTTGCAAGGCCCGGCCAGAGCCTTGCCGAGGCGCGGCCCGGGCCGCTGATGCTGACACCGGTTGCGGACTGGGAGTTTCCCGAAGTCGGTGCGCCGGCAGCGCTGGAGGCGCGGCTGAAGTGAAGCTGGGGGTCGCGCTGCTCGCGGCGGCGGCCGCGCTCCTTTCGGGCACGATCACCGCGCGCGGGGCCGTGCCCGAAGCGCCGCGTGTGCATGACAGCGTGGTGGCGGGCGCGGGAATGCCGCGGACACTGTCGGAATTCGGCTTTTTCGCCGATGCCGCCCGGCAGGTGCCTTCGCCCGGCGTCGTGCCCTACGAACTCAAGGTTCCCTTGTGGTCGGACGGGGCGGACAAGCTGCGCTTCATCTACCTGCCCGAAGGCACGCAGCTGACCGCAGACGGCGAGGGCCTGCTGCGCTTTCCCGTGGGCGCGGCGATCATCAAGACCTTTGCCTTTGGCGAAGGGCCGCAGCGACGCCTGATCGAGACCCGCGTGCTGCTGCACCGCGCCGATGACTGGACGGCGTTGCCCTATCGCTGGAACGCCGAGCAGACCGAGGCGGCCCTCGCCCTGGCGGGTGGCCGTCTGGATCTCGTCACCCCGGCGGGCGCGGCGATTTCCTATGCCATCCCGAACAAGAACCAGTGCAAGACCTGCCACAGCAAGGACGGGCAGGTGATTCCCATCGGCCCCAAGGCGAGAAACCTCTCGCCCAATTGGCTGGGCGATCTGCGCCGTCAGGGGCGGCTGGCGGGGGATATCGCCGCTGCGGGCCGCCTGCCCGATTGGCGCACCCATGCGACCGGCCCTGCGCAGCCGCTCGCGCGGGCCTATCTCGACGTCAATTGCGCGCATTGCCACCAGCCGGGCGGGGGCGCGTCCAATTCGGGGCTCGACCTGCGCTGGGAACAGACCGATCCCCACGCCATCGGGATCATGAAGCGCCCGGTCGCGGCCGGGCGCGGCGCGGGAGGGCACGATTTCTCCGTGCTGCCGGGTCGCCCCGAGGCCTCGAACCTGCTTTACCGCATGGACAGCGCAGAACCGGGGATCGCCATGCCCGAACTGGGCAAGAGCAGCATCGATCACGATGGCGTTGCGGTGGTGCGGCGCTGGATCGCGGAGATGAAATGATGAAATGGGTGTGGCGCGGCTTGCTCGCGCTGGTCGCGGTGCTGGGGATCGCCTTTCTGGTGTTGCGCACCCCGGATACGGACGCTGCGGAAATGCGCGCCAAATACGGGGCGCCGCCCTCGCAGTTCGTGGAGATTGGCGAAGGCGTGACTGTGCACCTGCGCGACGAAGGCCCGCGCGATGCGCCCGTGATCGTCCTGCTGCACGGCTCCAACGCCGATCTCCACACCTGGGAGCCCTGGGTGCAGGTGCTGAAGGGCAGTTACCGCGTGATCCGCTTCGATCAGGTGGGCCACGGTCTCACCGGCCCCGACCCGAAGGAAGACTATTCGCGCGATAACTATGTCGCCGACATCCTCGAAGTCGCGGACCGGCTCGGCCTCGAACGCTTCATTCTCGGCGGCAACTCGATGGGCGGCAAGCACGCGCTGGCCTTCGCGGTTGCCCATCCCGAGCGGCTCGCCGGCCTCGTGCTGGTCGATGGCAGCGGCGGGCCGATGCTCAGGCTCGACCAGGGCAAAGAGGAGAAGACCTCCGGCAATATCGGCTTCCGGATCGCGCGGATGCCGGGCGTCAACCTGCTGGCCGAACAGATTACCCCGCGCAGCCTGATCGCGCAGAGCCTTGAACAATCGGTGTCGAACAAGGCAATCATCACCCCGGCGATGATCGACCGTTACTGGGAGCTGCTGCGCTATCCCGGTAACCGCCGCGCGACGCTGAAGCGGTTCTCCGAGCCCTATGATCCGCTGACCGAGGCCGAGATTGCCGCCATCGCGACGCCGACCCTGATCCTGTGGGGCGAGGAGGATCGCCTGATCCCCGTCGAAGCGGGCGCGTGGCTCGACCGGACCCTGCCTGACAGCACGCTGGTGGTCTATCCCGGCATCGGCCACCTGCCGCATGAGGAGGCAGCCGAGAAAACTCTGGCGACGCTGGAGGCGTGGCTTGCCGGGCACGCAGCGCCTGCGAAAGCCCCCTGACGTCCGCACCCTCTGGACGGGCGCAACGCTTGCCGCCTAAAGCCTTCCCTACCTGCATACCGAAACACGAAGGGGCACCCGTTTGCGCAAACTCGGGATCATCGGCGGCATGAGCTGGGTGTCGACCGCGACCTATTACGATCACATCAACCGCATCGTCCAGAAACGCGCCGCCCCGATGGCGAGCGCGCCGCTGCTGATCGAGAGCCTCGATTTCTGCCAGCTCTACGCGCTTGCAGAAGAACGCGACTGGCAGCGCGCGGCGAGCGTGCTGATCGACAGCGCGCGGCGGCTCGAAGGAGCGGGCGCCGAGGCGCTGATCATCGGCGCGAATTCGATGCACCGGCTTTACGACGATGTCGCGGCCTCGGTGAACATCCCGATCCTGCACATCGCCGAATATGTCGGCCTTGCCATGAAGCGCGCCGGCAAGACCAGCGCAGCCCTGCTGGGAACGCGCAACGTGATGACCGAAAGCTTCTACAGGAAGCGCCTTGTGGCGCACGGCATCGACCTGCTGCCGCCCAATCTCGCCTATGTCGAGATGCTTGACCGGATCATTTACGATGAGCTGATGGTCGGCAAGGTCACCCGCGAGGCCGAGCGGGCGCTGAAGACGATCATCACCAACAAGGCGCAGGAAGGCGCCGAGGCGATCGTGCTGGCGTGCACCGAACTTGACCTTGTGGTGGATGTCGACGCCAATGTCCTGCCGATCTTCGACAGCACCCGCATCCACTGCGAAGCGGCCGCGAACTGGATTCTTGAACAGGAAGTGGTGAATTAGTCCTCGGTTCGTCCTCCGAGGCGGGCACCTTGCCGCTTTGCAGCATTGCACGGGGTGCAACTTGTCAACACCCCACCTATGCGCCCAATCGGATTTTGTCACGGAAACGTAATCGACATCATCCGGGTCTTCGGGTCGCACCGACAGGCCCTTGGGGCTGTTCCCCTTCCCCCCCCAATCACAGGGGGGCAGCCCCATATTCCTTCGCAGATAACTTGGCGCTTCCGGCAAGGTTCGCGACCTGTTCCGGTTGAGCCGGAGCCTGCGCTCCCCTAATCGCTCGGACCGTGACGACCCGCGCCCCTTTCGCCGCCGATCCCGATGCGCCGGTGCTGCGCGAATTCGACCGGCCGCAGCAGGCCGAGCGGCGCGGGCCGCGCAGTGCCTTCCAGCGCGACCGTGACCGTATCATCCATTCGATGAGCTTTCGCCGCCTCAAGTCCAAGACCCAGGTGTTCATCGCGCCCGACGGCGACCACTACCGCACCCGCCTGACCCACAGCCTCGAAGTCGCGCAGATCGGCCGGGTAATTGCCCGCACGCTGGGGCTCGACGAGGATCTGACCGAGGCCCTGTGCCTCGCGCATGATCTCGGCCATCCGCCCTTCGGCCACGCGGGGGAGGCGGCCTTGTCGCAGGCGATGGAGCGGCACGGCGGATTCTGTCACAACGCGCAGGCGCTGCGCACGGTGATGCGGATTGAAAGCCCCTATCCCTATCACGACGGCCTTAACCTCACATGGGATCTGCTCGAGGGCCTCGCCAAGCATAACGGCCCGGTGCCTGTGCCGGGCTGGGCGCTGGCCGAGCTGGATGCGGCCTTTCCGCTGGACCTTGCCAGCTGGCCCTCGCTCGAGGCGCAGGTCGCGGCGGTGGCGGATGACATCGCCTACGACAACCACGACATCGACGATGGCCTGCGTGCAGGGTTTCTCCAGCTCGACGATCTGCTGACGCTCGATTTCCTCGCAGACCAGTGGCGGGCGGTCGAAAAGCGCTTTCCCCACGCGCCCCGCGAGCGTCTGCTGCGCGAGATGATACGCGACCAGATCGGGATGATGGTGAACGACGTGATCGCCTGCACGTCGGCTGCGGCCAAGGGCTTGCGATCGGTCGCCGAGGTGCGCGCCGCCGGATGCCAGCTGGCGGGCTTCTCGCCCGCGATGGCCGCACAGGAGCGGCGCCTCAAGGCCTTCATGTACGAACGCCTCTACTACCACCCCGAACAAATTGCCGCCGCCGAGCGCGCCCGCGATGTCGTGGCGCGGCTCTATGCCGCCTATGCGCAGGATGCGAGCCTGATGCCCGGGGACTGGCCGGCGCGCCTCCCGGCGCAGCAGCCGCAGCGCGCGCGCGTGATCGCCGATTTCATCGCCGGCATGTCCGACCGCTTTGCCATCGAGGCGGTGACGCGCATCTACGGGACAAGGCCGGAGGGGTTGATCAATGTATGAGCCGCGCACGACGGGCCGCGTGCGGGTGGCGCTGGCGGGCGCGACCGGGCTGGTGGGCCGCGAGGTGATCGCGACCGCCAGCCGGGGGGACGAGGTGCGCCTGCTCGGCATCGCCCGGCGCGAGGCTCCGCTTCCGCCCGGCGCGCGGATGGAGATGTTCGTGTCGGACCCCGGCAAGTGGGGCGACGTGCTCCGCGCGGTGCGCCCGCGCGCGCTGATCTGCGCGCTGGGCACGACCTGGAAGAAGGCGGGGCGCAACGAAGCCGCCTTTCGTGCAGTCGATCACGATCTTGTGCTCGCCACTGCCGAAGCGGCGAGGCGCGCGGGTGTGCCCAATATGGTGCTGATCAGCGCCGCCGGGGCCGATGCCCGGTCAAAGAGCCTCTATATGCGCGTCAAGGGTGAGACCGAGGAGGCGCTGTCGCGGGTCGGCTTCAAGCGGCTCGACATCCTGCGCCCCGGCCTCCTGCGCGGCACGCGGGAGGACGACCTGCGCCTCGCCGAGCGCGCCGCGCTGATCGCCGCGCCGCTGATCGACCCGCTGCTCTCGGGTGCGTGGGAGCGGTATCGCTCGATCAGCGCCGCGCTGGTGGCCGAGGCCGCGCTCGGGCTGGCACTGCGCCGCGCGGGCGGGCGCTTCACCCACGACAACGAAGCGATGCGCCGTGCCGCGCGCGAGTGGCGCCGCGTCGGCGAGACGGGAGATCCGGCATGAGCTGGGATGCGGTGTTCGGTGCGGTCAACCTGCTGGCGCTGGTGGGGTGGGTTGCACTGATCGTCCTGCCGCGCTGGCCGGCGCTGCTGGCGGGGGTGCTCTATCTTGGCGTCGGGCTGCTGTGCCTCGTCTATGCCACGGGCCTGATCGGGGTCGTCAGCGGGTTAATCCCCAACCCGGGTGGCGGCGGGGCGGACTTCTCGACCATCGCCGGCATCCGGGCGATCTTTGCCACCGATGCGGGTGTCACGATCGGGTGGACCCATTACCTTGCCTTTGATCTCTTCGTCGGCCTGTGGATCGCGCGCGACGGGGATGCGAAGAACATCTCGCGGCTTGTCCAGGGCCCGGTGCTGTTCGCCACGCTGATGGCCGGGCCGCTGGGGCTGGGCCTGTGGCTGCTGATCCGCGAACCGGTCGCGCGGCGGCAGGGCCGGTTCCGCTGAAAAGGAAGGGCTGGACGGCGCTTTCTGGTCGGCTAATCTTGCGCTCAAAAGATCGCAGGGAGAGAGTCCGGCATGAACGAGATCGCACAGCACCGACTGCTGACCATTGACGACATCCTGACCCATTGGGCGGCAGGCCAGCCTGATGCGCCCGCGATCGAGGGCGGGGGCCTTGCGTTCACCTATGGCGAGCTTGACCGGCTTTCGCGGCAGATCGTCGCGCTGCTGGCGCTACGCGGCGTTGCTGCGGGCGACAGGGTAGCGTTCCTGGGCAAGAATGCGGCGACCTACGGGTTGCTCTATTGCGCCTGCGCGCGCGCCGGTATCGTTATCGCCCCGGTCGGCTGGCGGCTCGCCCCGCGCGAGATCGCCTATATCCTGGCCGACACCGGGGCAAAGCTGCTGGTGACGGCACCCGATTTCGCGGAAGTTGCGGGCAAGGCGACGGCGGAGCTGGCAGAGCCCCCGCAGTTGCTGGACGATGCGGCGATGCTGGAGGCGGCGCGCGCCTGCGATCCGGTGCCGTTCACGCCGTGCGGCGCGGATGATCCGATCCTCCAGCTCTATACCAGCGGGACCACCGGCCACCCCAAGGGCGTGCTTCTGTCCAATGCCAACCTCACCCGGCTGCGCAACGAAGGTCTTGCGGCGGGGCTGACCTACTACACCGATTACCGGCCCGGCGATTGCATGATGGTGGCCATGCCGATCGCCCATATCGGCGGCACGGGCACCTTCAATCTCGCCATCATCGCCGGGATCCGCTGCCGCTTCGAGGCCGAATTCACCCCGACCGGCGTGCTCGCGGCGATCGAGGCGGGGACGACCCACATGTTCCTTGTTCCGGCCGCGCTCCAGATGGTGATCCAGCACCCGCAGGCGGCGAGCACAAATTTTTCGAACCTGCGTTATCTCATCTACGGTGCCGCGCCGATGCCGCTGGAGCTGCTCAAGCAGGCCGTCCACACGATGCCGAACACCCAGTTCCTTCAGGCCTATGGCATGACCGAGACCACCGGCACGGTGTCGATCCTGCCGCCAGAGGATCACACCACCGAAGGCAACCAGCGGATGCGCTCGGCCGGCAAGGCGCTGCCCGGGGTCGCCATCGAGGTGCGCGGGCCGGACAACAGGGAAGTGCCGCGCGGGGAAATCGGGGAGGTTTGCGTCCTCTCTCCCTCGAATACGCGGGGCTACTGGAAGCTGCCCGAAGCGACCGCCAGCACCATCGATCCCGACGGCTGGCTCCATACCGGCGATGCGGGGGTGATGGACGCAGACGGCTATGTCTACATCCAGGACCGCATCAAGGACATGATCATCTCCGGCGGCGAGAACGTCTATCCGGCGGAAGTGGAGAGCGCGATTTACGGCCACCCCGCCATCGCCGAGGTCGCGGTGATCGGGGTGCCGAGCGCGAAGTGGGGAGAAGAGGTCAAGGCCTGTGTCGTCGCCAAGCCAGGCTGCGAGGTCGACGAGGCCGACGTGATCGCCTGGGCGCGCGAGCGGATCGCAGCCTTCAAGGCACCCAAGAGCGTCACCGTCATCCCGGTCATGCCGCGGAACGCCACCGGCAAGATCCTGCGCCGCGAGCTTCGCGCACCCTATTGGGAGGGGCAGGAGAGGCAGGTTTCGTGAGGTGAAGCGCCACGCGCCTGCCACCTTGCGCAACCGCGTGCCGATCGCCGAAGTCCTCGCGCACGAACTTCCTGCGAGCGGCACGGTGCTGGAGATTGCGGCGGGGACGGGCGAGCATGCGGTGTTCTTCGCCGAACGCTTTCCCGCGCTCGCATGGCAGCCGAGCGATCCTTGCGCCGAAGCGCTGGCCTCGATCTCGGCCTATCGGGAGGCGTTCGGGGGCACGAACCTCGCCGCCCCGCTGCTGCTTGATGCTGCGGCACCGGAGAACTGGCCTGCACTCAAGGCTGCCGCGATCCTGTGCATCAACATGGTCCACATCAGCCACTGGGCCGCAACCGAGGGGCTTTTCCGGGGCGCTGCCCGAATGTTGCGCAGGGCTGGCGGTCCGCTGATAATCTACGGCCCCTTTATCGAGCGAGGCGTGGAGACGGCGGCATCGAATCTCGCGTTCGACGCCAGTCTCACGGCGCGCAACCCGGCATGGGGCCTGCGAGAGGCCGAGGCGCTCGATGCGCTCGCCGCCGAACACGGCATGGCCCGCAGTGCGCGCCATGCGCTGCCCGCGAACAACATCGTGCTGGTCTATCGCGCGGCCTAATCGATGGCGCGCTTGCCCGCCCGGCCGACCGATTTGATGTCGTCGCCCAGCCCGTCGACGGTGTTGCAGGCGGTGGTGGTCAGTGACAGCGCGGCGAGGGTGAAGGCGGCAAGCACGGTGCGAATCATCAGGGCAACTCCTTTGCAAATGGTCTCAGACAGACCAACGCACAGGGCTGATTAAGTATTCCTGACGGCGCGGTGAAGCCTCGTCATCGTGCATCGTTCGCGAAGCCGATGGCAGGTTCTCGTCCGCGCCTTCGGGATCATCCCCGCGCAGGCAACCCGAGGCGGGCTGCGCAAGGTCCGTCCTATTCGCCGGAATGCACCCGCGA
>Ga0208370_100214_pt1 | contig 18067 bp, 15 predicted proteins | sample Subbio12Jun_QV11_FD_184822 | JGI IMG/M metagenome (GOLD analysis project Ga0208370, IMG submission 184822) | Serpentinite rock and fluid subsurface biosphere microbial communities from McLaughlin Reserve, California, USA -CR12Jun_QV11 (SPAdes) | ecosystem: Environmental > Terrestrial > Deep...
GCCGAGCGCCGCGCGTGAGCCCATGGATGGGCGATCGCGCGGAAAGCAGGTGGCCCGATCCGCCGACAGGCTCGCCTGGCCGAGCTCGACACGATCCGCCGACAGGCTCGCCCCACGAGGCACGGCGCGAATCGCACGCCGAACCCGTGCCTCGCCTCAGCCGCCCTCCAGTTCGAGGCGGATGCCGATGTCGGCGAGATGCTCGCGCTCGCTGTCGAGGTCGGCGCGGGTCAGCGGATGGGCGTCGAGCCAACGCCGTGACAGTTTGAGCTGCATCCCGCCCGGGGCCACCCGCAGCTTGAGCCCCGGCACCTTGCCGGCCTCGTGCGCGCGGTGCAGGAGTACGGCCAGCCGCAGCAGCAGGGCGCAGCGCTGCGCGGCCGGGGCCAGGCGGTCGGGCAGCGGTTCGAAGGCGGTCAGCTTGATGGCGCGTCGCTGGTTGCGCACCAGGGTGGCGAGGAACTGCTGCTCGGTGCGCGAGAAGCCGGCGATGTCGGAGTTCTCCAGCACGTAGGCGCCGTGCACGTGGTACTGGCTGTGCGCGATGGCGAGGCCGAGTTCGTGCAGTCGCGCCGCCCAGCGCAGCATCTGGCGGTCGGGCGGCTCCAGCCCCCAGTCGGCGGCGGTCTGGTCGAACAGCGCCAGCGCCGTGGTCTCGACGCGTTCGGCCTGGGCGGTGTCGACGGCGTAGCGCTGCATCAGGGCGGCCACCGAGTCCTCGCGGGGGTCGTCCTTGCCGGCGCGGCCGACCAGGTCGAGCAGGATACCCTCGCGCATCGCCGACTCGCTGACCTGCAGGCGGCGCAGGCCGAGCGCCTCGAAGGCGGTGACGAGCACCAGCACGCCGCCGGCGATCACCGGCTGGCGCTCGTTGGAGAGGCCGGGCAGGCGGATCGCGGCGATGTCCTCGACCTGCAGCAGGCGGTCGGTGAGGGTGGCGAGCGCCTCGGCGCTGACCACGCCGCCGCGACCGAGCTTCATCGCCTCGCAGAGTTCGCCGATCGCCTTGACCGTGCCGGAGGAGCCATAGGTCTCCTTCCAGCCGAGCTGGCGGAAGAGGTTGCCGAACTGCTGGAACTCGGCGGCCATCTCCAGTTGCGCCTCGCGCCAGCGCCGGCGGCTGATCCGCCCGTCGCCGAAGAAGCGCTGGGTGGTGGCCACGCAGCCCATCTGCAGGCTCTCGCGCTCGATCGGTTGCAGGCCCTCGCCGATGATGAACTCGGTCGAGCCGCCACCGATGTCGATCACCAGCCGGCGCGCCCGCGGCGGGTGGCCGTAGGCCACGCCGAGGTAGCACAGCCGTGCTTCCTCGCGGCCGGCCACCACCTCGATGCCGTGGCCGAGCGCGGTCTCGGCCGGCAGCAGGAAGGCCTGCGGGTTGCGCAGTTGGCGCACCGTGTTGGTGGCGATGGCGCGCACCCGCGCCGCCGGCACGCCGCGCAGCTTCTGGCCGAAGCGGCCGAGGCAGGCGAGGGCGCGGGCGGCGACGTCGGGCCGCAGGCCGCCGTTGCCGTCCAGCCCCTCGGCCATCCGCACCATCTCCTTGATGCGGTCGACGATCCGCAACTGGCCGAGGGTGTAGCGTGCCATCACCAGGTGGAAGCTGTTCGAGCCGAGGTCGACGGCGGCGACCAGGTCGCCGTCGCGCAGGCTGCGGGGAGGCGTCGGCATGGTGTTCAGTAACAGAGCCGGGCGAGCAGGGCGGATTGCGCCGAATGCGGCATCTCGTCCTCCTTCGGCTGGATGCGCTGGTAGCGGCCGTCCGGCAGCAGGGCCCAGGACTGGGTGTTGTCGGCGAGGTAGTTGGCCAGTTCCTCGTCGTGGACGCGTTCGGCAAGCTTCGGGTCGAGGATCGGGAAGCAGGTCTCGACCCGCCGCAGCAGGTTGCGCTCCATCCAGTCGGCCGAGGAGCAGTACAGCTCCGCCTGGCCGTCGTTCTGGAACCAGTAGACGCGGCTGTGCTCGAGGAAGCGGCCGACCACCGAGCGCACGCGGATGCGCTCGGACAGGCCCGGTACGCCGGGGCGCAGGGTGCAGGCGCCGCGCACGATCAGGTCGATCTCGACCCCGGCCTGCGAGGCGGCGTAGAGGGCGCGGATCACGCCGGACTCGTTGAGCGCGTTCATCTTGGCGATGATGCGGGCCGGGCGGCCGGCGCGGGCGTGTTCGGCCTCGCGGGCGATCTTGGCGAGCAGGCCGCCGTGCAGGGTGAAGGGCGAGGTCAGCAGGCGCTTGAGCTTGAACGAAGGGGCGAGGCCGGAGAGTTGCTGGAACAGCGCGTGGACGTCGGTGCCGAGTTCCTCGTTGGCGGTCATCAGGCCGATGTCGGTGTAGGCGCGCGCGGTACCGGCATGGTAGTTGCCGGTGCCGAGGTGCACGTAGCGGCGCAGGCGGTCGCCCTCGCGGCGCACGATCAGCATCATCTTGGCGTGGGTCTTGTAGCCGACCACGCCGTAGGATACCTGCACACCGGCCTCCTGCAGGCGGTCGGCGAGGCGCAGGTTGGCCTCCTCGTCGAAGCGGGCGCGCAGCTCGATCACCACGGTCACGTCCTTGCCGTTGCGCGCGGCGGTGATCAGGTGCTCGATCAGCGGCGAATCCTTGCCGACCCGGTACAGGGTCTGCTTGATCGCCAGCACGTCGGGGTCGTGGGCGGCGTGCGCCAGCAGGTCGAGCACGCCGCTGAAACTGTCGAAGGGGTGGTGGACCAGCACGTCGCGGTCGCGGAGCTGGTCGAAGGGCGCGTCGAGGTCGAGTTTGGACGGGCGCGGGGTGAACGGCGGGAACTTGAGTTCCGGGCGATCGACCATGTCGTAGACCTGGATCACCCGGTTGAGGTTGACCGGGCCGTTGATCCGGTACACCGCGTTGGCCGGCAGCGAGAAGTTCTGCAGCAGCACGTCGACGATGTGGCCGGGGCAGTTCTCGGCGATCTCCAGCCGCACCGCCGGCCGGAAACCGCGGCCCAGCAGTTCGTCGCGGACCGCGTGGGCGAGGTTCTCGACCTCCTCCTCGTCGACCACCAGCTCGGAGTTGCGGGTCACCCGGAACTGCCAGACGCCCTTGACCTTCATGCCGGGGAAGATCTCGTCGACGAAGGCGGTGAGCACGGCCGAGAGCAGCACGAAGTCGTAGCGCGAGCCGGAGACCTCGGGCGGGATGCGGATGATCCGCGGCAGTGAGCGCGGGGCGCGGACGATGGCCATGCCGCCGGCGCGGCCGAAGGCGTCCTTGCCCTCGAGGACGACGACCACGTTCAGCGACTTGTTGAGGATGCGCGGGAACGGATGCGCCGGGTCGAGGCCGAGCGGCGACAGCACCGGCATGATCTCGTGCTCGAAGTACTCCTTGAGCCAGCGCTTCTGCTTCGCGTTCCAGGAATCGCGCGGCAGGATGCGGACGCCGGCCTGGTTGAGCGCCGGCCGCAGGGTCTCGTTCCAGAACCGGTACTGGGCGGCGACCAGGGCGCTGGCCTGCTCGTGGATCGGTTTGAACAGGCTGGCCGGGGCGATGCCGTCGACCGCCTGCGCGGTGCCGAACTGCACGCCGGCGCGCAGCGAGGCGACGCGGATCTCGAAGAACTCGTCGAGGTTGGTGCAGCTGATGCAGAGGTAGCGCAGCCGTTCCAGCAGCGGGATCGAGGGGTCCTCGGCCTGCGCCAGCACGCGCTGGTTGAAGGCGAGCTGGGAGAGCTCGCGGCTCAGGAACAGTTCGTGGTCCGGCAGGCCGGCCGGTGGCACCGGGTTGGTTTTCGGGGCGCGGGAGGAGGGACGGGGCACGGCGACGCTCGCGGGGGCGGAAACAGCGATTGGAAACGACGCCCGCCAGCCGCGCAAGCGATTCACTCGGCGCGCGCGCGCGCCACCACCGATTCGGGACCGAACACGCAGGCGAAGCGGCTGCCGCGGCCGACCTCGGAGCTGATCTCCAGCCGGGCGCCGTGCAGGTTCAACACGTGCTTGACGATCGACAGGCCAAGGCCGGTGCCGCCGGTTTCGCGGGCGCGGCTGGTCGAGATCCGGTAGAAGCGCTCGGTCAGCCGCGGCAGGTGCTGGGCCGGGATGCCGTAGCCGGTGTCCTGCACCGCCAGCACGGCACCGCCGTCCGGCAGGCGCTCGAAGTGGACGTCGATGCGGCCCTCGACCGGCGTGTAGCGCACCGCGTTCGCCACCAGGTTGGAGAAGGCGCTGTGCAGTTCCCGGGTGCTGCCGAGCAGGTCGACGTCGGCCTCGTCGATGACCTGGATGCAGTGGCGGCCGGTCGAGAGCGCCTCGGCCTCGCGGCCCAGGGTCACCAGCAGCGGCGCCATCGCCACCGGTTCGCGCGGCTCCAGCACCTCCTGGGCTTCCAGCCGCGACAGGGTGAGCAGGTCCTCGACCAGCTGCGACATCCGCTGCGACTGCCGGCGCATCTCGCCGAGCATGGTCTCGAGTTCGGGGTAGTCGCCGCCGTCGATGATGTCGAGGTAGCCATGCACCACGGTCAGCGGCGTGCGCAGTTCGTGCGAGACGTTGGCGACGAAATCGCGCCGCAACTGCTCCAGCCGGAGCAGCTTGGTGACATCGCGAAGCACCACCAGCCACTGCGCCTCGGAATACGGCAGCAGCCGCAGGCTGAGGCGCTGGTGCGGGTCGGTGGGGCTCGGCAGGTCGAGCAGCGGCTCCTCGGTCTGGCTCTCGGCCAGCCACTGCGCCACCCGCGGGTCGGGCAGCACGCTGTCGACCCGGCCTTCGCTTCCCGCCGGGCCGAGCCCCAGCAGCCGGCGCGCCTGGCGATTGCACCATTCGATCCGGCCGTCCCCCCGGCGCACCAGCAGCACGGCGTCCGGCATCAGGCTGGCGGCGTGGCGGTAGCCGCGGACCAGACCGAGCAGGCGGCGGACGCGGGCGCGGCCCTCGTTCTGGCGGCGGTGCAGCAGCATCTCGAGGTCGTCCCAGAGGCCGCGGCCGTCGATCTCGCGCAGGCGGCGGCGCTGGTAGAGCTGGGCCAGCAGGCGGTGCAGGCGCCAGTAGTGCCAACCGAGGATGCCGAAGGCGGTGAGCGCCAGCAGTGGCCAGACCTGGCCCAGCAGGAGGCCGGCCAGACCGGCCACGGCGAGCAGCGCCAGCAGGCGCGCGACCGACTGCCGCCAGGCGTGCAGGAGCAGGCGGCCGACCGTCACCGCCGCGTCCCGTCGCTCACGGCGTCTCCGAGAAGCGGTAGCCGGAGCCGCGCACGGTCTGCACCATGCCGTCGAGCCCGGTCGGCTCCAGTGCCTTGCGCAGGCGGCGGATGTGGACGTCGACGGTGCGCTCCTCGACGTAGACGTTGCCGCCCCAGACGTGGTCGAGCAATTGGGCACGCGTGTAGACGCGGTCGGCGTGGGTCATGAAGAAGTGCAGCAGCCGGTACTCGGTGGGACCGACGTGGATCGGCTCCTCGCCGCCGTAGACGCGGTGCGCGGCCCCGTCGATGCGCAGCCGGCCGATCTGCACGCTGCCGTCGGCCTCGTCGTCGCGGGAACGCCGCATCACCGCCTTGATCCGCGCCAGCAGTTCGCGGGCCGAGAACGGCTTGACGACGTAGTCGTCGACCCCCGATTCGAGGCCGGAGACGCGGTCGTTCTCCTCGCCGCGGGCGGTCAGCATGATGATCGGCACGTCGCGGGTGAGGTCTTCCTTGCGCCAGCGCCGCGCCAGGTCGAGGCCGGAGGTGCCGGGCAGCATCCAGTCGAGCAGGATCAAGTCCGGCACGCGCTCGACGATGGCCGTTTGCGCCTCGCGGGCATCGCCGGCATGGACCGGTTCGTACTCGCCCTTGCGCAGGGCGAAGGCCACCATGTCGCGGATGGCGGGCTCGTCGTCGACGATGAGGATGCGCTTCTGCACGGCAGATCCAGGCGGGGAGGGTCGCCCGCCAGTAGATAAAACCATTATGACCGACGCGTGACGATTGCAACGCGACCGTCATTCGGAGGTCGCGGCCCCCGGTTCAGGAGCCGCCGCGGCCCGGCTCCGGCCGCGGCCGTCCGCCGTCCTGCGGGCGGAAGCCGAGCCGGCGCATCTCCAGCACCACCGGCATCAACTCGGCGATCCGCGCCTCGACCCGGGCGCGCTGCACGTAATCGACGTCGTCGCGCTGCTTGAGGCGGTCGAGCTGGTTCAGCGCGTCCTCGGCGCGGCCGGCGAGGAAGGCGGCCTCGGCATGCGCCTCGGCGGCGCGGTTGGTGTCGCCGGCCAGTTCGGCGGCGCGGGCGAAGCGCTGTTGCAGCAGCAGGTCGTTCGGCGACCGGGCGAGCATCGGCCGCAGCAGGGCCAGTGCCCGCCGCCCGGCCGCCGCCGTGCCCTGCTCGTTCAGGGCCTGGGCGTAGGCGAGGCCGACCGCGCGATGCTCGGGGTAGTCGGCGAGCAGGGCTTCGAAGCGGCGTTCGGACTCCCCGGCGCGGCCGGCGACATGGGCGGCCTCGGCGGCGGCGAGGCGCACCCAGAGCGGGCCGGGAGTGTCCCGCAGCAAGGGTTCGAGCAGGGCGAGGGCCTCGTGGCCGCGGCCATCGCGCAGCAGGGCCAGGGCCAGGCCGTAGCGTTGAGCCTCGCTGCCCGAGCGGGCGCCCGCGGCTTCGTACTCCGCCACCGCCTCGCGCGGGCTGGGCGCGCTCAGCACCCGCAGCCGCTCGCGCGCCCAGGCGAAATCATCGATGGCCGGAGGGGCGGCCTCGGGGCGCAGGCCGGGCGGCAGCAGCAGGTGGCCGTCGTCCAGCCGGCGCAGCAGCGGCGGGGGGGGCTGGCGGGCGATCTGCTCGGCGCGGTCGCGGGCCTCGGCGATGCGGGTGGTGGTGACCGGGTGGGTGCGCAGGTATTCGGGCACCTGCCAGCCGGCCGAGTTGCCGCGCGAGGCACGCGCCAGCCGGCCGAAGAAATCGGCGATGCCGAGCGGGTCGAAGCCGGCACGGGCCAGGGTCTCGATGCCGATGCGGTCGGCTTCGGCCTCGTTGCTGCGGGTGTAGTTGATCTGCATCTGCAGCATCAGCGCCTGCGCACCGACCACGGCCGCGCTCATGGCATCGCCGCTGTTGCGGGCATCCGACTGCGCGGCGGCGGCCATCGCCCCCAGCATCGCCAGCATCACCGGCAACTGGTTCTGCTGCGCGCGTTCCATCGCCCGCAGCACGTGGCGCTGGGTGACGTGGGCGACCTCGTGGGCCAGCACGCCGGCCACCTCGGCTTCGCGCTCGGCGGCCAGCACCAGGCCGGCGTTCATGCCGATCAGCCCGCCCAGGGTGGCGAAGGCATTGATGCGTCGGTCGCGGAGCATGAAGAAGGTGTAGCCGTGGTCCGGCACGTCGCTGGCGGCGGCGACCCGGAACCCCAGGCCCTGCAGCCAGGCGTCGACCAGCGGGTCGTCGAGGACCAGCTCCTGTCGGCGCAGTTCGCGCAGCACCATGGCGGCGAACCGTGCCTCGTCGGCGGGGGTGATCTGCATCGCCGCCGAGGAGCCCATGGCCGGCAGGGATTCGCCGCCGGGCTGCGCCAGCAGCGTGCCCGCCGGAGCGAGGGCCAGCAGCAGCGCCAGCAGCCCGGGGAGGTGGGCGGGGCGCGGCGGGCGTGGCGGGGGGGCGGTGCGCATGGGCCGAGGATGCCGAAAGAGGCGGGCAGGGGGGTGAACCCGCCGTTAAGCCGGCAGGCATTGGCGTGGACCGCAGCACGGCGGCATAGTTCCCGGCCCGAATCCGCCCCGGAGCAGCGCATGCCCGTGCCCGAGGTCGTGATGTACACGACCGCCACCTGCCCCTTCTGCGTCGCCGCCAAGAACTTCCTCCGCCAGCGTGGCACCGGATGCCGCGAGGTCCGCGTCGACCTCGACCCGGCGGCCCGCGAGGAGATGCTGGCCAGGGCGAAGCGCAGCTCGGTGCCGCAGATCTTCATCAACGGCACCCACGTCGGCGGTTTCGACGACCTGGTGGCCCTCGACCGCGCCGGTGGCCTGGCGCCCTTGCTGGAGTCCGCCCCATGAGCGACCGCGTCGCCGAATTCACCGCCTTCCGCCAGCGCATGAACGAGCGCATCCTGGCCGAGGACAACCAGGTCGTGCGCCGCTTCTTCGCCCTCGACACGCAGACCTACAAGCCCGGCGCGCTCGACCTGAAGACGAAGGAGATGCTCGGCCTCGTCGCCTCGATGGTGCTGCGTTGCGACGACTGCATCGCCTACCACGTCGCCCAGTGCCAGCGGGCCGGGGTGAGCCGCGAGGAGTTCTTCGAGGTGTTCTCGGTCGGGCTGGTGGTGGGCGGATCGATCGTCATCCCGCACCTGCGGCGTGCGGTCGATTTCCTCGACCAGCTCGAAACCGGCCCGGCTGGGGCATAATGGGCGGCTCGCCCGCGTTGGATCGGGCGGAATCCCAAGGAATCCTCATGTCGCAAACGATCGCGGTGATCCGCGGGGACGGCATCGGTCCCGAAATCATGGATGCCTCGCTCGGCGTGCTCGATGCCATGAAGCTCGGCTTCGAGTACGAGTTCGTCGAAGCCGGCCTGTCGGCGCTGGAGAAGACCGGCGAACTTCTGCCCGCCGCCACGCTGGAGGCGATCGCCAGGCACCGCATCGCCTTCAAGGGCCCGCTCACCACCCCGGTCGGCGAGGGCTTCACCTCGATCAACGTCGCCCTGCGCAAGCAGTTCGACCTCTACGCCAACGTCCGGCCGGCCACCAGCTTCCCGGGCACCAAGGCGCGCTACACGGACATCGACCTCATCACGGTGCGCGAGAACACCGAGGGCGCCTACATCGGCGAGGGCCAGTCGGTGTCCGCCGACGGCGAGACCGCCCTGCTGATGCAGAAGATCACCCGCAAGGGCTCCGAGCGCATCGTCCGCCACGCTTTCGAGTTGGCGCGTCGGCTTGGGCGCAAGAAGGTCACGATCGTCCACAAGGCCAACATCCTGAAGTCGACCTCGGGCCTGTTCCTCAAGGTCGCTCGCGAGGTGGCGCAGCAGTACCCCGACATCCCGTGCAACGAGATGATCGTGGACAACACCTGCATGCAGCTCGTCATGCGCCCCGAGCAGTTCGACGTCATCGTGACGACCAACCTGTTCGGCGACATCGTCTCCGACCTCTGCGCCGGCCTCGTCGGCGGCCTCGGCCTCGCGCCGGGCGCGAACATCGGCGAGCACGCCGCCATCTTCGAGGCCGTCCACGGTTCGGCCCCGGACATCGCCGGCCGCAACATCGCCAACCCCTGCGCGCTGCTGCTCGCCGCCGGCCAGATGCTCGACCACCTGGGCCGCGTCGAGCAGGCCAACCGCCTGCGCCAGGCCATCCGTGACACGCTGGAGGCCAAGGACGGCGTGACGCCGGATGTCGGCGGCACCGGCACCACGCAGAGCTTCGCGAAAGCCGTGGCGGCGCGCGCCGCCGGCTGATCAGCCGGCGCGGGTGCGCCAGAACGGATCGAGCACCACCACCTCGCCGCGGCCGGGCCGGTAGCCCGCCGCCAGCGCACCGGCGACGAAGGCCGTGGCGTCGCGGCAGGCCGGCTCGGACGCCGCCCCGAGGGCGAGGTTCGCGGCGATGGCGGCGGCGAGTGTGCAGCCGCTGCCGTGGCCTTCGACCGCAAGGCGCGGATGCCGGAAGCTCGTGCGCAGCACGCCGCTGCCGAAGCGGTCGATGACCTCGACCTCGGCGAGGTGCCCACCCTTGAGCAGCACGGCTTCCGCGCCGAGCGCCAGCAGTTCGCCGAGCGCCGCCTCGGCATCGGCACCGGGCGCGATGGCACGGCCGAGCAGCAACTCGGCCTCCGGCCGGTTCGGCGTCAGCACCGTGGCCATCGGCACCAGTCGCGTGCGCAGGGCGTCGAGCGCGTCCTCGGCGAGCAGCCTGGCCCCGCTGGTCGCCACCATCACCGGGTCGAGCACCAGCGCCACGGGTTTCCAGTGCGCCAGTGCGTCGGCGACGGCGTGGATGGTCTCCACCGTCGCCAGCATGCCGAGCTTCACCGCGCGCACATCGAAGTCGTCGAAGCAGGCATCGATCTGCGCGCGCAGGAAGCCGGGGTCCGGTACATGCACGGCGGTGACGCCGCGGGTGTGCTGGGCGGTCAGTGCGGCGATCGCGCTCAAGCCGTGCACGCCGTGCGCGGCGAAGGCCTTGAGGTCGGTCTGGATGCCGGCACCGCCGCCGCTGTCGGAGCCGGCGATGGTGAGCGCGGAGACCGCGCGATAGCTCACAGCACCTCCGAGGCGAAGTCGGCCAGCCGCGAGCGCTCGCCGCGGCGCAGGGTGACGTGGGCGCTGTGCGCCCAGCCCTTGAAGCGGTCCACCGCGTAGGTCAGGCCCGAGGTGGTCTCGGTGAGGTAGGGCGTGTCGATCTGCTCGACGTTGCCCATGCAGATGATCTTGGTGCCGGGCCCGGCGCGGGTGATCAGGGTCTTGATCTGTTTCGGCGTGAGGTTCTGCGCCTCGTCGACGATCACCCAGCGGTTGAGGAAGGTGCGGCCGCGCATGAAGTTCATCGAGCGGATCTTGATGCGGCTGGCGAGCAGGTCGTTGGTGGCGCCGCGGCCCCAACTGCCGTGGCCCTCGGCATGGGTCAGCACCTCGAGGTTGTCGGTGAGCGCGCCCATCCACGGCGTCATCTTTTCTTCTTCCGTGCCGGGCAGGAAGCCGATGTCCTCGCCGACGCTCACCGTCGCGCGGGTCATGATGATCTCGCGGTAGCGCTGCACGTCCATGGTCTGGGCGAGCCCGGCCGCCAGCGCCAGCAGGGTCTTGCCGCTGCCGGCGGTGCCGAGCAGGGTGACGAAGTCGATCTCCGGGTCCATCAGCGCGTTCAGCGCGAAGTTCTGCTCGCGGTTGCGGGCATTGATGCCCCAGACCTGGTGGTTCGGCGTGCGGAAGTCCTCGACGATCTGCAGCACCGCGCGGTCGCCCTCCAGTCGCGCCACCTTCAGCTCGACCTCCTCTTCGCCCGGCAGGTACAGGAACTGGTTCGGGTGCCAGCCCTCGCCGGGGTCGGTGCGCAGCTCGTAGAAGGTGCGGCCGCGTTCGGTCCAGGAGCGCAGGTGGTCGGCGTGGCGCTTCCAGAAATCCTCGGGCAGCTGGGCGGCGCCGGTGTAGAGCAGGTTGAAGTCGTCCAGCGCGCGGTCGTTCTCGTAGTCCTCGGCCGGGACGCCGACGATGCTGGCCTTGATCCGCAGGTTGATGTCCTTCGAGACCAGCACCACCGGGGTGTTCGGGTTCTCGATCCGCAGGGCGAGGATGGCGCCGAGGATCTGGTTGTCCGGCAGCACCGTGCCGAAGCCGCGGCTCAGGTCCACCGGCTTGGTCTGGAAGATCAGCCGGCCAAGGCTGTCGGCGGCACGCAACTGGAGTTCGCTGGGCCGTTGCAGGCGCAGCCCGCCCTCGATGCCGCGGCTGCCGTGCGCCACCACCAGCTCGTTGAGGAAGCGGCTGACCTGGCGGGCGTTGCGGGCCGACTCGGTCTGCCCCTTCTTGTTGTTGTCGAGTTCCTCCAGAACCATCATCGGCAGGAACACGTCGTGTTCCTCGAACTTGAACAGCGCCGTCGGGTCGTGCATCAGCACGTTGGTGTCGAGCACGTAGATCCGCTTGCTCTGCGTCATCGGGGTCCTCGGGAGGGGCGGGCGGATTGCCCGGCCCCGATTGTAGGGGGGCGGGGCGACCGGACGGCGGCCGCGGCCATCGCCTATGATCGTCCCCTGCCCGGATGGCGAAACCGGTAGACGCAGGGGACTTAAAATCCCCCGGCCTCGCGGCCGTGCGGGTTCGACCCCCGCTCCGGGCACCATCCGGCGCTCATGCTGCACTTGCAACATCGGCCCGTTTTCTTCAGTCTGGGCACGCCCTTAAGGAGGATGGCGATGCCGGATCCCTCGCTCGAGTTCATCGACATCGACCGGCTTCGCGTCGGTGTCTTCGTGCAACTCGACCTGCATTGGACCCAGCATCCCTTCCAGTTCAGCAGCTTCCTGATCCGCAACCCGGCCCAGATCGAGCAGTTGCGCGGCTTGGGCCTGCACCAGGTGCGCTGGTCGCGGCAGCGCAGCGAGGTCGAGCCACTGCCCGAACCCGGCGTGCAGCCGGCCTGGGTCGATGGCCCGGCGACCGGGGCGGGCAACGGCATGCCGGCCGGGGCCGGGGCCGGCCCGCCAACCGGCGCGGCGGAGGCGGGACCGCCCGCGCCGGACCGGGTCGCGCCCGCGCCCGCGCCTGTGCCCGCGCAGAGCCCTGCGCTGGCGCGCCGGCGCGCCCTGCTGGCCGACCAGCAGGCCAGCCTCGAACGCTGCGAGCGCGGCTTCGCCGAGGCCTCCCGGCAGTTCCGCCAGATCCTGCAGAACGCCCGTGCCCATCCGCTGCAGGCCCGCGAGGTCGCGGAGGGGCAGGTCGAAGGCATGGTCGAGCAGGTGCTGGAAACCGAGGACGTGGCGATCCGCCTGCTCTCCGAGAAGGCGGGCCAGGAGACCACCCTGCACCCGATGAACGTCAGCGTGCTCTCGATCCTGCTCGGCCGCAGCCTGGGCCTCGATCCGGTCCAGATCCGCCACCTCGGGGTCGGCGCCCTGCTGCACGACATCGGCAAGCTCGAGTTGCCCGACCGGCTGCGCTGGCGCGACAGCGCCGCCACCGCCGCCGAGCGCCGGATGTACCAGGAACATCCCGCCCACGGCCTCGCCCTCGGCCGCCGGATGGGCCTGCCCGCCGAGGTGCTGGAGGTGATCGCCCAGCACCACGAGCAGGTCGACGGCCGCGGCTACCCGGCCGGCCTTCAGGGCGAGGCGATCCATCCACTGGCGCGGGTGGTCGCCCTGGTCAACCAGTACGACAACCTCTGCAGCCCGGCCAACCCGGCCCAGGCCTTCACGCCGCACGACGCGCTGGCGCTGATCTTCGCCCGCCAGCGCGAGGCTTTCGACGCCACCACGCTCGCCGCCTTCATCCGCATGATGGGGGTCTACCCGCCCGGCTCGGTGCTGCAGCTCAACGACGCACGCTACGCCATCGTGGCCTCGGTGAATTCCGAGCGGCCGCTGAAGCCGAGGATCATCGTCCACGATCCCGCCGTGCCCGCCGACGAGGCCCTGGTGCTCGACTTGGAGCAGCACCCCGAACTCGGCATCCAGCGCGCGGTCAAGCCGCTGCAACTGCCGCGCGCGGTGTTCGACTACCTCTCGCCGCGCAAGCGCCTGTGCTATTTCTTCGAACGCTCGCCGGCCGCGCCCGCGAACGGGGGCGAGCTTGGCTGACGGGCCGTTCCAGTCGCTGATCGAGAGCGTGCTCGAAGCGGTGCTGCTGGTCGATCCGCTCGACCTGCGCATCACCGCCGCGAACCGCGCCGCCGAGCAGCTCACCGGGGTGCCGAGGGAGCAGCTCATCGGGCGGCCGATCGTCGATTTCGCCTCGACCTCGCAGGACCTGTTCTTCTGGGAGGACGTGGCCGCCGGCCGGGCCCGCTCGATCCACTCGGACACCCTGCTGCGCCGCGCCGACGGCGAGGCCCGCCAGGTCGAGCGGCGGGTCGGCCCGCTGGTGCTGGGGCAGGCCAACGCCGGCTTCGTCGTCTCGATGGTGGACCGCAGCGAGCAGCGCAGCGTCGAGATGCAGCTGGAAAGCATCATCGCCGAATTGCGCGCCACGCTCGAATCCACCGCCGACGGCATCCTCGTGCTCGACATGGACGGCGCGATCCGCGGCTTCAACCAGCGCTTCGCCGAGCTCTGGGCGTTGCCGGCGGAACTGCTGCAGCGCCGCGACGACGCCGCGATCTTCGAATGGCTGGCCGGCCAGGTCGGCGATCCCCCGGCCTACCGCGAACGGCTGGGGCAGATCGCCCGCTCGCCGCTGCTCGAGGCCGAGGACGTTCTGGTCCTGCGCTCCGGCCGGGTGCTGGAGCGCGTCACCCTGCCGCAGTTCGCCCGTGGCCGGGCCATCGGTCGGGTGTTCTCCTACCGCGACATCACCCAGCGGCTGGCCGACGAGGCCCGCCTCAAGCTGGCGGCGCGGGTCTTCGAATCCAGCCTGGAGGGCGTGTTCGTCACCGATCCGCGCTTCCGTCTGGTCGCCGGCAACCCGATGTTCGAACGCTTCACCGGGCTTCCCGCCGCCGAACTGCTCGGACACCCGGTGGCCAGCCTGTGCAGCGGGCAGGATGGCGGCCCCAGCCTGCGCTCGATCCACCGCGCCCTGCGCACCAGGGACTACTGGCAGGGCGAACTGTGGTCGCGCCGCCCGGACGGCCAGTCGCATCCCTGCCTGCTGTCGATGGTGCGGGTGGCCGACGGCGACGGCAGGACGCTGCACTACATCGGCTTCGCCAAGGACCTGAGCGAGACGGTGGCGGCGCGCAGGCGCATCGAGGAGCTGGCCTTCACCGATCCGCTCACCGGCCTGCCGAACCGGGTGCTGCTGCGCGAACGCTTCGAGATGGCGATCAACTACGCCCGCCGCGAGCGCAAGCCCTTCGCGGTGCTGTTCATCGACCTCGACCGCTTCAAGCAGATCAACGACTCGCTGGGCCATGGCTACGGCGACCGCGTCCTGGCGGCAGTGGCCGACCGGCTGCGCGACTGCATCCGCCAGGTCGACACCGCGGCACGCACCGGCGGCGACGAGTTCATCATCCTGCTCGCCGGGGTCGACGCCGGGGGCGCCGAGCTGGCGGCGCGACGCATCCTCAACGCCATCGCCCAGCCGGTCGAGGTGGCCGAGATGAGCTTCCGGCTGAGCGTCTCGATCGGCATCGCCATGTTCCCCGAGGACGGCACCGATGCCGAGGAGCTGACCCGCAACGCCGACAGCGCGATGCACGCGGTCAAGGAGCGCGGCCGCGCCGACCTGCGCTTCTACCAGCGGCAGATGAACATCGGCCTGCTGTCGCGGATGAAACTCGACCACGCGTTGCGCGAGGCCCTGCTCGCCGAGTCCCTCGACGTGCACTTCCAGCCCAAGGTCACGCTCGCCGAGCGCCGCCTGATCGGCGCCGAGGCGCTGGTGCGCTGGAGCGACCCCGAACTGGGCGAGGTCTCGCCTTCGCGCTTCATCCCGGTTGCCGAGGAAAGCGGTGCGATCGTCCCGCTCGGGCGCTTCGTGCTGGAGACCACGCTGGCCCGCCTCGGCGGATGGTGGCGGCAGGGCCTGTGCCTGCCGGTGGCGGTGAACGTCTCGGCCTTCCAGTTCCACCAGTCCGATTTCGTCGAAAGCGTGGCCGATGGGCTGCGCCGCCATTCCCTGCCGGGCGAGGCCCTGGAGCTGGAGCTCACCGAGTCGATCCTGGTCGCCGATGTCGACGAGGCGATGCGCCGGCTGACCGCGCTGAGCGCGCTCGGGGTGCGGCTCGCGATCGACGACTTCGGCACCGGCTATTCCTCGCTCTCCTACCTCAAGCGCTTCCCGATCGAGCGCATCAAGATCGACCGCAGCTTCATCGCCGACCTGCCGGGCAGCGCCGAGAGCGAGGCCATCGTCACCGCCATCGTCCAGATGGGCCGGGCATTGCGGCTCTCGGTCACCGCCGAGGGCGTGGAGACCGAGGCGCAGTCCGAGTTCCTGCTTTCGATCGGCTGCCACGAGATGCAGGGCTGGCTGGTGGCGAAGGCGATGCCGGCCGGCGAGTTCGAGCAGCGTTACGGCCGCATCCCGCCGTGAGATCCTTCGTCGCGTGAGAACCCCCCAGGCCCTGCAGGTGCTGATCGATGACGGCGTCATCGACGAGGTGCTGCGCCCGCTCAAGAGCGGCAAGGAGGCCGCCGTGTACGTGGTGCGCAGTGGCGATGAGGTGCGTTGCGCCAAGGTCTACAAGGACATGGCGCAGCGCAGCTTCCAGAAGCGCGTCCAGTACCAGGAAGGCCGCAAGAGCCGTGGCAGCCGCGAGGCCCGCGCCATGGGCAAGGCCAGCAGCTTCGGCCGCAAACAGGCCGAGGCGGCGTGGAAGAACGCCGAAGTCGACGCGCTCTACCGGCTGCGCGAGGCCGGCGTGCGCGTGCCGCAGCCTTTCGGCTATTTCCACGGCGTGCTGGTGATGGAGCTGGTGACCGATGCGGCGGGCTCCAGCGCGCCGCGTCTCGGCGAGGTGGAGCTCGAACCCGCACTGGCCCGCGACTACCACGCGGCACTCGTGCGCGAGGTGGTGCGGATGCTTTGCTGCGGGCTGATCCACGGCGATCTCTCGGCCTACAACGTGCTGGTCGGTCTCGACGGCCCGGTGGTGATCGACTTCCCGCAGGTGGTGAGTGCCGCCGGCAACAACAATGCGCGGGCCATGCTGCTGCGCGACGTCAACAACCTCACCGCCACGCTGGGCCGCTTCGCGCCGGAATTGCTGGACACCTGGTACGGCGAGGAGATGTGGGCGCTGTTCGAGGCCGGCGAACTGCTGCCGGACACCGTGCTCAGCGGCGAATGGACGCCGGACGAATCCGAAATCGACCTCGACGGCGTGCGCCAGGCCATCCACGATGCCCGCGAGGAAGCGATCATCCGCCAACAGGGCCGCGAGGCGGCCGAGACCACCGACTGAGGAGCCAATGACGATGAGCGGATTTCTGCAAGGCGAATTCTCCGGCCGCACGATCGCCACGGCCCGCATCGCGCTGTGGTCGTTGGCCGCGCTGCTGCTTGCCGCGCCCTGGGTGGCGATGCGCTTCACCAACGAGGTCCGCTGGGATGCGATGGACTTCCTGGTGTTCGGCGTGATGCTCGCGGTGGCGGGTGGACTGGTCGAAGGGGTGGTGTGGCGCAGCCGACGGCGCCGCGTCGTCCTTGGTGCGCTGCTCGTCGTCGGCATGGCTTTCCTGCTCACCTGGGCCGAGCTCGCGGTGGGTATCCTCAACGGCTCCTGAACCGCCAGGGCCACCGCGATGCCACAAACCGCCTACCCGATCGGCACCCCCGGCCAACCCTGGGGAGACGCCGAGCGCGCCGCCTGGCTCGCCCGCCAGCGCGTCCAGCGCCGTTACGCCGAGGACGTGCTGCCGCGCATCGCGGCCCTCGATGGCCGTTTCGACGTGCACGAATACGGCCGGGTGGTGGTCGAAGGCGAGGCCTACCCGCTGCTCGCCCTGCGCAGCCGCGCCGGTGCCGCCGGGCGGCCGCTGGTGCTGGTCACGGGTGGCGTGCACGGCTACGAGACAAGCGGGGTGCACGGCGCGCTCGCCTTCCTCGAACGCCACGGCGAAGCCTGTGCCGGGCACGTCGACCTGCTGGTCGCGCCCTGCGTGAGCCCCTGGGCCTACGAGCGGGTGCAGCGCTGGAACGCCGAGGCGCTCGACCCCAACCGCCATTTCCGCGCCGGCAGCCCCTGCGCCGAGTCGGCGGCGCTGGTCGCGTTGCTGGCGCCGCTCGCGGGCCGCGTCCGCCTGCACATCGACCTGCACGAGACCACCGACAGCGACGAGCAGGAATTCCGCCCCGCGCTCGCCGCCCGTGACGGCAAACCCTTCGAGCCCGGCCACGTCCCGGACGGCTTCTATGTGGTCGGCGACGCGGCGAACCCGCAGCTCGACTTCCAGCGCCACATCATCGCGGCGGTGTCCGCGGTCACCCACATCGCACCGCCCGATGCCGACGGCCGGATCATCGGCTCCGAGCTCGTCGCGCCCGGCGTCATCCTCTACCCGTTCAAGGCGCTCGGCCTGTGCGCCGGCCTGACCGACGCGGCCTACACCACCACCACCGAGGTCTACCCGGACAGCCCGCGGGCCACGCCGGCGCAGTGCGTCGATGCGCAGGTGGCGGCGGTACGGGCGGCGATCGACTACGTCCTGGCCTGACGCGTCCCGGGCGCGCCTGCCCTCGTGGTCCATGGGGCCGACCGTTCCGGGCGCGCCTGCCTTCGTGGGCCACGGGGTCGCGGCCGGCGACGGCTACGCGTCCCGCTCCGCAGTCGCCGGACGGCGCACATCGTGTGCGCCTCCTGCGATCCCCATGGCCCACGGGCGCGGCGCGGATCGTTCCCGGCAGGCCGGGATCGCGAACACCCCGCGGCAACGCGCACGTGCGGCCGTGGCGTGCTGCAAACGCGAGCGCGGTGCCTGGTGGGCGAGCCGCGGCGGTGAGGGCCGACCTGCGGCAGCGAGG